>ERZ795053.95-NODE-95-length-103639-cov-17.351213_pt1 | contig 103639 bp, 95 predicted proteins | sample MGYA00375137_ERZ795053 | MGnify/ENA primary metagenome ERZ795053 (study PRJEB30182, sample SAMN05720284) | activated sludge metagenome | isolation source: Anaerobic digester | place: Hong Kong | collected 2014-12-17 ... | reverse complement strand
AAGGGTTTTCAGGCGGACTTTACCCCTGGGGCAATGAAATACCAGACTTCTGGCTACAAAAAGGACTGGAAGCTTCAGGAGACCTGATACCAAGAGGTGTGAGCGGATCGGCCGACACAACCGGAAAGATCGGGTTTCTGACCCTGGGTTACAGCACAGCAGCCATGACCGCCAGGGTGTTTTATGATCTGTGCGCTGACAGTTCTGTATTCACTGACCTCTCTTTTGTAACCGGAGCGCAGGCCGGACTGGATCTATCTGCAATGACAGATCGTACAGGTCCGTACTGGGATTCTGTACAGGCAAGGATACAGGAAGCCGGCATGATCCCGGAGCAGATTCAGTTGGTATGGCTGAGTTCTGCCTGCCAGGAACTCTATGATCGCCCCTTCCCTGTGCAGGCTACAGATCAGATTCCGATATACCGGCAGGTGCTGGCTAATATCAGGTATCATTTTCCGCAAACCTGCATTGTTTTTCTGTCTGACAGGGCATTCGCCGGCTATATTTCAGAAAAAGGAGCAGAAAAGCTGGGTGAACCATCGGCCTACTATACTTCCTGGGCCGTCAAATGGACCATTGAAGACCTGATGATGTTTCCATCAGACTCCATTCCTTATACTGACTGGGGACCAGCCTTGTGGACAGACGGCATCAGAGGTAATGCGGAAGGATATACCTGGAGCTGTGCAGAAGCAGGTAAAGGCGGCATACATCCAACTGCCGAAGGCCGGCTAAAGGAAGCCATGCTGTTATACAGGTTCTTTACATCTTCGCCTTATCTGCAGCAGCTGCATTAGCGCTCCAGAAAAGCCATGCTGTTGGCCACTTTCCAGATATCATTGGTGAAGCGCAAGAAAGTGATATCGCTGGCGGTATATTCCATAGTAAAGACCTCCTGCTTCCTGGCGAAGATAAAAATGAGTTTCTCCTGCGACAATTTCGGGAGTCTGGCTCGCACCACTACCACCGGAATGCCGTTAACGGCCAGTTGATGGACCGCCAGTACTTCAAAGAAAATATCGTATTGCTCCCAGGTCTTTTCGGTCATCGTGGTATAGAGATCAGTAAGCTGTTGCAGTGTGGCATTGGTATCAGCTACTGTTTCTGCAGTTACAGTGAGCAATTCTCTGAATTTATAGGGATCACCGGGATCATTCTTGCGCAGATAAACAACCAGTTCATTATTGGATACACGCATATCACGTGTCCAAACAGGCGGATAACGAAGAGACAATCCTGACGGGTGGATGTAGCGATTGGTAGATTCCAGCGAATCAAAACGCATATCAGTTGCAAGATAGGCTGTGGAGTCGTTCTGAGACCATGCAGGTGAGACCAGAACGGAGAGCAGGAAAAACAATAAGGTATTCTTCATGTGTTACTGAGGAGGCTGGGAGGTGATAAAGAACTGGATATATTTAGCAATGATGGAAGCTACCAGCAGCACTACTGTCATGACGATGAGCCACCTGGCCAATACTCCATTTCGAAGTTTCCATTCTTCAAAGTCATCGCCCTGCCATCCGAACCTGAACTTACCATTCATAGAGAGCCAGGCCATACTGAACAGGATAATGAGCACGAGCTCAAAGGAGATACCTATGATAAATTGATAGATCATCTTGTTAAGCCAGCATTCCGGCAACGGTGGCGGTGAAAAAGCAAGCCACCGTTCCGCCCACCAGAGCCCTGATTCCCAGAGCAGCGAGGTTGGACCGCTGTTCAGGCGCCAGGGCTCCTATCCCACCGATCTGAATGCCGATGCTGGAAAAGTTGCTGAAACCGCACAACGCATAGGTGGCAATAATGATACTTTTCGGGTCGGTAAATAACTCTCCGGCTTTCATACCACCCAGCGAACCGTAGGCAACAAATTCATTCAGCACGGTCTTTTCACCTAGCAGTTGTCCAACCAGCATCACATCGCCGGATGGAGTTCCCAGCAGCCAGGCAACAGGTGCAAAAATCAGACCGAAGATATACTGAAGTGTCAGGCCGTCGTAATCTGTTCTGGCTGCAATGACCTCATTGAGGCCGGTCCAGGCACCTATCATATCTTCAAATATGTAGTTGAGCATGGCCATAACAGCTATGAAGGTGATCAGCATAGCGCCCACATTGGCTGCCAGTTTGAGGCCATCGGTAGTACCGTTACTCAGGGCATCGAGTACATTGGTTCCGATCTTTTCCTTGCTCACACTAACTGTTCTGTCTACCTTTTCGGTCTGCGGGAAAAGTATCTTGGCGGCTACGACAGCAGCCGGGGCGCTCATAACAGATGCAGTGAGCAAATGCGTAGCGAAAATGCGTTGTTGTTCAATGTCTGCACCACCCAGAAACTGCACATAGGCCGCCATTACCCCTCCGGCAATAGTAGCCATTCCACCTGTCATCACACACATGATCTCGCTTTTGGTCATAGACGCCAGGTAAGGTTTGATGAGCAGCGGAGCTTCGGTCTGACCGACAAATATATTTCCGGCGGCACTCAGGCTTTCTGCACCAGACATGCGCATGGTCTTGCTCATGATCCAGGCAAAGGCAAAAACGATCTTCTGCAATATGCCGAGATAATACAGTAACGAGGTCAGGGCTGAAAAGAAGATAATGGTGGGAAGCACCTTAAAGATAAATATGAAACCCACACTGACGATGGTATTGGCATCGCCGTCTATGACCTGGGTAGAAGCCGGCCAGTTACCCAACACAAAGCTGGCACCGGCGTCTGTAAACTGAATGATCTGAACAAAGAAATTACTGACCCACTGAAAGCCCTGATAAACGAACGGAGTGCGCAGCACCAGTATGGCAAATATGACCTGCAGGCCAAGTCCGCTGATGACCAGTTTCCAGTCAATTGCTTTTCTGTCTTTACTGAACAGCACACAAACACCAACCAGGAATGCAAGTCCCAGAATACCGCGTAATATATCCATGTTATCAGGTGTTTGGGAGATTAATCACGACGTGCAAGTTCATCGCGAATTCGGGCAGCCTTTTCATAATCTTCACTGGCCAGGGCTTCATCGAGGGCAGATTGCAGTTCATCATCAGTCATATTGCCAAATTCATCTGAGGCACCAACGGTAACAGTTTGTTCTTCATCATTGTCGGCATCATCTTCATCATCGCCAGACTCTTCTTCAGAGATGATGGTACCTGCAGTATCGAGGATGAATTCATAAGTATAGATAGGACATTGAAACCTGACGGCCAGCGCCAATGCATCTGAGGTTCTGGAGTCAATATCAATTACTTCGCCGTTCTGTTCGCAGATCAGTTTGGCGTAAAAGATGCCATCCTGCAGATTGTCTATGAGTACTTCTTTCAGTTGTATGCTGAAAGCGTCCAGAATATTTTTGATCAGGTCATGAGAAAGCGGTCTGTTGATGGCCAGTTTCTCAATAGCTACCGCAATTGCCTGAGCTTCAAACGCTCCTATTACAATGGGAAGCTTGCGCAAGCCATCCACTTCAGCCAACAGCACCGCATAGCTCTGAGACTGCGTAATGGTGTGCGACAGTCCGGTAATTTCCAGTTCGATCTTGCGCATGATGACTGCGCTAATATACGCACTATCCCTTTATCTGATTCAGCTGTTTTTCAGCTTTCGCACAGCTTCAGTCAGCTTCGGAACCACTTCAAAAGCATCGCCCACTATACCATAGTCTGCCGCCTTGAAGAATGGAGCTTCCGGGTCTTTGTTGACCACCACGATGCACTTGCTCTGGTTAACTCCGGCCAGGTGCTGGATAGCTCCTGAAATACCTATTGCAATGTACAAGTTTGGCTTGATGGCAATGCCGGTTTGTCCAACGTGCTCATGGTGGGGTCTCCAGCCTATGTCGGCCACCGGACGTGAACAGGCAGTGGTTGCACCCAGCTCGCCGGCCAGTTCTTCAATGATGCCCCAGTTCTCAGGTCCTTTCATACCTCTGCCTGCAGACACCACCAGTTCAGCCTCAGGTAGTGGAGTCATACCAGCTGATTCATTAACCACTTCTTTGATCTTGTAGTCAAAATCACTATCACTCAGTTCTACAGCCAGTGATTCAACAGTTGCCACGCCGTCTCCCAAAGTGAAGCTGGTGGTATTCGGGTTGACCGTAATGACCAGTTGATCTCCTTCCGGCTTCAGATCGCCCCATGCTTTTCCGGAGAACATGCTCTTACGGAAGGTACCGTTCTCGGGCAGCGCAGATACGCCGGGCACCAGGGTCATATTTCGTCTTACCGCAATGCGAGGGGCTATGGTCTTTCCTACTGAGCTGTGAGACAGCACAATGATGGAAGCACCGGCAGCATCTGCTGCTGATTGCAACGCTTTGGTATAAGAGGTGCTGGTCATCCGGTCCAGCCTGGAATCTGATGCATGTAACACCCTGGCAACCCCTGCCTTACCCAGGGAAGCAAGGTCATCAGCAGATGCAGAACCCAGCACAACAGCCACCAGGTCCGCTCCTGTCTGAGCGGCTAATCCACTTGCAAAAGCTGCGGCTTCGAATGCATTTTTCTTAAGTTTTCCGTTGGCACATTCGGCCAGAACGAGCACTGACATAAATATATTTTTTTTATATCTTAATTAAATTACTTTCGCCTCTTCATGCAGCAGTCTGATCAACTCTTCTGCCTGATCGGCATCAACCATTTTACAAGCTCCTTTTTCGGGAGGCAATGAAAATGAAGCTACAGGAACCCGTGCAGTGGTTCCGGACGGAGTGATCACAGCAACAGGCTTGCTCTTGGATGCCAGGATACCACGCATATTGGGGATCCGTGCTTCAGCCATTCCCTTTTGTGCACTGACCACACAGGGCATAGCCACTTCGATCACTTCCTTTTCACCTTCAATTTCACGTTCAAGCAGCAGAGAATTTTCCTGCAGATCCAGTTTGGATGCCAGGCTTACATAGGGCATGCTGAGCATTTCAGCCAGCAGCCCGCCAAACACGCCACCGTTGTAATCAATGGTTTCTTTACCACATAGTATCAGGTCATATGATCCTTCTTTTGCCACGGCAGCGATCTCTGCTGCAACCTGGAATGCATCATTTGCCTGCATATCAATGCGGATGGCATCATCGGCACCTAAGGCCAGACCTTTGCGAATGATCTGTTCATTATCGGCTGACCCTGCATTCACAATGGTAACAGTTCCGCCGGCTCCTTCCTTAAGTTCCAGGGCACGAACAAGCGCATACCATTCATCATATGGATTGATGATAAACTGCACCTTGTCTTCATTGAATTTGGTGTTATTATCTGTAAATGAAATCTTTGCGGTCGTGTCGGGAACTTTACTGATACAAACCAGAATTTTCATACATTTATTGATTGAGAATTACCTGTAAAAAACCGGCCACAAAGATAGCATTTCCGCAGGAGAAACCCCTTTGAGATGAACAGACTGGAGCAGCTGATGGACTTTTACCGGGAGAATCCCGATGATCCTTTTGTGCGGTATTGCATTGCACTGGAACACATCAAATCTGATGATCCGGGTGAGGCCCGTGAATGGTTTGAAGCACTCATCAACAGCCATCCTGACTATGTGGCCACATACTACCATTACGGCAAACTGATGGAGTCTTTACAAGACAAGGATGCTGCAGTGTCCCTGTACCAGGCGGGCATAGAAGTGGCTTCCAAAGCTGGCGATCTGCATGCACTCAGTGAACTGCAGAATGCCCGCAATGAAGTGGTCAATGCTTTTGATATTGAATTTGACGACTGACCATTGGAAGAACTGAAAAACAAGGTAAGGCAGTTTACTGCCCGACAACAGCTCTGGCTACCGGGACAACAATTGCTGCTGGCTCTCAGTGGTGGTATGGATTCCATGTTATTGCTGCATTACTTGCTGGAAGAGGGCATCAGACCAGGGCTGGCTCATGTGAATTTCCAGCTTCGGGGTTCTGATGCAGACAATGATCAGTCATTTGTAGCGTCTGTGGCCGCATCTCTGCAACTTCCCTTGTATGTGCATACTGAAAACACTGCTGCTTTTGCTGCAAAGGAACACATGAGCCTGGAAGAAGCAGCAAGAGAAATACGATACAGGTTTCTTTATCATATTGCCTATGCCCATGGTTACCAGCGCATACTAACAGCCCATCATGCCCGCGACCATGCAGAGACCATATTACTGCATCATGTAAGGGGAAGCGGAGCCCGCGGATTATCAGGCATACCTGTACACAACCAGATGGTGGTAAGGCCATTTTTATGCCTGAGAAAGGCAGAAGTTATTCATTGGTCTGAAGCTGTTGGACTTACCTATTGTGAGGATCGCACGAATTCAGATACCCGGTTTGCCCGCAATCTAATTCGTCATGAGGTTTTGCCGATACTGGAAAAACTGAACCCCGGACTGGAAGAAACACTTTTGGAGAATGGGCGGATACAACGTGAGCTGCAGCTGCTGGCAGATCAGGAAGCAGACCGGGTTCTGAAGAAAGTTTGCATACGCAAGGGCGATGATCTTTACATTGGCAAGAAAGCCCTGCTGTTACACCCTGCAGCCCGCACCATATTATTCAGATTGCTTCGCCCTTATGGTTTTACTGCAGCACAGCTGGATGATATATTACAAAATCATACACATAGTGGCAGGTTACAGGAAGCAGGACGGTTCAGACTAATCACCGACCGCACCCACTGGATCCTGACAACAGAACGCAACAATCAGTTCAGCTGGCATCTGATCCGTGAAGATGACAGGCACGTTCACCTTCCGGGTATGAGACTGGAACTGCGCTATCTGACTGAATTACCTTCTTCATGGAATATGTCAGCTGAGCGGGTATATCTTCGGGCAGATGACCTCTCCTACCCTTTGCTCATCAGACCCTGGAAACAGGGCGACTATCTGTATCCATTTGGCTTATACAAACCCAGTGGTAAACCCGCCAGAAAAAAAGTATCTGATCTGCTAACAGACAAAAAGCTATCGCTGCCTGAAAAGGAACGGGTACTGGTATTGTGCAGTGCAGACCGGATCCTTTGGGTATTGGGCATCAGGCAGGACGAACGCACCCGCATCACATCTGGCACCGGTCGTATCCTGAAAATAAAAATGCTCCCTGCAAGAGGGAGCATGTATTATTAGTGATCTGCCTGTTACTGCACAAACACAGGAGAGCTGCTAACCAGACCATCCATGGTCATTCTGACCAGGTACATACCGGTTGGCCAGTTGTTAGTTGCGATCATATGCTGCTGTGCACCAACGCCAGGCTGTTCCTGCCAGATCAGTTGTCCGCCATTATTAAAAACCTGCAGCAGATCTCCTGATTGCCAGGTATTTTCAGCCTTGACCATAAGACCAGATCCGGCTGCAACAGGGTTAGGAAAGACCATCCAGCCATCAGATTCCAGATCAGTCAGGTCATTGGCCAGGGTTTCAGCACCGGTAGAAAAAGTCCGGTATTCCGTATAGTCTTCACAGGTATTTCCTTCAGCAATTACCCGCACCTTCCAACGATAGGTCTTTTCAGGAGCCAGTTCAGTCAGGATCACAGTTGTATCTGTAGTGAAGATATTAGCAGAAATAGCGGTGAAAGTTGGGGTCAGGCTTACTATCAATTCGTAACCCAAAGCGTTTTCCACACTGCTCCAGCTTAGCTCTGTATAGTTAGAAAACAGGTTGGTAATGTTGTCTTCCGGAGATAAAAGCTCTGCACTTTCCACATCTGCTACAGAAATAGGTTCCCATGTTAATAACCCGGCTCTGGGGCCATTGATATTATCAATCATAGCCTCCTGCTGTTCTTCGCTGAATCTGTTCTGACATTCGTCGGAAGAATAAGACATGTACAGTGTTTCATCCGGCGAAAATTCCACCCCGTCAGGATCTGTGAATACCGGCAGTGTGAAACAGCTCCATCTTTCCGGAAGGTAATCAGGCGGTGTATCACAAAAGCCATCAGCAGCTGTCGTACAGTTGTCGCCATCTACCTGTTCCTGGTCGTCAATATCAGGAAGTCCGAATTCCCAGCCATAGAAAGTATGGGGGAGGCTGAAAAAGTGACCCAGCTCATGAGCGATGGTAGTATTACTGGTTCCGGCACAGGAATTGGCCACAGCTATGGCATTTCCTGAAGGTGAAAAGTACCCGCAGTTTCCGGCAGGGTCGCCAACAAAATAGATGTTGACCAGATTGGTGACATTGTTTTCTGCAAACATGTAAGCACCTGCTAACCAATCATGTTCGTAATAGTCGCTGTTATTGATGTAATCAATATCGCCGAAGATATAAAAGTAGAAACCGGTTGGAGCAAACTGTTCGTTCAGATTGCAGATATCGGTGTACAAGGTTCTAAGGGTCAGCCTTCCGCCACCTTCGTCATTACCTACAATATGGACTTTCAGTGGTACGTAAATAAGATCGGAACCTCTGGTACCGGATCCGTTGTAGGATGCCTGCCATTCTCTCAGCCAGGCCAGATCTGAATCTGTCTGTACAGTTCCGCAATAGTTTTCCTGTGCCAGCATCCAAAGCGGTGCGGCAAGCAAGATCGGGAGGAGAAATTTTCTGATCATAAGTTGCAAAGTTATTTCAGATAACGCTTTAAGTCAAAAAACGTTCTGTGTCTATGACATGGGGGGATTCAATATTCCTTAACTTTGCCGCAAAATTGACGTTTCCATGAACAAAGTAACCGTTATTGGCGCCGGAAATGTGGGCGCAACCGTTGCCAATGTGCTGGCGCATAAAGATTTCCTGAGTGAGGTAATCGTACTGGATATCAAGGAAGGTACCGCTGAAGGTAAGAGCCTTGATTCATGGCAACAAGCACCTATAGACTATTACAGCACCCGGATCAAGGGGGTTACCAATGACTATGCCGCCACTGCCGGTTCAGATGTAGTGGTCATCACATCAGGACTTCCGAGGAAGCCCGGAATGAGCCGGGATGATCTGATCAGTGTGAATGCAGGTATAGTCAAATCTGTCACAGAAAATGTACTGGCGCATTCTCCAGATGCCATCCTGATCATTGTTTCGAATCCGCTTGATGTCATGTGCTATTGTGCTTATCTGACTGCCAAGGTCGATTCCAGAAGGGTATTTGGAATGGCGGGGATCCTGGATACAGCCCGCTATCGTGCATTTCTGGCAGAAGCCCTTGATGTATCACCCAAAGATATTCAGGCATTGCTGCTGGGCGGACATGGAGACACCATGGTGCCCCTACCCCGTTATACCACCGTTTCCGGAATACCGGTTACAGACATGATCGAAGAAGAGAAGCTGAATGCCATTGTAGAAAGAACTAAAAAAGGTGGCGGAGAGATCGTGAATCTGTTGGGCACGAGTGCCTGGTATGCTCCGGGTGCAGCAGCTGCACAGATGGTAGAAAGCATCATCAAGGATGAGAAGCGGATCTTCCCTTGCTGTGTCATGCTGAACGGTGAGTACGGCATGAACAACATCTATCTGGGAGTTCCGGTCAAACTGGGCAGACAGGGTATCAACGAGATCATTGAGCTGAACCTGAATGAAGAGGAAAAACAATTGCTGCATGATTCAGCCAAGGCAGTGCGTGAGGTGATGGATGTACTGGATAATATGAATCTATTCTGAATCTGATCTAAACCATACAGAAAGGCATGTCTTGACGGCATGCCTTTTTTTTAGAAAAGAAGGAATGTAATAATTACCAGGACGAGAGCAGTATATACTATTGCAAGACCGTACAGCACCATCATGGAAAGTGACCTCCATACCAGGTTTATAGCAGACTGCACATAAAAGACATAGGAAGCCCGCCAGAAATACCAGGTAATCAGTACAGGAAATAAGAACCAACACCACAGGGATAAAGCACCCAGCCAGGTGAATATCAGTATGGCAATGAACAGAAAAGTATGAAAGTGGAGACCGAATACCAGATGCTCTTCATAGAAGTATGGAGACCGCAGATACAATAGCCGCAGAAATAAAGCAAATACAGGTATCAGGAAGAAAAGTGCTTTGGGTATTGCCTGCAGAAACGTATCTCTGAACTGAGTTGCCAGTTCCTCATTGTTTGCACCAGCCATGGTCATTGCTTTTCGCATGAGTGCCCGTACCATCCAGCCGGGCTGATCTTCCGTTGACAGGGTATCCAGATACCGGTCAAAATCTTCCTGGTTATCAAAAACAGGGTAACTTTTGTCAAACATAAAGATGCTGTCTTCCACCTCAGCTGATGCAGAATCCGGCAATGCACCCACATTTCCGATCTCCATGTTTCCTACACTGAACTGCACACCGGCATTCCTGTACAGCCATTTGTCAGTCAGAGAAAACAGGATGAAAACCACAAGACTGGTAAACACATACAGGCGAATCGGGTGTATATATCTGGTACGTCTTCCCTTGCTGTATTCCATACTCAGTTTACCGGGCAACAGGATGAGCGGCCTGAGCGTATGAAGTAACCTGGAGTCAAAACTGATGTAGTTGCCCAGTGTCTCTTTTATCAGATACCAGAACGAACTGTAGGGTTGAATGCTTTCCTGCCCACAGTTCTGACAAAATCTTCCCTTAAGGGCATGGCCGCAATCCAGACAATTCATATGATCCCGGTCATTGATCTGCAGCATGGCACTAAAATAAAAAAGGCAACCTGATATGGCTGCCTTTTTATTTTTATATCTGCAAGATCATCGCATGAGAATGACCGTACCCCGATCAAACAATTCTTTACCCTGAAGGTCATCCTGAGCGTGTGATGTAACAATATAGGTGCCCAGTTCCACATTTACTCCATTGAGTGTGCCATCCCATCCGGGACCATCACCGGCCCATTCAAATACCAGTTCTCCCCAGCGGTTGTACACCTGAAAATCCAGCAGGGTACCCGGACCTATGATCACAGGTTTGAAAAGATCGTTCAGGTTATCTCCATTTGGCGAGAAGGCATTGGGTGTTACGATATAGACCGGATCGATCACATTGATGGTAACAGAATCGTAGCCAATACATCCATATTCATCCCAGGCAGTCAGGTAATAGGTAGTAGTATCCTGTGGATTTGCAATGGGATTATATACATCAGGATTAGAAAGTGTTTCTGTTGGCGACCAGGAATAGGTATAGGCACCATCTCCATGCAGCTGAGTGAATCCTCCCAGCACGATGGTGTAATCCTGGCCAGCATCCACATCCGGCACCGGCAACAGGTCAATATACACCACATCTGTATCTGTACAGCCCAGTTCATTATAGGCAACCAGGAAATAGTACATATCAGTAAGAGGTGCCTGGAGTTCTGTATTAGGATCTGTCACATCACCTAAATACACGGGAGGTGCCCATTCGTAGGTGACACCTCCACTACCCTGCAGGTTGATGGTGTCGCCGGGACAAATAACAGTATCCGGGCCTGCATTTGCTATACCTTCAATGGTATAGGCATTTACAACTATTGTATCATACAAGGTACCACATTCAGAGACACCGGTCAGATAATAGATGACCGTATCACCGGGAATACAGATGACAGATGTTCCTTCGTCGGTATCCAGGAAAGTTGGTGGGAACCATGTCCACTCGTATTCATCTGCATTATTGATCTCGAAAAAGATGGTATCGCCCTGGCAGGTATTGACCTCATTAACTTCGGGAAGTTCTACTCCATCAGCCAGCAGCTGGTAGGCGCCAGTCAGTTCGAGTGCTTCCTCCAGATCATCTTCATTCAGGATGTAGGCAAAAGCCTTACACACGCACTCTCCCGGTTCCAGATCTCCCACATAAAAGGCAATAGAGTTGGCTATATCTCCTACAGAAGATCCGCTGCCTGAATATCCACCGGTGGCATCCCAGACATCTTCCGGATCACCTGCAGTAGTAGCGAAGTTGCCGTAGCTCACCCTTGCATCTGTGTCCAGGGCCCCGATACCCAGGTAACAACCATAGGTCAGACCTTCGGATGTAACCAAAGCCCTGTCATCCATAGGAGGCTGAAAAACAATGATATTATTTGTGGTGAAATCGCCAGACCAGGGCTGGTCGTTATCAGGGTCCACGTTACGATTGTAGTAAATGTCTTCCAGCACATCGGTGCCATTATTACAGAAGGTCAGTCGAGTTACAAAATAGCCGGCATCTTCCGGAAGTATGGTAGTTTGTCTGATGGTAAAATCTTCACTGGCAATCTCTCCTTCCCACACAACGGTGTACTGCCCTCCGGCATATTCATAAGAGACAACGTCGCCGGGCACTTCACTTGTCCAGCAAAACTGATCAGTATTGGTCCAGGTATTTCCGTCTATCTGGATCTGCCATCCTTCCACCGGTGAACCTGGTACAAAATAGTCTCCGCAATATTCCGGTGTACCTACATCCCATCCATCCTGATCTGAATCTGCCACAAAACCGAGGCCCGACAAAAATGGGGAAGGGTGATATCCTGCAGGAGGTGCAGAGCCACTGCCATAGGCACCGCAGGTATTTACACCTATTTCCACATAGGTTCCCTGCATAAAGGCATTGGCACCTACTATCTGGGCCTGCAATGCAAGAGGAAGACAGAGCAGGAGCACTGTCACTATTCTTATGAAATGAGTGTGTTTCATCTGTATCTCAGCCTATTTGGCATTAAAAATACCAAAAAACTGAGTAACCTTATATCCACATAGCGGCATGTCATTAAAATGACACAGCCAGAATCATCGCATCAGGATGACCGTACCCCTGTCTGCCAGTTCCTTACCGGTAAGATCATCTTTTGCTCTTGCAACAAAAATGTAGGTTCCGAGTTCTGCCTCTACTCCATTCACGGTACCATCCCAGCCGGGTCCGTTGCCCTGCCAGTCAAACACGAGCTCGCCCCAGCGGTTATATACCTGATAATCCAGCAAGGTACCCGGACCAATGATCAATGGAATGAACTGGTCATTCAGATTGTCTTCGTTAGGAGTAAATGCATTTGGGGTGACGATATAGACAGGATCAATGACATTAATGGTCACAGAGTCATAACCTTCGCAGCCAAACTCATCCCAACCTATGAGGTAGTAGGTTGTGGTATCCTGTGGATTGGCGATCGGGTTTTCAATGTTTGGATTGGAGAGGGTTTCTTCCGGCGACCACAGATAGGTAATGCCTCCGTCGCCGTCCAGTTGTGTAAAGCCCCCCAGCACGATGGTGTAATCCTGTCCGGCATCAATGTCGGGTTCAGGCAGAAGATCAATAAAGACCACATCCGTATCTGCACACCCCAGTTCATTGTAGGCGATCAGAAAGTAGTACATATCTGTAGGCGGAGCATTTACACCGGTATTCGGGTCGGTAGGATCTTCCAGATAGGTAGGCGGTTGCCACAGGTAGGTATTACCGCCGCTACCTGCAAGATAAACGGTATCTCCCGGACAAACATATGCATCGGGGCCCGCATCAGCTATTCCTTCTACAGTATAGGCATTGACAGTAATGGTATCATAGATTGTATCACAATCGGCATAACCAGTTACGTAGTAGATCACGGTATCCAGGGGGATGCTGATCACAGAGGTACCTTCATCTGTATCCAGAAAGGTAGGCGGGAACCACTCCCAGGTATAGGCATCTCCACCCAGGATCTCAAACAAAATGGTATCGCCCTGACAGGTGGTCACAGTAGAAACGTCGGTAATGTTTACATCATCTGCCAGGACCTCATAGCTGCTGGCATAATCAAGGGCTTCATCCAGAAAATCAAGATCAAGAATATAGACAAACTTAACCTCTTCGCAACCGCCGGGAGCAATTTCAGGCACATATAAGGTCATTTGGGTAGCGCAATCGCAGAATGTACTGGAACCCACTTCGATCTCATAATCAGGCGAGCAAAAGAAACCCATACCTCCACCGCCAGCATAAACGGTAGCCGGTTCACCATCAGAAGTGTTAAAACAACCATAGCTGGCTCTGGCATTGGGAGTTCTAGCACCCATGGCCATAAAGCAATGCGGGGTACCACCACCCACTGAGGTCACAACTGCATCGCAGCCTTCAGGCGGATTGGAAACGATCTCATTGGTGGTCATGAAGGTACCTCCGTACACCAGATCCTGGTCAGGATCCACATTTCTCATATAATAGACCTCTGTTATCGGGGTAGCCCCTGTATTACAGAAAGTTACTGTGGTAAGAAAATAGAGCGCATTTTCCGGCAGGGAGGTCACTGTAGTTATATCCAGGTTTTCTGAAGCGATATTGCCCTCCCAGGTAGCTGAGTACACGCCGGCAGAAAAGTCATAACCGGTTACTGAACCCGGAATTTCATCAGGAAAGCAATTCTGGCTGCTGTTATACCAGACATTTGCTCCAACCTGCACGGCAAAGCCTTCTTCAGGTGCACCTGGTAAAAAATAGTCACCACAATAAACAGGAGAACCGCTTCCCCACCCGTCCATATCTGAATCGGCTACAAAACCAATATTACTGCCAATATTCGGATGGTAACCTGCGGGAGCACCCCCAGATGATCCATAAGCGCCACAGTCATTCACCCCGACCTCTACAAAGACTCCATGTAAAAAGGCTTCTCCACCAACCAATTGGGCAGATACTGCAAAGGAGCAGGCCAGAAACAATTGTAACAGGGCTAACCGGCGAATCATAGTCTTGATTTTTGGTCACTAAAATTATCTAAATAAAGATACCTCACACAATTAACAGGAAATAAAAAAAAGCGCTGTCCGGGTTGTGAACAGCGCTTTTTTTAGGTCATTTTTTTGTCTTATCTCACCAGGGTGAAATAACCTGAGTACTCCCTTTGTTCATCCAGGGAGGTTCTGGCTCTGGCATACACCACATATGAGCCCAGCTCGGCTTCTTTTCCGTTGAACATGCCGTCCCATCCAAGGGTAGCAGTGTTGCTTTCGAATACCAGCTGACCCCAGCGGTTATAGATAGCAAAATATTCCAGATCGCCGCTGCCATCCAGCACCGGGGCATAGAAGTCATTGTAGCCATCGCCATTGGGTGAGAATGCGGTGGGAAGTCCTACCACCAGTTCGCCGATGGCATTTACCTGAACGGTATCGGTGCTCACACAACCGTTGATATCTGTTACTGTTACAGTATAGACGATGGTATCCGGAATACCGCTTACTACAGGGTTCTGGCTATTGGGATCACTGAGTCCTGTTGGCGGGCTCCATACAAAACTGATACCTCCGGTCAGCACATCCAGGGTACTGGTCTCACCAAGAAAAACATCAATTGTATATGGGCTTGCTATAGCATCCACATCCGGCAGGTAGTTCACAGAGATAAAGACATCATCAGTATTCACGCAGCCGTTGGCATCGGTACCGGTAACGGTATAGGTAGTATTCTCATCCACAGTACATTCCGGATCGGCAATACCGGGATCGCTCAGTCCTACTGCAGGAGACCATTCATAGTCCACTGCACCGGAAGCATCCAGCACGATGACGCCATCTACACAGAATTCCTGATCAGGACCTGCGTCCACATCAGGCAGCGGGTGTACGGTCAGGGTCATCGCATCGGTTTCAGGACAACCATATATATCTGTTGTGATAAGCGTATAGGTAGTGGTAGTTGTTGGAGAGGCCTCCGGATTTGCTATAGTAGGATCGCTAAGACCAGTTGCGGGCGACCATAGAAATCCTGATTCAAAATCTCCGCCATCGCCATTCAAGGTGGTAGAGGAACCAATACATATTTCATCATCAGGACCTGCATCAGCAAATTCATCCTCGTCTATCAGAAGGGTGATACTTACTGAAGCATCACCACAAAAACCGCCTACACCCAAAGCAGTGATAGTAATGGTTTCTGTGGGGTTGGCTATTACAGTCGAGCCGATATCAGTATCCAGAATATCAGCCGGCGACCAGGTCCATTCATAATCATCTGCCCCTACCACTGAAAGTTCAACTGATTCACCGGGGTTACAGGCAATAACGGTATCGCCACTAGCAACCGGTTCACCATTCGCTGTGAGGTTGTAAGTAACAGTTGCTTCCAGTGCTTCTTCCAGGTCATCTATATTCAGGATATAGGCGAAGGCTACACATTTACACTCACCCGGGTTGATCACGGGAACATAAAAGGAAATACTATTGGCTTCATCAGCAGTACTGGAGCCTGACCCAGAGTATCCGCCCGTACCTGTCCATACTTCTTCCGGTGTGCCATCGCCGGTAAAGAAATTTCCATAAGCCACTCTGGCGTTAGTATCCCTGGCTCCCAGTCCGAGGAAACAACCATATGTCAGACCTTCGGAAGTTACCAGGGCGTTATCATCTACCGGTGGCTGATAGACGATCTCATTATAGGTGGTAAAATCGAAAGACCATGGCTGATCATTATCCGGGTCCAGGTTACGCATATAATACACATCCTCCAAAGGAGTATCGCCATCATTACAAAGCAAAATTCGGGTTACGAAGTAAAGTGCATCTTCAGGCAAAGTAGTTATCTGAGTAATACTCATGTCTTCAGAGGAAATATTGCCCTGCCAAACACTTGTATAAATACCGCCAGCATAGGTGTAATCGATCAGATCGCCGGGCACATCATCAGGAGAGCAATTCTGATTGGAATTTACCCAGGTTGAAGAGCCTATCTGAACTTGCCATCCTTCTTCAGGTGTACCTGGAACAAAATAGTCACCGCAATAGTCAGGAGTACCTGTCTCCCATCCGTCACTCTCCCAGTCGGCAACAAACCCTAATTCCACATTGGTCGGGTGATAACCGACAGGTGCAGCACCCTGAGAGCCATAGGCACCGCAGTGATTTACACCTACTTCTACTTTAGTTCCTTGAAGGAATATATCTCCGCCCACCATTTGTGCAGCCGCGGAGATCGTCATTGCCATAAAGAACATGATGAATGCAAACAGGCGATTCATACTCTTGGTAATTTGGTCCACAATAAATGTCAGATAAAGATACCGTTCACAGCAGAGAATTGAAAAAAAAAGCGCTGTTCTTTGAGAGAACAGCGCTTATTCTGGGTCATTTTTTTGTCTTATCTCACCAGGGTGAAGTATCCGGAAAACTCTCTTTGTTCATCGAGGGAGGTTCTTGCTCTGGCATACACCACATATGAGCCCAGCTCGGCTTCTTTTCCGTTGAACATGCCGTCCCATCCAAGGGTAGCAGTGTTGCTTTCGAATACCAGCTGACCCCAGCGGTTATAGATAGCAAAATATTCCAGATCGCCGCTGCCATCCAGCACCGGGGCATAGAAGTCATTGTAGCCATCGCCATTGGGTGAGAATGCGGTGGGAAGTCCTACCACCAGTTCGCCGATGGCATTTACCTGAACGGTATCGGTGCTCACACAACCGTTGATATCTGTTACTGTTACAGTATAGACGATGGTATCCGGAATACCGCTTACTACAGGGTTCTGGCTATTGGGATCACTGAGTCCTGTTGGCGGGCTCCATACAAAACTGATACCTCCGGTCAGCACATCCAGGGTACTGGTCTCACCAAGAAAAACATCAATTGTATATGGGCTTGCTATAGCATCCACATCCGGCAGGTAGTTCACAGAGATAAAGACATCATCAGTATTCACGCAGCCGTTGGCATCGGTACCGGTAACGGTATAGGTAGTATTCTCATCCACAGTACATTCCGGATCGGCAATACCGGGATCGCTCAGTCCTACTGCAGGAGACCATTCATAGTCCACTGCACCGGAAGCATCCAGCACGATGACGCCATCTACACAGAATTCCTGATCAGGACCTGCGTCCACATCAGGCAGCGGATTGACCGTAATGGTCACATCATCTACAGCCGGGCAACCATACTGATTGGTAGTGATCAGGGTATAGGTGGTTGTGGTGGTAGGACTTGCGACCGGGTTGGCAATATTCGGGTCACTCAGACCTGTAGCCGGCACCCAGAGATACAGATCATCGAGCGGGCCACCGTCGCCATTCAGGGTAGTTTCAGAACCTATGCAAATGGGTTCATCGTCGCCTGCATCAGAGATGGCGACAGTTGTATCCACCAGCAGTGTAACTTCCAGGGTTACTTCACCGCAAAGTCCAACACCGTTCGCAATAAGGGTTTGTGTTACCGGTGAAACAAAATTCACTATATGACCGGTATCCACATCCAGGTAGGTAGAGGGGCTCCATTCCCATATATAGTCTTCCCCACCCAGGATCTCCAGGTGCATGGAATCAAGCGGGTTACAGTAATAAGCAGTATCTCCTGAAGAAACGACCTCGCTATTAACTGATAAGTCAAATGCGGTAGTGGCATCCAGGGCTTCTTCCAGGTCATCAATACTCAGCACATATGCAAATGTGATGATCTCACATTCGCCGGCTTCGATCAATGGAATATAAAATGCGATAGAGTTAGCAATATCATTGGTATTGGTGCCGGAGCTGCTGTAGCCACCCGTACCTTCATACACATTCTGAGGTGTACCGGCAGTGGTACTGAAATTTCCCCAGCTCACACGTGCTCTGTAATCTCTTGCCCCGAGACCCAGGAAACAACCGTAGGTTTGCCCTTCTGAGGTAACCAGCGCATCGCACACAGAATCTTCTATTGGCTGGCTGACGATGGTATTGACAGTGGTAAAAGAACCGGACCAGGGCTGATCATTATCAGGGTCCACATTTCTGTTGTAATACACATCCACCAGGTCAGTAGCACCTTCGTTGCAGAAGGTGATCTCTGTAGTGAAGTACAGTTTATCTTCCGGCAGCCTGGTGGTCTGTGTGATAGCCAGGTTTTCAGAAGCTATATCACCTTCCCAGACAGCGGTATAAACGCCGTCTGCAAATTCGTAGCTGGTTATATCTCCAGGAATTTCATCGGGAGAACAAAACTGGTCTGTATTGGTCCATACATCTGTACCTACCTGCACCTGCCAGCCTTCCACCGGAGAACCGGGTACGAAATAATCGACGCAATAATCCGGCGTACCGGTATCCCATCCGTCGCTTTCCCAGTCAGCCACAAATCCGAGTCCTGATTCAGTGGGATGGTATCCGGCAGGAGCACCTCCTTCAGAGCCGTAAGCAGCACACTGATTGATACCAACCTCTACGAACAAACCCTGAAGGAACACATCAGATCCTACGATCTGTGCCTTTGCAGGAAGTATGCAAATGCCTGAAAGGATACCCGTAAGTATCCAGTGGTAAAATCTCCCTTGTTTCATAGGATGCGGGTACTACTGGTTGAAATAGTTGTAAGACCTTCTGTAACGTTCGCTGGCCTGGACAAAATAGTTATTCCAGTCAGCTGCAACCCATCCTTCCCTGGCATATTCCAGGCGGAGGTGAATGGTCACTACAGACTCTTCATAATTCAGTTCAGTGTACACCAGATTGTCTGTAACACTCCGGAAGAATTTTTCTGCTGCCATCTTGTTCTTGAACCCCATATCACTAATGTCTGCCGTGTAGGCAGATGCAACCGGAGCATCGGCAGGCAGGACCAGTTCCAGGTGGTCGTTGAAAGAGGCAACAGGCAATGCTTCCTGTGCAAAAGCCAGGCCTGCTGTGAGGAGGCTGACAACCAAAAAGCTGAGTACGTACTTTTTCATAAGATAAGGTTCTTAAATGGTTCTTATTCAGTCGCTAAAATTAAGATTATCATATCGTATAACCAAAAGCCGTTTCAAACGTTCTACCGGGGTCATCTGTACAGAAAAACCTCCAACCTGATCTGATATGTCTGCATACTCCCCTCGTTCTGTCTGGGCCTTCATAGTTAGAACAAGGCTTCGAAGGAGCATTTCAGTTGGGGGATTGTTGCTTATCCTGTCACTGTGGTCTCTTAAAAACATAGGCTTTTCCTATCATTTCGATGATTTTTTTCCAAAAGATGATGAAGACCTGGAGTTCTACTATCAGTACCGAGATCAGCTTGCTGCAGACGATAATTTCCTGTTGATCGGGTTATCCACACCCTCTGCCCTGGATCCGGAATTTTTACATGCACTTGACACAGCAAGCACCTTGCTGGCCAAGAGTGCTCAAACCCAACGGGTAGCCTCATTGACCACCTACCGGTATTTATGGGGCAACTCCATGGGCATGTTTCCGGTTCCGCTGGTGCATCCTGATGACCCTGAACGCAGAATGGATGACAGTGTCAGGATAGTCAGTGACCCGCTGGTTTGCGGCAAACTGGTATCTGCAGATATGCAGACGGTGGTCATAGCCACGACCACCCCGGATTCTATGGATCTTGCGGATAATCAGGCATTGCTGGCAGATGTGGAAGAGGCTATGACCGTAGCCGGATTTGATGACTACCATTTGCTGGGAAAGGCCAATTTCGAATCGGAACTGATACGATTTCAACAGGAAGAGTTCATCCGGTTTTCCATCCTGTCAGTGCTGTGTGTGGCCCTGATCTCCTTCCTGTTGTTCCGTGATCTGCGTGTTGTTGGCTTATCCATGCTTACCGTTACAGTGACGCTGGTTTTCTTCCTGGGTCTGCTTGGACTAACCCACCGAACGCTCAATGTGATGAGTTCGCTGTATCCAATAATCATCATTATTGTGGGCATCAGTGATATGGTACATTTTGTAACACGGTACCAGACCGAACGGGAAGCAGGCTTCCACCCCAGACGGGCCTTAGGCCGAATGCTTCAGGATGTAGGTTTTGCTACCTTTCTTACGTCAGTGACCACAGCCATAGGTTTTCTGACCTTGCTGAGTTCTCCCATACCTCCAATCAGGGAATTTGGAATACTGGCCGCTGCAGGAGTCTTGCTGGCATATCTGGTAACGCTGTTGTTTGCAGCTCCTATGATGATGCTGCTTCCATTACCACAGAAGGCAGAGCAGGGTCGGTCATATTTCATTGCACGGATAACCAACAGGATCTACCGTTCCGGAAAAAAGCGACCTGTTCTGACAGCGGGGGTTTCCCTTCTGGTTGTTTTGCTGGGTATTCTTGGTGCATCCAGGATGACCACTGATATTACGCTGGCTGACGGGCTTCCGAAACACACCGCCGTGTATGATGACTTTTTGTTTTTTGAAGAACAATTCAACGGATTCAGGCCATTTGAACTGGCAGCCATTGCCGGCAAAGGCTTTGAGATCACTGATACAGTGGTATTGCAGCAGATCGACCTGGTAGAGAACTACATTGCCTCTTTTCCGGAAGCAGGAAATCTGTTTTCAGTAACTGCCTTTTACAAGGTGCTCAACAGAGCCCTGGACGGCGACAACCCGGCAGCATACCGGCTGCCAGACAATGCCCCAAGGTGGAACAGGGTCCAGTCTTTGCTTGGCAGATATGCGGGTCCTGACATGCAATTATATAGTTCAGCAGATGGCAGTATGGGCCGGCTTAGTGGTTCTTTCCGTGATGCAGGCACTGATCAGATCGGCGGGATCCAGGATTCCATCAAACAGTTCATAGCTCGTTCTACTGACAGCAATCAGGTCACATTCAGACTGACCGGCACGGGACTGATGTTTGACAAGAACAATGAATATATCAGGCGAAGTATCCTGTCTGGTATCGTCATTGCGCTGTCTGTGATCAGTCTGCTGATGGCGCTGTTGTACAGAAATTTCAGGATGCTGGTCATTGCCGTGGTACCCAATACCATTCCGCTGCTCATTTGCGGCGGGATATTAGGTTTCTTCAGGATCCCGCTGGATGCTCCCACTGCCATCATATTCGGAATATCATATGGTATAGTGGTAGATGACACCATTCATTTTCTGTCGAGGTTTAGACTGGAGATAGCCAGAGGTGTTCCTCTTGAGGAAGCCATCAGACGCACTTTCAGTGAAACCGGCAGGGCTTTGATCATGACCACCCTGATACTGTTCTTTGGTTTTTCAGTTTTGATGTTGTCCAACCTGCAGGCCACCTTCAATGTCGGAATGCTAATTGGTATCACGCTTTTGTCAGCCTTGATCAGCGATCTCTATTTACTACCTTTATTGCTCCGAAAATGGTACCGTCCATGAGACCTCTTCCAGTAATTGCCATTCTGTTTGCCGGAGCTTCCCTGCTGTCGTGTAACAAGGATGTTAAAGATTTCATCACATTGTATTTTGATGTGAATGCTGATGCGGGATTGCCCAGGCTGGATGCAACGGGTGAAGAAGCTGTTCTGCCGGCAGGGCATGTGGCGGTATCTCCTCTTCAGGTGCGTGATATTGCGGTACAATACATTGAACTGGTACCGACGGAAGCTACTCCATATAAAGGTGGAGAGCTGGTTTTCAAAGCCCCTGAAACTTATATAACCGGATCGCTGGCCATTGATTTTGACAGCCTGCTTACCGGTACTGCCGGAAGCACTGTGTTTACGGTCAACCTCCGTAAACTCTCGCCCGGCACATATGCATATGCCAGGGTAGGTATTGCCTATTTATCTTATGATATACCCCTGAATATATCCGGCCTGCCAGGCGCTGAATATCTGACAGATCAGCAGGCAACTTTTGCTTCATTTCTCGGATTCAATACATACATCAGAGAAGTGCAGATCAATCAGCTGACCAAGGTCATCAATGACGCCAAAACAGGCGGATACTGGGTACTGGAAACAGCGCTGGAGCCACCTCTTGATGGAGAAAATGCCCTGTTCACCTGGCAGGTTCCACAGGAATCACTCACAGTGGTGAATATTCTGTCAGGCACGTCTCCTGTGCCTCCCGGTCAATCGGTCATTACCGGTGCATTTGATGAGCCTCTGGTGGTCTCTGAAGAAGAAGAACGTGATCTGCGCATCACCTTTACCCTCTCGGTCAACGGGATCTTCGAATTTAATGATGAGAACAGCAACGGCGCATGGGATCTGCATGCCGACAATATTTATGAGTCTGAACCTATCATAGATTTCGGGATCCGCGGCCTCAGGCCATCTTTTGTATTTGAATGACCATTACAGGCCTGAGTGAACTGCATGTCGCCAGTTGTTCTTGCTTCTGCAGGTCAGTGAACTGTCTTCTTTAGTATTATCTTCATGCGCAAATGATGAAAAAACACCTTTTACCAATTGCCTTGCTGGCAGTGACCTTTATGTGGTCATGCAAATCAAAACCCGTCTGGCCGGAAGCTGACCAGAAGGAATTCATGGACATTTGTGAACAGGCTATGTACGGGGCTTTTGACCGCGATACCAATTTCAGTTATTGTGCCTGTATGCTGGAGAAGATCATGGATGAATATCCGGATCCTGAACAACAAGATGAAGTATCTGATGATCTTATATTGGAATTTGCCGATGCCTGTTTTGACGAACTGGGAATAAAAATGCCCTGACCTGATGAAAGGATGGTTCCATTTTCTGATACCCGCCGCTCTGGTAACCCTGGCCGGATTCTGGCTGCATGCAGGCCATGGATCATTACCGGCCACCGGACCGCTCTTTGACCCGGTAAAGGGTTTCATGGCCCAGGCCGAAGGTACACGACCACCAGTTCCGGATCAGATCGATCTGGATGGAACGGATGGCCCTGTTCATATTTATTATGACGAACGACTGGTTCCGCACATATTTGCTGAATCTGAACAGGACCTGTATTTCGCACAAGGTTATGTTACTGCCGGTTTACGCCTGTGGCAGATGGAAATGACCTCGTTGGCATCTTCCGGCAGGCTGAGTGAAAAACTGGGTGAAAGATTCATCAGTTATGACCGGTTTCAGCGGCGCATAGGAATGGTTGAAAATGCCCGGCATGCGATGGCGTCTTTGCCGGATGATGACCCAAGCAAACTTGCCATTCAGGCATACGCCAGAGGTGTCAATGCCTGGATCTCCGGATTGAGCTACAAAGATTATCCGCTGGAATATAAACTGATGGGATTTGAACCTTCTGAATGGACAGAGCTTAATACGTATTTGTTGTTACAGTATATGTCCAACACCCTTACCGGATACGATGATGATGCCGCCTTTACCAACCTGAAACAAGTACTTGGAAAAGACTTATATGATCTGATGTATCCCGAACGATGGGCTATCAGTGACCCCATTATTCCAGCAGGAACATCCTGGAGCGACCCCGGCCCTTCTGCACCAGATAATCCGGTCAGCTCTGCAGAGATTTCCCTGTATGAAGAAATGCCGTTTCAGCGAGGCGGAGAAGACCAGTCTGGCATTGGCAGCAATAACTGGGCTTTGTCAGGCAGCATGACCAATACGGGCAAACCAATTTTGTGCAACGACCCGCATCTGCCTCTCAATCTTCCCAGTCTTTGGTTTGAGGTACAACTGGTTGCACCCGGAATGAATGTTTACGGGGTTTCCCTTCCGGGCTCTCCCTGTGTTATCATCGGATTCAACGAAAGTGTGGCCTGGGGCGTCACCAATGCCGGCTGGGATGTTCGTGACTGGTACCGTATCACCACCTCTCCGGAACACCCCGGAAAATATGCCTTTGAAGGTGGATGGGAGGACCTGCTCATGCGGGTAGAGACCATACATGTTAAAGGTGGTGAGGATGTGCTGGATACTGTCTGGAGCTCACACCATGGCCCGATGGTCTATCTTGATCTTGATTCTGCTCACCAGAGCTGGAATGACCTCGCCATGCATTGGTCGGCAGCTGAAGGTGGTGGAGAGCTGCGCACATTTTATCAGCTGAACAAGGCCGGCAATGCAGAAGATTATCGCAAGGCACTGGAGTGGTTTGCATGCCCGGCACAAAACATCGTATTCGCCTCTGATCAGGATGATATTGCCATCACCGTAACAGGAAAACTTCCGCTAAAATATCAGGGGCAGGGACGCAACATACTGGATGGCAGCAAAGCATCTGATGACTGGAAGGGCTTTATCGGTTTTGCAGATAACCCGTGGATTCTCAACCCTGATCGTGGATTTGTCAGTTCGGCCAACCAGCATCCTACCGATACCCTGTATCCTTATTATTATACCGGCTTTGATTTTGAATACTTCCGCAACCACCGCATCAATGAACTGCTAAGAAGTCTGGACCAGGCCGGGGTGGATGACATGATGGCCATTCAACAGGATGTTTACAACAGCAATGCAGCAGAGGCTTTACCTGTTATGTTGCAATCAGTCAGCAAGGATGATCTGACAAAAGCCGATGGTTTCTGGCTGGACAAACTGAAAGACTGGGATTATATGAATGATCCGGAAAGTGAGCTCCCTACCCTTTTCGAGATCTGGTGGAAGACTTTCAGTAACCTGCTGTGGGATGAGGTAGCTGATAGAGATAATATCGATCTCACCATGCCGAAACCTCCTGTAACCATAGCAGCACTGCAATGGCCGGATGACATGCCCATCTTCGACAACCGGTCCACGCCCGAAACAGAAACCAGAACCATCATATTACAGCATGCCCTTCAGAAAGCTGTGGCAGAAATGGATTCACTGGAAGCCCTGGGCAATGATGCAACTGCCTGGTATAAATACAAGGGAACAACCGTGCTGCATATGGCACAATTACTGCCATTCAGCAGACCCGACGTATTTGTGGGTGGCAACCGCGGAATCGTCAATGCCACCACCCATACCAATGGTCCTTCCTGGAGGATGATCGTCAGCCTTGGAGATACACCATCTGCCAAAGCTGTGTATCCGGGTGGACAAAGCGGGAATCCGGGAAGCAGGTACTATGATAATTTTATTGACGACTGGGCAGCAGGAAAGTATTACGATCTTCAGTATTTCAGGTCAGCCGAAGAAGCTTCTGCACATGCCATGCTACACCTCACTATTGAATAACCATGAAGAACCTGACCTATCTGATAGCTGCTATGTTACTGTGTACAGTAAGTCTGTTCTTACTGCCCTGGTACTTTGTGCTCATCATCTGTTTTATTCTGGGTATCATCAGGGGAAACAAGAAGTACAGAAATGCCTTTCTGCAGGGATTCCTGGCAGTATTTCTCACATACTCTGTATTATATCTGTTCAGGGATATACCGAACGAACATATGCTCAGCAATGAAGTAGCCGGAATCTTCCTGCTGCCTGATGGCTATGTCCTGCTGGGAGCCGGTGCCTTGATATTCGGAATACTTGCGGGTTTCAGCTGGTGGAGTGGCGCTGCGCTGAGAAGGTTGCTCTAATCTGCCTGTTCATTCGTAAAGACCACCTCTCCATTCAGAATGGTCATGACCACCCTGGCACGTATGATCTCCGGATAAGGCATACTCATGATATCCTTGTCCAGCACCACCAGGTCTGCAAACTTACCTGGCTCAATACTGCCTTTCACAGACTCTTCAAAAGAACCGTATGCAGGCCAGATGGTCATAGACCGAATGGCATCGATCCTGGTAAGTGCGTTCTCTGTTTGAAAACCGCCGGAAGGGAAACGTTGCTGATCCATCCTGGCTACAGCAGCATAGAATGTCAGCAGCGGATCGATCTGCTCTACCGGGAAATCAGTACCGTTTATAAGCACTCCGGCAGCTTCCAGCATATCCTGATAAGCATAGGCATATTTGACCCTTTCTGGTCCGAGGCGCTCTTCAGCCCAATACATATCACTGGTGGCATGGGTGGACTGAACAGAAGGGAGTATCTGATAATCCTGAAAATAATGCAGGTCTTCAGGGTTCACCACCTGGCAGTGTTCCACCCTCCATCGAAGATCATTGCCCGCCGGAATATGAGCTGCATAGGTCTTCAGGGCAAGCCTGTTGGCACTATCGCCAATGGCATGGGTGCACATCTGATAACCCCGTGAAGCGCACAGAGCAGCAAGCGTATTCAACGAGTCCGGATGTATGAGCAACAGACCGCTGTTGAATGGATCATCGGAATATGGTTCCATCAAAGCTGCTCCACGTGATCCGAGTGCCCCATCAGCATACACCTTAAGGCTTCTGATCACCAGATTATCAGAGGTCTTCGGTCCCTGCATCAGGAAGGAAGCTACGTTTTCCTGTGAAGGAGTAAGCATAATATTCATGCGTACCGGTAATGTACCTGTCTGCTTCTCTCTGATGACCGCATCCACCTGATATTTCTCCAGGCCGGCATCTGTTACAGAGGTCAGACCGAATGCAAAGCAATCCTGTTGTGCTTTCTGCAAAGCGGCGGAAAGCACCTGCGGATCCTTATCGGGCAGGATCTCATCAAACAGATCCATGGCATTGTCAAGCAGCAAACCCGTACAATGATCGCCTTCCACAAAGACCTTACCGCCATTTACCTGTGTATGTTTGTCAATACCTGCCAGTTTCAGGGCGTATGTATTTACCAGTGCAGCATGGCCATCTACCCGCACCAGATATACCGGTGTGTTGGGGTATAACCTGTCCAGTTCCCTGCAATCAGGAAATGCCTTGCCTGACCACAGATTCTGATCCCATCCTCTTCCTATGATCCAGCCTGCAGTAAGGCTGGTATCCATGTCAGCAATCACATCCAGAACTTCATCCATACTTGTCAGACCGTATAGTTGTGCCCAGCCGCTGTACAATCCATAATTCAGGAAATGACAATGCCCGTCATTGAAACCGGGTAAGACAGTCTTACCCTGCAGATCCAGTATCCTGTCTGACTCATAGTTACTCAGTATCTCCTGAGTAGAACCCGTTGCCAGGATCCTCCCGTCTCTGACCGCAATTGCCTGTGTTAAATGAAAAGCGCTGTCAACAGTGTACACCCTGCCGTTGACCAGTAACATATCTGCCTGCTGTGGTGCGGCCCAGATAAATGAAACAATTAAAAATAAATAATTCATAAACTCAATCTGCAAATTGTATCTGTATAATCATCGGGATGGGCGGCTATTTCTATGATCTTCGCAGCCGCTTTGGCCGGGTCAGCCAGTTTCCCTTCTTCGAACAAAGCGGTGAACTTTGAAATCCTGGAAAATTGTTCACGGGCTGAACGCCTGACCGTTGCCTGCATTTCAGTGTCCAGTACACCGGGTGCCACAGCAAAAAACCTGTCAGCATCTTCCCGGATACCGGCTTCTTCAGCACCTATCAGAGTTTGCATGTTCAGAGCAGCTTTGCTGCTGCTGTATATACTCCAGCCATCATAAGGTGTAGTGGCTGCACCGGAAGAAATATTGATGATGATCTTTTTCGCTTCAGATGATCTGTAGGTTCTCAGCAACTTATTGGCCAGCACATGAGGTGCCACTACATTAAGCATATAAGATCCAATGATGCCGGCTTCATCCAGTTCGCCAATTGGAGCCACCTGTCCCAGTGTGGCCGCATTGTTGACCAGAATTATTCTGGCAGCATCACCAGCTTCCGGCAGAGACAGGTGAAGCAGGTTATGAGCCACAGACAGATCAGAATGTATATGCACATATCGTGGCAAAACCGGGCCTTCCCTTCTGGCGATTCCATACACCAAGGCATCATCATCAGAAGCTGCCTGGATAGCAAGGGCTTTCCCAAGACCGCTGCTGGTACCGGTAATGATCCACAGCGAACTCATACATCAAAATTGTCTATACTGTCTTTTCTTTGGAACTGCAATTCTCCCTCTGTGCTGGCCACTGATGCAGTAACTGCAGCATCGCCGGTAATATTGACCAGGGTTCGAAGCATATCAAGAGGTCTGTCTATGGGCAGGATGATCGCGATCCACATGGGGTTTAGCCCGACAGATTCCAGTACGATGATGAGCATGATCAATCCCACACCCGGAACAGGAGCCGTACCTATGCTGATCAAGGTAGCCATGACCACGATGGTAAGCTGTTGAGACAGATCAAGAGGCACCAGATGCATTTGAGCCAGAAACAACACAGAAACGGCCTGATACAAACTGGTACCATCCATATTGACCGTTGCACCGAGCGGCAGGGTAAAACTGGCAATGCGACGAGATACCCCGAGGTTCTCTGTTACACAATCCATGGTAGCCGGTAAGGTGGCTGCACTGGAGCTGGTAGAAAAAGCCAGCGCCTGTGCAGAACCCATTCCGCGGAAAAACTCCCTGTAGGGTATTTGCCTGGTAAACAACCTCAATACTGCCGGATAGGTAACAAACAAAGAAAAAGCGAGCCCTAATACCACTGTGAGAGCGTACATACCAAGACCTTTGAACAGGTTGAACAAGGCTGCCGGACTATCAGCAAGATCTGCCATGTTACCGGCCATGAGTGCAAACACAAAAAATGGTGCGGCCTGCATGACCACATCAACCATTTTCAGAAAGACCTCATTTCCTGATTCAATAAAACCTATCATGGGAGCCGCCTTATCACCAGGTATCATACTGAGCACCACCCCAAACAGAATTGCAAAGAAGATGACCTGCAGCATTTTGGTAATATCCATGAAACTGCTGAAGATGTTATCTGGTACGATCTCTACAATAACCTGAAGAGGGCCCTGGTCCTTTGACTTGCCTGCTTCCTGTACCTTATCTTTTACTTTCTTCTGGAGATCACTTGCCGGCATGTCAACTGCTGAAACATCATCGCCGGATTGAAAGGCCATAAACTGCTCATGGTTGGCTGCCAGCTGTTCTTCGCCTACAACCTTTCCCGGCTGTATCAGGTTGGCTGCCACGAGCCCCACTGTTATGGCAATGACGGTAGTGCCTACATAGATACCAATGGTCTTTAAGCCAACCCTTCTGATCTTACTGATATCACTTAGATCTGTGATACCCTTGATGATACTGAATAACACCAAAGGAACGGCTATCAGTTTCAACACATTGATGAAGATCGTTCCCCAGGGCTTGATCCAGTCCAGCGTGAATTGCCTCCAGCCGAGTCCTGCACTCAGTAAGGCCCATATGACACCTAGTAACAGTCCGAACAGGATCTTCCAATGTAGCGCAATCTTTCTCATATCATTTCCGGTTGATGCGTTGTAACAGCAGATGGTCTGCCAGCACCATGGCGGTCATCGCCTCCACGATAGGTACTGCCCTGGGCAATACACAAGGATCGTGTCTGCCTTTCCCTTCAACAGATACTTTCTGGCCGGCACTGTTCACCGTTTCCTGAGGTCTTAAAATAGTAGCAACAGGTTTAAATGCAGTGCGGAAATATATATCCATGCCATTGCTGATGCCACCCTGAATGCCCCCCGAATGATTGGTGCGGGTAACGATCTTTCCATCACGGTTTTCAAAAATGTCGTTATGCGTACTTCCACGCATACCGGCACCATGAAACCCGCTTCCGATTTCAAACCCTTTGGCGGCATTGATACTGAGCATGGCCTTCCCGAGGTCAGCATGTAACTTATCAAACACCGGTTCACCCAAGCCGGAGGGCACACCTGATGCCACACAGGTAATGACACCACCAATGGTATCTCCTTCTTTCCGGACCGCATTTACCAGGCTGATCATTCTTTCGGCAGTTTCCTGATCCGGACAACGAATGATATTCTCATCGGTCCGACTGAGGTCCAGATCCTGATAAGATGCATCCAGCACGATATCACCAACTGCGCTTACATAAGCCTGTACATGTATTCCTTCCGTTTTTAAAACAGCCATAGCAACGGCACCTGCAGCAACTCTTGCTGCGGTTTCTCTTGCACTGGATCTGCCACCACCCCGGTGATCTCTGATGCCATACTTTTCCTGGTAGGTGAAGTCAGCATGAGAAGGTCTGTAGGTATCTGCAAGATGATCGTAATCTTTCGAACGCTGATCACTGTTGCGTATCAGAATTGCCAGTGGAGTTCCGGTGCTTTTACCCTCCATTACACCACTCAGAAATTCACAGGTATCGGGCTCTTTTCTTTGGGTGGTAATGCGTGATTGCCCCGGTCTTCTGCGAGCCAGTGCTTCATCTATCAGTGCTTCTGTCAATGAAATGCCCGGCGGGCATCCGTCTATGACCACACCAATTGCCGGTCCATGTGATTCACCAAATGTAGTGATGCGAAAATATGTTCCAAAAGAATTACCCGGCATCCTGCGAAGATACAGGTTGCGTTTGATTTGTAATCGGGCGTCCGTACCTTTGAAGATGCCTTCCCATCGCATTCTTATTCAACAAATTCATATGCTTGGACCGGTCTGGCCTGATGGAACAGACAGGCTTGCAGGCAAAGACATGAATCTTTTCCCAACCCTCAGCAATGCATGGCTGCTATCTGAGAACGGGCGCATTGCTGCATATGGCACGATGGATCAGGAACTTCCTGAAGCTGATGAGGTCATCGACGCCACCGGAAGGTGGGTATTGCCGGCATTTTGCGACAGCCACACCCATCTAGTTTTTGCCCGCAGCCGAGAAGAAGAATTTGAAATGCGCATCCGCGGAAGATCCTATGAAGAGATCGCAGCTGCAGGTGGTGGCATTCTCAACAGTGCCCGAAAATTACAACAGGCATCAGCAGATGAGCTGGAAGCTTCTGCACTCGAAAGACTCGCAGAAATAGAACGCATGGGCACCGGAGCGGTAGAGATCAAGAGCGGTTACGGACTAACCGTCGATGCAGAACTCAAGATACTTCGGGTCATACAGAAACTGAGATCACAAAGCAGACTGATCATCAGATCTACCTTCCTGGGCGCTCATGCACTGCCGTTAGAATACAGGCAAGACAGGAACGGATACATCAAGCTGATCACTGATGTCATGTTGCCACAGATTGCTGATGAAGGTCTTGCCGATTACTGTGATGTTTTTTGCGAAAATGGATTTTTCACGCCGGAAGAAACAGACACCATACTACAGGCTGCCTGGAAATATGATATTGCACCTCGTATTCATGCCAATCAACTTGCAGTTTCAGGCGGAGTTCAGGCAGGCGTCAGAAACAATGCAATATCTGTTGATCATCTGGAGCATATCACCCGCAATGAGATCGACTGTTTGCTGGACAGCAACACCCTGCCTACAGCTCTTCCATCCTGCAGCTTCTTTCTTAATCTGCCTTATGCGCCTGGCAGGGACATCATTGATGCCGGTTTACCTCTGGTTCTGGCTACCGATTACAACCCCGGCTCCACTCCTTCCGGTAAGATTCCCTTCGTTTTGTCACTAGCCTGTATCAAGATGCGCCTGACACCTGAAGAAGCCATCAACGCAGTAACAGTAAACGGAGCTGCTGCCATGCAGATCAGCGACCGTGCAGGCAGCATCACTGCCGGTAAAGACGCAAGGCTCATCATCACCCGGCCAATGGAGCATCTGGCATATTTACCCTATGCATTCGGGGGAGATCATATTGAAAGAACCATTTTACCGACAATCTCCTGACAGAAGGAATCAAAAATATACCCGTACTTTTGTACACAATTTATGCATATGTCACGCCAACTAACCCTCTCAACAGTTCTGATCGCCGTGCTGGCATCAGGCATCGTATTGTATCAACAGATCTCTCCGACCCAGGCAAGCCAGACCGCCAAAGACCCTGAAACAGATACCTGGCAAATGCTGGTAACCCAGCAGATCATGGCCTCTGAATATCAGTTCAGAAAAGGAACAGAAAATCCTTTTGAAGCATTCAACAGAAGAAGTGACAGCAGATTCTACCTGACTGAATCAGGTTTTAAAGCAGTGAAAAGATCAGACGCTGATGTCCGGTTGGAAGTAACCCTTGATCAGGTTGTGGCTGATAACCTGCCATTGGCTTCCACCGGAATCAACTGGCAGACAGAAAGTGCTGAATTGCTGGTAATGGACGCCGGAACTTACCAGATAGAATACATGAATGCCCCCGAAGGTTTCAGACAGAATTTCATCATTGAAGATCCAGGCGAACCTGCTGCCCGGGTAGCTGTGAAGCTGCATATGAGCGGTAGCGGAGAATCCCGTATGACCAACAATTCCTATGAGCTGGTGGCAGGAGGACAGACATTATTCAGTTACGGCAACCTCCGGGCGTATGATGCTTATGGAAGGTCTCTGGAATCACACATGGAGCTGAACGGTCAGGAACTGGCGCTGGTAACAGACACCAGGAATGCTGTGTTTCCTGTTACCATAGACCCGCTCACAACTACTCCTGACTGGAGCTACGAAGGCAACCAGGTAGGCGCTAACATGGCATTTGCTGTCAGTACTGCCGGCGATGTCAACAATGACGGATATGATGACGTGGTAGTTGGCGCTGCAGCCTATGATGCAGGTGAAACCGACGAAGGAAAAGCATTTTTGTTTCTGGGCGGTCCATCCGGTTTGTCCACCACTCCTGTCTGGGAAGATGAAGGTGATAACGAAAGCGGATTAATGGGCAAGTCTGTGGCAGCTGCCGGCGACGTGAACGGCGATGGCTATGACGATTTGTTGATAGGCCTCGGTCTTTACAGCGGTGGCGAATCAGAAGAAGGCCGGGCACATCTGTATTATGGCACCTCCACCGGTGTAACCACTGAACCTGTGTGGTGGTTTGAACCAAACCAGGCGGGTGTGGGTCTCGGATTTCCGCTGGAAGGTTTAGGTGATGTCAACAATGATGGTTATGATGACGTGATCATTGGAGGCAATGGCTGGGACGGCGATCAGGTTGATGAAGGAAGAGCATACGTATTTTATGGTTCTGCCGATGGTCTTGCCGATGAACCGGACTGGACCGTTGATGGTAACAATACTGACGCTGCGCTGGGCCATGCAGTCAGTGCTGCCGGCGATGTGAATGGCGACGGATATGACGATGCCATCATAGGCGGATGGAATTATTCAGGAGCTATAGCCAACTGCGGTAAAGCCTGGGTGTTTCTGGGTGGACCGACCGGTCTGGCCGATAGTCCTGTATGGGAACTGGAAGGAGACCAAAGCAACGGGTATTTCGCTTTCTGGGTATCCGGTGTGGGCGATGTGGACAATGATGGTTTTGACGACATCATGATAGGTGCCAAGAGATATGATGCAGAATTTGTAGATGAAGGGAAAGCCTGGCTATTCATGGGAAGCCCCGCTGGGCCTGAAACAACTGCCAGCTGGACGGCTGAAGGAGATAATGACGGCGCTGAGTATGCCATTCAGTTCGGACCTGCCGGCGATGTCAATAACGATGGTTATGCAGATGTGATCATGGGATCACACTTTCATACAGAAGACTTTAACAAGGAAGGCAAGGCCTATCTCTATCTGGGCGGGCCGTCAGGTTTGTCTGCAACAGCAGCATGGACCTACCTGGGTGGTGTGAATCAGGCAAACTTCGGATGGACCTGCGATGGTGCCGGCGATGTCAACCACGATGGTTTTGATGATGTCATCATCGGAGCTTTCAAATACAGTAATCCGGAAACCTACGAAGGTTCAGCTTTTGTTTTTCATGGCTTAAACAGCTGCCCTACCCCATCATCCTATGCAGTTGGCTCACTGGCTCCAACCACAGCAGATGTTTCATGGACGGGTGCAGATGATGCCACCATTTATAAGGTAACGGTCAAAGGTGCGGGTGAAAGCCATTTGTATCTCAGTCTGAATGACTCCTATACCCTTACCGGACTCACCCCTTCCAAGAAATACAAAAGCTGGGTGCAGACCAAATGTGGCACCACCTGGACACTCCGTTCCAATGTGATCACCTTTACCACTCCGCCCATGAGAACAAGTGGAGAAGATCAGGGAGAGGTGTATCCTAATCCAACTGCGGGCTGGCTGCATATCACAAACAGCTCTTCTGATGCAGGCATTTATCAGGTTCGGCTGTTCGATCTGAATGGAAAAATGGTAATGGAAATGGAAACCGGCTGGCTGGAAGCTGGCATTCCGGCATCGGTAGATATCAGTCACCTGTCTGCCGGAACCTACACCTGGCAAACCAGTTGTCAGGGTAAGACCAGACAAGGCCTGATCACGAAAAAATAAAGACCTGCATAAATCAAAAAAGGCTCCTTTAGGGAGCCTTTTTTGTTCTGTGCCGAGAGTGGGAGTCGAACCCACACAGCCTTGCGGCCACACGCCCCTGAAACGTGCGTGTCTACCAGTTTCACCATCTCGGCAACTACCCGCAAAAGCGGTTCGCAAAGTTAACAAGGAAAACGATTAATGCAACGGCAATTTTATAAAAAAGGTGGTATATTCTTGTTCCACACTTTCTGCCCATATTTCACCGCCCAGACGCTGAACGATACGTTCAACAATGGCCAGCCCCACACCGGTTCCTTCAAAGTGCTCTTCGCTGTGAAGCCTTTTGAATGCTTTGAATAACTTGTCTTTAAACTCCATGTTGAAACCCACCCCGTTATCAGTGATCCGGATAATACTGTAACCTTCCACTTTGGAAGAAGAAAACTGCACCACCGGCTGACGAGCAGTTGCTGAAAACTTCACAGCATTACTGATCAGGTTCCGCAAAGCCTGGCGCAGCATATCCGGATCGGTCTCCATGACCGGTAGCCCGCCTATCTCAAAACTGACCTGTTCCAGGTCGGTACTGCGCCCCATTTCATCTATGACCTGCTGCACAAGATCAGAAACCTGTACCATTTTTTTTCTGACCGGCACCTTCCCCATTCTGATATAAATGAGCAGATTATCAATCAATGTGCCCATTTTAGTGATGCTGTTCCTGATCTGCGTAATATTGGATTTTCCTTCTTCATCCAGCTTATCACTGTACCGCTTCTCCAGGAAGTAGGCAAAAATATCAATGGTGCGAAGCGGGGTTCTCAGGTCATGGCTAACCGAATAATGGAAAGTGTCGATCTCTTTGGTCAGCTGCTCCAGTTTGCCGGTTCTGTTACGCAGCTTTTCTGACAGGTCTTCTACTTTTTCTTTCAGGGAAGTCTCTCTGTTCTTCAGATCTGATATATCTGTACTGATGCTCAGTACTTCCAGAACCTGTCCATCAGCATCGGTAAGCGGCACCTTCATAGTGCTTACCCAGGTATGTTTTCCCGTAGCCTGATTCAGCAGTTTGTGTTCCTTCAGCTCCAGTGGCTGCTGGTTCAGCAGGATCTCTGCATCGGGATCTATCAGTTGCTGAAATGTTTCATGAAACTGATGGTTCCTGTTGAATTTATACTGCATGACCATCTGCCTGTCAACACCCAGGTATTCAGCAAAGGCATTGTTGATGACCACAAATTCATCGCTTGCATTACGCACATAGATGGGGTCTGGTATGGCATTTATGATCTGCTGCAGAAATATGCGCTGATCTTCAATCTCTTTCTCAATAGACTTTAACGCAGTTATATCCTGATGAATACCGGAAGCCCTGACAGGTTCTCCGTTCTCATCCCACTCTACCACACGTCCCTTGTCAAGTATCCACCTCCACTCGCCGTTACTGGCCAGCATTCGCAGGTTGGCTTCATAGAATGGTGTCAATCCATTAATATGATCCTGAAACTTCCTGTAGGAAGATTCAATATCAGCAGGGTGCACAAACTTTTCCCAGAACTGTTCATTGACAGAAGTGATCTCAAAATGGTAGCCGAGCATTTCGCCCCAGCGCCTGTTGTGAATGATGCGGTTTTCTTTGATAAAGAAATCCCAGGTACCCAGATCAGCGCCTTTCAGAGCCATGTCCAGCCTGGCTTCACTTTCACGAAGGGCTTTTTCACGTTCTATTCGTTCGGTGATGTCACGCATGATGGCAACCATCCTGCTGTCCTCCAGTCTCGTGACTGAAATCTCCACAGTTTTTGTGCGGCCATCAGCACAGACCAGTGTCCGGGTACGATGGAAGGTCCCTGTTCCTTCAATATTACGCACAACGGAGTCTCCCGTTGAAATGAACTCTTCCGGAATAAATCTGGAAATGGAACTTCCAGTCAGTTCATCCAGAGAATAACCGGTTAGCCTGGAGGTCATATTGTTGGCATCTTCCACAAGTCCTTCCTGACTGATCAGGAATATGGACTCGCCGGCATTTTCCAGAATGGTGCTGTTCAGCTCAACGGTCTTCTTTAGCGCTGATCTGGTTTCCTCCTGCTCATTACTGGCAATGATACCAGACAACAGATCTGCCAGATTAGCAGCAAAGGAACGGTCTTCAGGCATCCAGTCGCGGCGGGACTCCGTTACGTCAAAACAGATGACACCCCACAGCTTTTCTCCAATATAAATTCCTGCATCCATCATAGAGAGAATACCATCCGGAATGATATAGCTATCTCTGAATACATCCACACGCGGGTCTTGCAAGGCATCATCAATAGTAAGCACCCGTTCTTCTCTGATGATCTCTGTGTAGGCAGAAAAGTCAGAAAGTACAAGCCCTTCATCTGCGAATGTTTGCTCTTGTTTAATATAGTTTGTCAGGCAAGTCAGCTCATTTCCTGTTTCATTGAACTGCCAGATATTCACCCGATCCAGTGCCATGGCCACACATGATGTTCTGGCTATCTCGCGGCAGGCTTCCTGCAATCCTCTGCTTCCTGCCTGCATCGATTTAGCCAGCGACAAATACAGATTCTGGTTTCTTCGAAGTGCGTTTTCAATACGTCGCTGTTCTTCCAGGATGGTTTTTCGGCTATGAATATTACTGAGCAGGCCTGAAAATCCTGTCAGGAGGCCGGCATGATCGCGAATGGTCTGAAATTTAGCTCTTACATATATATGTTGTCCAGTTGCAGTTTCCAGCAGCAGATCATTTTCAAAGTCTCCGATGCCGTTGTTCAACTGCCTGATAACATGCACAAATGAGCTGTCTGTGTCGCTGTTCTTCACAAAGTAATCACTCATGGAATGTCCAAGACATTCTTCCACTCTGTATCCGGTCAATTCAGTCCAGGCTGAATTCAGAAATTCTATCTTGCCTTTTTCATCAGCTCTGAAAATCACATCCTGTAACTGATCGATCAGATTCTGGTATTCCTGTTTGCTCTCCTGAAGACGGAGCTGCGCCTCTTTTCTTTTAGTAATATCATTGATGATCACCTTTATAGCCGGTGCTCCGTCATAGGTTACCGGATAAGCGAAGATCTCTGCAGGAAAAGTAGTCTTGTCTTCGCGGATGATATGCTCTTCAATGACTTCAACAGGAAGATTCTCTTCGTTCATTCTGCGGATCCGTTCTACCACGATGGTCCTGAACTCAGGTGTAACAAAATCAACCACACTGCGACCTATCAGACTCTCTGCATCTGCAGCCCGCACCATTCTGACCCCCTGCGGGTTTACATAAACCAGTTTACCATTGCAGTGAATCAATACCCCACTGGTGGTGTGATGAATGAATTTAAGGTGATGATCAGAAAGTTCTCTGAGTCTCTTCAGCTCCTGTTCCCTTTCCGTTACTTCTATCAGGTTGATCGTGTAGCCATCCAGCAGATCTGCAGATTGTTCCAGGCGGGCAATGTGCAGATCGAATATCCGGTTGGTTTCTGACAGCTGTACTCCGGGCATTCGGAATTGCATGATGTTGCCGGCATACAATCCTGCATCCTGCAAAACTTTAAGTTTGTCCTGAAATCCGTTGAACATCCTGTCCAGGTGCAGCAGCTTCTGCTTGTTTGCGCCTTGTGGCAGAAGTTTTCTGTATGCCGGATTGTAATGAATAACATTAAAGGAGGCGTCAACCAGTGCTACTGGCACAGACAGATGCTCCAGACCGCGGTAACGTTCTGTTATCCTGGTATGCTCAAAAGGCGACTCCATTCTTCTATACAAAAATGTTTCATTTGCAGAGGAGATGCAGTGTAAACTACTACATTTTTGTGACTATCAGAGAATGGTATATAATCAGGCCTGAGGTTCTTCGCAGAGTATATGAAGATGATCAGACGGAGCATCCATAACTTTCAGCAACTGATCCGGAAAGGAAGGACCAAAACGCAAAAGCCAGGGTAGCAGGTTGTCATATCTTTCCTGCAAACCTCCGTTCGGAAACATTCGGGCATGTACAGAGCGTAATTGGTTGATCGCAACGTCAAATCTTTGTTTTTCAGCTTTTAGCAGCCGCTGATGCAGCTTTTCCAGGGCTTTCAGGGCCGAAGCCTCTTCCGCCGCCACTGCTTTTTCAAGGGTAGGGTCAACCTTTGCTGCCTTTTCAGAGATGCTCCTGTAAGTCTTTTCCAGTTGTTTCTTTTCAATCTCCAGATCGATCTCCTCACCGGCTTGCTGAGACACATATGCTTTAACCAGTTGCTCAATATCACCGAACATAGCATCAGGTTCCAGACCCAGTTTCTGCAATTTTTTACAGCTTGTATGGTCCACCAGGGTGACAGAGTCTCTGAGCACCAGTACCGGCATTTCTATACCGTGGTGGCCAAAAAGTGTTTTTAGCTGCATCCAGTAAGATAATTCGCCTGCTCCGCCAACGTATGCTACAGCAGGCAGTACCCTTTGCTGAAACAAAGGCCGGAGGATCACATTTGGACTAAATACCTGTGGCTGATTATTGATCAGTTCTTCCAGCTCTTCAGCGCCAAAGGTTCTCCTGCTGTTAGCCAGTTCATATCCATCTGCAACCCTTGTTATACGATCACGGCTGTTGTTATCCAGGAAAAACAGGTTGATCTCTCTAGGATAAGCCTGCACGGAATAATGTCGGGAAAGTTTTTCAGATGCAAGCTGAACTATACCTGCTGAGTTCCCGCTCTGCAGTTCATCCAGGATGATATCTGCACAAGCCTTTTTCATTGCGGGATGATCACCGTCCAGAATCACCAGGCCATATGTTCCAAAGATCCTGTTAAGCAGATCAGTGGTTGCAACAGACATTGTTCTGTCTGCTCTGTAACAATCACGAAGCATGTTGACCCACGCATCAGCTTCAGAAGAGTTGCCTGCATCTTCAGCCAGGCTGTCCCATAAAGCATCCATACCGGTGGCCAGCATGCGCCCAACTGCACCGGACTGTTCGGTTTGCCAGGTGTATGTCTTATGGAAGGCGTGAAAGTGGTTTACCTCATCCAGATCATGGTCTTCTGATCCAAGCCAGAATACCGGTACCAGTTTTTTACCCGGATATTGTTTTTCCAGCTGTTCACAAAGTGAAATAGCAGACAGTGCTTTGTAGATCACATAAAGAGGTCCTGTGGCAAGGTTCAGCTGATGAGCGGTTACCACGCAAAACGTGTTGTCATCAGCCAGTGATTGTATATTATCTTTTACTGCATCTGTCAATGTCAGGTTACGCAATTGCTCCTGCAGTACCTTCACCAATGTAGAACGGTCTGTTCCTTCACGAGCCTTGGCGCTCATTGCCTCGCCAAATGCATCAAGACCTGGTGTATGTTGGTAGAATGGCCTGAGTGCTTCTGCACCTGCCATATAATCCAGCATGATCTGCGGAAAGAATCCGGTATCTGCCAGTTTTATCTTTGAATGAGTAAACGTCATTTCTGCACCGGTTCAGCGTACAGGTCGAAGGCATCAGCGCCGGTGATGCGCACCTGTACAAAGTCGCCGAGGCGAAGGTATTGATTATGGACTGATATCAGCACTTCATTGTCCACTTCGGGAGAGTCGCCTTCTGTTCTCCCAACGAAGTGTTCACCTTCCAGTCTGTCAATAAGTACCGTCAGCTCTTTACCTACAAATGTCTGGTTCCATTCTGCAGCGATCTCTTCCTGCACAGACATAAGTTTTGCGGCACGCTCTTGTTTCACGTCATCAGGTACATCATCTTCCAGTTCATAGCCACTGGTTCCCTCTTCATGAGAATAGGTAAATACGCCCAATCTGTTGAACCGCATTTTTCTTACAAAATCAAGAAGGTCTTCAAAGTCTTCTTCTGTTTCGCCCGGAAAGCCTACAAGCATAGTAGTTCTCAGGGTGATCTCCGGATTCCTTCTGCGTATCTCATGAACCAAAGCCTCTGTTTCTGTCCGTGTTATCTGTCTTCTCATGGCATGCAGTACAGAGTCGCTGGCATGCTGCAATGGCATATCAAGATAGTTACATATATTATTTCTTTCACGCATCACATCGATCACCTCAAGCGGAAACTTACTCGGATAGGCATAGTGCAGTCTGATCCATCGCAGTCCTTCAATGTCACTAAGCTGTCGCAACAACTCCGGCAACATTCTTTCTTTATACAGGTCCAGCCCGTAGTAGGTAAGTTCCTGAGCAATGAGCATGATCTCTACCACGCCATTAGCAACCAGTCTGGAAGCTTCAGTTACCAGGTCTTCCATTGGTCGGGAGCGATGCCCGCCACGCATGAGTGGAATGGCACAAAAAGAACAGGTGCGGTTGCATCCTTCTGATATCTTCAGATAGGCGGTATGCGGAGCCGTAGTAATGATGCGTTCGCCCAGCAACTCCTGGCGATAGTCTGCCTGAAATTTCTCCAGCAGTGCGGGTAGCTCCATGGTACCGAACCAGGCATCCACCTCCGGTATTTCCTGCATGAGTTCATCGCGGTAGCGCTGTGACAAACATCCGGTCACATACAATTTATCTATACCTCCTTCTGATTTAACAGAAGCATATTGCAGGATGGTATCAATACTTTCCTGTTTGGCGTTGTCAATGAACCCGCAGGTATTGACAATGATGACATTACTGTTGTCGTCTTCCAGCTGGTGGTGTGCATCTATCTCATTGGCCCGCAACTGTGTCAGCATGACCTCACTGTCCACCAGGTTCTTGGAACAACCCAGTGTCACGATGTTCACCTTATCTTTTTTGTGCGACCTTACCTTCATGCGGGTTCATGGAAGAGTGCATCCACGAATGCTTTTTTATTGAAGACCTGAAGCTGGTGCACCTGTTCTCCTACCCCGATATACTTTACAGGAATCCTGAACTGGTCTGCTATTCCCAATACCACACCTCCTTTGGCTGTGCCGTCCAGTTTGGTGAGAGCAATGGCAGTAACCTCGGTTGCAGCCGTAAAATGCCTGGCCTGTTCCAGGGCATTCTGACCGGTAGATGCATCCAGTACCAGCAATACTTCCTGTGGTGCATCAGGATAAACTTTCTGTATGACCCTTTTGATCTTAGAGAGTTCATTCATCAGGTTCACCTTATTGTGCAATCTTCCGGCGGTATCGATCAGGACCACATCAGCTCCTTTGTTCTTAGCCACATTCACGGTATCAAAAGCTACGGCAGCAGGATCGGCACCCATCTGATGGCGAATGATCTCCACGCCGGTGCGGTCAGCCCAGACACTGAGCTGATCGATGGCGGCAGCCCTGAAGGTATCGGCAGCACCCAGCAATACTTTTTTACCCTGCGATTTGAACTGACTGGCCAGTTTACCAATAGTGGTGGTCTTACCTACTCCGTTCACTCCTACCACCAATATGATATAGGGATCGGCGGAAGCGGGAAGCTGAAAATCATCGTAGTCAGGCGTGTTGCTGTCTGTGAGCAGGCGAACGATCTCCTCACGGAGGATATGCTGGAGTTCTGCAGTATTCAGGTATTTATCGCGAGCCACCCGTTCTTCCAGCCGGCCGATGATCTTGACGGTAGTGTCCAGCCCTACATCGCTGCTGATGAGTATCTCCTCCAGTTCATCCAGAAATTCAGCATCTACAGTAGCTTTTCCGGCCACTGCCCTCGAGATTCGGGAGAAAAGCCCTTCGCGGGTCTTCTCCAGTCCTTTGTCAAGGTCTTCCTTTTTTTCTTTCCCAAACAGTCCGAATAACGCCATAAACACGTTTTTCTATAAACAAAAAAAGCCTCTCTTGCGAAGAAGCTTTTAACTGGAATATCGTTCGTGTATCAGGCGTTACCTTTCAGAACGTCCTGTACCTTGTCTTTGTGAACGATCCTTTCCTTGAAGATATAGGCTCCTGTTTTAGGAGATTTCTCGGTCACGATGACCTTTACCATCTCCTTACCACCACCTGAAACCTTGCCCTTGGTAACACGGGCGTTCTTACTGACCTTTCCCATGGTTATTTAATTTCTTTGTGAACAGTCATTTTCTTGAGGTACGGATTGTACTTCTTCATTTCGATACGGTCGGGGGTATTCCGACGGTTCTTGGTCGTGATGTAGCGGCTGATACCCGGTACATCCGTGTTCTTCTGCTCAGTGCATTCCAGGATTACCTGGATCCTTAAGCCTTTTGCTTTCTTTGCCATTGCTACTGAAAATTATCAGATCTTGCCTTCCTTGCGCAGCTCGCTCAGGTAGGCAGTAATACCTTTTTTGTTAATGGTACGCATTGTAGAAGCAGCTACTTTCAGCTCCACCCAACGGCCTTCTTCCGGAAGGAAGAATCGCTTGGTCTGGAGGTTCGGGTAGAACTTCCTTCTGGTCTTGCGGTTAGAGTGCGACACATTGTTGCCGCTGATGGTTTTCTTTCCTGTTAAGTCACATACACGTGCCATGACGCTTTCTTTTTACAAACGGACTGCAAATATCGGGGTTTTTTCTGATTAGAACAAAATATTTCCCGTAGTTGCCCACAACCTGCTTGTGAACTGTCTTACCTTTTTTCAACTAATTCAAGTTCAATTGGTTGTGCCTCCATTCCTTCTGTACTGAGATGGACAGAATACACTCCAGGCTGCAGATACCATACGCCATTATCAGCAGCTTTCCAGTTGTCAGGCGGTGTGGCGGCGCTCAGATCATATTCCAGGTAGTTCAATCCTGGCATGAGCACCACCTGCCGGGTGTACAGCACTATAGTGTCCAGCATCACCTGCAGGGTGGCACTTGTGGCCGTTTTACTGCAGGCCACCAGTTCTGTGGTTTGTACATAGGGCTCAGCCAGGGTGTTCCAGGACGAACCGTTACCCTGTCCTGACCTCCACGGCATCTTGTCGTGCGGAAAAAGGTGCAAAGGCACATTCAGTAAAGAGTCATTCAATGCTCTTACATGACTGATATCAGCTACAAAAAGACTGCGACCATGGGTTGCCACCACGAGCTCCTGTTCCCGCTCCTGAATGGCCAGGTCATGCACGGCCACTCTGGGCAAGCGCTGTTCACCTGTGCCCATAAAGGCCATGCAGCTGACTCCGCCATTAAGCGAAATGTACAGGCCATTATCTGTTCCTATATAAAGCAGTGAGGGATTGACAGCATCTTCCCTGATCACATTGACGGGTTCAGCAGGCAGGTCTGTAGCGAGAGGCTTCCAGCTTTTGCCACGATCATTGCTGACAAAAACCAATGACCTGAAGTCGTCATTCCTGTAACCGTTCATGGTCAGATATACCCTGTTCAGCTCATGGGCTGAAGCTACTACCCTGCTGACCCACAGACCCGGCGGAAGTCCGGCAGAGATCTCGTTCCAGGTGTAACCACCATCAACCGACAAATGTACGTGACCATCGTCTGTTCCGGCATACAACAGTCCAAAACGAAGCGGAGATTCACTGATGGCAGTGATGGTACCGTAAGGCACGTCACCGTCTTTCCCCCCTCCGCTCAGGTCATCACTCAGCGTTTCCAGCATCTCACCCTTGTTCAGTGACCTGTGAAAGCGGTTGCTTCCGTAATAAAAAACATCCTGATTGTGGCGTGACAAGAGGATGGGCGTCTGCCAGTTGAATCTCAGCGGATACTCACCCATTTCATGCCTGGGCCTGATCTCCATGTAATCATTGTCATCATCCAGATTCATTCTGGCATAAAAGCCAAACTGGTATCCGGTATAAAAGGTCTTGTTGTCTCGGGTATCTACCTGTACCTGCATGCCATCGCCACCGTACAGGAACCGGAACGGATACCTGCCATCCTGTAACCAGGAATCATCTGCCTGGTAATCAGACGGACCTGACCAGACACCATTATCCTGCAGACCTCCGTAAACGTGATAGGGCTTTGCGTCATCTACTGTTACGCTGTAGAATTGCCCAACGGGTGGATCATTGGCCTTGAACCATTTCTGACCATGGTCATAGGTGATGTTGACCCCGCCGTCATTACCCAGGATCAGATGCCCGTCATCGGCAGGATCTACCCACAATACATGGTGATCTGCATGGACATTTCCTTTTCCGATCTCTGTAAAATGCTTTCCGCCATCGGTGCTCATCGCCACCGGCACACCCAGAATATACACCAGATCTGAATTCAGCTCTGACACATATATCTTTCCAAAATAATAACCATAGGTATAGTACATGCTCCCCAGGTCTGTCTCATTGACCCTGACCCAGTGTTCGCCGCGATCAGTGCTCTTATACACCTCGCATCCGTGAATGGGCAGGTTGAACACATAGGCACCCAGGTTGAGGTATTCATTCAGAACTGTGGGGCGAAAAGCCCCGCTTTGCACCTGATCTTTCAGATAAGCGGCGGTAAACTTTTCATCAACGCCCTGCTGTTGCAAAAAAGCATTCAACTTGTCATCATCCAGGGCAAGGAACTTTTCTTTGGTGATGTCTTTCAGATCATTCATAGTCATCACACTGGTGTCTTGTTCTGTTGCTTTGGAAGGATCTGCAGACTGGTTATCGACCACTGCATACAGAACATTGGTATTTCCGGGAAATATGGCAAGACCTGATCTTCCCATCCCCTCTCCGGAAGGGAACCCGGAGTTACTTCCGGTCAGCAGTTTCCAATTATCTCCGCCATCTTCAGAACCCCAGATACCAGACCCGGACCCGGCTTCAGTAAAGTTCCAGGCTTTTCTGTCACGCTGCCACATACAGGCATACAAACGTTCAGGATGCACCGGATCTATGGTCACCTCAACAGCTCCTGTCTTATCATCTACAAACAATACTTTCTTCCAGTGTTCTCCACCATCTGTTGTCTTATATACACCGCGTTCGGGGTTGGTTGTAAAGAGGTGACCCAGTACGGCTACCCACACAGTGTTCGGGTCATCGGGATGCATGACCACGCTTCCTATATGATGCGACTCAGGCAGTCCGGCATACTGCCAGGATTGTCCTCTGTCAGCACTCTTGTACATGCCTATACCGGCATAGGATGACCTGGAAGAATTTACCTCTCCGGTGCCTACCCAGATCACACCTGTCTCCCAGTTGACGGCAATAGCACCTATGGTCATCACATCTTCCTGCTGGAACAGCGGCTGAAAGGACTGGCCGTTATTGTTCGTGTACCAGAGTCCGCCACTGGCATAGGCTACATAGAATTCTTCCGGCTTGTCAGGGTTCACTGCGAGATCTGTAACCCTGCCGCTCATAATGGACGGGCCGATGTTTCTGAACGGCACCTGGCTAACAAGGGAGTGCTCTTCCAGAACCTGGCGCTTATTAATGCCTGACATGCGCATACCGGCAGGAGTTTGTGCCTGCAGAACAATGGTAGATCCGGACAACAGGACGGCCATTGATAAACGAAGGAAGTATTGGTTCATATCTGTAAAAATAGGCAAAGCGGGAAGGTTTACCTTTGGATGGAAAGTTTGTAGTATGGAAACTAAAGAAGCGATCGTCAGAAACTGGCTCCCCAGATACACCGGCACACCACTGGAAGCCTTTGGAGAGTATATTCTGCTGACCAATTTCATCAACTATGTGGATTCATTTGCTGAGAAATTCGGAGTGGAAGTGAAGGGAAAGGATAAGCCAATGCAAACTGCCACGTCTAACGGCATCACCATCATCAATTTCGGGATGGGTTCTGCCATGGCCGCGACCGTGATGGACCTGCTGAGTGCGGTCATGCCAAAAGCGGTGTTGTTTCTTGGTAAATGCGGTGGACTAAAAAAGAACAACGAAGTGGGCGATCTGCTGCTGCCCATTGCAGCCATCAGAGGAGAAGGAACAAGCAACGATTACATGCCGGAGGAAGTGCCCGCCCTGCCCTCATTCCGGTTACAGATGGCGGTCAGTCACGTGATCAGACGCTATGAACAGGATTACTTTACAGGCACGGTCTATACAACCAACCGCAGGGTGTGGGAGCATGACCAGGAATTTAAAGAGTACCTGCGAAGCATACGTGCCATGGCCATTGACATGGAAACAGCCACCATTTTCACGGTAGGATTCATTAACAGCATACCACACGGAGCGCTGCTGCTGGTATCAGACATACCAATGGATCCGGAAGGTGTGAAAACGGCAGAAAGCGACCGGAAGGTCACCTCCAATTTTGCCGAAACACACCTGTCAATAGGCATTGATGCTTTGCTTGAATTACGTGATTCAGGTGAATCGGTCAAGCACCTCCGCTTCGAATAAGATCAGGCTCTTTCTACGATGAAGAAAGGATTCAGAAGATTCTCCTTATTGTAAGACAGATCTTCTGAAGCACCGTGTATTCTTACCCTGGCTCCTGCTTCAAGCACCACAGCATGGCCTGCACCGGTATCCCATTCCATGGTGGGGCCGAGCCGCGGATATACATCAGCCTTTCCTTCAGCAACCAGACAGAATTTCAGTGAGCTTCCTGCAGGTACGAAATCAACCTGTGCATATTTCGATTCCATGTCCTTCAGGTAAGCATCGAATTCAGGCGACGGATGCGAACGACTGCCGATCAGGGCTATGCGTTCTGCCGATGGTTCATTCACCTGCAGCCTGTGTTTATTGCCTTCTGCATCGATCTTCCAGGCACCTTGTCCCTGCACGGCATAGTACATTTCATTACGGGCGGGTATTCCTACCACTCCAAGAACAGGACGGCCATCATGCACCAGGGCTATGTTAACGGTGAACTCTCCATTCTTCTTGATGAACTCTTTGGTGCCATCCAGCGGATCTACCAGCCAGAACCAGGTCCAGTCTTTACGGTCGGCATAGGGAACTTCCTTGTTTTCTTCTGAAATGATGGGAATTTCAGGATAGGATGATTGCAGCCTTCTGATGATCACTTCATTCGAGGCTTTATCTGCTTTGGTCAGCGGCGAATTATCGCTTTTGTCCACAACTGCAAAATCGTCGGTAGAATAGATCTCCATAATAGCCTTTCCGGCTTCTTCCGCAATGTCAATGATCTCCTGTAGCTGAATCTTGTCAAGCATTTTCTAGTGTTTTTATTTCTTCAATACATTGTTGCAAACTTGTTTTCCAGTCCGGAATTTCCATTCCCGGAACCGATGCCGTACCTGACAGATCCAGCACGGAATAGGCCGGTCTTTTAGCCGGCGTAGGATAAGATGAAGTGGGAATAGGATTCACCTTGCAGTTCAACCCATAGGTATCCATAACGGCAGCAGCCAGATCGAACCAGGTGATGGCTCCTTTGTCAGAGAAATGATAAATACCATACTTTGTTACTTCCCTCTGGTCTATGATGGTCAGGATGGCCCTGGCCAGATCCTTTGCCCAGGTGGGGCTTCCTACCTGATCATTGACCACATTGATCTCTGATCTTTCCTTCCCCAGGCGTATCATGGTCTTCACGAAGTTACCACCAAAGGCAGAGTACACCCAGGATGTTCTGACGAGCCAGGTTCTGCTGCAGGTGCTCAGAGCACGATACTCACCTTCGGCTTTTGTAAGTCCGTACACGCTGACGGGACTTACCGGATGATCAGTAGAATACGGCTTGTCAGCTTCTCCGTTGAACACAAAATCTGTACTGATATGCACCAGTGATGCCCCGGAATCTTCACAGTTCTTCGCGAGCACCTCTACCCCGGTTACATTGACCTTACGAGCAAGATCCGGTTCAGATTCTGCTTTGTCAACTGCGGTATAGGCTGCGCAGTTGATACAAACTTCAGGCCGGTGTTCATGAAAGAAACTGCGCACCGCAACCGGATCAGTGATGTCCAGTTCACCGATATCAATGAACAGGCAATCATCCGTAGTTCGTTCTGCAAACAAACGTCGCAACTCAGAGCCCAGCTGCCCGTTGCTGCCTGTAACCAGGATCTTCATAAGGCTGTTCCCTCCTCCGTAAAATTGTTCTTTGCATCAGCAAATAACGGAAGTGCTGCATCCTTGCCTGACAGCAACACATCATCGGCCGGTAATTTCCAGTCTATTCCAAGTGCAGGGTCATCAAACCGGATCCCTGCATCGTGTCCACCTGAATAAAAGTTATCACATTTATATACGAATTCTGCGTATTCACTTAGTACTGAAAACCCATGAGCAAATCCTCTTGGCAGATATAGTTGCTTTTTATTCTCCTTACTTAGTAAGATGCTGAAGTGTTGTCCGAAAGTGGGGGAACCCTGTCTGATATCAACGGCTACATCGAGCACTTCCCCCTCTACTACCCTGACCAGTTTAGCCTGTGCCATAGGCGCCAGCTGATAATGCAGCCCACGAACTACTCCATATACGGAACGACTCTGGTTATCCTGTACAAAAGGCCTGGTGATACCTGCTTCTGCAAAGGTCTGTTCATTGAAACTTTCAAAGAAGTATCCGCGATCATCGCTGAAAACCCTGGGTTCAAATACAAGCAATCCGCTGATCGGTGTTTCTGTGAATGGCATTATCTGTCGGCGTATTGCTGTTGATAGTATTGCTTATAAGTACCGCTGGTCACATGATCCAGCCATTCTTCATTGGCCAGGTACCAGTCAACTGTTTTCTCCAGTCCTTCTTCAAACTGTAATGAAGGTTTCCAGCCCAGCGATGTATTCAGGTGCGAGGCATCTATGGCATAACGAAGGTCATGTCCGGCACGGTCTCTGACAAAAGTGATGAGACCTGCAGAAGTTCCTTCCGGGCGACCCAGTTTTTTATCCATGATGGTACACAGCAATTTGATCAGGTCTATATTCTTCCATTCATTGAAGCCCCCGATATTATAGGTTTCACCTGTAGTGCCTTCCTGTAATATCAGATCAATGGCAGCTGCATGGTCTTCCACCCATAACCAATCGCGAACATTCTCTCCCTTTCCATAAACAGGAATTGGCTTGCTGTTCTTAATGTTATGGATCGCAAGAGGAATGAGTTTTTCAGGAAACTGGTAAGGGCCGTAATTATTGGAACAGTTTGACAGCAACACCGGCATGCCATAGGTGTCGTGATAGGCACGTACAAAATGGTCTGAACTGGCTTTTGATGCAGAATAAGGGCTATGCGGGTCATAAGGAGTAGATTCTTCAAAAAACCCTTCTTCTCCCAGGCTGCCATATACTTCATCTGTTGACACGTGGTAGAACATCTTTCCTTCCCAGTTTCCATTCCAGCAATGTCTGGCTGCATTGAGCAGGTTCACGGTACCTACCACATTGGTCATGACAAATTCTATCGGGTTGGCTATAGACCTGTCCACATGTGATTCGGCTGCCAGGTGGATGACGGTATCAAATTGCTCAGCATCGAACAGGGCAGTAAGAAAATCTCCATCTACTATATCACCCTTAATGAACCTGTAGTTTGGTTTATGTTCAATATCCAGCAGGTTCTCCAGGTTTCCTGCATAGGTGAGTTTATCCAGGTTGACGAAGGTTACATCAGGATAGCGATTCACCATTCTTCTGAGCAGGTGAGAGCCTATAAAACCGGCACCTCCTGTTATGACTACTTTTTTCATTTACTGCGACTTCTTATGCAAAAAAATTACGGATATGAAATATGATGTGATCCAGTTGTTCGGCGGTCAGTTCGGTGTGCATGGGTAGTGACAACACTTCTGATGAGAGTTGCTCACTAACGGGAAAATCGCCAGCATTGTATCCAAAACTTTTATAGGCTTCACTCAGGTGAAGCGGAACCGGATAATAGATCATGGATGGGATGCCTTGTTCACCCAGGTATTGTTGCAGGGCGTCTCTTCTGCCATCTGTTACCCGTATGGTGTACTGATGAAATACATGGTCTGAATGGGAGGTGCGTGCAGGAACGGTCACTTGATGAATGCCAGTCAATTGCTGGTCGTAGTAATCAGCGGCCTGTTTTCTGGCTGCGTTATACTGATCCAGTTTCGCAAGCTTGGCTACAAGCACTGCTGCCTGGAAGCTATCCAGACGTGAATTCACACCAATAGAATCATAATAGTATTTCCTGTCAGATCCATGATTGGTAATGGTGCGGATAGCCGCCGCCAGAGAATCATCATTGGTGAAGATCGCACCACCGTCGCCATAACCACCCAGGTTCTTGGTTGGATAGAACGAAGTAGTTCCTATATGGCCGATGGTACCTGCCATAGCAGTTGATCCATCTCTGAAACGATACTTGCAGCCGATGGCCTGAGCATTGTCTTCTATCACCCTGAAATCATGCTTCTCAGCCAATGCCATCAGGTCTTCCATAGGAGCTGCTTGTCCAAACAGGTGAACCGGAATGACGGCCTTTGTGCGGGAACTGATCTTTGCTTCTACCTGATCCATATCCATCATCATAGTATCCGGATCCACATCTACGAAAACAGGTTTAAGACCAAGCAGGGCAACTACTTCTACTGTTGCCACAAAAGTGAACGGTACGGTGATCACTTCATCACCCGGCTTTACTCCAATAGCCATCAGCGCTATCTGTAAGGCATCTGTTCCATTGGCACAGGGCAAACAATGAGAAACTCCAAGATACTCTTCAAGACCCCGGGTCAGATTCCTGACCATCGGACCGTTAATGAAGGCAGTAGTTTCTATTACTTCTCTGATACCGCTGTCAATTTCGTTCCGGATCTGTTTATACTGGCCAGCCAGATCGACCATCTGAATCTTCTGCATGCAGGATTTTTACGGACGCAAAGATAATCAAGGCCACAGAAGTCCGTTCCATTTGTGCTGTTGCTTACCTTTGACGCATGAGGAGATCGATCTGTGCAACTCTGTTGATGGCTGCCTTACCTGCCGGTCTGCTGGCTCAGACCAATGTACAGGATAGCTGTGTCCAGGCAAACCTGGTACTGGTTGAAGCCGGTATTGGTTTACCACAGGCTGATCTGGCTGACCGGTTCGGATATCATGGACTTGCCGGTGCGGGATGGCAGTTCAAATCAGATAAGAACCTGCTGTTTGGCCTGTCCGGTCATTATTACTTTGGCGACCGGGTAAAAGAAGACAGCCTGCTGTTCAATCTGCGTGATGACAATGGCTATATCATTGGCAATGACGGTGCTTTGTTCATTCCTTCCATCTTTGAACAGGGTTTTGACGTGATGTTTCATTTCGGCAAGATCACTTCACTGCTATCGCACAACCCCAATTCAGGCTTAACGGTCATGGGAGGTGTGGGGTTCTTTGAACACAATATTCAGATCTATATAGATGAAGCATATGTGCCGCAGCTGAATGACACATATAAGAAAGGATATGACCGACTTACCAATGGAATCATGTTCAGTGAATACATTGGGTATTCGTACTTCAGCGGAAAACATTTTGTGAATTTCAGAGCCGGCCTCGAATGGTCGCAAGCTATCACCAAAGGCAGAAGGGGCATCACCTTTGATACTCTGGAACCGCAGGATGCCACCAGACTGGATATGATGATCAATCTTAAACTCACCTGGGTGCTTCCGGTCTATAAGCAAACCGGGAGAAGCTTTTATTATTGATGAGAGTATCCTGGAGCAAACGATTGTATCGCCTCGGTACAGGTGCTTACCAGCTTGGTATCAGATCAGCAACTCCTTTTTCTTCCAAAGCACGGGCATGGACCGAAGGCCGCCAGGCCACCGCTTCTGCACCTGAAAGTTTTCAACCGGGAGAAGCGGTGGTATGGTTTCATTGCGCTTCTGTTGGCGAATTTGAACAAGGAAGGCCCCTCATAGAGCTCCTGAAATCGAGGTACCAGCAAATTCAGATCGTTCTGACCTTCTTCTCCCCCTCAGGTTATATGGCCAGAAAGAATTTTGCCCTGGCTGACCTGGTACTGTACCTGCCGGCCGATAATGAACAGAATGCCCGGCGTTTTATGGAAATGGTCAGACCCTCGATGGCCATTTTTGTCAAATATGAATTCTGGGGAAGCTACCTCGAAGCATTGCAGCAAAGGAAGATACCTGCTGTTCTGCTTTCAGCCATATTTCGCCCCGGTCAGCCATTTTTTCAATGGTGGGGAAGTTACCACCGCTTCATGCTGACCTGCTTTAGTGAGATACTTGTTCAGGATGATGCCTCTGCACTGCTGTTGCACAACATCGGTATTCTGTCAGTTGTATGTCCTGACCTCCGTTTTGACAGGGTATTGCAGATCGCATCCCAATCGCCCGAAGTAGGGCTGATCAAGGAAATGTCAGCACATCGCATCATCATAGCAGGAAGCACGTGGCCTGAAGACGAACAATATCTGGCAGAAGCCTATAACCGGTCCTGGAAAACCAAAGGATTCAAGCTCATTATTGCACCACACGAGCCAACAGAGCAACATATTCAGCGTCTTATGAAAAGATTCAAAGGTGATGCGGTCAGGTTCAGCGAAGCAACTTTGCCACTCTGCCCAAAAGTATTGATCATTGATTCCGTTGGGATGTTGTCATCCATTTACAGGTATGGTTATGCATGTTATATTGGAGGAGGTTTCGGAGCGGGAATTCACAATACCCTGGAGGCTGCAGTCTATGGAAAACCGCTTGCATTTGGACCCAGGATCCAGAAATTCCGGGAAGCCCGCATACTCACAGAACTGAAGGTGGCTACCGTAATAACAAGAGCAGAAGAGCTTATGCGGTGGACCGATAGCCTCACGGCTGATGAAAACAACTACCGTGTGATCTCAGAAAAGTCATCCGGTTTTGTAGCGGAACACAAAGGCGGTGCAGAGAAGGCCCTGAAATTGATCAGCAAGTATTTACCTGCTGAACCTTAGAAGTATCTCTTTCATGAACTTATCTACTGCTTTGGAGCCAGTATCCCAGTGGTACCGGGTTGCCAGATCAGTATTGATGATACCAATAGCTTGTTCCAGCCCGGTGCAGGCATCAAGCTGCTCGATAGCCTGTTCAAAGGCCTTTCTGTCGCCGTCAAAAAGCTCCCTGGTAAAAAAGAATTTTTCATTCACATCAATCAGGTTCTTCAGAAGCCCCTGAGGCTTGAGTATCTTATCAGCCAGGGTGGTCTTATCGCCGGCGAAGCGTTCATTCAGATTCGTTTTCTTATCGTCAGAAACGGGAGGTTTTTCTTCCTTTTGTGGTGGAGTTTCCTCTTTCTTCACAGAGATCACTTCAGGTTCAGGTTCCGGTATTTTCATCTCCTTCTGTGGTTCAGGATCCGGCACCTGATCATCTTCAGGCAATGACACTGTTTGAACAACAGGTGCCTCCTCTTTTGTTTCCTGTTCAACCGGAATATTCAGTGTATCAGGTTGCTGCTGATCCCAGAGCATTTCATAGACTTGGATAAGCCTTTGCCTGACCACATCTCTTTCCAGCGATGAAAGGGTTCCGTCTGTTCGCTCTTCCAGCAATTCGATCACAGATTGGAGCAGCCTGACAGGTTCTTGGAAGGATGACATGGAGAGGAGTTCAGTTTATTCAATATTCGCCCAAATTTATACCTTTCGCTGCGAATGTTCATCGAACCATTAATCAGTGAAGGAAAGCGGGGCTGGATCGAGGTAATAGCCGGTTGTATGTTCTCCGGAAAAACAGAAGAGCTGATCAGAAGGCTGAAACGTGCCCGGATAGCCCGGCAACGTGTGGAGATATTCAAACCTGCGGTAGATACCCGCTATGATGAAGAGCACATCGTTTCTCACGACGAAAACCTCATAAGAAGTACTCCTGTTTCACATTCATCCAATATCCTGTTGCTGGGAACAGGCTGTCATGTGATCGGTATCGATGAAGTGCAGTTCTTCGATCAGGGAGTCGTGGACATTGCCCAGCAACTGGCATCATCCGGCACCCGGGTCATAGTGGCAGGGCTGGACATGGATTATTCAGGCAAGCCCTTCGGGCCTATGCCCGCCTTGCTGGCTGTTGCAGAATATGTTACCAAGGTACATGCCATATGCGTACAATGTGGCAATATCGCCACCCACAGTTATCGTTTATCAGGCAGCACGGAGCAGGTTCTTCTGGGAGAAAAGGATCAGTATGAGCCCCGCTGCCGGTCTTGCTTTGTTAAGAAGCTTTAAGCATTTGCTTACCACAAGGTGACATGGGTTGCCCCTGTTTTAGATTATCTTTGTTAGATCAAATAGTCATTATGATGAAAAAATACTTTACTATCCTGATGGCAGCTTCCTTGTCTGTCCCGGTTATTGCGCAAAGCGCCCAGACTGTGGACGGCGACCTGCACCTGCTGCCAAGAGACACACGCTCTACCCCAAAGTCTGGTGTTTACCAGGACCGCAGTCTGGATGGAACCAGAGAATCGGCTTTAACCTATTACTGGATCAACTACAGTGCAGCAGTTGACCTGACCTACAATGGTCTCACCCTGGAGAATATCTCGGCAGTTCCGCTTTGGCCAGACTCTACCGTCAAAGTGGTAGGCGATGATGCCGGAACCCCTTTTGAATACTACTGGTGGGTTCATTCATTCAGTAATGTACTGGATCCTACTTCTACTTTCATTCAGGATTATGTGGATTATGAATACTATCCGGATGCTCCTCCTCCTGTACCTACAAAAGAATGGTTCAATGACACCCATGCATATGATGTAGATTCAGTTGGCTTCTATATTTATTATGACAGGTATGTAACAGACGTGACAGACACGCTCTATGTATATATTACAACTCCGGGCTCTTCAGCTCATGTTTTCAGCACCCTGGGCGACCCGCCCTATCAGGCTGTTTACATGCGCTATAACAGCACCCAGAACCATCCGAACGGTACTCTTCAGGAGTACATGATCACTCTGGGAAATGAAGATTCTGCTTCATTTGCTCCAAAGTATATCTCCATTCCGCTGGATCTGGAGATACCGAAAGATGCTACCGGTAATGATAATAAGATAGGTATTGCTTTCTCTTATCACCCGGGCCAGAGCTATTCTTTTGGTGACACCCTGCTTGATTTCAATGATCCTCCGCTGAATACCAACCCGCTCAATACCCTCTGGTTACTGGTCAATGAAGAGAATTTCGGGGCCTTACCTACTTCTATGGAAGACGGTGCTTACAACCAGAGTGGTAATGCCACTTCTGATGTAAGATATGGTATCAGCACGACCGGATGGAATGGTTTCTACATCAATACCATGGCCTTCCTTTCTCCGGAATACGCCTGGGAGCATCCTTATGTTGACTGGTACCTGGCTCCTAAAGGAGCTGCCTTTGTTCCTACACCTACCTTCCCCTGCCAGGATCTGACGCTGGAATTCTATGACTTCAGTAATTTCTTTGAAGCCGGAACTGCTACCTATTACTGGGCATTTGGAGATGGCGGGATCAGTTTTGATGCCAACCCTGTACACACCTTTCCAAGCCCCGGAACCTATGAGGTATGCCAGGTTGTAACCGCTTCTTCTGTATCTTACGAAGCATGTAAAAACGTTACGGTAGATTTCTGTACAGGTGTGGAATCATTTGAAAACCTGAGTAACGTATCACTCTATCCAAACCCGGCCAATGACCTCCTGCAGTGGAACGCAGCCTTCTCAGGCAATGAAGAGATCACTGTAGAAGTGCTCAACAGTCTTGGTCAGCTGATGTACAGCGAAAGCTTCTCTACTGCTGATCAATTCAGCGGACAGCTTGATGTAAGCAACTGGAGCGCCGGAATGTACCTGTTCCGCATCAGCAATGGACAGCAGAACAGCACTACCTCATTCATAGTAGAATAATAGTACAAGACCTGTATTCTGATCCCGGCCAGTCCACTGGCCGGGATTTTTTTTAAGAGGACCTTCGCTGGTGGTCGTTTCCACGGGCCTGGTATTTATAAAAGTAAATGCTCCGCATGACCAGCGTGTTGCAGGACGCCTGTCCAATCGTTCAATAACAGATGCCGATAGTCCGTGTACTGATGTAATGAGGTATAACGGACTCCACAGCAGGCATGACATACAGAGCAGATGGAGCCAATGTTATCCGTCAGAGTTGAATCGGATGCATTTTCAATTGAATGTTGCTCTCTCTTACCCCCAATAGCGGAAGACCTTCACTCCATTTCTCCCAGCGGGAACTGACAGATACAAGGGAGAGATGATAACCATACAACCAGACACCCGCTGATCACACAGATTCATTGCAGGGCACTCCTCAGTCTTTGTCTGAATATGCCATACCGGTCTTTCCCGGTTCGGATATAAAGCTGTTTGACAGCAACGGAAGCACCACCTCTCATCCTGAGTTCGCAACCAGTACTCGTGGCCAGAGCTCCAGGTTTCCGTTCACACCTGGTTAAAACAGTTCATGCTGCACAGGTGATCCGCAGACCAGATACTTTGAAGCTGAGTAAACAACTGTGATACATTGATACCCGGTAACTGTTGTTGTATAGCGGGCACAAAAAAAGGCTGCCGGAAAGACCGGCAGCCCTGGAAATTAATAATATCAGGATCAGTACACGGTGATCTTCCTGCTGGTGATCACTCCATCTACTGTGAATACTACCAGGTAAGTACCCGCTGAGAGTGTTTTCACATTCAGAGGGATTCTGGTTACACCAGCTGCATAATAAACAGTGCCTAAATCCATCACCCTGATTCCACTCATGTTCAGCACACCAATATTTACATTGGCTGCCTCTGTCAGGGTCATAGTGGCTTCTGCATACTCATCTGTCGGGTTTGGAGAGATAACGATACCGGCAATGATCTCTTCCTGGATAGGACCTGCATCATCCGGCGCACCCAGGCTGAAATCGCAACCTGTGCCTGTATTCAGGGAAACGCTCCTCCAATAGCCACGGCCATGTGTACCAATGTAAATGGCATTACATCCGGGGGTACGGATCCAGTCTTCCTTGATATCAAAGACCGGCACATTACCCACAACAGCGTTTTCTGAGTTCCATACACCACCAGTACTCAGGCTGTATGACCAGACTCCGAATTCTGTTCCAGCCAGAACGATATCAGGATTTGACCTGCTTATCAGGATGCTGTAAACCGGAACATTTGGCAGATCATCTGCAATGCTAACAAAGGTGGCTGCGTCATCAGACATTGCGTCATCAGAATAGTACACATTGTCATCAACACCATAACCGCCTAAAGACAATACAACCTGATCTGGATCATCGCCATTACAGGAAACATCAGTGATCCTGGCACCAAAAAGCTCAGGATACAGGTATTGGGTGATACCAGCAATAGCAGGGTCAAAATCATCTGCTTCACCATCAAGATCAAGATCAACATACTCCCAGTCAGCTTCCAGCAATCCGCTGTAGCGGTAGAGCCTTCCGGAAGATGTACCTACAAACAGGACATCACCATCGTTGGTAAAGCTGAACGCCGTAGGGATACCGATGGTTGAACCGGTAGTTATATCAAACCATGTTGGGTTCTCTGTTGAATTGAAGAGCACCCCATTGGTTAGCCATACATTTGCTCCTGAACCAAGAACAAAGCGGCTTTCGTTAATTCCAGAGCGGGTCATTTCAATATCACGACCTTCATAATTGACCACATCTCCGGTGAAGTAATAAATACCTGAACCGGCCGGGTATTCAACACTGTCATCTGTCAGCAGGGCGCTGAAGGTTTCATACAGATCCCAGTTTTCCCACATCGTGTAGGCAGCAACAAATTCACCGCCACCATCCGGCAGTCCATCAGGATCGGTACCACCGTCAATATTCGGATCAAAGAATGAACCCATGGTGCTTCCTCCGTTCACAGAACGGCGAAGAGCACCACCGTTCGAGGAACCTCCGCTAAAGTCAGCATAACTGGCTATCAGATATTCCGGACGGATCTTGGATATCTCACCACGTCCACCATCACCACCTAATACTTTAAGTGCTTCCAGGTCTGAGTTTCCGAGGAAATTCACATATTGTGTACCATTATCCTGAGAACCTGCCATGGCTTCACCGTTGAATCCGATGGAAACGCCATGTGCCTGATAGGTAGAATATCCTTTGTTCAATGTGCCAAAGTCTGGATAATCAGCCCTGGCATTGGTAGTTCTGCTGATACCACCATCTGTTCCGAAATACATGATATCGGGATTTGTGGGATGGAAAACAATGGTATGATGGTCAGCATGTATGTATTTGGCAAAATATTCAGGATAACCGCTGTTTGACATAGGCGTCCAGGCTCCGGTAGATGATTTCCAGGTCCAGCTGTCTATCTGTCCACCCACATATATCCTGTTTTCATCTGCCGGATTAACGGCAATACAGAGGTTGTAGTTACCCTGATCTCCGGGAGGATTGAACAGGTCACTTGCTTCCGGTGAGATAACACCAAATGTTGCACCTCCGTCAGTTGACCTGTAAATACCCTGCATCTGCCTGGCGCTGTTAGCTACATAAGCATAAACGTAATTGCTATTGGAAGGAGCAACGGCAAGCACCACCCGACCGATAGAACTGGTGGGCAATCCTTCTCCGGTCAATTCCAATGTAAAAGGATCAGCGGCAGAAACACTGCGGTAATAACGGTTACCGAAAATTGCATGTAACCTGCCATCACTATCAAATACAACTTCATTTGCCGAATTGTAATCCATATCACCAAGAGTTGTGTTGGTACAATAGCTCCAGGTTGTTCCGCCATCAGTGCTGTACTGCAGACCACCGTTGTGTCCGGCAACCACCAAATTGGCATCGCTTGAATTGGTGGCGATCCTGTACACATAAGCCCAGTCAACTCCAGAGGAAGTTCCAAGCACCCCGGGGGTCGGTTCAGTTGCACTAAGCTGTGTGAATGTCTGACAGCCGTCTGTTGATTTGTACATACCATTACCTGTAAACCTATGAGTTTCACTAGATGTACCCTCGAAAGGAGGAATACCAACCAGGAAATCTTCACCTGTACCAATATAGATATCTCCATTGGCAGTTCTGGCCATGCTACTGATATTGATATTCTCCATGGTCTCTGTTCCAGGAGAAGGATACCAGCTGAGGCCACCGTTATCAGTAATGAACACACCACCACTCACGCTGCCTGCATACATGCGGCTGGGGTTGGTCGGGTCTATCAAAATAGACCTGGTGCGTCCACCAACGTTATTGGGACCCATGAATTCCCATTCGAGCAGGCCACCTCGTGTAGAAGCTGCCTGCTTTTCCAGCACCTCCATACGACCAGCATACACATCCGCAAAGGTGAGTTCGCCGGTAAAGGGATTCTTCTGCAGTTCAAACATATAATCGTAATATGCCTGAATCAACGCCTGCTCATGCTCTTCTTCTACCTCCTCAGTATTACCCACAGCTGAAGCAGCCGGTTTCTGAGTCTGATTCATCAGCGCCAGGACAGCAATGGTTGCTCCTGCCAGCATCAAAGGAAAAATAGTAGACCTCAGTTTCATCTAAATGGAATTTATTTTCGGGTGAAATTAGTGATTTTCTTTTAAGATAAATTAACAGTTAAGTCATTTTTTACACCTCTCAGATCAGGTGCCTTTCCGCATGGTAGGAAGATCTGACCAACGGTCCGCTTTCCACATACAAAAAGCCTCTGCGCAAACCTTCTTCTTTGTAAGCCTCGAATTCATCAGGTGTTACAAAGGCCTTCACATCCAGGTGCATGCGGGTGGGCTGAAGATACTGACCTAAAGTTAGGACATCGCAGCCATGAGCCACCAGATCATCCATGCTTTTATGCACCTCCTCCTGTGATTCGCCAAGCCCCAGCATAATGCCACTTTTAGTCCGCTTTCCGTACTCTTTGGTTCTTCTGATCTGTTCCAGGCTTCTGTTGTACCTTGCCTGTGGCCTCACCAGTCTGTACAGGCGTTCCACTGTTTCCATATTGTGGCTTACCACTTCCTGCCCGCCGCTGATCATCCGCTCCAGAGCCTCCCATCTGGACTTTACATCCGGAATCAGGGTTTCTATCGTGACATGGGGAGTCCGTGTTTTAACGGCACTGACCGTCTGGTACCAGATCTCTGCGCCACTGTCAGGCAATTCATCCCGGTTCACGGAGGTAATAACAGCATGTTTGACCCCCATCAGGTCAATAGCTTCCGCCACCCGCTGAGGCTCTTCCTGGTCGTATTCCGGAGGCCTGCCGGTAGCCACAGCACAGAACGAGCATGACCGGGTGCAAACATTGCCCAGTATCATAAAGGTGGCTGTTCCTTCACCCCAGCATTCACCCATATTCGGGCAGTTACCACTCTCACAGATGGTATGCAACTGGTAGTTGTCAACCAGTTGTCTGACCTTCTTATAGTTCTCTCCGGTTGGAAGTTTCACCCGCAGCCAGGAAGGCTTGCGTTTTCTTGGTTCATCGGCAGTATTCTGGCCGATCACATTCAATTCAAGCATACCGCTCTTTCACCACTTTTTACCTAGCTGCAAACTTAGATATAAATAGAAAAAGTAGGGTTTGTTGTTCTCCAGTATCATGATCGGTATGTCTTTAGGGTACAGTTCAGCCCCTATACCTGCTTCGAGAGATTTGACATATTCATCATATGAGGCCCAGTCAAACAACATTCCTGCACGGCCAAATCCGCCCGGTACCACACTGATCTCAGAGAGGCCTTTCTTAAATCCGCTGTAACCGTAAATACTGGTTGCATCCAGAAAAAGATCTTCTGTTGACGGGCCATACTGTTGTGACACCTTGAACACAGTACCATCTTCTTCATACAGAATCTCCAGATAGTAGGGTTTCAGCAGGCCCAGAGAAGCTCCTGCAAGGTATTTGAAGCTGACCTCAAATCCACTTTTTTCTGCCTTTTCCCCTATCAGAAATTGTTGGCCATAACCTGCCTTCCAGCTGAAAAAACTGTTCTGTTTGCCATAAACGAATGGCTTTGGAGCTGAATAACTAAAGGAAAAATTATATTCATTGACCTTCTTCAGCTCTTTTGGATGGTGGATGAACATCAGCTCAGTAAAAAAAAGCCTCTGTACACTTACAGATGAGCGCCTGGCATAGGTACTGTTGACCCCCCAACCGTTGGTGGTCAGGATACCTCCAAAGGTCAACTCCTTATTATAGACCAGACCACCCGGTCTTCCTGCAGACTGAGCCTGATTGATCACTACCGGGCCGGTCTGTCCGAAAACCAGCATACCAGCCAAAACAAGCACCCCAAATAGACCAACCTTTCTCATGTAAATCTCAACGAAAATAATCGGATTATCTTTAAGGAACAAACGTCTTTTACGTCATGATTGTTTCAAAAGTGACCTACACAGGTAAGTTGCACACGGAAGCTGTACACCTGGCTTCAGGCAGCCGGATACAGACAGATGCTCCAGTTGATAACCATGGCAAGGGGGAAGCCTTCTCTCCTACCGATCTGCTGTCTTCGTCACTGGCCTGTTGCATGTTCACCATGATGGGTATTGTGGCAGAACGCCATGAGATGGACATCAGTGGCAGCTATGCCAGTGTGGAAAAGATCATGGAAAGTGACCCGCGGCGTGTGGGAACGATCATCATACGCATGACCATTGCAGACCGGGAGCTCAGCGAAAAACAAAAGGAAATTCTGGAACATACTGCCAGAACCTGTCCGGTACTGCTCAGCCTGTCAGGTGAGATGGTCAAAGAACTGGATCTTTCCTTTGAAGCTGCTGCAGCCATTGACTGATCACTTCTGTTCTGATCTCCGTATGAGAAAAGTGTATCTGAACCGCACCATCAGAAAGGATGATCATCTGAGGTGATTCATGCACCACACCTGTAGATTCTGCAATGAGGTCAGAAAAGGTTCGGTATCTGATCATATCGAGCATATACCAGCTGCTGTTCTGCACCGGCTCATGCTGCTCCAGACGATTTAACACCATTGCAGATACCCCACAACGTGTAGAGTGTTTAAAAATACAAACGGGATGGATGTGAGATCTTCTGACAACATCTTGCCAGACAGCCTCATCGGTCAGGTCGATCCAATTGATCATGCATCAGGAAACATCGTCAGCACCGAATGGGTTCACCTGGGTGATCTTATTCGGACATCCTTCGGTGTGGCAGGAAGACAAGCCCACAACAGCCATGGACAAAATAAAGGCTACGATGATCCAACGGGACTTTTTAGCTACTGTGAACATATGTGTCTGTTTACTTTGATCTTTTCGATTAACGCAAATTTCACAAAATAATTTCAAACAGTCAATGGTTTTCCACAAGGCTGCTTAAACTTGTCGCCTATGGAAGAAAAAGGCAGGATCCACCTGATAGCCATCGGAGGGGCCGTAATGCATAATCTGGCGCTGGCCCTGCAAGAGGCGGGGTATCAGGTAACAGGATCAGACGATGAGATCTTCGAACCATCCCTCAACCGCCTGGCAAAGGCCGGATTGTTACCGGAACATATGGGCTGGTTTCCGGAGCGAATTACCGCAGACCTTGACCGGGTCATACTGGGCATGCATGCCCGATCTGACAACCCGGAGCTCCTGGAAGCTACCAGGATAGGACTACCCGTCATGTCTTTTCCTGAATTCATTTACAGTGTATCAGCCGAAGCTGTCAGAATGGCTATATGCGGCAGTCATGGAAAGACCACCATCACCTCTATGCTGATGCACGGTCTTCGGGCCGCAGCATCACATTTCGACTATCTGGTTGGTGCACAGCTGGAAGGATTTCAAACCATGGTCAGGCTCAGTCAGGCTCCGCTGATGATCATAGAGGGCGATGAGTATCACGCAAGCCCCCTGTTACCTGAACCAAAATTTCTGTTCTATAAAGCCCAGATACTCCTGATCAGTGGTATCGCATGGGATCATTTCAATGTATTCCCCACTTTTGATGATTATCTGATGACATTCCGCAAGCTGCTGCGACAAATGCAACCGGCAGATAAGCTGGTGGCAAATGCAGAAGATGAGGTACTGGTCAGACTGGTGCAGGAAGAAGTGGCTCCCCGGCAGGTGATCTGGTACACTCCTTTCAGGTATCATACGGACGTATCAGGCACTACAATAGAATATGACGGAACATCTTACCCGATATCAGTCTTCGGCAAACACAACATCAGCAACCTGAGCGGAGCTGCCACTCTGGCCGGTCTGGCAGGAATTGACACCTCCAGCTTTCTCGGGCACTTGTCTGATTTTACAGGAGCAGCCAGAAGAATGGAGAAAGCATATGAGCGCAAGGGTAAAACTGTATTTCGTGATTTCGCCCATGCTCCCTCCAAGGTAAAGGCTACCACCTCGGCAATCAGAGAGATGTATCCGACACAGCGCATTACAGCCTGTCTTGAACTGCATACCTTCAGCAGTCTGAACAAAGGCTTTCTGCCACAGTATGCGCATGCTCTGGATGCTGCAGACATCCGTGTGGTGTTCTATGATCCGCATACTCTGGAAATGAAAAAGCTTCCACCGGTAAGCAAAGAAGAAGTACAGGATTTCTTTCAGGATCCGGGTCTCCTGGTGTGTAACGATCTGCAGGAAATGACACGGCATTTACAGGCAAGTTCATTCGACATACTCCTTCTGATGAGTTCAGGACATTTTGCAGGTTTGAATATTGATGGATTAGTTTGATTTTTGCAGGACATGCTTCATCTTGACAAACCCCTCGTTTTTTTAGATCTGGAAACCACCGGTGTCAATATTGCTACAGACCGGATCATTGAGATCAGTATGCTGAAACTGTACCCCGATCAGCAACAGGAGATCCGCACAGACCGGGTCAACCCGGGCATACCTATACCTGCAGAATCAACCATGATACATGGAATCTCAGATGCAGATGTGAAGGATAAGCCCTCCTTCAGAAAGATCGCACCTGAGATCCGTGATTTTATTGGCAATGCAGATATGGCAGGATATAACAGCAATAAATTTGATATACCACTGCTAATAGAAGAGTTCCTTCGTGCAGATGTGGGTTTTGATACCAACCGAAAATATGTGGATGTGATGCGCATCTTCACTCTGATGGAAAAGCGTGATCTCCAGACCGCCTATCGATTCTTCTGCAACAAGGAATTGGTCAATGCCCATTCAGCCGAAGCAGATGTGATAGCCACCTTCGAGGTACTGAACGGGCAACTGGAACGTTATGGAGATCAGCTTGAGAATAACGTTTCCTTTCTGCATGAATTCACAAAAGACGGAGATTTTGTAGATACCGGCAGAAGAATGGTCTTTAAAGACGGGAAGGAATACTTCAACTTTGGCAAATACAAGGACCGCATGGTGGAAGAGATCTACAAGAAAGAACCTCACTATTTTGACTGGATTCTGCAAAATGAATTTCCGCTTGATACCAAGCTTAAGCTGAAGATGATCCGCATGCGTCTTCAGCAGAAAAACAAGTGATCTTGACCAGCAGCCTCATTATCATACCTACCTACAAAGAGGTCGAGAACATCGGTCTTATGATCCCGGCTGTATTGGATCAGGATCCCTCCTATGCATTGCTTATTGTTGATGACGGCTCTCCTGATGGAACTGCCGATGCGGTCAGAGGCCTGATGAAGCAATATCCTGACCGGCTTCACCTGTTGGAAAGACCCGGCAAACAAGGATTGGGCACGGCTTATATTCTGGGTTTCAGATGGGCACTGGAAAGAGGGTATTCTTTCGTGCTGGAAATGGATGCTGACTTTTCACATGACCCGAAAGATCTGCCCAGACTGATCAAAGCTTGTTCTGAAGGTGCCGATGTATCAGTTGGTTCGAGATATGTGAAGGGCGGAAGAGTAGAAAACTGGCCGGCCGACCGTGTCCTGATATCCAAAGGTGCCAGTATTTATGTGCGATTGATCACCTGGATGCCCGTTCGTGATACCACTGCCGGTTTTGTATGCTACAAGCGGGAAGTGCTGGAAGCAATAGATCTGGACAAGATCCGCTTCATTGGTTATGCCTTCCAGATCGAGATGAAATATGCCGCCTGGCGCTCCGGTTTCCGTATCAGAGAAATTCCCATTACTTTTAAAGACAGGGTGAAAGGCAGCTCCAAGATGTCAAAAGGCATCGTGAAGGAAGCTGCGCTGGGAGTTTTGTCTATCAGGTGGAAAAGCCTGTTCCATGCCTACAGGAAATAGTCAGGTATGGCATAAGATTTGGACTGACATATTAAAACTCACATATGCATTCAAGACTACTCCTTTCTCTTTTATTGCTTTCTCCTGTTGCATTGATCGCACAGACCAATGGCCAGGGATTGTTTGGCGTTGACCTGGTGATCGGGCTGCCACAGGATGAATTCAAGGAAGTTAATAAAGATGCCCTGGTTGGCGTCATGGTCAATTTTCTGTATCAGCCTTCTCCTGACATACCCATTTCCATTGGCGGAGATCTTGGCTGGATGGGCAATGGCAGAAAAGTTCAGTATGAAGAACTGACTGCAGATATTACTGCCGGAGGGGTGCTTATTGACCAGCTGTATTTTCCGCTTCGGATAGAGACCAGCAACAACGTATTTACCGGACACCTGCTGGTCAGGGCAACAGCCCCTACCAAAATATTTAAACCCTATGCAGAAGGTTTTGTGGGATTCAACAATTTCTTTACCACCACAGCCATCTATGATGAATCTGAAGAATTCTACTTTTCAGAAGAAGACAATCCTTTGATCACCAGCCAGTCGCAAAGCAGCGACTGGGGTCTTTCATACGGCGGTGCTGCGGGTGTACTGGTAGAACTGGGGCAGACCGTAATGCTCAATCTTCGCTGCGCCTACAACCTGGGCACCACCGTGCAGTATTATACCAGAGATGACATACAGAACTGGGAAGTAGAGGTCAACAATATTTCTTCCGGTTCAGGAGGATATGAGTTCGATGAAGACAATGTGGATGTCAGTGCCATTCCCAAGTCTTCCTCCATAACCATGATACAACCAACCGTAGGGATCGCCTTTCGTTTCTGACATAAAAAAGGGGGCTGGATGCAGCCCCCTTTTTTATGTTGATCCGGGTCACTTTAGTGCCATCGATGCTACAGACTGCAGGTCTTCCGGTTTGAAACTGCAGTGCATGCTGACAAAGACGAATGTACTTTCGTGGTCATCCACCAAAACGATCATTCGCTTCACTGTGCCCTTACGGTTTTCTCTGATGTGCAGATGCACTTCAGCACCTTCATCATGCACCGCTACCAACTCTTCGTACTCTCTGCGATCCATGCGCCGGAGTTTACGTTCGATCTTTTTATCATAGGTGCCGGAGTACGCTGATCCTTCTCTGACTACCAGCGAAACACTACCGATATTTTTCAATATTGACAGGTCCGGATCGCCGGTCTTGTCTGCTGCTATACCGGCGGCTGTCTTTACCAGAAACCCGGGAATCCAAAGGCTTAGTCTGGTACCTTCTTCAGGCCGGGAGGTTTCATCTGCTGCATGCAAAGATGCAACAGAACAGACCAACAGCAAAAGGATTGCAACTTGCTTCATGATGCTACTTTTTATTTCAGTCAGTGGTTCTATTCAGTTGGTCCAGGCCTTTGATGTCCATGTCTCTGGTCCATTCAGAGACCTTGTTCAGATCAATATTTCCAAACAGATCAACCAGTACAAATTCCTCATCGCTGCTTACCAGAATGAGCAATTCTTCGATAATGGAATCGCCGCCATCTTTAGTAAGTATCCTGACCTTTTCTCCTTCATCGAATACCTGCATGAGTTCAGAGAAACCCTGGAGAGAAATGGCATCTTCTGCTTCCTTGTACAGTTCGCGGCTGCGCAGTGAACCTTCCGGGTTCTCATAAGACAAAACCTTAATACCTTTTAGGCCTGCAGCCATTTCTTTCAGCCCGATCTCATCTGCAGGAGCTGCAGTGGCAAGCATATCAAACATTTTTTCGGAAACGCTTACGCTGGTAAAGCCATCCTTGCCTTCGTACCGGGAGAAAAATACATCTGCTACGGTTTGTGCAGAAACCAGTCCGGATATACCAAACATGGCTGCAGCGATCATCAGTTTTTTCATGTTCCTGTTGTTTTATGGTTATCAAACAACCATAGGTCGTACAGTCACATGAAATAGTTACAGCATGCCTGCATTATTTTCCTGAATAGATGAAAGTTGACAGCAAAAGGATCTGAAAATACAGGTTATCCAGCCTTGCAGGTATATTGATGCCTGCACTTTCCTGATCAGGAAAAATATTCCCCAGTTGTCTGAGTTCATGGATCTTTCCCTCCATGCTTGTGATCAGCCTTTTTTCATCCCAGCCTGTATATCGGTTCTGTCTGTCGGCCACTATATGTTGTGCTCCAACTTTTTTCCCCGATGACAAAGTGTGAAATTTAAAATTCCCCTTGAAAGCTGCGTCAATGGCATCTGTTTTCAGCGACTGAATGATCGCTTGTCTGTTTGCTCCGGCGGCATTCCTGTGTTGCAGTAACTGAAGATTGTCTCGGAGTTCACGCAATAGACCATTCTTCAGAACATCAGCAGATCTGGATCGGTCTGTTAAAAATTTCAGCAGATCACGAAGGCTGCCAATACCTTGTCCAACCAGGTCAGCCATAGTGCATTAAGGATGCTGTTTCTTCTTCTTCCCCTGGCTTTTTTCCCACCAAACAGGCGAATCGTCTTCCGGGTCGTAATTATAGTTGGTCGTGATCTCCTCACCAGCCACGATATCGCGAATGGCAATAAACTCCATGATATTCAGGTCAAAATCGGGCTCATAACGTGCATTTGGCTGATAGCTGTGGTTATAGACAGATCCAAAGCCGAGGGCCAGGGCACCTTTCTTCTGATTCTTTCCCCATTCAAAGTAATACTCATACAGAAAAGTACTATCTATATACAGACGATCCTTTCTTGAAAACACGATCATCGGGCAAACCTCAATAACTTCTCCTTTGCTGATGGCTCTGCTGGTGAAGACACCCCTGCCCTTGTCTTTGGTACGGGCAACAAAAAGATAGCCCGGCAATGACGGGGTGACCATTCTCACCTGGCCCTGTACTTCCGTTTCGTCAATGACCTTTGACATGATCAGCCCAAGATCTCCTGTATCCTGCTATTGAACTCATTCTTTACCTGACGGAAATGAGCCCTTGCGTTGGTACCGGCCCTTTTACCGGCATTGATCCGGGTAACTGTTTCTTCAAACAGGGTCAGCAAAGAGTCTGTCTTGGATTCTGCATCCTTCTCTGAAGGATCAAGATTGACGTGGTCTATCGCTTCTGCGATGACATAAAAGACCCGTTTTTTAAGTGTTCTGATGTCCATAGCTAATCTGTGTCAAAGTAAGCAAATAAATACCTTTGTGGCAAAATATCGCATATGTTCGATCTGGGTAAAGCAATGGAGATGAAGAAGCAGATGGAAGCCATCTCAAAGCGACTTGACACCATCACGGTAGAAGGGCTGGCGGGTAGCGGAGAGCGACAGGTATCAGCCACCTTTACAGCCAACCGGGCTATCAGGAACATCCGTATCAGCCCGGCATTGTTGCAACCTGAAAGTAAAGAGGAGCTGGAAGACCTCCTGGTACTGGCCTGTGAAAAGGCCATTCAGCAGGCTCAGCAGGTAGCTGAAACAGAAGCCAGAAACCTGGCATTGGGAGGAGGATTTCCCGGAATCTGATGCAGATTGCTGAAAAAATATCTCGTTGGTTCAGGATCATCATGGCTGTGCTGTTGCTGCTAATTTGCGGGGCAGGATGCATTTTGTCTTTTCGTGAGGGCGATGAACAGACCGGCTGGATTCTGTTGATCCTGCTGGTATTGGCACTAATCTATGCCTGGTATGCTTTCAAGGGGAAGAAAGGATTTGGCCAGGTTTGACAATATCAGTCCGGTGTAATCGTCGGCAACAATACTGACACAACATTGTTAGACGAAGATGCCCGCAAGACTGATCCTGATTTTGTGTTTCATAACCGCCATTGACCTGTATGCCCTGCAGGCCATTCTGACCATTGCCGGTGGCGGATGGACTGTTCTGTTGCCTTGGTTTAGCCTGACCGTTTTATCTCTGTTAAGCATGTACCTGTTCTTTGCTTTTTCTGCCAGAGAAAGACTGGGTTGGAGCCGGCAACTGGTTGCTGCTGCATCTTTCATCACCTTAATGCCCAAAGTATTCATTGCACTTCTACTGATACCGGAAGACATTTACAGACTGGGGCTTAGCCTGATTTTAGTAATCGGTGGATTGTTTACAGAAATGCCTGACTGGCATACCGGTCGCTCTGAAGTTTGGAGCTGGGTGGCAATTACAGCATCCCTGTCTATGATGACATTATTCCTGTATGGAGCACTATTCAATGTTTATAAATACCGGGTCAGGTATATTGGGCTGAAAGCGATCAGATTGCCACAGGTATTCAGCGGACTGAAAGTGATCCAGATAAGTGATATTCACAGCGGCAGCCTGTCCAGCAAAGACGGTGTACAAAAAGCCGTTGACCGCATCAATGCGCAACAACCGGATCTGGTATTTTTTACCGGCGATCTGGTCAATAATATCGCAGATGAAGCACTTTTCCTGCAGGATGTGTTCAGTGGTATTCAAGCCAGACTTGGTGTATTCAGCGTACTCGGGAACCACGATTACGGCGACTATGTAGCCTGGCCATCAGAGCGGGAAAAAGCGGCAAATCTCAGCAAGCTGAAACGCATTCATGCCGATATGGGATGGCGTTTGCTCATGAATGAGCATGTTATGATCCAACACGAAGGACAGCAGATCGCTGTGGCAGGTGTCGAGAACTGGAGTGCCAGCGATCGTTTTCCAAAGTATGGAAAGCTGGATACCGCACTACACGGAATTGACCCAAATACACCTGTCCTGCTGTTGTCTCACGACCCATCTCACTGGGAGGCAGAGGTTCTGGATCACCCTGCCTATATCATGGCCACATTCAGTGGTCATACACATGGTATGCAATTCGGATTTGAATGGGGGCGATTTCGCTGGAGTCCTGTTCAATATGTTTACAAGCAATGGGCCGGTTTATATGCGAAAGCAGACCGCTACCTATACGTAAATCGTGGATTTGGTGTTCTTGGGTATCCCGGCAGAGTGGGTATCCTGCCAGAGATCACTGTCTTTACCCTGCAGCATGTGCCTGCATCAGAGTGACCCTGTTTTTTCTATGCATTAACTTTGCACTTCAATTTTCTGCATGGCCTTTTTTCTGTTTCTTCTTCTGCACTGGTACCTATCCTTGTTCAGTCAGACCTTTTTTCTTCATCGGTATGCGGCACACAGCATGTTTCAGATGCACCGCGGATGGGAAAGGTTCTTTTATATCTTCACCTGGATAACTCAGGGATCCTCCTATCTGTCACCTTATGCATATGGGGTATTGCACAGGCTTCACCATGCACATACAGATACCGAAGATGACCCCCACTCCCCCAGTTTTGAACCGGGATTATTTCCATTGATGTTCAAAACCTGGAAGATCTATAATGCCATCAATACAGACCAGTATCCTGCCGAAGAAAAATATCTTAAGAACCTGCCTGCCTGGAGGAGTTTTGACCGCTTTGCCGGAAGTGACCTGATGCGCATCATTTGGGTGCTGATCTATGCCGGCATCTATGCCCTGCTGGCCACCAGCTGGTGGATGTGGCTGTTCTTCCCCATTACCTGCTTGATGGGACCTGTTCACGGTGCCATCGTAAACTACTTTGCACATAAATACGGCTACCGCAATTTCAGAATGGAAGATACCTCCAGAAACTTCCTGCCGGTTGATATTCTGATGATGGGCGAAAGCTACCATAACAACCATCATAAATATATCAGTCGCCCCAACTTTGGCTATCGTTGGTTTGAAATTGACCCGACCTATCCTGTCATTCTGCTCCTGGACAAAATCGGGATCATCAGACTACAGACTTCCTGATATACTTTCACGCAGGCTAAAGCGTTAGCTGAAAGCCAGTAATTTCGTCAGGAATTAAAGGGAGCCAGTCTGTTAAAGTTCCGGATCATATTCATGCTGCTGTTTGCTGCAACCGCCGGATTCGGTCAGACCGGAAACCCACAACAACACACGTATTTTCCCAACAGTGACAGCCTGAAAATTGACAGTTTAAGCCTGGTTCCCGAAACTGTGGAGGTGCTCTGCTTCTTTCATGGTCAGGTTGCTGCAGCATGTACTGACAGCATCGATCACTGGAATGCTACCCTGTACTTTTCAGGAGATATTCCTGATTCCGTTCAGGTAAAATACCAAACCTTTCCCTACGCATTTAGCAGCAGATGGTACCACAAAGACCCGGATGAGCTCAGGCAGGCAGATCTTGACCTGACCCCATATGAGATAAAAGCAAATGACCGCTATGATCCCTTCGCTGATCTGGATGGCCTTCAATACAGTGGAAGTCTTGTAAGAGGGCTTTCTTTTGGTAACAACCAGGACGTAGTGCTCAACTCCAGTTTTAACCTGCAGATGAGTGGGATGCTCCAGAATGATGTGGAGATCACTGCTGCCATCACAGACAACAATATCCCTATCCAACCCGAAGGGAATACTCAGCAGTTGCAGGAATTTGACAAGGTATTTATCCGCCTTTCCAAAGACAAGCAATCTCTTACTGTGGGTGATTTTGACATGATCAGACCGTCTGACTATTTTCTCAATTACTACAAAAGAACCCAGGGCGCATTGTATGAAGGTGGATTTCAAACAGCCCGGGGTGATCAGATCATTACTACCGCAGGTCTGGCATCTTCACGCGGCATATACACCCGACAAAACCTTGCTGTCACCGAAGGCAACCAGGGGCCTTATAAACTGACCGGTAACAACGGCGAGCTGTTCATCATTGTACTGGCAGGTACGGAACGCATCTGGATAGACGGCAAACTGCTTACCCGTGGCGCAGAAAATGATTATGTGATAGATTACAACGCGGGCGAAATAACCTTTACACCCAAACAACTGATCAACAAAGACAAGCGGGTACAGATAGAATTCGAATATTCAGACAAAAGTTATTTCAGATCAGTAGTAACCAGCAATACCTCCTGGACCAATCCGAACGAAAAAACCACTTACAGACTGCATGTTTATAGTGAGCAGGACAGCAAGAACCAACCCCTTGACCTAACTCTGGATTCAGCAGCAAGAGCCGCTATGGTTGCAGCTGGCGATGATCCTGCACAAGCTTTCATCCCGGGAATAGATACTGCAGGCTTCAGTACAGACCGCATTCTGTACAGGCTTACCGACAGCCTCGGATATGATTCTGTATTCGTTTACTCCACAGATCCTGAACTGGCCATGTATGCACTCAGTTTTACCGAGCTGGGAACGAATAAAGGAAACTATATCTTAAGCTCTACCCTGGCCAATGGCAGAGTATATAAATGGATAGCTCCTGTTGCAGGTGTACCGCAGGGTACCGCCGAGCCGGTCATTCTGTTGCGGACACCCATCAGCAGAAGAATGATCACTATTGCTGCAGATCATAAGACAGGCGATCATGGAACCATTGGTGCCGAAGCTGCATTCACGCAGAATGACCTCAACACTTTTTCAGACGCTGGAAATGATGACAATACAGGACTGGGAACACATGTGTATTACAACCATAAGACCAACCTGTCTGATGGCAAAATACTGGAGGCGGGCATAGACTATGAATATATCACCAGAGACTTTCAGTTCATTGAACGATACCGTCCGGTTGAATTCAACCGCGACTGGAACCTGCAGACCACAGATAAACAACCGGAGCATTACGCTGCTGCAGGTATAAGTCTTAGTGATTCCAGCGGCAACAGGTTTCAGGCAGGCACATCGCTGTATGCAAGAGAAACTGCCTATACCGGCTTCAGACAATCAGTCAACTGGACCCAGTATTTTCATCGATGGAAACTACTGGCAGGCAGTAGCCTCGTCAATGCTTCAGATGACAGCACCAGCACCACTTTTTTGCGTCCTGATCTGACCTTTTCACGAAGCTTTGCAAAAATGAACGGGCTGGAGGCCGGTTTCAGATACTGGGCAGAACACAATCGGTTTTCTTCAGCTGATTCCCTTCGCTCAGGTGCGTTCTATTTTGATGAATACCAGGCTTTCATTCGCACCCCTGATACTTCGGCGTCACAGTTCTATACGGAAGCGATCGTTCGTCATGATGGTCTGCCTGAAGCAGGTGTTTTCAAAAGGGTCAATGAGGGTTTCACCTGGAATATGGGAGGCAATCTGCCTTCCGGCAGGAACAGGCTGAACTGGTTGCTTACCTGGCGAACACTTGATGTGCTGGACACCACACTTAGTCAGCAGCAGGACGAATCTGCTTTGCTGGGAAGGCTGCAATACGGATATACCACACGTAAAGGCTGGCTCACCTCAGATATATTCTATGAACTGGGAACAGGTCAGGAACCAAAAAGAGAATACACTTTCGTAGAAGTTGAACCCGGACAGGGAAACTACACCTGGTTCGACTACAACAACGACGGATTGCAACAACTGGATGAATTTGAGGTGGCTATCTATGCAGATCAGGCAACATACATACAAGTATTTCTTCCTACATCAGAGTATATTCAGGCAAACGTTTCTCAATTCAATTATGTACTTAACCTGCAACCCAGGGCGGTGTGGTCTGATGTGCAGGGAATTCGAGATGTCATAGCCCGATTTTCTCTGGTCTCCTCAATGCAGCTCAGCAGAAAAGTACTGGATGACGGCAGCTTCTTATCCTATGCTCCTGTGGGCACGGTAGCAGACACCCAGCTTGTAAGTTCCAACGCCTACTGGCAGAGTACCCTGTATTTCAACAGAACCAATACCCGTTTCGGGGCCGAATACACGTTCCTTCAAACGGAAGGGAAAGTGGTATTGATCAACGGACCTGAAACACGAGACCTTACCAGACAGAACATCACCATCAGATGGAAAATAACAGACCCGCTTGTTTTAAGTACGGGCATTTCTTCCGGATTAAAATCGCTCGAATCAATAGCGTTTTCTGGTCGCAGTTACCGCACACCATTCGTATCGCTGGAGCCAAAGATCACTTACATTAACGGTGCGCAATACCGCATCAGCCTGTCATATCTGTATAAGAGCACCCAAAACGAAAGTGGTGCAGAAAGTCTGGATAGTCATACCGGTTTGCTGGACCTGCGGTATAATGTTCCCGGCAACAGCACAGTAAGCAGCAGGATCAGCTATACCCTTGCTGACTTCAATGGTGTGGCAGACAGTCCCGTTGGCTTCGCCCTGCTGGAAGGGCTGCAAGACGGACAAAATATTCTCTGGAATCTGCAGTTCGATAAACGCTTGTCTCAGGTACTGCAAATGACCTTGTCTTATGATGGCAGAAAGACCGGCTCAGCTGATATTGTGCATACCGGTCGTGTGCAAATGCGTGCCATCTTCTGAAAGCAGTTTCTTCTGCCCTATCTTAGCTTCATGCAATATCCCTATCAGATAGACTCTGCAGAGGCATATCAAAAAGCCTGGCAAAAAAGTGTAGAAGAGCCGGAACAATTCTGGTCTGACATAGCAGGTGAATTTGTCTGGAAGAAGCAATGGGATAAAGTGCTGGACTGGAACTTCCGGGAACCAAAGATCAGTTGGTTTGCAGGTGGAAGACTGAATATCACAGAGAATTGTCTGGACAGACATCTGGAAGAACGGGGCGATCAACCCGCAATCATCTGGGAGCCGAATGATCCTGCAGAACATCATCGCATCCTGACCTACCGGCAACTGTATCATAAGGTCAATCAGTTTGCACACGTACTGCTCAACAATGGTGTGCAGCGTGGCGACCGTGTCTGTATCTATATGGGAATGGTACCGGAGCTTGCCATTGCCGTGCTGGCGTGTGCAAGGATAGGTGCCATTCATTCTGTCATTTTTGGTGGCTTCAGTGCACAGAGCATCGCTGACCGTTTGCAGGATGCACAGGCTCGTTTCATTGTTACCTGCGACGGCGCCTTTCGCGGAGGAAAAGATATACCGTTAAAAGATGTCATTGATGATGCACTCGTTACCTGTCCTTTTGTGGAACGTGTCATCGTGCTGACCCGCACAAGAACTCCTGTGTCTATGATCAAGGGCAGAGATGTATGGTGGGAAGAAGAGATCCACCGTGTAGAGACCATGGGCAATCCACCTGTTCCTGCTGTTGAAATGGATGCTGAAGACCCGCTGTTCATTTTATATACCTCCGGAAGTACCGGTAAACCAAAGGGTGTGGTACACACTGTTGCCGGATATATGATATGGACAACTTACACTTTTGTCAATGTGTTTCAGTATCAGCCGGAAGATATTCACTTCTGTACAGCAGATATTGGCTGGATCACCGGACATTCCTATATCATCTACGGCCCGCTGGCAGCGGGCGGAACTTCCCTGATGTTCGAGGGCATTCCTACCTGGCCGGATGCCGGAAGATTCTGGGATATAGTTGACAAATATCGGGTCAACATGCTCTATACAGCACCTACTGCCATCAGAAGTCTGATGAGCTTTGGCCTCGGACCCTTGCAAGACCATAAACTGGACAGCCTAAAGGTACTCGGAACGGTTGGCGAGCCCATCAATGAAGAGGCATGGCACTGGTATCATGACCATGTGGGCAAACGGAAATGCCCTGTGGTAGATACCTGGTGGCAAACAGAAACCGGCGGTATCATGATTTCCAACATGGCAGGCATCACACCTGAAAAGCCATCTTACGCAACCTTGCCTTTACCCGGTGTTCAACCTGTTCTGGTAGATGAGAACGGACAGGAAATAACAGGTAATGAAGTGAGCGGAAATCTTTGCATTCGTTTTCCCTGGCCGGGGATGATCAGAACCACTTATGGTGATCATGAGCGCTGCCGCCAGAATTACTTTGCTACCTACGATGACCTTTACTTTACGGGTGATGGTTGTTACCGCGATGAAAATGGCATGTATCGGATAACCGGACGGGTGGACGATGTGCTGAATGTAAGTGGTCACCGCATAGGTACCGCCGAAGTGGAAAATGCCATCAACATGCACAACGGTGTGGTAGAGAGTGCAGTAGTAGGCTATCCTCATGATATCAAAGGCCAGGGTATTTATGCCTATGTGATCTTCAGTCATGAGATCAGTGAGGCCGACCTGACACGGCGTGATATTGCGCATACAGTTTCCAGGATCATCGGCCCGATAGCTAAACCTGACAAGATCCAGTTCGTTCCCGGGCTTCCCAAAACCCGTTCGGGCAAGATCATGAGAAGAATACTGCGCAAAATAGCTGAAGGAGAAACAACCAGTCTGGGCGATACTTCCACCCTGCTGGATCCTGGCATAGTACAACATATTCTGGAAGGAAAAATACACTAACAACATGCAGACAGTCATTACCGGAACCGGTTCCTATATACCTACTGAGGTCAAGACCAACAGAGACTTTACCATTCATGATTTCTACGCAGAAAATCATACCCGCATCACCACCCCGCCCGAAGAGGTGACCAGCAAATTCCAGCAGATCACCGGCATTGAAGAGCGTCGGTATGCTGTACCTGAGCTGAATGCCAGCCAGATCGGTGCCATCGCTGCCCGACTTGCGCTGGAAGACAGTGGAGTTGATCCGGAAACACTGGATCAGATCATCGTGGCACACAACTTCGGCGATGTGGTCAAACACACCATTCAGACAGATATTCTTCCTGCTCTTGCAAGCCGCATCAAACATGAACTGCAGATCAGCAACCCCAATTGTGTGGCATATGACATCCTGTTCGGATGCCCCGGCTGGGTGCAGGGTGTGATCCAGGCCCACGCATTTTTCCAGTCAGGTATGGCCCGGAAAGCCCTTGTCATAGGTACTGAAACACTGTCTCGTGTGCTCGATATGTATGACCGCGACAGCATGATCTTCAGCGACGGAGCAGGGGCATCAGTTTTGGAATATAAGAATGCAAACCACAGTGGCGTGCTCGGTTATTCTGTACAATCACATTGCATGGATGAGGCTTATTATCTCTATATGGGCAAGTCCAATTTTCCGCATTCAGACCCGAGGGTTCGCTACATCAAAATGCACGGAAGGAAAGTGTATGAATATGCCATGAAATATGTTCCTATGGCGATGAAAGACTGCCTCGATAAAAGCGGTATTTCAATTGATGAGGTTAAGAAAGTATTCATCCACCAGGCGAATGAAAAAATGGATGAAGGCATCATCAAGGCATTCTATAAGCTGTATGATCGAAAAGAAATTCCTGATCTTATCATGCCCATGAGCATTCACAAGCTGGGCAACAGTTCCGTAGCCACTGTCCCAACCCTGTTCGATCTGGTAAGACGAAATGAACTGGATGATCACCACCTGGAAAAAGGCGATGTGGTGCTGTTTGCTTCAGTAGGTGCCGGCATGAATATCAATGCGGTGTGCTACCGTGTATGACCGTCAGACATTGAAGCGGAAGTGCATGACATCTCCGTCCTGTACAATGTATTCTTTGCCTTCTACCCGCAGTTTACCGGCCTCTTTGCAGGCTGCTTCACTGCCATACTGCACGTAGTCATTATAGGCGATAACCTCAGCACGGATGAATCCTTTTTCAAAGTCCGTATGGATGACACCTGCTGCCTGTGGTGCTTTCATCCCGCGGGTGATGGTCCAGGCTCGAACCTCCTTCTCGCCCGCAGTGAAATAAGTGATCAGATTCAGGATATGATAGGCTGAACGTATGAGTTTATTCAGTCCGGATTCTTCCAGGCCTATTTCCTGCAGGAACATCTGGCGGTCTTCGTAGGTATCCAGCTGCGCTATCTCTGACTCTATTGCAGCAGATATCATGATCACTTCTGCAGATTCATCGGCCACTGCGGCCTTCAGCCTTTCTACATGCTCATTACCCTTCAGAACATTCTTCTCTTCTACATTACAAACGTATATAACCGGCTTGGTGGTAAGCAGATAAAGACTGTCCAGCGTTTTCTTACCGTCATCATCCAACTGCAGGCTTCTGGCACTCTTCCCCTGTTCGAGATGCGATTTACAGGCCGACATCACCTCCATAAGTTTCTTCGCTTCCTTATCGCCGGTACCTGCTGCACGTTGGGTCTTGGCGATCCTGGAATCCAGTGTTTCCAGATCCTTCAGTTGCAGCTCAAAGTCTATGATCTCTTTGTCTCGAACAGGATCCACACTTCCGTCCACATGGACGATGTTGTCATTTTCAAAACACCTTACCACATGGATGATGGCATCGGTCTCACGGATATTGGCCAAAAATTTATTCCCCAGCCCTTCTCCCTTACTGGCCCCTTTCACCAGACCGGCTATATCAACAAATTCAACTGAAGTAGGCAGGAGATTTTGAGGCTGAACCAATTCTGCCAGTTTGTTGAGTCGCTGATCAGGCACTGTTACCACACCCACATTAGGCTCAATGGTACAAAAAGGGAAATTGGCCGCCTGTGCCTTGGCATTACTAAGGGCGTTGAACAAGGTCGATTTTCCCACATTCGGCAGGCCTACTATTCCGCATTGAAGTCCCATATTCTCTGTTTAAACGGCCGCAAAGATACGTCATCTGCTTGCGCACCGGAACAAAATGATTAATTTAGGTACGGAAATTGTTAAACCAAACGTTATGCTATCGGTCATTCCGATGGTCGGTTAATATGCGTAAACCCTCTGCCATACTGATCCTTGTACTTTCCGGCATCCTGTTGACGGTTTCCTGTGCCAGGGATGAGATCCTGCATGAAAACCTTGTGGTGGACGGAAACACGCCTCCTCCATCCAACGGCATCTCCACCCTCCAGCTCAATAATTATATCAACAACCTGTACATAGATCTGTTTGGCCGTGCTCCCACCGAAGGAGAACTGGAAGACCGGAGTGAATACCTCCGTACCAATAACTATAGTGAAGAAGCCCGTGGCACCATCATTGATGAGCTGATGGAATCTTATGAATACTATAAGAACATCAACATCCTGACCACCCAGAAAATGCTTGTTGATGTGGACTCGATCACGGTTACCAATCAGATCGCCACATACGAATACATTATTTATCTGAATGAACTGGCCGGTGATACGCTGTATAATTATCTGATCGAATTCGAAGTGCAGAAGCTGACCGATCTGCTGCAGGCTCCGGTAGATCTGTATGAAGGAAGCATTGGTGTCAACGAATATTTCAGACGCTTCATCTATAACTATTACTACGATGAGGTAAACATGGGCAGTCTGAATTTTGTAGTATCCTGTTTTGAAAACCTGTTCCAGCGTTTGCCCACCGATGAAGAGACCAGTGATGGCATTGCCATGGTAGATGGTACATCCAGCCAGCTGCTGCTCATTGACGGCAGCTCCAAAGAAGATTTTGTTGACATAGTCACCAACCACCTGGAGTTCTACCAGGGGCAGGTAATTGAAGCTTATCATACCCTGCTTGCCAGAGAACCGAGCTCCTTTGAGATGTATGCAGACGGGTTGGATATGATGAGCGATAACCATTTCAATGCTGTCAAAAAGAAGATCCTTCAATCTGAAGAATATGCAGGTTTCTAAGTGGATAGTCGGCGCACTGGCGGTCACGCTGTTCTGGTCTTCCTGTAAAAAGGAGATCACACAGGAGATCATTTATGATAACATCATTTACCAGATCGATACCGTGCCTGTCTATGATTCCAATCTGGAAAAAGACAGACTCAAAACTCCTCTGCAGTTCATCAGCAGTGTGTTCAGTAATCTTTACTTCTCCAGCATCCCATCCAGTGTGCTGGACAACCTGGTGGTGTACCGCCTGTCAGTTGGCGACAAGAGTCTGGTGAACGAGCTGATCATCAATGCCATGTTGCAGGATCCTGTGGTACTTGCCAATATTCCTACTGACGAGGAGATGCGACTTGATATAGATGATTTCATCTTTACCACCTACCTCCGGTTTTACCTGCGATATCCTACCGAATATGAGAAATATGAGCTGAAGAATATGATCGAAGAAAACACCGATCTTGATCCGGTAGAAATTTTCCGTGCCTTCCTATTAAGTAACGAATACCAGTTCTATTGATGAAAAGAAGGAAGTTTATCAGGAACCTGTCTATGGCAGCTGCCGGGGCGATAGCAGCTCCCTATATTCTGCCCTCCGGCCGATTGTTTGCTGCTTCGGGCAGCCGGCTTGTCAACCATGTAGTGCTGGTATTGTTTGGCGGTGGCATCCGCAACCAGGAAAGTGTGGAACAGCAATACCTGCTGAGTCAGGGTGCAGGCCCCGGTGGAAATGTAATGCGCAATATGCTCAATGGTGCGGCACCACCTTATGCACTGGTATATGAACCATGGACACCGATACTTCCTGAACCATTGGCCAACAGTGGTACCCTGTTCAAACACATGCGCTATGAACAAGGCCCTACTGGTCACTTCAACGGGCATAGTGCAGTACTAACAGGTCATTACAACGAGACCAGTCTGAACCTGAACATCAATCCGGAATACCCCACCGTATTTGAATATTACCGGAAGCATTCATCGCCTGCCAGGAATGCTGTCAATGCCTGGTGGCTGTCTATGGACCTGGGGCCTTACCCGGCGCTGAATTACAGTCGCCACCCGGATTACGGACCGAACTATGGTGCTAATTATATCAGTCCGCTCACCACATTCGGAGGCATCGGATATGATTATTTCAGTACCCTGAACACCTTGCATCCGGAAGAACTGGCCAGGTTGAATGACCTGCGCAGTTTCCTTGACAGCAACTTTGACAAATCCATCACTGATATACCGGGCATTGTCAATACCGCCGAAGACCGTGCTGAGATCCAGCAGTTCATCATTGACCTGCTGAATGGCAGCATCCCGGTAGAATATCCGTTACCCGGTGGTGTGAGCCCTGATCAGATCAGCGGCGACCTGATCAACATTACCGCCGCCTGGCAGGTGCTGAACAGGTTCGAACCCGAGTTGCTGGTCATCAACACGACCAATCTGGACATATGCCATTCTGATTTCAGTTCCTACCTGAGTTTGCTGCACCGTGCTGACTATGGTGTTGGCTGGTTGTGGGACAAGATCCAGAGTCACCCGGTGCTGGCCAATGACACCATCATGATCTGCATACCTGAGCATGGCAGAAACGCAGAACCCAATGCCATCCTGGACAGCAACGGTTTGTTTGCCTATGACCATACCAGTGATGAGAACAGCCGGGATATTTTCGGACTGATCGTTGGCCCTGCGGGTATTGTAAACCAGGGTCATGTGATCGGCTCGCCTGAAGAAGCAGCAGGTCAGGCCATTGACATAGTACCCACCATCGCCCATATTCTGGGCTTCCATGACGAACTTCCGCCATTCATGTTGAGCGGCAGCGTGCTGGAGGGCGCCTTTGTATGAGAACAAGGATAGTAATACCGGGTATGCTGCTGGGCACTTTTCTGGCGGTTGCAGGATGCAAAACTGAATTCATACGCCTGGAGCCCGACAATCTTCCGCTGAATCCTTTTGATACGATCGATTACGGCGAAGAAATGCTGGAGGTACTGGACATAGACAGTGCATCTTTTTTAGGACTGCACACCTATATTTTTCAGCCTACCTGCGCCGTTCCGGGTTGTCATGACGGCAACTTTGAACCGGACTTCCGCACCGTTCAGTCATCCTACAATACCTTGCTCTATGCACCGGTCATCAAGAATGATGATGCCGGCACTTTTACCTACCGGGTAATACCGGGCGATACTGCCCTGTCCTGGCTTCATGAACGCATCACTACCGATGATGAGGTTCTGGGCAGAATGCCTTTGTATGACACCCTGTATCCGGCAGAACGCGAAAAGATCACCACCTGGATACTGGACGGGGCAAAAGATGTAATGGGAAATTCACCCTCCCTTCCCAACTACCAGCCTGTATCATTCGGTTTCATCGCCTATGAAAATGATACGCTGGGCATCAGGCTGGATGAGAACCGTGCAGATGCCGTTTCACCCATTGGCCTGCCAGATAATACCATGGTTGAATTCTGGTTCGGGGTTTATGATACGGATGAGTACGGCAGCTATCTGGGAGGATGGGATCTGGACTACAATAAAGTTAGAATCAGCAAGGAACCATACTTTTTTACAGATCCTGCAGAGTATTCTATGGAGGTACTGGATGCCCTGACGCCTTATATAGGCCCTTTGTTCTGGGATCCGCTGGTGCCGGTTCCTTACTACCATCATTTCACTATCAATACTGCAGATTTTGACCCTGGCAGCTATTACTTCATGCGGTTTTATGTTGATGACGGCGATCATCCTGAACCCACAGAAATTCCGAATACGGGTTCTCCTTCCTATCTGCTCACCTATTTCAGCTTTTACATACAGGAATGAGACAGATCAGTTACATAGTATTGTCATGCCTGATGATGGGCATCACTGCCTGTAAAAAGGAAACGGTATCAGAACAACCACCTATCTCTCCTGTTCCGTCAATTGAACTCAGGAATACGGCACCAACGGTGGTAACTGAATATGAAGATTCCATCGTATTCGACCTGTTCTATCTGGACGGTGATGGCGATCTCGGCTTTGCCGATCCCGACAGTACCAGTGTGTTTCTGGTGGATACGCGAATTCAGACGGTCGAAGATTTCTACCTGCCATTGCTTGCACCGGAGAATGTTTCGGTGCCCATTCAGGGCATCTTTCAACTGCACCTGGACCGCACCATACTCACGGGTAGTGGAGATACCCCTGAAACGGTGGTCTTTCAGATCTACCTCCGCGACCGTGCAGGTCATCAGAGCAACGTGGTCTCCACTCCCGCCATCACAGTCAATCCGCAATAATGAAAGCTTTGCTCCCCCTGGTATTCGTGTTGTCAGGATCGCTGCTTTTTTCACAGTCAGCCTATCGCTTTGATGACAACAAGGTATGGCTGGAAGAAAGTGGTTGCCGCGTTACCCAGGGCGATCTGGATCATTACCGTTTTCTTACGGAGTTTGTACTGGGTGCTCCCATCAGCAGTGCACAAAGAAGCTTGCTGCGCAGTCAGGTCATGGATGCATGTACCGACAGAACTGCGGTATATATGCAGGGCAGACAGGCTGCACAGGCCTTACTGAAACAGTGCAGAATGAGCAGCAATCCTGCCCAGATAGGTCTTCTCAGCAGCATTCAGGCCTATGCATATCTGTCACAGCCTGAAGACCCTGACAAAGCCCTGGTATTGTCATGGATGAAGGAAAGTAATCCGGTACTCGCAACAGATACTACCCTGGGGCTGGTTTTTCGTCTGGCAGATGCCTATGCCTGCCTGAATCTGATCCGGCTCAACCACTTCATGTTGCAGGATTCAGTTCCTGTAGTAACCAATGAATCCTGGCAGCTAGCCATAGACAGTCTGAGCAGACAATATCTGATGACCGGACAATCAGACCGCAAGTATTTGTCGTCCATGCAGTTTGTCTGGGTGCAGACAGCTATGGCCTGGCAAACGCTGGACATCGGTTCCAGGCAGGAGATATCCAGGATATTCCGGGAAGAGCGGCATGGGAAATACCGAAACGGGATGCAGGACCTGCAGCTTACAGAAGACATCAGCAGGGCATTGATCGAGGCAGCAGGTATCACTCCAGACCAGGTCATACAGGCACTTGGAAGTGGGCGCAGTGATTTGTTCGGGTGGCGAAAACTGGATACCTTACAGTGGTAAAACCCAACCAACCATAACATGGACTTTTCAAACGTGAATTTTCTGGCGGTCATCGTAAGCGGTATAGCCGCATGGGTTATTGGTGCACTCTGGTACAGCCCCTTACTTTTCAGTAAAAGATGGCAGAAAGAAACAGGCCTGAGCGATGACGACGTCAGGCAGGCCAACATGGCTGTCATCTTTGGAGGCAGCCTGGTGCTCATGATCATCATGGCTCTGGGGCTGGCAATGCATATTCAGACCGGTCAGGCCGATCTGATGCGAGGGCTGAAATCTGGACTGCTTACCGGGGTGTTCTTTTCAGCTACTATTATTGGCATCAATTATCTGTATCAGCGAAAGTCAATTACACTCTGGCTGATCGATGCCGGGTATGCGGTACTGTTCCTGGGTGTGGAGGGAGCCATACTGGGAGTATGGCAGTGAGCCGGACTGCTTTTGGATAAATAAATCAGCTTTCCCTTTTTTGAAATAAATAAGCGTATCTTTGAGCTGTACTTATACTGTACAAGGCACGGGTCGGATTTAACCAAACAAGGCCCTTGTTTTAAACAGTTATCAATTATTTTTTATGAACATTTTTGTTGCCAAACTTTCCTACAACACTACTGATGACACACTTCGCAGCGCCTTTGAAAGGTATGGTGAAGTAAGTTCAGCCAAGATCATCATCGATCGTGAAATGAATCGTTCCAAAGGATTCGGATTCGTAGAAATGCCTAATGATGACGAAGCAAACAACGCCATCAACGGACTTAACGAGACCGAAATGGACGGCCGCACCATCGTGGTGAAGGAAGCACAACCCCGCGAAAACAACCGCGGTGGTGGTGGTTACAACCGTCGTTTCTAACAGTTTCCAAGGATCGTAAGAAACCCCCTACAGCCCATCCGGGCACACTGCCGTGATCAAGTTATCGCGGAGGCTGTACATCAACATGTGCAACCGATCCAAAGGATCAGTATTCGGATGGGCTGTTTTGTATTTTTGTGCAGCCATGGCATTCGGTATCAACAAACGCAGGATCAGAAAAGCTCTCCGAAGGCTTCAGAGTCTTCCCGGAGGATGGAATTTCTTTCTCTATTCCGGTAATAAGATCCGTACCTGGTGGTTGCGCACCATCAAAAGTCCGAAAGTTGCTCACCCCTCTTCCATCATGCTGGAGGTAACCAACCAGTGTAACCTGCGCTGTATCACCTGCCCCAGAGAATACCAGTACGGAGAAGAAATGGCCAAGGGTTTCATGAACCTTGATGCCCTGAAAAAAGTAGTGGATGAAGCTTACCCTTATGTAGATTCCATCGGCCTTACCGGACTGGGCGAGACACTCATGTACAAGCAGCTGCCTGAAGCACTGGACTATATACGCTCTAAGAACAAAGGCATCATCACAACCATTTCCATCAACGCCCACCTGCCGGGCACTGTTGAGATGGTCAAAAAGATCGCTGATAAGCTGGATACCCTGCAGATCTCCATGGATGGTGTGGGTCAGGTCTATGAAGATGTGCGGCTGCGCAGTGATTACGATTTCTTCTACAACAATGTGAAAGAGATCGTAGCCTGGTGCAAAGACAAACGGGCCGAGGTCATGTTCAACTTTGTGGCGGTCAAAGAGAACTATCATACCATGGCTGAAGTGATAGAAGTAGCTTCAGAACTGGGTGTGGTAGATGTCAATATCACCCCTTTCAACGTAGCTGCTGTTACAGCTCATGGCATTGACTACTACGACTTCTTTCATACCGAAGCATTCAAACAGGAACTCCTGCGTGCAAAGGAAAAAGCAGATCAGCTGAAGAACGTCACCATGACCGTATGGGATATTAAAAGCCCGAACGAGTTTCAGAAATGCCACCTTCCGTGGGGACATTTCTATATCAGCTGGGATGGCTACGCTACCCCCTGCTGTGCCAAACCATTTCCGAAAGAACTCAACTTCGGGAATGTCTTTGACGATGGCCTGATGCATTGCCTGAACACTCCGGGATACCTGGAGTTCAGAGAGATGTGGTATAAGAATGAAGTGCCCTCGTTCTGCGAGAAATGCCATATGGTCGATCTGAAGCCCATCGACCTGCCGATAGAATTACCGGTCAATTAACCTGCCGTCATCCGGAATATCCTGGCAGCGATCAGGATGATCAATCCGATCAGAAACAACCATTTGAAACGGTTCCGGCTGTTCCGGAAAATGAATTCCATCCGCTCCTGACGCTCTTTCCCCAGCTTCCAGATGCCCCAGGTCCACAGCGTACCCGCCAGGAAGAACAGGATGATCAGGATGTCTTTGATGAGTACCAGTGTCTCTGTGCGCATACTGTAAAGTTGCGCAAATTTCAGCGCATGGATGCAGCTATGTATATTTGAGAATGCACCGGATATTATCATGCACGCTTGCCCTGCTCACCACGACTATCGCATTTGCACAGGAATGGAATCTGCAAAAGGGTGAAGCGAAGGTCTTCGGATCATATAGTTTTCTTCATTATGACAGGATCGCAGGACCGGAAGGCACCTTTGATGAAACAGGATTTGTGGTGGATGATATGTCCTTCGGATTATTTGCTGTGTACGGGGTAAATGACAAGTGGACATTGTTTCTTGACCTCCCTTACAAACGAATAGAAGCTTCTCCATATATCTATCTGGATGATATGTCAGCACCCGATCGTCCTGCTTATCTGCAGGATGTTCCGGAACCGGATGGAGGCACCCTAACCGCTCCGGGCAATGCAAAAGCAGGAGCATCTTTCGCACTCAGACCTGAAGAGCTGACGGTTTCCCTGACCTTCGAAGCAAATACTTCCACTCAGAATTATATCGATGGCACTGCTACCGGCTTCAACAGCAGTGCGGTCATACCGGGTATTGCCTGGATACACGGCACCAACAAATGGTGGAGCAGTGTGCTGGTGCAGGGTGAATGGCGCACGAATAACTACAGTTCTGTGCTGGCAGGCAGGGCTGAAGCAGGGTTACATCTGACCAACTGGCTCTATGTTGCAGCGCAACCTGCCTGGAGAATTCCATTGAATGAATCTGACGCCGACTGTGATTGTACCCTTGCGTACACGGCATTGTATCTCAATGAACAGAGCTATGTGTCCATGCAGCTGAAGACCGGCGTAGAATACAGGAACTGGGGCTTACACCTGGCTTCAGGAAATGCATTCTATGTAAGGAATGTTGGGTTGAACCTGGCACTTACCGGAGGTCTCTCCTATCACTTCACTGCAGATCGTTCCAGCAACGAGTGATGGATCTTCCACACCTGAGGGATCAGTTGCTGTTCGCCATCGTTGATGATGACAGCCTGAGATAAGGCCACCTTTTTTTCCTCCGGCATCTGGTTGCGCACTCTTGCTTCCACTGCCTCCCTGCCTACCCCATCTCTCTGCATCACTCTTGCAATACGCAATGCTTCCGGTGCGGTAACTGTGATCAGCATATCCAGTGCTTTGTAGGAACCTGACTCTACCAGCAAGGCAGCTTCACGGATGGTGTAAGGTGCAGATGCATGTGTTTCCTCCCATTGGATGGCATCTTCCTGCACAGCGGGATGGATGACGGCATTATAGCGCTTCAAAAGGTCTGCATCGGCGAAAACTTTTTCTGCGATCAGTTTCCTGTTGAGCCTACCGTTTGAATAAGCTTCCTTCCCTAAAAGATCTTCTACCTGAGCTATGATATTTGGATCATTTTCCAGCAGCCATTTCGCCCGTTCATCAGCGTGGTACACCGGAATACCCAGCACAGCGAAAAGTTTGCACACGGTTGATTTGCCACTGCCAATATTTCCTGTAACACCGATCTTCATGGTTCTTCGGTTGAATTGTCAGAGCCTTGATGAACCAGGACATGGTAATTGACCACAATGGCTGATGCTTCCAACTCTCCCGGAGGCAGCAATGCTGCTTTGCCCAGTACCCAACCACTGTCTGCCGGCAGCACAACGAGTTCAGTTGACCAGTGATCGATCTCTGAAAGCCGGCTGGAAGGCCCGGTCAGGGTGACCGAGTCGGGCCGGATGACAAGACTATCTATTGCCCAGCCAGGGGCTGATTCGGTCTCCAGCTTCAGAGGTACTCTTTTGCTCTCTTTGCTGACCGTATGCAGCGGCACGAAGGCGGGATAGACATCCAGCAACTCAACCTGATCAGGCAGCTGGGGTATGATCACAGAGCTTTCACTTTTCATATCCAGCACGGATCTTCCTGTGATCGATGATTCTGAGATCATGAGCGCAGGCGGATTTACAGCCATTCTGAGCAATTGCCATCCAGTGGCATGAACCTTTAGTTCCAGGTGTTCTGCAATGGAATCAGACACCCACACATCATCTGGCAGCTGAATTTCCAGGCCAGCTCTGACGTGGCTGTCATACTGACGGTTCATAGCCAGAAAAAGCCACATGGCTGCTGCCAGCAAGAGGCAGACCAGGTAGCGAAGGGTTGATTCGCCGGGACGGAAACGTGCGTAATCAGGATTGGCACGCATCCCGTTCCATTAAGATTGCTGAGACTTTCTGTTCTGCGCAGCCCGGGTATAGTCAAGAGAGATGACAGACTTTTCAATGCGTAGTTTCACATTGTTGTCAACCTCAACCAGGAGGGTCTCATCTTCTACTTTAGCAATTCTTGCATGCACCCCACCAATGGTCACGATCTTATCACCTGCCTTCAGTTCACCCAGAAAGTTCTTCTGGTCTTTGGCCTTTTTGGTTTGCGGCCTGATCATGAAGAAATACAGGATAACAAAGAACAAGAGGAAGAAGCCGATGGTAGTGAACCCGGATCCGTCTGATGACTGTCCGTTGGGATCGGCCATTAATAAAACAGCATTATACATATACATATCTTTGAGTATTAATTTTGCGGAACGATGACCACACCTTTGATACGGATCTTGTTCTCGTTCGGTATGGTATTCGCGGTGATGGTGACAGTTTTGTTGAATGCATCTTTTCTGCCTTCACTGTTGTACTGTACTTTGATGTAGGCAGTTTGCCCGGCTGCTATAGGTTCTTTCGGGTAATCAGGCACGGTACATCCACAAGATGCCCTGGCAGAAGTGATGAGCAGGTCTGATTTGCCGGTATTGGTGAACTTGAATTCGTAGGTCACTTTTTCGCCCTGTACGATCTCACCAAAATCATGCAGGTCTTTTTCGAAGGTCATGATTGGCAGGTTTTCCATATCCACTTCGCCTTCTGCGCTCTGCGGATTATGGATGAGATCAGTAGGAAGACTGCCGTCGCTGTTTTCCTTTGATTCATTACAAGACATGAAACCCAGGGCCAGAGCAGCCATCAGGGGGATGTAGAGCATCTTTTTCATACGGTAAAATTAATGTTATTCGATCAAACCCCTTCCGGTCTTGATGATGGCACCGGATGCTTTCAGTTCGATCATAAGCTTGTCAAGAACACCATTGATGAACTCTTTGCTTTTAGGTGTAGAATACAACTTGCTGATCTCCAGGTACTCATTGATACTGACTTTGACCGGAACCGTTGGCAGGTGCAGGAATTCTGTCAGAGCCATTTTCATCAGAATCCGATCCAGGAGGGAGACCCTTTCCAGTTCCCAGTTTTGCAATCGCCCTTCGATCAATCCGTTAAAGCGCTCTTCTTCTGCCAAACAGCTGTTAAGGAGGGTATCTGCAAACTCCTGTTCTTCTAAGGGAAGATCGGCATGAAACAAGGTCGCTTCCCGCTCAGCAGACAGGGGAAAAACCCTTAAAAGGGTATCTGCTTCCGCCAGCACCACCTGTTCTTCATCGGCCCAGGTGGGTATCATATCTTCCATGAACTGATCAAAGGCTTCATTGGCTGGCAGGAATTTCCTGACCAAAGCACGCAGAAAACGATTGTGATCTTCAGTTGTGTAGGACGTCTGAGTTTGGTACTGACTGTACACATCCCAGGCTTTCAGTTCAGCATAGACAGCTTCAACCAGTTCTTCCTCATCGCCGGATACCAGCCTTTCTTTGCGCATCTGATCTTTCAGAAAACGGGAGTTTCGCAGGTATTCTGTGACCGGATTGGTATAAAGTATCGTGTTGAAGGTCAGATCTTCTTCGCTGGGAATATACTTAGCCTTCCGCCGGTCGGCTTCAGCCTGTACCTGCTCAGCCAGTCGGGTGAGAAAATGAAGCAGATAGATCAGCGAACGATATGTGTTTCGGATGTTCTCTTTCAGCAAACGGGAGGCAGTCTGCTGACCGGTCTCTCTGTCCTGAGAAACCATATACAGCACCTGCATCACCTTCACACGCAATCCTCTTCTAGTCAGCATAGGTTGTAATTACATCACAGCATTCATCGCTGCCACAGCCTGGATGCGTTCCTGAGCCATTCTGATGGCAGCAGCCTGAGGTGTAAGATCTTCGGCAGCAGCCAGTTCAAGAATATCGATGGTACGCTGGTAAATGATCTCTGCTTTCTGGTATGCACGTTCGCGGTTATAACCTTCCAGCTCTACATAACAATTGATCACTCCACCTGCGTTGATCAGGAAATCAGGTGCATAGGTGATGTTTCTCTGTACCAGTGCTTCTCCGTGTTTGTGTTCTTCTTTCAACTGGTTATTGGCAGCACCTGCGATGATACCGCAACTCAACTTGGAGATGGTATCGTCGTTCACGGTGGCGCCTAAAGCGCAAGGTGCATAGATATCCATCTGCTGGTCATATACGGCATCGGCAGCAACCACTTCTACCTGGAACGCATCGGTCAGTTTTTTCAGCCTGTCGTTGTTGATGTCAGACACCATGACCTTAGCTCCTTCCTTCACAAGCCTTTCCACGAGGTAAAAGCCTACATGTCCGGCACCCTGCACCATCACCCTTTGTCCTTCCAGGCTGTCTGTTCCGTCGCGGAATTTCCTGGCCGCCTTCATACCCAGGTAGGTGCCATAAGCTGTAACGGGAGAAGGGTCGCCACCACCACCCAGCTGCTCTGGTTTTCCGGCCACATGTCCGGTCTCCATACCGATGAATTCAATATCTGAGGTAGATGTGCCTACGTCTTCTGCAGTAATGTACTTGCCGTTCAGGCTTTCCACGAACTTGCCATAGCGGCGGAAGAGTGGCTCGCGGTTCTTCAGTTTATCTGAGTTACCGATGATGACCGCTTTGCCGCCACCGAGGTTAAGACCGGAAATAGCAGACTTGAAGGTCATACCACGAGAAAGACGCAGCACATCAACAATGGCATCTTTTTCAGAAGCATAAGACCAGAACCGGGTGCCCCCCAGTGCCGGGCCCAATACAGTGTTGTGAATACCAATAATGGCTTTGAGTCCGGTCTTTTCGTCAGAACAGAATACCAGCTGTTCGTGACCCATGTCTGAAAGCATCTGATAGATATCGCCTTCAGCGCTGAGGAGGGATTGATGAGACATTATGAACGATTTTTTTGGCGGGTCAAAGATACGGGCTTCCTCTGAAGTTGCGAACAAGGTTGTCAAAGTCAAAGCCATTAGTTTTGCACAATGCGGGCACTGGCGGCTGTTAACCGATACTTTCTTAAATACCGATGGCTTTTATTACTGGGTACCCTGTTCGTCATCCTGTCGAATATTTTCAAGGCATTATCGCCCGGAGTCATAGGAGATGCACTGGACCTGCTCATCAGGCAGCTGCAAACGTACCAGCAGCTGACAGATGAAGCTGCAAAAGCAGAGCTTCGCAGTGATGTGTTATCCGGCACCGGCAGGCTGACCCTGTATTACCTGGCACTGGCGCTGGGCAACGGACTCTTTTTGTTCCTCATGAGGCAAACGCTTATCATCATGAGCAGGCATATCGAATACGATCAGAAGAACGAACTGTTTGCGCATTACCAGAAACTCACCCCTGCCTTTTACAAACGACACAATACCGGCGATCTGATGAACAGGGTAGCGGAAGATGTTGGCCGGGTGCGCATGTATGTAGGTCCTGCCCTGATGTACTTTCTAAATACCATTACGCTTTTTATCCTGGTTATCTGGGCTATGCTGAAGGTCAACCCAAGGCTTACCTTTTTCGTTTTGCTGCCACTTCCGGTACTGTCTGTTTCTATTTATTTCGTCAATAATCTGATAGAGAAAAGGAGTGAACGCATTCAAAGGCAACTCAGTAAACTGACCAGTGTAGCGCAGGAGATCTTTTCAGGCATCCGGGTCATCAAGGCATATGCCCAGGAAGAAGAGAACAGCAGGTATTTTGAGGAACAAACCGACATTTACAAAGACAGAAGTTTATCACTTGCCAGGGTAGATGCCATGTTCCAGCCGCTCATGGTGCTGCTGATCGGGCTCAGCACCCTGCTTGTAGTCTTTGTTGGCGGCTTTGAGGTCATTCAGGGAAGGCTAACAGCAGGCAATGTGGCAGCGTTCATCATTTACGTCAACATGCTGACCTGGCCTGTTGCCAGTCTTGGTTGGGTGGTGAGCATAGTGCAGCGTGCTGCCGTTTCTCAGCGCAGGATCAATGAGTTTTTGCAAACCCAACCGGATATCAGCAGCACCATACCTGATCAGGGTATCATTTCAGGCAACCTGGAGTTTTCTCATGTAACCTTTACCTACCCCGATTCAGGCATCAGGGCGCTGGAAGATATCAGCTTCCACATCAAGGCGGGGCAAAGGGTAGCCATTATCGGCCGGACCGGCAGCGGAAAGACCACTATTGCAGATCTGCTGCTAAGGCTGTATGAGCCCGACAGCGGTAAAATCAGGCTGGGCGGAAGACCTGTTCAGGATTACAGCCTGCACGATCTGCGGGCTTCCATAGGCTATGTTCCTCAGGATGTATTTCTGTTCGGCGACAGCATACAGAACAATATACGGTTTGGTTTGCCGGATGAACAGCAAGCAAGGGTGGAGGACTATGCGAAGGCCGCTGGTATTCATGATGAGATAGACAGCTTCAGGCAGGGTTACGATACCCTTGTTGGAGAACGAGGTGTAACCTTGTCAGGCGGACAAAAGCAGCGCATCAGCATAGCAAGGGCTTTGATCAAAGATGCACCGCTGGTGGTGCTGGATGATTGCCTTTCTGCCGTAGATGCCGCTACTGAACAGCAGATCCTGGATCATCTGACAGGCATGCTGGAGAAGAAGACCGCTCTCATCATTACCCATCGCCTCAGTGCTATGGAGCAATATGACCAGATCATATTACTGAACGAGCACCATATTGCGGCAACCGGAACACATGCCGAATTGCTGCGTACCAGTGCTGAGTATCGAGAAATGACAGAGGCATCCAGGAAAGGAGAACTTATCTGAGGCATTTGGAAAGTCATTTTTTTTTATCTTTCGGACATTAACATCAAAACCCAGGCGCAGTGGATAACGACAACAGAAACCGCAGCGAGAATGTATTTTCAAGGAAAATACGTGCAGGAAGAAGAAGAACCTATTTCTTTGACGTGCGCACCACCAAAGGGAACGATTATTATCTGACCATTACCGAAAGCAAGAAGCGTCAGGGTGGCGATGGTTATGAAAGGCATAAGATCTTTATTTACAAGGAAGATTTTAACAAGTTCCTGGAGGAGATGACCGCAGCCGTTGATTACATCAAGGAACGCATGCCGGATTTCGACTTTGACAGCTTCAGTCACAAGTATGACGATGATGATGACTATGGCGATCAGGAAGTTCGCGAGCCACGGGAGGAATACCGCAAAGAAGCCCCTGCTGCTGAAGAAGTAAAGGCAGAGGATGCAGAACCAATGGAAGACCCCCCAGCAAGTGAGCCTTCTGAGGAAGACCTTCCCCCCAGGCAGGATCCTACCATCAATGAGGATGACCTGAAGTGGTGATCAGCTGATGGGTTTGGAATCTGTTCCGATACCCGTAACAAGGCTGAACCCATCCCCTCTCAGATAGGGCAGTGAATAGCTGGTCATGTTGCCGTTCTTGAGCAATACCCCTGCCATGACCCCTTTATCGGCCACCTGAAACGGCCTGATGAACATATCCTGTCTGAAATCCAGTTTTCGCCTGCCATACATTTTATAGATCACTTCCTTGGCTCCCCAGTACAACAGCAGTTCTTCATTGGGCGGTTGTTCACCTAAAAATCTCCTTTCTGCGTCAGACAGGAATTTCCGGCTGAGATGGCCAATATCTCTGCCTGCATCTTCCACATCAACTCCTACCTCTTCAGATTCGGAAATGATGGCAGCTGCATACTTGTGTGTATGCGACAAACTGATGCGGTGTGACCCTGAACCCAGAAAAGGTTTTCCGTTGGTATCGAACAACAGCTCCACATATTCACGTGTATCCAGAAGAAGTTTGAGCAGGTATCTGCTGGACAACCAGCTCATTTGTCTTTCCGGATGCTTCAGTCCGTTATAGAACTGCCTCTCCCAGTTGCTGAAAATAAGGTGCTTCAAAAAGAATTCCGGAGGTTCTTCAATACGCCAAACACCGGCTTTGGTATCAGGATATGGCTGGTTGGAGTAGATCAGAGGCATAATGAGCGATCAGCAAAAATAATTTGGCCGGAAAGGGCACAAACAGTAATTTCGGAATACCCTAAGTTGTAACATCATGCGATTATTCCAATTCATCCACCGTGAGGAGGATTCGCTGCAGATCAGTATTCCTGAAAATCTGCGGGGAAAATATGTGCGCATCACCGTAGAAGAGTGTGCCCCTGAAGATGGAGAACCCATCAGTGATCTGGAGAATTCCGGTCTGAAACAAAAAGAGGAGGCATTGCTCCTCCTCGATAAGTTACGTAACCAGCTGGATGTCTGGGACATCTGATCACAAAGCATCATAGACCACCTTCATCTTCATGGAACGGGCGGCAAAATAGTCATTCCATGCAGTGATATCCCAGGCTGGTGTCATAATATCCTGAAGATAAACCTGAACGGTACGGGATTCAAAATCTACTACATAGACCACCACATTCTCTGTGAACATACTGAAAAACTGTTCAGCCTGTGCGGCTTCCGTGAACTTCAGATCAGCAATACTGAATGCATATACTGCAGCAAGCGGCTGGTCTGCCGGAAGAACGATCTGCATCTGATCATTGATAGTAGCCGGCACCGGTTCGCTGACAGCCGCCGCGTTACTCATGATACCTGCTGAGAGGAGAAATGCTGTAAACAGACTACTCATTGATAAGTATTTATAACGCTAAGTTACCGTTTCCCTAATTGCTGGGCAACCCGCTTATGTACAAGGGCGTTTCCAGCAACAATCCATTTCCGGGCACGAACCTGCCATGACCTCTGGCTACCAGATTCCCATCTTCATCGGTCAGGGTTGAGGCTGCCAGAATGGACTTACCCTCCTGCCCTTTTACCTTACCTGTTGCCCTGAGTACACCTCCGTGTACAGGTCTGTAAAAGTCAAGGGCAAAACCTGCAGTCAGCAGAAAACGGGAACTTTCCAGCAAGGCGGCAGAAAAATAGGCTGCATCATCCAGTAATTTCATATACAATGCACCGTGCAGCGATCCGCCGGCATGCATATATTCCGGAAGGATCGGTAGCTCTACCGCCGCCTGATCGAGTTCAAATCTTAGGGTGATATGCTGAAAGAATTTATTGACAGGAGCCTGATGGAACATATGCAACAAAGCCTGTTGATGGGGTGTCATGGTTGTAAAACTATACATTGGCGAAGAAGTTTGCCTCCTTCTTCTGATAATTCCAGGATGTAACAACCAGGCATCAGTACATGGATCCCTCTGATGCGATAATCGGGTGCGAGGGTTCCGCTCATTTGCAACCGACCGTTCATATCCAGAAGATGATACGTCCAGTTTCCGGGTCGGAGACCTTGTACCAGCAATTGCTCGCTGGCCGGATTAGGATAGATCAGTATCTCCCGTTCAGGTTCTGTCTGCTGACCAATGGCTACATCCGGATCTCGTTGCATCAGATGCAAACCACCGCGAATATTTCCTACAGCAAACTCCGGTTCACCATCATTATTGAGGTCAGTTCCTGAAATGGTGCTGAACATACCGGGCAGGATTCCGAGGAAGAGGGTGTCACGTTCATGAAATTCGCCCAGCATACTTTCTTCGATCTCGTCATACAAAAAGATGTGACCACTGGCAGAACCCACCACAAGCTGCATCAGGCCGGATTCATTGCGGAACATGAATGGCGCACTGTGCCCCACCAGATCGCCGGGTCTGCGTACATCTACCCCACCCCATCCGGAGCTGACCAAAACATAACTGCCTTCTTCCTTATGGTAGTAATGCAGCACTCCGTTCACATTGCCAATGATCAGATCCATAGCTCCGTCCAGGTCCACATCAAACAAACAAGGCTTCGAATAGGAAATAACATCTATGCCTTCATAGAACAGTACCGGCTCATTCATGGCCACTGCAGCACCCGGACCGGCGGTGTTTTCCATGTATATCAGTGTACCATCGGCAGCACCCAACATAAGATCGATATCACCATCACCGTCTGCATCACCTGCTGAGGGCGACAAACTCAGGATACCCAGTTCCTGCAGTCCGAACAGATCATCGTCAACCAGGGCAAAAGTCGGATCTTCTGCTGTTCCTGTGTTTCTCCAGTACCAAAGTCCGGTTGAAGGGAGCTCTTCCAGTGCTTTATTCTCCCTTACACCGCAAACCATATCCATCAGACCATCGCCATCTACATCCATCCAGGCGGGATGGGAATAATCGCCCATATCAATGGCATTGCCGGTAAAAAAATCCCGGTCGGTGAACGCCAGTTCCTGCGGGCCTCCGGGTGTGATCTGGCTGTACCACAGGATATGCCGGTTGTTCACACTGTAGAGGTCATCGTTTGGTGCTACCAGCAGGTCTTTACCCCCATCAGCATTCATATCAACCAGATAGGCACCCGGAAAGACCGGAAGTTTTGCCGGATAGGAAGGCACTGGATACAGCGTATCTTTAGAAACCATACTGGCAAACCCGGGTGTACCTCCGTTCTGGTAATAGACCAGGTTATCGCAGGAAACATCGCCCAGCACCATGTCCTGCACACCATCCAGGTCTTTATCGAACACCAGTATCGTACTTCCTACATGCATGCGGCTCTGTTCTTCAGAACCTTCGCCGAGGCATTCCACTCCGAGGTCAGCACCGTCGCAGGTGGCACCTTCAAAGATCTCGCCCCAGCAGTAATCGGCAATGGAATAAATAAGGCTATCACACCCATATCCTGATTCCACGCTGTTATTTCTGTACCATCTGATCTGCACCCCGGAGAGCGAAAAGGCAAGTATGTCCATATCGCCATCGCCATCCACATCAGCCAGGCCGGGCAGGTCTGTTCTGCTGGTATAAACAGGCAGGATGAATCCACCGGAAGAAGTGTACAACAGTTCAGGTACTTCCAGTTGAAAATCAAGATGACCATCCGTTATCACGCCCCTGTACAATGCCGCACTTCCCGATATGTAGGTAAGCAGGTCAGGCAAATCATCACAGTTGTAATCATAGGTGAGTGCCCAGTCACGCATGACAGGCAGAAAAGGATCAAGCGATGTTTGGTAACTGAATTGCGGAGGTTCTCCCGGAAACGACTGCCTATACAACACCATGGCAACATTACCGCTCCGGTCAAATATGAGCAGGTCTGTCAGGCCATCAAGGTTCATGTCCACATCAGAGAATTGCGGATTATTGAATCCGCCGCAAAAGGGGAATTGCATGGATGCATCAGTAAAGGGATTGATAACAGGTACGTCATATAATACATACTGTGAACGTCCGGTCACAGACACCATCAGAACCCAGATCAACCACCATTTTCTGTTCATTGTCTGATCAGCTTTCCTGTATAGTGTACCCATCCCCTTGCATCTGCCGCGTTCAGCACATACATGCCGGGCATGATATGTTCCAGCGATATGCGCAGCGGCCTTTCCTGGCCTAATGCAACACACTCCACCAGTTTTCCGGTCAGATCATATATGAATAAATGTGTCAGTTCCTGATCAGAAACAGATAGAAACATGACATCAGCAGCCGGTTGCGGAAATGGATGGAGCTTGCCAGGCACGAACACTTCATTTGTCTGTACGATGGTAGATGCATCGCGGTAAAGTGTGATGCCACCCCGGTCGTTACCGGTTAGTATTTCGAGAATACCATCACCATCCAGATCAGCTGTACACACGGTAGTTCTGTCGCCGTCATCGATAGCAGCATAATCTTCCGTAACCTTGGTGAAGGCACCTGAAAAATCAGGAGTAGGAGTATATTGAAAAATACTTCCTGCCAGACACCCCACCAACAGCATAGCATTGCCATCGGCATCATAGGTTAGCCAGGGAGTGGAATAGCCGGTAAGAGTAAGAGGTTTACGAACGTCCACACTTCCCCACAATTCATCCAGCAAGGTGAATACCGGATCGGTAGCCGTACCGGTATTCTCGTAGTAGTTGAGGTTGCCATTCTCTTCGCCGATGATGAGATCAAGGAGTTCATCGCCATTCACATCCACCAGCTGCGGGGTACTGTATTTACCCACATCGATGCCCTGAAAGTTTGGCCCGGCCAGTATAAAAGTGGCATCAGCACCATCTGCAGCAATGTTCTTGAAGTAATGCACAAACCCGTTCTCTTCACCAACCAGCATATCTGTTTTACCATCGCCGTTAATATCACCAAAGGTGGGATGCAGCCCTCTGAAACCGTAGATCTCCAGGTCTGCGTAGTTGCGTGTCATCAATGTCCATGACGGCGCATCTGCCGTTCCGGTATTTTCGTATAGTGCCAGCTTCCCATTGAAAGTACCGGCATTAAAATATCCGTAATTGCCGATAACGATGTCGAGCAGGCCGTCGTTGTTGTGGTCAAAAAAAGTGGCGTGTGCTTCTGAACCTACATCAACCATATCTGACACAAAAAGGGAGTCTTCCTGAAACTGAAAGACGAAAGTATCATCAACAGATACATTTCTGTAGTAAGAGACGTTATGTGTATTGATACTGAACCCTTCCTTGTTGGGTGATACGAGCAGGTCCTGCCTTCCATCCAGATCAACATCCAACAGAAAAGGCGCCGGGAAGGTGGTCATATCAACAGGAATATCATAGCCGGGAAAGACCGTATCCTGTTCCACGATATGTGCAAGGGAGGCATCACCACCGTTGACCAGCTTATTCAGGTTCTGAAAGCTCAGGTCTCCGAGTACCAGATCCATATCTCCATCTGCATCTTCATCGAACACCAGAAATGTGGAACCGGCGTGCATGCCATGCAGCACACTTTTGTCAACCGGAGTTTCAGAGCAGCTGCTGTCCAGCTGCACAGCTTTGGTGATCCCTGATTCATAAAAATCTCCCCAGCAGGAATTCACATGCTCCAGCTGCAAGGTGCAAGGCTGGCCGTTCTCTACTGCCTGGTTCTCGAAATAGTCAACAAAACCACCAATCAGTTTAAAGGTCAGCATATCGAGGTCGCCATCTCCGTTCACGTCCACAAAAGCCGGAATATCAATAATGCCCACACCCACATCAAAGCTGAAGCCTATTTCTTCATATTCCAGCTTTTCAGTTTCCAGCACATAGCTGATATTACTGCCTTCCGGAACTGCTTTGTACACGGATACGCCATCGTCAAAAGAAGTAAAGAGATCTTCCAGGCCATCGCAGTTGAAATCTGCTGTAACCACAAAGTGTTCCATGGCCGGAAATTCATATTCATATTCCGGAGCATAGACCCAGTTGGTACCTGTATTGCGGAAAGTAAGCACTTTCCCTCCGTTCCGGTCAAAAACCAACAGGTCTGTCAACCCGTCGTTGTCCAGTTGAATATTCCAGAACTGAGGATTGTTCAAACCGCCAGCAAACGGGTACAATAAAGTGCGGCTGTGTTCGGTCACTGTAGCGTACGGATCAAGGACATAAGATTGCGCCATTAATCCCGGCGAAAACAAGACGAAAACCAGCAGCCAACGCGAACTTCTTCCCATACCATAAAGGTACGTTACAAGGCTGTAAGATGTTTTAGAAAGCAGCGGAAATGACGCAGGAGTGAACTTAGAAAGGATAACCGATGGCGAAGTTCCAGTTGATGGTCTTATCAGGAAATGTGATGCCCAGTTCATTCTGGTAATACGCTCCTTTGGGGCCGTCAACTGCAGGATCTACAAGCGGGTAAGCAGCGTCCAGGCGGAAAATAAAATACGAGAAATCCAGGCGAAGACCTGCACCCGGACCTACTGCCAGTTCTTTGTAAAAATCTGACAGCTGGAATTTAGCGCCGGGTCTGCTGGCATCTTCCTGCAGAGACCATACGTTGCCTACATCACAGAACAAGGCTCCTTTCAGAATACCGGCTATATCAAAACGATATTCTGCGTTCATTTCTATCTTGACATCGCCGGTACGATCTTCCGGCTTCAGGGTTGCTACACCTTCATCATTGATCTCATAGCTAAGATAGCTTCCGGGGCCTACCTTACGAATGGGAAAAGCCCGCAGGCTGTTGGCGCCGCCCACATAGAACTGCTTTACAAAGGGTACCACCTGTGAATTCCAGTAGGGCACGGCTATGCCGAATGCTGCCCTGCCCACCAGGGTGTTACCGGTGTTGATGTCAAAATAATCGCGGAAATCAAGATCCAGTCTGACGTAGTTGCTGAAAGGAATATCAAAGATGCGGAAGGGATCGGTCAGCTGGCTTTCTGAACCCAGTAAAGGAGCACCGTTTTTGATGGCTGTACCAATGAAGAATAAAGATCCTGCCAGCTCACCACCGGCACGGAAGTACAAGTCATTGCGGCTGTCTGCAACGGCCTGGGTGTTCAGAATATAGGTAGCATTGGGTGCCAGGATGAGCTGCTCCTGAAAGGCCTGACGCAGCAGGAAATTGTTCTCCAGTATGCTGTCAAACTGTGCGGTACTTCTTGGCACACGCACATAGTTCACGTCTATTGGATACAGGTTGAGTTGTTGCTTTCTGGAGCCCTCAAAGCGTTCACTTCCATATTTGAATGCCGTGTTGAAGAGAGTATAGAACTGCACCCTGTCCAGGTATTCCAGCTTGAGGGTAGTGATGGTTCGCGGATAGTAGTTCTTTGGTGTGTACAGAGAGAACGGCCAGAAGAAACGTGGGAACAACAGGTTCACCTGGGTGGTGAATTCAGAGGTGTTGAGCGCCACATTACGGTTGGTGATCTGCGACTCGATACCACCATCCACAGAAAAACGGAGGGCGTCCAGTCGCCTGAAAGTGTTCAGCCTCGTATAGGAAAAACTTCCATAGTTGGCCAGCAGGTATTCTGATGTGGTGGATGTATTGAATTCAGTGGTGATGTCGTGTTTGGGCAGCGGCTCCAGTTTGATGGTGAGGTCCATGGATCGTATCTCGCCACTGGTGTCAATCGGGGTGGTGCTGATGGTGGCATACTTGAACATTCCCAGGTTGGAGAAGGCACCGATGGTCTGGCTCACCTTCGATTGTGTATAATAATCGCCCTGGTTAATAAAGACATTATCCACCAGAGATTTGGGTGTATAGCGTTCATGATCCTGCAGGATGTAGAATGCTGAACGGAATTCTCCCTTTCTGGTCTTTTCATCAAAACGGATGGTATCGTTCACGGGGCCGCTCATATCAGATAAAATGTAGATGTCTCTGATCTTGTAGCGGTGGTGAATGCTGTCATTTTCAGGTGGGCTCACCTTCACAAAAACGTCAATATTGGCATCAGCCACAGTGGTATCCACCTGAAAATACACATATTCTTTATTAAAATACAGATATCCGTTATCAGACAGGTCATCGGCAATACGTTTGCGTTCTGCTTTCAGAAAGTCCACATCAAAACGCCTGCCCTGTTTGAGTGGCGAAGAGGCTGAATCCAGCAAAGCCAGTCTTTTCAGTTCCGGATCATCCAGTTCATAGACCACGCTTCTGATGCGGTAAAGTTTATTCGGTGTAACCTCATAGTGTACGGTAGCCCTGTGTCTTCTTTCATCAACCTCTACACTGAACTGACTCTGCGGATAAAAGTACCCTCTGTTGTAGAGGTAGTTCTCCATACGGATACCCGTATCATAGATCAGACCGGTATCTATGAGAGAAGGGGCCTCTCCTACTTTGACGGTGAGCCATTCTCTGAGTTCACTGTCCGGTTGCAGCGGCGGCGACAATGCCAGCCAGGGTGCAAGTGAAAGGCTGCCCTTTCTTGCAGCAGCATAATCCAGATACTGATCAAAGCCTCTGTTGCCCAGGTTATACAGCCACATTTTGAGAGGATAAATGCCCAGCACCTTTTTATTAGGCTGCAGTTTACTCAGTCTGGCAAGGTCATTGTCCAGCCCTTTGAGCTCATCGGGTATGCGGGTACTGTCAGAAAAAGTGACCTTTGATTCCTTGTACAGCACCTCTCCTTCCTGCAGATACCTGGCGTTGCTGCAGGCAGACAGGAACAGGAGCAGGAAAATGCCCGGCAAGGAATAACTTCGCGGTATATGCTGAGTGCTGCTCAAATAAAACACCTGACTTCGCTGCAACTTAAGAAATACCGTCAAAAGTATGCTGAATTTGTCATTGAAGGCGGGAAAATCCTGGCCGAAGCTCTGCAGGAGGGCGTGGAAGTAAAAGCTGTCATAGCTACCCCTGAACAACTGGATAAATGCCGCCTGCTGGCGGGCAACATTCCTGTGCTGGAAGCAGATGAGAAACAGATGAAAAATATTTCTTCCATGTCTGAGCCTCCGGGCATCCTGGCCTGGTGCAGCATGCGGAAGGCTTCAGAGATGCAGCAACCCGATGGCTGGCAGCTGGCACTGGATGGCATCCGCGACCCCGGAAACCTGGGAACCATTATTCGCACGGCCGACTGGTTTGGGGTGCGAAATATCCTGTTGTCTGAAGATTGTGCTGATATCTATAATCCCAAGACCCTGCAGTCAAGCATGGGCTCGATGTTTCGCTGCAGCATTATACAGGGCACACTGACAGATCTGCTGCGGAAAGCAAATAAGCCTGTATTTGCAGCTGCCGCCGATGGTGATTCAATGGATCAGTTGCGAACTGCATCTGGAGTGTTGGTAATTGGCAGTGAATCACATGGAATCAGTGAAGAGGTCAAGCGTGTTTGCGATCATTCGGTTGCCATTCCCGGCGATGGCAGAACAGAGTCTCTGAATGCAGCTGTGGCTGCGGGGATATTGTTGTATGGGATGGTGAATTAGTGTCAGGTAGTGAGAATTGAGTAGTGGGTATTGAGTAGTGAGAATTGAGTAGTGGGTATTGAGTAGTGGGTATTGAGTAGTGGGTATTGAGAGAAGGCGGAGTGCGGAGTACGGAATGCGGAGTGCGGAATGTGGAATGAGGAGGACGGAGTAAGGAGTGTGGGGATGATGCGCTTGTATAAGAGAACAACTCAAAGGAATACTGATTCTCCGGCCTCCGAGCCGGAGTCTCCTTCACTGATAGAAGAGTGAGACTCCGGGTCAAGCCCGGAGAGACATTCATTTGAGGGTAAATCAGTTATTATAAAGATTCGGATCTTCCCCTTTCTGTTTCGGCTTGTTGATCGGTGCCTTGT
>ERZ795053.94-NODE-94-length-103834-cov-11.218512_pt1 | contig 103834 bp, 95 predicted proteins | sample MGYA00375137_ERZ795053 | MGnify/ENA primary metagenome ERZ795053 (study PRJEB30182, sample SAMN05720284) | activated sludge metagenome | isolation source: Anaerobic digester | place: Hong Kong | collected 2014-12-17 ... | reverse complement strand
CTCCGCTCGGACAGCCGCAGCGAGTCAGAGCACGAAGCGCGGCCATCCTTCGGTGGCCGCGCCCGCCCCACGCCCTGCGCTTCTCGGCACGGCCAGAGGGGAGTGGTGAGAACACGGGCCATCGCTTCGCTCGGCCCCGGAGCAGTCAACAGGCTACGCGGTTAGTTCTGGCACCCCCAGACGGCCGCGGAGCAGGCCAAGCCAGCAGGCGCCCTGACCGGGGTCCCCCCGGTCAGTGGCGTCGCCCCCTTGAGGGGGGTGGCGAAACAAGCCGAAGGCTGTGGAGCCTGGGGGTGGTCAGTTCTCTTTTCGCATCGCCGGAAACAGGATCACGTCGCGGATGCTGGGGCTGTCGGTGAGCAGCATCAGCAGGCGGTCGATCCCGACGCCGCAGCCGCCGGTGGGGGGCATGCCGTATTCCAGGGCGCGCACGAAGTCGTGGTCGAAGTACATGGCTTCGTCGTCGCCGGCGTCCTTGGCGTCGACCTGGGCCTGCAGGCGGGCGGCCTGGTCTTCGGCGTCGTTCAGCTCGGAGAAGCCGTTGGCCATTTCGCGGCCGGTGATGTAGAGCTCGAAGCGCTCGGTCACCTCGGGGCGCTGGTCGTTGGCGCGGGCCAGCGGGCTGATCTCGGTGGGGTGCTCCATGATGAAGGTGGGCTGCCACAGTGCGGATTCCACCGCCTCCTCGAAGTACATCACCTGCAGCGCGGGCAGGCTGCGGCCGGCGAGGCGGTCCTTCTCCTCGCTCAGGCCGAGCTTCTTGAGGCGGGCCGTGAGTTCCGCCGCGTCGTCCACCTTGTCGCCGATGTCGGTATGGGCCAGGATGGCTTCGCGGATGGTCATGCGGGCGAAGGGCCGCGCCAGGTCGATGTCCTGGCCCTGGTAGCTCAGCTGCAGCGCGCCGCGGGCCTTCTGCGCCACGTCGCGGATCAGGGCCTCGGTGAAATCCATCAGATCCTGGTAGTTCCAGTAGGCGGCGTAGAACTCCATCATCGTGAACTCGGGGTTGTGCCGCACGCTGATGCCTTCGTTGCGGAAACTCCGGTTGATCTCGAACACGCGCTCGAAGCCGCCCACGATCAGGCGCTTGAGGTACAGCTCCGGCGCGATGCGCAGGAACATCTGCTGGTCCAGCGCATTGTGGTGGGTGATGAACGGTTTGGCGTTGGCGCCACCAGGGATCGGGTGGAGCATGGGCGTCTCCACCTCCATGAAACCGTGGCCGCTCATGAACTCGCGCATGGCGGACAGGGTGCGGCTGCGCGCGGCGAAGCGGTGGCGCGCGGCCTCGTCCATGATCAGGTCGACGTAGCGCTGGCGGTACTTCAGCTCCTGGTCCTGCACGCCGTGGAACTTGTCCGGCAGCGGCCGCAGGCTCTTGGTGAGCAGGCGCACGCGGGTGGCGTGGATGGAAAGCTCGCCGGTCTTGGTCTTGAACAGGTAGCCCTCGGCCGCCACGATGTCGCCCAGGTCCCAGTGCTTGAAGGCGGCGTAGGCTTCCTCGCCCACGTCGTCGCGGGTCACGTAGATCTGGATGCGGCCGGTGGCGTCCTGCAGCGTGGCGAAGCTGGCCTTGCCCATCACGCGCTTGAGCATCATGCGGCCGGCCACGCTGGCGGGCAGCTTCTTGCCGGCGGCGATGTCGGCCTCGAACGCTTCTTTTTCAATAGCGCCATGCGCTTGATGCAGCTGGGCTGCACGGTCATCCGGCTTGAAATCGTTGGGAAATGCCACGGCGCCGCCGGCGGCCTGGGCGTCGCGCAGGGTCTTGAGCTTTTCGCGCCGCTCGGCGATGAGCTTGTTCTCGTCGGCTTCGGGTGCGGCAGGCTGGGTGGCGGGCGCGGTCTGGCTCATGGTCGGAAAGCGGGGAATACGGGGAAGGGCGGCCGGGTGCGGGCGGGGATAATCCACCGCAGCCCTTGCCGAGATCGAGGGTCAACCCGCCATTTTAGGCGCCGCCAGACCTTCGATGCCGTGCCTTGCTTCCCCCCATCTGCCCAGCTTCCGGCCCTGCCGGGGCCGGGCGGCTGCGCGCCGGCCCGCCGGGGGGCGCCGATGACCAACGCGCGCGGCGGGGCGCCGTCGCTTGTCGGTGCGACCCTGACGCTGCTCATGGGCGGCGCGCTGGCGCAGCTGCTGCCGCTGCTGCTGGGCCCGTTCATCGCCCGGCTGTTCACCCCCGCGGCCATGGGCGTGTTCACCCAGTTCGCCACCGTGGCCGCCACGGTGGCCGTGGCGGCCAGCCTGCGTTACGAACAGGCCCTGCCGCTGGCACGGGCCGACGACGAAGCCCACGCGCTGCTGGCGCTATCGCTGCGGCTGGTGGCGGTGGCCGTGCTGGTCAGTGCGCCGCTGGCCTGGCTGCTGCACGTGGCGGGCTGGCTGCCCTGGCCCGCGCTGCTGCCACTGGCGGTGGCGAGCGCCGGCACGCTGCAAGTGCTGATGCTCTGGGCCAACCGCGCCCACCGTTTCCGGGCGCTGGCCGCGAGCCGCGTGGTGCAGTACGGCGGCATGGCACTGCTGCAGCTGGCGCTGGGCTGGGCGTTGTGGCGGAGCGTCGCTTCCGGCGCCCAGGCTGCCTGGGCGCTCATCCTGGCGCCGATGGCCGCACAGGTGCTGGCCTGCCTCTGGCTGATGCGGCCAGTGCCCGCCGGCGGCTGGGCGAAGCTGCTGCGGCCGGCCTCGGCCGATCTGCGCGACCGGATGCGCGCGCAGGCCCGCCGGCACAAGGACTTCGCCTTGATCAACACCCCGCACGCTTTCCTCGGCACCCTGCAGGACGCGCTGGCCGTCGCGTTGCTGGTGGCGTGGTCGGGCGATGCCGCAGCCGGCTTCTGGGGGCTGGCGTTGCGCTACCTGAAGGCGCCGGCCACCCTGGTGGGCAGCGCGGTGTCGCAGGCGCTGTACCCGCGGCTGGCCGGTGCCACGCCTCAGGAAGCGCGCCGCGTGGTGCGCCAGGTGATGGCGCTGCTGGGCGGCGTGGCGCTGGTGCTGACGCTGGTGCTGCTGGTGGCGGGGCCCTGGCTGTTCGAGCGCATCTTCGGCGCGCCCTGGCGCCAGGCGGGCGAGCTGGCGCGCGCCCTGGCGCCCTACATCGGCGCGCACTTCGTCGCCGCGCCGCTGGCGGTGGTGACCATGGCCTGGGGCGCCCAGGCCTGGGCTTTCCGGCTGGCGCTGGTGGGGCAGGTGGCTTTCGTCGTGGCGCTGGCGCTGGGCCTGCGGGCCGGCGGGCTGCTGGGCGGGGCGTGGGCCGTGTCAGCGGTGATGGTGCCGTACTTCGGCTGGTACTTCTGGCGACTGGCGCGCTGGCCCGACGTGCCGGCGTCTCCGCCCGCCGCGCCTGGGCCGGCGATGGGGAGTGGCACGCCGTGAGTTTGCGAGCTTTGGTGAACCGCTGGCGGCGCAGGCTGTGGCGACTGCTCTTCTTCCGAATGCTGTTTGGCGAAACCAGCCAGGGACAAACCTTGCCTGGCACGCGGATTTCACCCTCTGCCTGCATCGAACACGAGGAACATCTCTCGCTGGACGACGACGTGTTCATCGGCCACTTCTGTTTCATCGAGGCCGGTGCGGGCGTGCGGATCGGCCGCGGCACGCAGGTCACCAACCACGTCAGCATCGTCAGCCACAGCACGCACCGGGCCGTGCGGGTGGCGGCGGAACTGTCGGGGGCGGCACTGGAGGCCAGTGGCGCGGTGCTGCGAGCACCCGTTGCCATCGGCGAGCGCTGCTTCATCGGCCCGCACAGCACGATCGAGGCGGGCACCACGCTCGGCCATGGCACCCTGGTGTCGTCGCACAGCCGCGTGCGTGGGCAGTTCCCGGATTTCGCCGTGCTGGCCGGCAGCCCCGCGCGCATGGTGGGCGACGTGCGCGAGGCCGACACGCGATGGCTTGCCGACCATCCCGAGCTGCGGCCGGCCTACGAGCGCTGGCTGGCCAGCCATGGCGGCAAGGCGCCCGACGCATGAGCGACCGCAGCCCCGCCCACCTGTGCCTGCTCGGCGACGCCACCAGCGTTCACGTGCAGCGCTGGGCGCGCGAGATGCTGGCGCGCGGTTGGCGGGTATCTCTGGTCACGGCCCGGCCCGAGCCCATCGACGGCGTGGAGCAGGTGGTGCTGCCACCGGTACGGCGATCCGCCGACTGGCTGCTGCGCACGGGCGCGGCGCGGCGCGCCGTCCAGCGGCTGAAGCCTGATCTTGTGCATGCCCATTACGTCACGTCCTACGGCTACCTGGCGGCACGCAGTGGCTGGCAGCCGCTGGTGATCACCGCCTGGGGCACCGACCTGCTGGTGACGCCGCGGCGCGGCGCGATCTGGCGCTGGCTGACTGCCTGGAGCCTGCGGCGGGCCCGCCTGGTGACCGGCGACTCGGACGATCTGCTGGCCGTGGCGCTGCAACTGGCACCGAACGTGCCCGCGGCGCTGATCCACTGGGGCGTGGACCGCACCCGCTTCGCGCCAGTGCCCTGGGCCGACAAACCGGGCTTCGAGGCCGTGAGCCTGCGCAGCTGGGAGCCCAACTACCGCATCGACCTGATCCTGCACGCGCTGGCCCAGGTGCGGCGCCAGCAGCCTGACGCCCGGCTGCACCTCCTGGGCGGAGGCAGTCAGGAAGCGCTTCTGCGCGCGTTGGTAGAGGCTTTGGGGCTGCAGGAGGCGGTGACCTTCCATGGCCGCCTGGATGACGCAGGCATGGCGGCGGTGCTGGCGCGCTGCAAGCTGTCGATCAGCGTGCCCGAGAGCGACGCCACCTCGGTGTCGGTGCTGGAGAGCATGGCCTGCGGGCTGGCGGTGCTGGCCAGCGACCTGCCGGCCAACCGGCACTGGCTGAAGCCCGGTCCGCTGGTGCCGGCGGGCGATGCCGAGGCGCTGGCCGAGCAGTGGCAGATGCTGATGCAGGACGAATCGTGCGCTGCCGCCTTGGGCACCGCCAACGCAGCGCGCATCGCGGCCGAAGGTGACCGGCGCGCGCAGATGGATGCCATGGACGCCCACTACCGCCGGCTGCTGGCCGAGGCGGGGGCGCGGTCATGAGCACGCCGGCTGCCACGCCGATGCTGCCCAACCTGGCCGAACCGGGCACGCCGCGCCTGGTCAGCCTGATCGTGCCGTGCCGCAACGAGCGGGGGCACATCGACGCCTTCTGCGACGCTGCCCTGGCTCAGCAATTGCCCGAAGGCTGGACGCTGGAGCTGCTGGTGGCCGACGGCGCCAGCGACGACGGCACGCGCGCGGCGCTCGGTGCCCGCGCGGCCAGCGACGCGCGCGTCACTGTGCTGGACAACCCGCGCCGCATCGTCTCCACCGGCCTGAACGCCTGCCTGGCGCGAGCGCGCGGCGAGGTGGTGGTGCGCATGGACGTGCACACCGCCTTCGCGCCGGATTACGTGGCCGAATGCCTGGCGGCGCTGACGCGCGTCCATGCCGACAACGTGGGCGGCCCTTGGGTGGCGCGGGGCGAGGGCGCCTGGGGCCGGGCCATCGCGGCGGCGTTCCAGTGCCGCTGGGTGGTGGGTGGTGCGCGGTCGCGCGACCTGACTTACGAAGGCACGGTGGACACCGTCTACCTCGGCTGCTGGCCGCGTGCCACGCTGGCGCGCGTGGGCGGCTTTGACGAAACCCTGGTGCGCAACCAGGACGACGAGCACAACCTGCGCCTGCGGCTGGCCGGCGGCCGCATCTGGCAGAGCGCGCGCATCCGTTCCTGGTACCGGCCGCGCGGCAGCCTGCGACAGCTCTTTGCGCAGCAGCAGCAATACGGCTACTGGCGGCCGTTCGTGCTGCGCAAGCACGGGCAGCCGGGCTCGGTGCGGCAACTGGTTCCTATGATTTTTGTAGCTGGCTGCGCCGGCTGCGCAATGGCCTGGCCGTGGTTTCATGCCCCATTGGTGCTGTTGCTCGCGGCCTACCTGGCCTACCTGCTGGGTGCGTCTGTTGTGGCTGCGCGGCAGGCAGGTGCCTGGGCGCCGGCACCGCGCCTGCCGGCCGTGATCGCCGCCTACCACCTGGGTTACGGCATTGGCGGCTGGCGCGGGCTGTGGGATATGCTGCGGGGCCGCGCGTCGGGCGCCGCGTTCACGCGGCTCACGCGCTGAAGTACCCCTCCATGTCGTCGTCTCCCATCGATTTCATCCCCTTCGCCCGCCCCGACATCGGCGAGGCGGAGATCGAGGCCGTGGCGCGCACGCTGCGCTCCGGCTGGGTCACCACCGGGCCGGAGACGAAGGCGTTTGAATCTGAGTTTGCGGCCTACCTGGGTGGCGGCGTGCAGGCCATCGCCGTCAACTCCGCCACCGCAGGGTTGCATCTGGCGCTGGAAGCCATCGGCATCGGCCCGGGCGACGAGGTGATCGCGCCCACGCTGACCTTCACCGCCACGGTGGAGGTGGCGCGCTACCTGGGGGCCGACGCGAAGCTGGTGGACGTCGACCCGGTCACGCTCAACATCGACCCGGCCTGCATCGAGGCGGCCATTACGCCCCGGACCAGGGCCATCCTGCCGGTGCACTACGGCGGCCTGGCCTGCGACATGGCGGCGATCTTCGACATTGCCCGCCGCCACGGTCTGCAGGTGGTGGAAGACGCCGCGCACGCGCTGCCCACCACATCGCAGGGCACGCTGGTCGGCCAGTTGCCCAGTGCGGCCGCGGTGTTCAGCTTCTACGCCAACAAGACCATGACGACCGGCGAGGGCGGCATGGTGGTGACGGCCGACGACGCCCTGGCCGCGCGCATGAAGGTCATGCGCCTGCACGGCATCAGCCGCGACGCGTTCGACCGCTTTTCCAGCCGCACGCCGGCCTGGTACTACGAGATCGTCGCCCCCGGCTTCAAGTACAACCTGACTGACACCGCGGCCGCGCTTGGCCGCGTGCAGCTGCAGCGCCTGCCGGCCTTTCTGGCGCGGCGCCGGCAGCTGGCGGCGCGTTACCTGGCCGAGCTGCGCGACCTGCCGCTGGTGCTGCCCGCCGACGCGCCAGCCGGCGAGACGCATGCCTGGCACCTGTTCGTGCTGCGCCTGTCGGACGCCGCCCGCGTGACGCGCGACGAGGTGATTCAGCGCCTGTCCGACGCCGGCATCGGTACCAGCGTGCACTACGTGCCGCTGCACCGCCAGCCCTACTGGCGCGATCGCTACGGCTTGACGCCAGAGCAGTTCCCGGTGGCGGAGGCGGCCTACCAGCGCATGTTCAGCATCCCGCTTTTCACCGCGATGAGCGACGACGAGCAGGCGCGGGTGATCGGCGCGCTGCGTGCAGCCCTGCGATGAAACGCTTGACCCGAGCGTGCCTGGATTGGCCATGTTTTCGGGGTTTTGCCCAATGGTGGCGGGCGCAGGCAGCTCTTGTTTTGGGAGCGACCGGCGATGTATGGTGACACTGCCAAACGCGCGTTCGACCTGCTCGTGGGCGGCGCAGGGTTGCTGCTGGCGGCGCCGCTGATGCTCGCGCTGGCGCTGTGGGTCAAGGCCGATTCGCCCGGCCCGGCGCTGTTCCGCCAGCAACGCGTGGGGCAGGGCGGGCGCATGTTCAACATCCTCAAGTTCCGCACCATGCGCGCCGACAGCGACGGGCAGGGCCCGGCCGTCACGGCGGCGGGCGATGCGCGCATCACCCGTGCCGGCGCGTGGCTGCGGCGCACCAAGCTGGATGAGCTGCCGCAGCTCCTCAACGTGCTCAGGGGCGAGATGAGCCTGGTCGGGCCGCGCCCGGAGGTGCCGCGCTACATGGCGCTGTACGAGCCGGCGGTGCGCGAGCGCATCCTGTCGGTGCGGCCGGGCATCACCGACCTGGCGGCGCTGGAATTCCGCGACGAGGAGCACCTGCTGGCCGCGGCGCCCGACGTCGAGCGCGCCTACGTGGAGCAGATCCTGCCCGTCAAGCAGCGCTACTACCTCGATTACGTGGCCCGCCACAGCGTGGGCGGCGACGTGCGCATCCTGCTCAACACCCTGGCCGCGTTGCTGGGCGTGGGAAAGGGCACGTGATGCGCCGCTGGCACCTGGGCTCCTTCAAGACACTGCTGGCCGACGCGCTGCTGATCGTGCTGGCCTGGTGGCTGGCGTTCTGGCTGCGCTTCAATTTCGACGTGGCCGAGGCGGACGTGCGCCTGGCCTGGCTGACCACGCCGCTGGCGGTGCTGGGCATGCTGGCCGGCCTGTCGCTGGCGCGGGTGCACCGCCACGCCTGGCGCTACGTGAGCCTGGCCGATCTGCGCCGGCTGGCGGCTGGCGTGGCAGCGGGCGCGGTGCTGACCACCGCGCTGGTGATGATCGGGCGGCTGGAGGGCTTTGCCCGCTCGGTGTTCCCGATCAGCGCGCTGCTGGCGCTGGTGCTGCTGGCCGGTGCGCGCGCGGCCTGGCGCAGCCTGGGCGAAGGGCGGCTGGCCGGGCATCAGGCGGCGCCGGGGCGCCAGCCCTTGCTGGTGGCCGGCACGCTGCAGGAAGCCGACCAGGCGCTGCGCACGCTCAAGGGCGCGGCCCACTGGCAGGTGGCGGGCATCGTCTCGCCGCGACCCGAAGACGCCGGCCGCACGGTCCAGGGCGTGCCGGTGCTCGGCACCACGACCGTGTTGGACCAGATCGCCCACGTGCAGCAGATCGGCACGGTGCTGGTGGCCAGCCCGGCGGGTTCCGGGTTGCGGCGCGAGCTGCTGATGCGCTGGTCGGGCGCGGGCCTGAGTCTGCTCACCCTGCCGGCGGCCGACGAATGGCTGGCTGCCGAAGGCCCGAACCTGCGCAAGGTGGAACTGGCCGACCTGCTGGGCCGCGAGCCGGTGCAGCTGGACGAGCAGGGCCTGCACCAGCTGTTCGCGGGCCAGACGGTGCTGGTCACCGGCGCGGGTGGCTCCATCGGCGCCGAGCTGTGCCGGCAGGCAGCGCGCTTTGGCGCTGGCCGGCTGGTGTGCCTGGATGTGTCGGAATTCGCCATCTACCAGCTCGAGCAGGAACTGGCGGCGGGCTTCCCCGCGCTGCAGGCCGAGTACCTGACGGCCAACGTGCGCGAAAGCGCCCGCATTGAGGCGCTGATGCAGGCCTGCCGGCCCGCCGTGGTGCTGCACGCCGCCGCCTACAAGCACGTGCCGCTGATGGAGGGCGCCAACGCCATCGAGGCGCTGCGCACCAACGTGCTGGGCACGCTGCACGTGGCCCGCGCGGCCGGACGGGCGGGCGCGGCGCGCTTCGTGCTGGTGTCCACCGACAAGGCGGTGAACCCCACCAACGTCATGGGTGCCAGCAAGCGCCTGGCCGAGCAGGTGGTGCAGGCGGTGGCGGCGGCGTTCGGCGACACGCAGTTCGTCTCGGTGCGCTTTGGCAACGTGCTGGGCTCCAGCGGCTCGGTGGTGCCGCTGTTCACGGCGCAGATCGCCCAGGGCGGCCCGGTGACGGTGACCCACCCGGACATCGTGCGCTACTTCATGACCATCCCCGAAGCCGCGCAGCTGGTGCTGCAGGCTGGTCTGATGGGCCGCTCCGGCCAGATCTACGTGCTCGACATGGGCGAACCGGTGAAGATCGCCGAGCTGGCGCGCATGATGATCCGCCTGTCGGGCAAGCCGGAATCCGACGTGCCCATCGTCTTCACCGGCCTGCGGCCAGGCGAGAAGCTGTACGAGGAGCTGCTGGCCGATGGCGAGACCACCGACGCCACGCCGCACCCCAAGCTGCGCGTGGCGCGCACGACGGGTGCCCCGGAAGACGGCGCGGCGGTCGCGCAGGCATGGATCGAGGCCGCCGGCGCCGCGCCCGACGCGGCCGCCGTGCGGGCATGGCTGCAAAGCAGGGTGCCGGAATATCGCCCGCGCAGCGCGGGTTCATGAGCAAAAAAGGGCCCCGGCCCTTTGCTGACGGGCGCAGGCAGCTACTTAAAATGTAGCTATTTGACTAGGCGCTGATGCCGGCACGCGCCAGCATGTCGGCCACCAGTTCCAGGCGGATGAGCGGGTTGTCGAGCGTGAGCAGCTGGTAGCGCGTCGCCAGCGGCAGCGGCAGCAGCTCGGCCCAGCGGTTGGCGACCCAGCCGCAGTCGTCGTAGGCGGCGTCACAGGCCACCAGCACGCCGGCAGGCACGTCTTCGGGCGGCTGGGCGGCCACACGCTCGTGCAGCTGGCGCAGGGCGTTGGCGGCGGGTTGCAGGTCGTCGGGCACGGCCACGGTGGGGTCGAGCGGCAGCAGGGTCACGTCGGCCACCCACAGGCCGTGCGGCAGGCGGTGCTGCCGGTCGATGCGGAAGCGCTGCTCGCCGCGCGCGACCAGCGTCATCAGGCCGGGCTGCGGCTGGCCGAGCTGCTCGATGTGCGCCAGCGTGCCGACGGCCTGCAACTGCTCCGGCGGTGCGCCGGCCACGCGGACCTCGCTGCCCTGGGCCAGTGCCACCACGCCGAAGGGTGCGCCGGCCCGCTGGCACTTGCCGATCATGTCCAGATAGCGTACCTCGAACACCCTGAGCGGCAGCCGGCCCGCCGGAAACAGGGCGGTACCCAAAGGAAACAGGGGCAGGCTGGTGAGCGTGAGCGGTTCGGACATCGGGCGGCGTGGCGCGGCCGTGCCGGCACGCGGTAGAGAAGGCGGGAAGCGATGGGTATCATCGCACGCGGAGGGTTGGCCTTGGCGCTGCTTGACGCTTTTTTCTTAAGCGGCCGGAACTTTGTCGATGATTCAACAGATTCTTTCCTTTCTGCTGCAGGTGGTGGCCACTCTGGTCGGTGGCGCGGCGCTGCTGCGCTTGGCCATGCGCTGGCAACGCATGTCGATGGCCAACCCGGTGGGCCGCTTCGTGCGCGCGCTGACCGACTGGCTGGTGCTGCCGCTGCAGCGCCTGCTCCCGCCCGGCAACCGGTTCGATGCTGCCAGCCTGCTCGCGGCCTTCATCGTCAAGCTGCTGCACTACGGGCTGCTGCTGGCCTTGCTGGGTCTGCTGGGCGCCGGCGGCTGGGCCAGCCTGCCGGTGCTGGCGCTGCTGGGGGTGGTGCGGCTGGCGGTGTCGGTGATGACGGCGCTGGTGATCATCGCGGCCATCCTGTCGTGGACGCAGAACCGCACGCTGGTGACCGACGTGCTGGACCAGCTCACTGCGCCGTGGCTGGCGCCGATCCGCCGCATCGTGCCCCTGGTGGGCGGGGTGGATCTTTCGCCACTGGTGCTGATCGTGCTGCTGCAGGTGGTGGGCATGGCCCTGGGCGGCCTGCAGGCGGGGCTGGCCGGCGGCTGGACGGTGGCCGCGGCCTGAAAACTGCGGGATGTGGCGGGCGGTGCGCCCGCGCTGTCAGCTGACGGCGTCGGCCGGCTGGCGCTGCAGCATGGCCAGGATGCTGGCGACCTTGTCGCGCAACTCGCGCCGGTCGCAGATGAAGTCCACGGCGCCCTTCTGCTGCAGGAACTCGGCGCGCTGGAAGCCCTCGGGCAGGGTCACGCGCACGGTGTTCTCGATCACGCGCGGGCCGGCAAAGCCGATCAGGGCCTTGGGCTCGGCGATCACCACGTCACCCACGAACGCGAAACCGGCCGAGACGCCGCCCATGGTCGGGTCCGTCAGCACGCTGACGTAGGGCAGTCCCTTCTTGGCCAGCCGCGTGAGGGCGGCGTTGGTCTTGGCCATCTGCATCAGCGAGAGCAGGCCCTCCTGCATGCGGGCGCCGCCGGTGGCGGTGAAGCAGACGAAGGGCACCTTCTGCTCGATGGCGGTCTCCACGCCGCGCGCAAAGCGCTCGCCCACCACCGAGCCCATGGAGCCGCCCATGAAGTCGAATTCGAAGGCCGCGGCCACCAGCGGCAGGCTTTTCACGGCGCCGCCCATGACCACCAGCGCGTCGGTCTCGCCGGTGGCTTCAAGCGCTTCCTTCAGGCGTTCGGGGTACTTGCGGCTGTCCTTGAACTTGAGCGCGTCGACCGGGATCACCTCCTGCCCGATCTCGTAGCGCCCCTCGTTGTCGAGGAAGCCGTTGAGCCGGTCACGGGCCCCGATGCGGTGGTGGTGGCCGCAGTTGGGGCAGACGTTCTGGTTCTGCTCCAGGTCGGTCTTGTAGAGCACGGTTTCGCAGGCCGGGCACTTGATCCACAGGCCTTCCGGCATCTGGCGCCGCTCGGCGGCGTCGGATTTCTGGATCTTGGGCGGCAGCAGCTTTTCGAGCCAGCTCATGGCGTAACTCCTTGTTTGATAGCGTGATTATGCGTCCAGCGCTGCACGGATGGGTCGCAGGAAGTCGGCCGCGGCGGCGGCGACCTTCTCGTGCGGCTGCTTCTCGATCACCTGGATCAGCCGGCTGCCGATGACCACGGCGTCGGCCACGCGGCCGATGGCGCGGGCAGTCTCAGCGTCGCGGATGCCGAAACCCACGCCCACAGGAATCTTCACGTGCTCGCGGATGCGCGGCAGCATGGCCTCGACCTGCGCGGTATCGAGCGCGCCCGAGCCCGTCACGCCCTTGAGCGAAACGTAGTACACATAGCCGCTCGCCACCTCGGCCACCTGCTGCATGCGCTGGTCGGTGGAGGTGGGCGCCAGCAGGAAGATCAGGTCGATGCCGGCGGCGCGCAGCTTGCGGGCGAACTCGGCGCACTCTTCCGGCGGGTAGTCGACGATCAGCACGCCGTCCACGCCGGCGGCCGCGGCATCGCGCACGAAGGCGTCGGCGCCGTGCTGCTGGTCGTAGCGCTCCACGGGGTTGGCGTAACCCATCAGCACCACCGGGGTCTGGCCGTCCTTCTCGCGGAACTGCCGCACCATGGCGAGTACCTGCGCCATGCCGATGCCCAGGGCCAGCGCCCGGTCGCCCGCCTGCTGGATCACCGAGCCGTCGGCCGACGGGTCGGAGAACGGCACGCCGAGCTCGATCACGTCGGCGCCGGCCTGCACCATGGCGTGCATCAGCGCGGGCGTGATGTCGGCGTACGGAAAGCCCGCCGTCACGTACGGGATCAGCGCCTTGCGTTTCTTCTGCTGCAGGGCCTGGAAGGCCATGGCGATGCGGTTCATGCCTTGTCTCCCGCGGTGGGCGCGCCCTTGACCACGTGGCCGCGCATGGAAGGCCGGTCGTAGAATTCGACGCCGTCCAGATCGGCCACGGTGCCGATGTCCTTGTCGCCCCGGCCCGAGAGGTTGACCAGGATCGACTGGTCCGGCCGCATGGTTTTGGCCAGCTTCATGGCGTAGGCCATGGCGTGGCTGGATTCGAGCGCGGGGATGATGCCTTCGGCGCGGCACAGGTGGTGGAAGGCGGCCAGCGCCTCGGCGTCGGTGGCGCCCACGTACTCGGCACGGCCGGTGTCCTTGAGCCAGGCGTGCTCGGGGCCGACGCCCGGGTAGTCCAGCCCGGCGGAGATGCTGTGGGTTTCGGTGATCTGGCCGTTGGCGTCCTGCAGCACATAGGTGCGGTTGCCGTGCAGCACGCCGCTGGAGCCGCGCTGCAGGCTGGCCGAGTGCTTGCCGCTGTCCAGGCCTTCGCCGGCGGCTTCGACACCGATCAGGCGCGTGTTCTCGAACGGGATGTAGGGGTAGAAGATGCCCATGGCGTTGCTGCCACCGCCCACGCAGGCCACCACGGCATCGGGCTGCCGGGTGGCGATGCCCTGCGCGGCCAGCATTTCGGGCATCTGCTGCAGGCACTCTTCGCCGATCACGCTCTGGAAGTCGCGCACCATCATCGGGTAGGGGTGCGGGCCGGCCACGGTGCCGATGATGTAGAAGGTGTTGTCCACGTGGGCCACCCAGTCGCGCATGGCCTCGTTGAGCGCGTCCTTGAGCGTCTTGCTGCCGCTTTCCACCGGCACCACGGTGGCGCCCAGCAGCTTCATGCGGTAGACGTTGGGGCTCTGGCGCTTGACGTCTTCGCTGCCCATGTAGACCACGCATTCCAGCCCGTAGCGGGCGCAGATGGTGGCAGTGGCCACACCGTGCTGGCCGGCGCCGGTCTCGGCGATGATGCGCGGCTTGCCCATGCGGCGCGCCAGCATGGCCTGACCAATCACGTTGTTCACCTTGTGGGCGCCGGTGTGGTTGAGGTCTTCGCGCTTGAGGTAGATCTGCGCACCGCCGAGTTCGCGGCTGGTGCGGGCCGCGTGGTAGATGGGCGAGGGGCGACCGACATAGTGGGCGAGTTCGTAGTGGAACTCGGCCAGGAAGGCCGGATCGTCCTTGTAGCGGGCGTAGGCCTCGCGCAGTTCATTGATGGCGTAGGTGAGCGTCTCGCTCACGAAGCTGCCGCCGTAGCGGCCGAAGTGCCCGCTGGTGTCGGGCTGGTGGTAGTCGATCATGGTGGGTCAGGAACTGGGCTGGTCCGCCGCGCGCACGGCGGCGACGAACCGGTGGATCTTGGCGGCGTCCTTGAGGCCCTTGACGGGCTTGCCATCAGGGCCGTCGGCCTCGACGCCGGAGGAAACGTCAACCGCGAGCGAGAAGCCGCGCCCGCGCAGTGCGGCGATCCCATCGCCCACGTTTGCAGGTGTGAGCCCACCAGACAAGACGAGGTGAGCAGGAACGTTTGTTGGCAGCCGTGACCAATCGAATGTCTTTCCGCCGCCGCCATAGCCGTCGACATGCGCGTCGAGCAGGATGGCCTGGGCGTTGCTGAAGCCGTGGGCAAATTCTAGCAAGTCGAAGGCCGCAGCAGTGTCCGTCGGAATGCGCGCGGCGCGCCAGAACGGACGCCCGGTGGCTGCTGCGGCGGCTGCGCAATCGGCAGCCGATTCATCACCATGAAATTGCAGTGCAGCCCCCGGCACACGGTCGGCGGCAGCTACGATTTCAGGAGTACTTGCGTTGACGAACAGCAGCACTGGCGTGACCATGGGGGGCAGCCGGCGGGCCAGTTCACCCGCGCGCTGCGCGGTGACGCAGCGCGGGCTTTTCGGGTAGAGCACGAAGCCGATGGCATCGGCGCCAGCGGCCACGGCCGCGTCCACATCCTGCTCGCGTGTGAGGCCGCAGATCTTGATGCGGGTGCGGGCGTGGGTGGCAGGCGCCTCTTCAGGGCGCTCAGCACCCCCTTCGGAAGGGCGCTCGGAGGCTGGATGCTTCATGGCAGCCAATCATAGGCCGCCGTGCGTTCCGGCAGGCCCCAGCGGGCGTCGTACACCGGCCCCAGGAAGTACAGGCCGTCGGGCGAGAAGGTGGGGGCGGCGGCATTGCGGTCGCGCGCGGCCAGCACCTCGGCTATCCAGGTGGGTGGCTGCAGCCCCTGGCCGACCTGCAGCAGGCAACCCATGAGGTTGCGGATCATGTGGTGCAGGAAGGCGTTGGCCTCGAAATCGAAGCGCCAGTAGCTGCCGCGGCGCTGGATGTCGAGTCGGCGCAGTTGCTTGACGGGCGAGAGCGCCTGGCAGGCCGAGGCCCGGAACGAGGTGAAATCGTGCTCGCCGATCAGATGCTGGGCTGCGGCCTGCATGGCGGCGCCGTCGAGCGGGCGGAATGTCCAGCCCACGCGGCCGGCCTCCACGCTGGGGCGCACGGGCGATTCCAGCACCACGTAGGCATAGCGACGCGCCAGGGCGCTGGCGCGGGCATGGAAATCCTGCGGCACTTGCTGCGCCCACTGCACGGCGATGTCGGCCGGCAGATGGGCATTGGTGCCGCGCACCCAGGAAAAAGGCTCGCGCTGCAGCGGCGTGTCGAAGTGCACCACCTGCATCAGCCCGTGCACCCCGGCATCGGTGCGGCCAGCACACAGGGTGGCGACGGGCTGCGTCGTGAAGGCGGCAAGGGCTGCCTCCAGGCGGTCCTGCACGGTCTGGCCGGAAGGCTGACTTTGCCATCCCTGGTAGGCACCGCCGGAATAGGAAAGGCCGAGCGCCAGCCTCATCGTGCCAACGCCCGGCCCAGGGTGGGAAGAAGGCGGATCTTCAGTCCAGCTCGTTCAGGAAGCGCTCGGCGCGCGCCTTGGTGGCGCCCGTGGCTTCGGCGATCACTTCCTTGATCAGGGCGCGCGCGCCGTCCGTGTCGCCGATGGCGTGGAATTCCTGCGCCAGCGCGAGCTTGGTACCGATGGGATCGTCGTCATCGTCGCCGAGCTGCTCGGTCTTGATCTCGCCGGAGCGGGAATCCGGATCCAGCGAGAGCGCATCCATGTCGAACTCGATCATGCCGGATTCGCTCGGTGCTTCAGCCGGGGCGGGCGGCGTGCTGGCCACGGGCGCAGCGGGTGCGGCTTTGGCCTCGACCACCGGTGCCGGTGCTGCGGGCGTGTCGTCCAGGCCCAGATCAAAATCGAGCGGCGCCGAATCCCTGGCTTCGACCGGTGCCGGCGTCGGTTCAACAACCGGTGCAGGCGGGCTGGTCTCGGCCTTGGCGGCCACCACAGCGGCTGCAGCGCCTGCTGCTGCCGCCAGCGGGGCAGCGCGCGAGGTCGTCGCGGCCTTGACAGGCGCGCGTTCCAGGTTCAGATCCAGATCCAGCGGGGCGCCGCTGCTGTCCTTCGGCTGCTTGCTGATGATCTGCGCCGTCTGGGGCTCGGTGTCGGCACCGAAGGAAGGACGCCCGGAGGGCGCAGGGCCCTTGGCCGGCAGCGGCTTGCCGCCCGGCTTGTAGAGCTGGTTGTCCGGATCCAGGTCGCTGCCGAGGCCGGCGATGAAATCCCAGTCCGGACCGGTGCCCTGGGTGATGCCGTAGGCCTCGGAGGCCAGCGCTTCCAGCGCCTTAGCGTCGCGCCGCTTGACGTAGATTTCCGCCAGCTTGCGGTACACCGAGATGCGGCCCGGGTGCGTGCGCAGCGCTTCCTTGAGGATTTCCTCGGCCTGCATGTCGCGGCCGTAGGCCAGGTAGACGTCGGCTTCGGCCACCGGGTCCACATCGCCGGCCGCGTCGAGCTGGCTGGGCGAGTAGGCCATGGACGAATTGCCGCCTTGCGTGGAGGCTTCCTTGGTGTTTACGCGCTGACCACCGCTGGCGCCGAAGAACGAATCCGGCTGCAGGCGGCTTTCGATGAACGAGCTGTCGAGCGGTGCCGCCTGCTGCTTGTTCTTGCGCGAACGGTAGACACCGTAGCCGGCCAGCAGCGCGATCAGGCCCAGGCCCGCTGCCGGCAGCAGCGGGTTCTCCATCAGCATGTCGACGAAGGAGGGCTCCTCGACGGGAGCGGGCGCGGGGACGGGCTTGGGCTTGGCAACAGGCGCTGCGGGCGCCGAAGCCGGTGCCTCGGGTGCGGAGGCCGCGGCCGTCACGGCTGCAGACGCGGCTTCGGACGCCGATTCGGCAGCGGCCGAGGCGCCGGCCATGGCCGCCGTGGCGGCGCTGGCGGCAGAAGCCGCCGCTTCCGGCGTCGGCGCGGGCGTTGGGGCCGGCGCGGTCACCACCGCTGCGGCCGATGCGGGCTGCGCGGCCGGCGCGCCGGTTGGCACGTTGATGGCCGGAGTGGACGCGCTGGCGGCCGCTGCGGCGGGCGCAGGCGCTGCCCCGGAGGCGGCCTGCAACTTGGACAGTTCGCTGATGTTGCGCGACAGCTCGGCCTGGCGTTCGGCCTGGGCCTGTTCCTGGCGCGACTGGGCAACCTTGGTTTCCGCGCTGCCGCCGGCGCCAGCACCACCCTTGGAGATGGTCAGGCGGTCCGGCGCGGGTGCTGCGGCCTTGGCGTCCTGCACCTGGGTCTGCACGCTGCCGCCCGACGAGCGGCCGGCTTCCGCCACTTCGGTGCGGGCGGCATGGGTGGCGACGCCGCGGCGGTAGGCGTGGAAATCGCGGGTCTGCACGCGCACGGCCTGGCGGGCCTGGCCGCTGGACACGGCAGAAGCCTGTTCGGCCGTGGGCATGTTCAGCACGGCGCCGGACTTCATCAGGTTCACGTTGCCGCGGATGAAGGCATTGGGGTTGGCGCGCAGCAGGGCGACGAGCATCTGGTCGAGCGAGACGCCGTCGGGCACGCGGCTGCTGACGATGCCGTAGGCGGTGTCGCCGCGCTGTACGGTCACCCGGTCGCCGCCGCCGGAACTGGTTGCGGCGGGAGCAGGCGCAGGCGTGGTGGCGCGTGCCGGGCGGCTGCGGCGCTCGGGCATGCGGGTGACGGCCACCGGTTGCTCGGCGCTGCCGGACGCGGCCGGGGCCTGTGCCGCAGGGGCGGGTGCCGGGAGCTGCGTGGCGACGGTAGGCGCCGGAGCGGGTGCTGGGGGCGGCACCTGGGGTTGGGCCACGGTCACGGGCGGCGGGGCACCACGGCCGGGCGGATCGACCAGCATGGTGTAGTCGCGCACGACACGGCCGGAGCCCCAGTTGGCCTCGATCACGACGCCGAGGAAAGGCTCGTTGACCGGGCGCGTGCCCACCACGCGCAGGTAGGCCTGGCCGTTGGGGCGGCGGTGCAGGCTGACCTGGGCGCCATTCAGCGCCGCGGTGTAGGCCACGCCGGCGGCCTGGAAGGCCTGCGGCGAAGCGACCTTGGCCTGGAAGGCGGCAGCCTCTTCGGAGCTGATTTCAGGAATCTCGATCTCGGCGCGCAGCGGCTCGCCGAGGTACGACTTGACCGACACCGCGCCGAGCGCGAGTGCCTGGGCCTCCAGACTGACGCCGAGCAGCGCCAGCGCCGCTGCCGAGGCCAGGACCCCCTTCTTCCACGGCGATGCCGCCGTGCCCCAAACCGATGCCGCTCCACTGCGGATCGTGCGTGTCTTGTTGTTCATGCGTCTTGGAGGCAGGCCGCGCCCGCCGGTACAGAGATGAAAATTGACATTAACATCAACCAATTAGCCTGACAAGCTGAGACACTGGTTAACTTTGTTGACAAGTTCTCCGGCCTTGCAAACTCTGTGTCTTTGTTGTCATTCGGCAACGAGGCAGCGCCGCGCGCACGGGCCGTGCGGCACTGCTGGCGGAAACGATCAGGCCTCCAGCAGGACGCGCAGCATACGCCGCAGCGGCTCGGCCGCGCCCCACAGCAGCTGGTCGCCGATGGTGAAGGCGCCCAGGTATTCCGGGCCCATGGCGAGTTTGCGGATGCGGCCCACCGGGATCGTCATGGTGCCGGTCACGGCCACGGGCGTCAGATCGGCCAGCGTGGCTTCGCGGTTGTTGGGCACCACCTTCACCCAGGCGTTGTCGCCGGCGATCATGGCCTCTATGTCGGCCACCGGCACGTCTTTCTTCAGCTTGAAGGTCAGCGCCTGGCTGTGGCAGCGCATGGCGCCCACGCGCACGCAGAAACCGTCGACCGGGATGGCGGGCGAGCCGAAGCCTTCGCCCAGGCCCATGATCTTGTTGGTCTCGGCCATGCCCTTCCATTCTTCGCGGGAGACGCCGTTGCCCAGGTCCTTGTCGATCCAGGGAATCAGCGAGCCGCCCAGCGGCACGCCGAAGTTGGCCGTCTCATCCCCCGACAGGCTGCGCTGCTTGGCGATGACCTTGCGGTCGATTTCCAGGATGGCGCTCTTGGGGTCGTCCAGCAGCGCCTTGACCTCGGCGTTCAGCGTGCCGTACTGCGTGAGCAGCTCGCGCATGTGCTGCGCGCCGCCGCCGCTGGCGGCCTGGTAGGTCTGGGTGCTCATCCACTCGACCAGGCCCGCCTTGTACAGCGCGCCCACGCCCATCAGCATGCAGCTCACGGTGCAGTTGCCGCCGATCCAGTTCACGCCGCCCTTGGCCAGCGCGTTCTTGATGACGGGCATGTTGACCGGGTCGAGCACGATCACCGCGTCGTCCTTCATGCGCAGGGTGGAGGCGGCGTCGATCCAGTGGCCCTTCCAGCCGGCTGCGCGCAGCTTGGGGAAAACCTCGGTGGTGTAGTCGCCACCCTGGCAGGTGATGACGATGTCGCACTTCTTCAGCGCGTCCAGGTCGTGCGCGTCCTTCAGCTGCTTCTCGTTCTTGGCCATGGCGGGCGCCTGGCCGCCGGCGTTGCTGGTGGAGAAGAAGACGGGCTCGATCAGGTCGAAGTCACGCTCGGCCTGCATGCGCTCCATGAGCACCGAGCCGACCATGCCGCGCCAGCCGACGAGGCCTACAACATTACCGATTTTCATTTTGCTTCGCGCCTTTCAAACAAGAGAAACTTGTCCGACCCGCCCGGCTCGTCTGGCTCCGGGAAGGCGCGCACGACGAACCGGGGCTGGGTCAGCCCTTTTTGGTGGTCGTGGTAATGGGGGATGCGGCGAACGCGGCCACGGCGCGCAAGGCGGCCTGGCGGGTGGGATCCTGGTGGAATCGCGCGTTCATCGTGCGCAAATTGTAGCGTGGAAGCCCGCTGCGGCGGTGCGGCCGGGCCTGTTGGCCTGTGCAAAAACGCCGGTGGTGCGGCTATTTGGCGACGCCGGGCCAGGGCGCTTTCGCGGGCGGCGTGCGGACAGACAGGCGGTTTTTCAAGCCAAATCGGGCTTTTGCCCTTTCGTGGCGGGCGCAGGCAGCTATGGATTCAGGAGTGATTTCAAAGGCCGAGCTGCTCCGCCAGATCGATGAAATCGCGTGCGTGCAGCGTGTTGGAGGGATCGGGCGAGACGTCCTTGGGCCGCGCGGCGCCGAACTCGTGCGGGCGCTCGATGTAGGCGGTGAGCAGGCCGCACTGGCGGGCGGCGGCCAGGTCGTCATGGTGGGCGGCCACCAGCATGACCTCGGCGGGGGCGACGTCGAACACGTCCGCCACGCCCAGGTAGGTGCGCGGGTCGGGCTTGTAGGCGCGGAACACCTCGGCCGAGAGCACGCAGTCCCAGGGCAGGCCGGCGTGTTTGGCCATGTCGGTCAGCAGGCCGATGTTGCCGTTGGAGAGCGTGCAGATCGTGTGGCGACGCTTCAGCCGCGTCAGGCCTTCCACTGAATCCGGCCAGGCGTTCAGGCGGTGCCACACGCGGTTGAGGGCGCGGCGCTCGTTCTCGGGCAGCGCGCCGAGGCCGAAGCGGGGCAGGATGTCGTCCAGGATCATGCGGTGCAGGTCGTCGATGCGGGTCCAGCCCAGCTCGCCCGACATCACCCGCGCCATGGCCGGCTTGTAGCCCTCGCGCCAGGCCAGGGCAAAGGCGTCGCCGTCCACCTCGGGGAAGAGCTGCGCCACCTCGGCAGCGATGCTGCCGTGCCAGTCGACCACGGTGCCGAACACGTCGAAGGCCAGGATTCTGGGAGCGATTTCAGCCATTTGAGGTTGTCCAGTCGGCGTAGGCAGCTATGAATTCGGGAGTGGTCAGCGGCGCTGGGCGTTCAGCAGCTCGGCCACCAGAAAGGCCAGTTCCAGGCTTTGCGAGCCGTTCAGGCGCGGGTCGCAGGCGCTGGTGTAGCGCTCGGCCAGGCGCTCGTCGGTGAGGTTCTGGCCGCCGCCGCGGCATTCGGTCACGTCCTGGCCGGTCAGCTCGATGTGCAGGCCGCCGGCCACGGTGCCGGCCGCGGCGTGCACGGCGAAGAACTCGCGTACTTCCTGCACGATGTTGTTGAAGTCGCGCGTCTTGATGCCCTGGCCGCTGGGGACGGTGTTGCCGTGCATCGGGTCGCAGGCCCAGACCACGGGCAGGCCGGCATCGCGCGCGGCGGCCACCAGCGGCGGGAGCTTCTGCGCCAGCTGGCCTGCGCCCATGCGGGTGATGAGCACCAGCCGCCCCGGCTCGCGCGCCGGGTCCAGCGCCTGGGCCAGGGCCAGCACGTCGGCCGGCGTGGCGTTGGGGCCGATCTTCACGCCTACCGGGTTGGCGATGCCGCGCAGGTACTCGATGTGCGCGCCATCCAGCTGGCGGGTGCGCTCGCCCAGCCACAGCATGTGGGCCGAGGCGCCGTACCAGGGCGCGGCGACGCAGGCGGGCACGGCTTCCATGCGGCGCGTGAGCGCTTCTTCGTAGTGCAGGTGCAGGGCTTCGTGCGAGGTGTAGAAATCCACCTCGCGCAGCTGCGCCATGGCGTCGGAGGTGAAGCCGCAGGCGGCCATGAAATCCAGCGCCTGGCTGATGCGGCCGGCCAGCTCTTCGTAGCGCTTGCCCTGAGGGCTGGCGCGCACGAAGTCGGTGGTCCAGCGGTGCAGCTGGTGCAGATCGGCAAAGCCGCCGTGGGCCAGGGCGCGCAGCAGGTTCAACGTGGCCGCGCTGGCCGAATAGGCGCGCAGCAGGCGCTGCGGATCGGGCGCGCGCTCGGCGGGCGTGAAGCCGGCGCCGTTGACGATGTCGCCGCGGTACGAGGGCAGGGTGACGCCGCCCTGCGTCTCGGTGTCGGCCGAGCGCGGCTTGGCATATTGCCCGGCGATGCGGCCGAGCTTGACCACCGGCCGCGCGGCGGCGTAGGTGAGCACCAGCGCCATCTGCAGCATGACCTTGAAGGTTTCGCGCGCGGCGTCGCCGTCCAGCGCGTCAAAGCTCTCGGCGCAGTCGCCGCCCTGCAGCAGGAAGGCGCGGCCGGCCGCGACCTCGGCCAGCTGGCGGCGCAGCGCCAGCACCTCGCCGCCGAAGATCAGCGGCGGAAACTGGCGCAGCTGCGCGCAGGCCGATTGCAGCGCCGCCGCGTCGGCGTAGGCCGGCAACTGGCGCGCCGGGTGGCTGTGCCAGGAGGCGGGGTGCCAGGCGCTGGCGGCATCAGCGGTGTTCACGGGGGCGTTGGCAGACAGATCGACGGACTCGCGCAGCATGGGGCGATGATCGCACAGGCCTGTCTCGGCCGCGTGTCGCCGGCGGGCGCACGGTGCGGGCGGGTGGCGGGCGCGCGTGCGATGCCCTGAGCGACGCTGCAGGGGCAATCCACCGCAACAAAATTCATAGCTGCCTGCGCCCGTCGTGCCTGGGCTGCAGCCCTATTTGGCACTGAAAACTGATGTCTCAGCCGTTGCCGGTTTCCAGCGCCTTCCGCGCCGGCCCGAGGGCGCGCGCGGCCTGCCCGTAGCCGCCCCACGGTTGGTTGCCGATGGGCAGGCGATAGGTCACTTTGGCTAGCGTCCAGTGCGCGCCGCCGGTCACCGCATCCAGCTCGTCCCAGCCGATCGGCACCGACACACCCAGCCCCGGCCGCGCGCGCACCGACCAGGCCGCCACCGTGGTGGCGCCGCGGCCGTTGCGCAGGTAGTCCGGGTAGATGCGGCCGACGCGGTTCCTGGGCCCGCTGACGGCGGTGAAGCGCTCGGGCATGGCGGCGGCCAGGCGCTCGGTCAGGCGCCGGGCGAGGTCGCGCACGACGTCCCAGCCATACAACCGCTTGATGGGCACGACCACGTGCAGGCCCTTGCCGCCGCTGGTCTTGAGGAAGGGCACCAGGCCCAGGCTGGCGAGCAGGGCGCGCGCCTGCCGCGCTGCCTCCTGCACCTGGGGCCAGGTCACGCTCTCGCCAGGGTCGAGGTCGAGCACCAGGCGGTCGGGCCGCTCGATGCGGTCGGCGGTGGCGTTCCAGGTGTGCAGCTCGATGGTGTTCATCTGCACCAGGGCGAGCAGCGCTGCTTCGGAATCGACGGTCAGCAGTGGGGGGTGACCGGGGTCGAGCTTCTCGTCCAGCAGTGTCACGCCCGGCAGCGCGCGGCCTTCCAGGTGCTTCTGGAAGAAGGTCTCGCCGCCCACGCCATCGGGCGCGCGCAGCAGCGCCACTGGGCGGCCGGCCAGGTGCGGCAGGATCAGCGGCGCGGCGGCGGCGTAGTAGCGCGCCAGATCGGCCTTGGTGCAGCCGCTGGCGCGGTCGATCACGCGCTCCGGGTGCGTGAGCGGCGGCGGGGCCGCGGCCTTTTCAGGTGGTTGGTTTGCTCCTGACTTCATAGCTGCCTGCACCTGCTGCACCTGGGCTGGAGCACGATTTGGCTAGGAAGTCATGGGTTGCGCCCCCGCGCGGGGGCGCGGCGCCTTCAGCCCAGCGCCTTGACCACGGCGGCGCCCATATCGCTGGTGCCGACCCTGGTCGTGCCTTCGCTCCAGATGTCGGGCGTGCGCAGGCCCTGGGCCAGTACCTTCTTCACGGCGGCTTCGATGCGGTCGGCCGCCTCGGCCTGGTTCAGGCTGAAGCGCAGCATCATCGCGGCGCTCAGGATGGTGGCCAGCGGGTTGGCGACGCCCTTGCCGGCAATGTCGGGCGCGCTGCCGTGGCTGGGCTCGTACAGACCCTGCTTTTTGTCGTTCAGGCTGGCCGAGGGCAGCATGCCGATGGAGCCGGTGAGCATGGAGGCTTCATCGCTCAGGATGTCGCCGAACATGTTGCCGGTGACGATGACGTCGAAGCGCTTGGGCTCCTTGACCAGCTGCATGGCCGCGTTGTCCACGTACATGTGGTCGAGCTGCACGTCGGTGTAATCCTTGTGCACCTCGGTCACCACGTCCTTCCAGAGCTGGAAGGTTTCCAGCACGTTGGCCTTGTCGACGCTGGTCACGCGCTTGTCGCGCTGGCGCGCGGCCTCGAAGGCGACGCGGGCGATGCGCTCGATTTCCGGGCGGGTGTAGCGCATGGTGTCGAAGGCTTCCTCGGCGCCGGGGAAGTGGCCGTCGGGCGCGATGCGGCGGCCGCGCGGCTGACCAAAGTAGATGTCGCCCGTGAGCTCGCGGATGATCAGGATGTCCAGCCCGGCCACCAGTTCCGGCTTCAGGCTGGAGGCGTGGGTGAGCTGCTCGTAGCAGATGGCCGGGCGGAAGTTGGCGAACAGGCCCAGCGCCTTGCGCAGGCCCAGGATGGCCTGCTCGGGCCGGAACTGGCGCTCCAGCTTGTCGTACTTCCAGTCGCCAACGGCGCCGAACAGGATGGCGTCGGCTTCCTTGGCGAGCTTCAGCGTGGCTTCGGGCAGCGGGTGGCCATGGCGGTCGTAGGCGGTGCCGCCCACGTCGGCGTGCTCCAGCTCGAACTTCAGGCCCAGCGCCTGCAGCACCTTGACGGCCTCGGCCACGATTTCGGTGCCGATGCCGTCACCGGGGAGAACTGCGATTTTCATGGGGTCTTGCTTTCAGGGATGTCAAAAGAGAGGGCGGTGAGCGCGGATGTGCTGGCCGCCGGGCATTACGGCGTGCCGGACCAGTAATTCGCCATCAGTTCCGTGGCCCACGCGGGCTGCATGGTGGCCTGCCGGGGCAGGAATTCCTGCAGCACCGGCTTGATGTCGATCACGGGCGTGCCGTCGATGGCGTCCAGCTCCGCCACCCGCAGCGTGGTGCCCTCGACCGCCAGCACGCGGCAGATGGTGCTGCCGATCCGGTTGGGCCGGTTCTTGCCGCGCTGGGCGAAGATGCCGACGCTGGGCCAGGCCACGTTGTTGCGCGGGTGCCTGGCGCCGGTGACGATCTTGCTGGCAGGCACCTGGTCGAAGACGAACAGGACTTCCACATGCGAGAAGGCATCCAGCCCGGTCAGCGCTTCGGCGGTCAAGCCGTTGGCGAGCGTGATCTCGGCCGTCTGGCCGCCCCAGTGGTCGTCCTCTGGCGCGGCGCGCGCGGTGTGCACGAACCCGACGGGCTCGACGCAGAAGCTCATGGCTGGACCGCGGCGCGCGTCAGACCGTGTGGGCCAGCCACGGCTTGGTGGCCAGCCGGTTGGCTTCGTAGGCCTGGATCTTGTCCTTGTGGCGCAGCGTGAGCCCGATGTCGTCCAGGCCGTTCAGCAGGCAGTACTTGCGGAAGGGCTGCACGTCGAAGGGCAGGGTGCTGCCGTCGGGCTTGACGACCACCTGGCGCTCCAGGTCGACGGTGAGCTGGTAGCCGGGGAAGGCTGCCACTTCGTCGAACAGCCTGGCGACCGCGCTTTCAGGCAGCACGATGGGCAGCAGGCCGTTCTTGAAGCAGTTGTTGAAGAAGATGTCGGCGAAGCTGGGTGCCAGGATGGCGCGGAAGCCGAACTGCTGCAGCGCCCAGGGCGCGTGCTCGCGGCTGGAGCCGCAGCCGAAGTTCTTGCGCGCCAGCAGGATCGAGGCGCCCTGGTAGCGCGGCTGGTTGAGCACGAAGTCCGGGTTGGGCTTGCGGCTGGCCGGGTCCATGCCCGGCTCGCCGTGGTCGAGGTAGCGCCACTCGTCGAACAGGTTGGGACCGAAGCCGGTCTTGCGGATCGACTTGAGGAACTGCTTGGGGATGATGGCGTCGGTGTCGACGTTCTCGCGGTCCATGGGGGCGACGAGGCCCTGGTGTACGGTGAATTTGTCCATAGTGCTTTCCAATCCGCCGTCCCCACGCCCCGGGCACTGGCCCGGGGTCCGCGAAGGCGGCTTATTTGCCGACGCTCTTGACCTTGTCGCCGGCGGTGTTGAGGCCGTCACCGGCCTTGTCGAGACCGGTGCCGACCGCATGGGTCACGGTGCTGCCGACTTCCTTGGCGTCCTGCTTGGCGGCATTCCAGGTGTTGCAGCCGGCCAGGGCGGCTGCGGCGGCGACGAGCAACAGGGGGGCGATGCGATGCATGGTCAAGCTCCTTCTTGAAAGAAACCGCCAGCGTAGCAAATCCACCTGTCGTACGTCCGTCAGACAAAGCGCCGAACGTCGACGAAGTGCCCGTGCACGGCGGCTGCCGCGGCCATCGCCGGGCTGACCAGGTGCGTGCGGCCGCCGTTGCCCTGGCGCCCCTCGAAGTTGCGGTTGCTGGTGGAGGCACAGCGCTCACCGGGCTCCAGCCGGTCGGCGTTCATGGCCAGGCACATGGAGCAGCCGGGTTCACGCCACTCGAAGCCGGCGGCGGTGAACACCTTGTCCAGCCCTTCGGCCTCGGCCTGCCGCTTGACCAGGCCGGAGCCGGGCACGACCATGGCCAGTTTCACGTTGCCGGCCACCTTGCGGCCGAGCTTCTTCACCATGGCGGCGGCTTCGCGCATGTCCTCGATGCGGCTGTTGGTGCAGCTGCCGATGAAGACCTTGTCGACGTGGACGTCGGCCAGCGGCTTGCCCGGCTCCAGGCCCATGTAGGTGAGGGCGCGCTCGATGGCGCCGCGCTTGCCGTCGTCTTTTTCCTTGTCGGGGTCGGGCACGCGGCCGTCGACGCCCAGCACCATCTCGGGGCTGGTGCCCCAGGTGACCTGCGGCACGATCTGGCTGGCGTCGAGCTCGACCACGGTGTCGAACCTGGCGCCTTCGTCGGAGTGCAGGGTCTTCCAGTAAGCCACGGCCTGGTCCCATTCAGGGCCGCCGACGAATTTGCCGCTGGCCGCATCGGTGCCGGGCGCCAGCAGGCGGCCCTTGACGTAGTCGATGGTCTTGTCGTCCACCGCCACCATGCCGGCGCGGGCGCCAGCCTCGATGGCCATGTTGCACACCGTCATGCGGCCTTCCATGCTGAGCGCACGGATGGCGTCACCGCCGAACTCGATGGTGTAGCCGGTGCCGCCGGCGGTGCCGATCTTGCCGATGATGGCCAGCACGATGTCCTTGGCGGTGACGCCCGGCGCGGCCTTGCCGTTCACCTTGATGAGCATGCTCCTGGCCTTCTTGGCCAGCAGGGTCTGCGTGGCCAGCACGTGCTCGACCTCGCTGGTGCCAATGCCGTGCGCCAGCGCGCCGAAGGCGCCGTGCGTGCTGGTGTGGCTGTCGCCGCAGACCACGGTCATGCCGGGCAGGGTGGCGCCGTTCTCTGGGCCAATCACGTGCACGATGCCCTGGCGCTGGTGCAGGAACGGAAAGTAGGCGGCCGCGCCGAAGCCCTTGATGTTGGCGTCCAGCGTGGTGACCTGCTCCTTGCTGATGGGGTCTTCGATGCCGTCGTAGCCGCGCTCCCAGCCGGTGGTGGGCGTGTTGTGGTCGGCGGTGGCGACGACCGAGCTGATGCGCCAGACCTTGCGGCCGGCCTGGCGCAGGCCTTCGAAAGCCTGCGGGCTGGTGACTTCGTGCACCAGGTGGCGGTCGATGTAGAGGACGGCGGTACCGTCCTCTTCGGTGTGGACGACGTGGTCGTCCCAGAGCTTGTCGTAGAGCGTGCGTGCGGTCATGGGAGTCTCTCGTGGGGGTTCGGATTTTAGGCGGCCAGGCGTTCTGCAGAGGCCTCGGCCGTCAGATGCGCGACCAGGGCGCGCGCGGTGACCGGCAGCGTCCCGAAGTCGCGCGCGATGAGTTCGATGGCCCGCGTGGCCCAGCCATCGGTGAACGGCACGGCGCGCAGTGCGCTGGAACCGCTCTGCATCAGTTCGAAGGCACGCATCGGCATGACGCCCACGCCGAGGCCGTTGGCGATCATGCGGCACATGGCGTCCAGGCCGGAGACGCGGATGCGCAGGCGGATCGCCCGGCCGGCCCTGGCGGCGGCCTGGTGCATGGCCAGGGCGATGGAACTGTTGGCGTCCAGGCCAACGTGGTCATGGTCGAGCGTGTCGGCGAAGTCGATGGTCTGAAACGCAGCCAGCACATGGGCCTGCGGCACCACCAGTGCGAGCCGGTCGGTGCGATAGGGCTGGCGTTGCAGCAGCGCACCGGAAGGGCCCAGCGCTCCGGCGTTGCAGACGCCCAGATCGGCCGCGCCCTCCTGCACGGCGCGGATCACGTCGGCGGAAAGGTGCTCTTCCAGGTCGATCTTGACCTCGGGATGCTGGTGGATGAAACCGCCCAGATCCTCCGGCAGGAACTGCACCACGGCCGAGATGCTGGCATGCACGCGCACGTGGCCGCGCACCCCGTCGGCGTACTCCGACAGCTCGCTCTGCATCTTTTCCAGCCCGAAGAGCACACTGCGGGCGTGATGCAGCAAGGCTTGCCCGGCCGGTGTGAGATCCACACCGCGCGCGTGGCGGTAGAGCAGGGCGGTGCCCAGCGCGCCTTCGAGATCGGCCAGGCGCTTGCTGACGGCCGAGGCGGCGATGAACTCCCGCTCGGCGGCCTTGCCGATGCTGCCGGCCTCGCAGACCGCCACGAACAGCTGCAGCGACGTCAGGTCGATGCGGCGGGCGAAGCTGCGTTCGGTGATGGTCATGGCTGCTCTGGACTTCTTGGTATGCGACGTCCGACAACTATTCTCCCATGGGGCTCTTGATCAGGCGTCGTGAATGGCGATGGGTCTGGTGCCAAGGCGATAGCCCGTGTCTTGTCGTGCCAGCCCTCGAAGCAGGAACCAGGCAAGAAAAAACCCGCCACTAGGGCGGGTTTTGGCATTGGCGCGGAGCGCGCGGCGTCAGGCGACGTCGCGGCGGGTTGAGCCAATGTAGAGCTGGCGCGGGCGGCCGATCTTGTAGTCGGGGTCGCCGATCATCTCGTTCAGCTGGGCGATCCAGCCCACGGTGCGGGCCAGCGCGAAGATGCCCGTGAACAGCTTGACCGGGATGCCGATGGCGCGCTGCACGATGCCGGAATAGAAGTCCACGTTCGGGTAGAGCTTGCGCTGCACGAAGTAATCGTCTTCCAGGGCGATCTTCTCCAGGGCCTTGGCCAGGGCGAACAGAGGATCTTTTTCCAGACCCAGTTCGGCCAGCACCTCGTTGCAGGTGTGCTGCATCAGCTTGGCGCGCGGGTCGTAGTTCTTGTACACGCGGTGACCAAAACCCATCAGTCGCACGCTGGAGTTCTTGTCTTTCACCTTGGCGACGAATTCGCCGACCTTGGCGACACCGCCCATGGCCTGGATGTCTTCCAGCATGTTGAGCGCCGCTTCGTTTGCACCACCGTGCGCAGGGCCCCACAGGCAGGCCACGCCAGCGGCTATGGCGGCGAAGGGGTTGGTGCCGGAGGAGCCGCACAGGCGAACCGTGGAGGTGGAGGCGTTTTGCTCGTGGTCGGCGTGGAGGATGAAAATGCGGTCCAGCGCCTTCTCGAGCACCGGGTTCACCTGGTACTCCTCGCACGGCGTGCCGAACATCATGCGCAGGAAATTGCCGGCGTAGCTCAGGTTGTTCTGCGGGTACATGTACGGCTGGCCCAGGCCGTACTTGTAGGCCATGGCCACCAGCGTAGGCATCTTGGCGATCAGGCGGATGGCCGAGATCTCGCGGTGCTGCGGGTTATGGATGTCGGTGCTGTCGTGGTAGAAGGCCGACATGCCGCCCACCAGGCCGGTCAGCACGGCCATGGGGTGGGCATCGCGGCGGAAGCCACGCAGGAAGAACTGCATCTGCTCGTTGACCATGGTGTGCTGGGTCACGAGCTTGTGGAAATCTTCGCGTTGGTTGGCGTCGGGCAGTTCACCCTTCAGCAGCAGGTAGCAGGTGTCGAGGTAATCGCACTTCTCGGCCAGTTGCTCGATGGGGTAGCCGCGGTACAGCAGTTCGCCCTTATCGCCGTCGATGTAGGTAATGCTCGACTCGCATGCGGCGGTGGACATGAAGCCCGGATCGAACGTGAACATATCCGTCTGCGCATACAGCTTGCGGATGTCGATCACGTCCGGGCCAATGGTGCCCTTGTAGATCGGCAGTTCGACGTCGGGACTGCCGTTGCTGAAGGACAGATTGGCCTTGGTGTCGGAGACGTTCATCGTTCGATTCCTTTGGATGACTGAAAGTGGATGGGGCCGGGGTGCTTCGGGGTCAGGCGGAAGGCTGGCGCGAACGCAGCATGCCGATGACTTCGTGCACCGCGGGTGTGTCGATGGGCGGCTGCGGGGTGGTGCGCCCCAGCAGCAGGTCCAGCAAGTCGTTGTCGGGCAGGTCCATCAGGATTTCCAGGCCTTCGGCTTGCCTCTGAGTGATGCAATTCCCGTGCCGCTGGAAGAACCGCTCGATGAACAGATCGTTTTCCAGCAGGCCGCGCCGGCAGCGCCAGCGCAGCTTGCTCAGCGAGCGTTCATCCAGGCAGTCTTCACCAGCCACGCACAGGCTTTCATGCTGCATCAGACCGCGCGCCGGACCATCAGCTCCTTGATCTTGCCGATGGCGCGCGTGGGGTTGAGCCCCTTGGGGCAGACGTCCACACAATTCATGATTGTGTGGCAGCGGAACAGGCGGTACGGATCTTCCAGGTTGTCGAGCCTCTCGCCCGTGGCCTGGTCGCGGCTGTCGGCGATGAACCGGTAGGCCTGCAGCAGGCCGGCCGGGCCGACGAACTTGTCCGGGTTCCACCAGAAGCTGGGGCAGCTGGTGGAGCAGCTCGCGCACAGGATGCACTCGTAGAGGCCGTTCAGCTCTTCGCGCTCCTCGGGTGACTGCAGGCGTTCCTTGGTGGGCGGCGGCGTGTCGTTGATGAGGTAGGGCTTGATCGAGTCGTACTGCTTGAAGAACTGCGTCATGTCGACGATCAGGTCCCGCACCACCGGCAGGCCGGGCAGCGGTTTGAGCACGATCGGATCCTTGAGGGTGCGCAGGTTGGTCAGGCACGCCAGGCCGTTCTTGCCATTGATGTTCATGGCGTCCGAGCCGCACACGCCTTCGCGGCAGGAGCGGCGGAAAGCCAGCGTGGGATCCTGCGCCTTGAGCTTGATCAGCGCGTCCAGCAGCATGCGCTCGTGGCCTTCGAGCTCGAGCTCGACGGTTTCCATGCGCGGCTTGTCATCCGTATCGGGGTCGTAGCGGTAGATCTTGAAAGTGCGTTTTTGCATGGGGTTCTCCGGCGCGGCGGCTGGCGATCAGAAAGTACGGACCTTGGGCGGCACGGTCTCGACGGTGAGCGGCTTGGTGCGCACCGGCTTGTAGCTGAGGCTGTTGCTTTCGCGGTGCCAGAGCGTGTGCTTCATCCAGTTGGCGTCGTCGCGGCCCAGCGGTGCCACGGGGTCGTCGGCCGGACGCTCATAGTCAACCACGGTGTGGGCGCCACGGCACTCCCTGCGGGCGGCGGCCGAAACCATGGTGGCCTGCGCGGCTTCGATCAGGTTTTCCACCTCCAGCGCCTCGATGCGCGCGGTGTTGAACACCATCGACTTGTCCTTCAGGCCGATGTTGCCGGCGCGCTGGCGCAACTCGGCGATCTTGGTCACGCCTTCGTCCATGCTGACCTGGGTGCGGAACACGCCGGCGTGCGACTGCATGGTGTTGCGGATGTCGTTGGCCACGTTCTGCGAGTATTCGCCGTCGGCGGCGGTCTCGAGCTTGTTCAGACGCGCCAGAGAGAAATCGGCCGCGTCGGCCGGCAGATCCTGCAGCGCAGTCTGCTTGTGGTAGTCCACGATGTGGTTGCCGGCAGCGCGGCCGAATACCAGCAGGTCGAGCAGCGAGTTGGTGCCCAGCCGGTTGGCGCCGTGCACGCTGACGCAGGAGCATTCGCCCACCGCATAGAGGCCGTTGACCACGCGCTCCTGACCATCGACATGCTCCACCACCTGGCCGTGGATGTTGGTGGGAATGCCGCCCATCTGGTAGTGGATGGTGGGCACCACGGGGATCGGCTCCTTGGTGATGTCGACGTTGGCGAAGTTGATGCCGATCTCGTACACCGAGGGCAGGCGCTTGTGGATGGTCTCTGCGCCCAGATGGTCCATCTTGAGCAGCACGTAATCCTTGTTGGGGCCGCAGCCACGGCCCTCCTTGATCTCCTGGTCCATGGAGCGCGAGACAAAGTCGCGCGGCGCCAGGTCCTTGAGCGTGGGGGCGTAGCGCTCCATGAAGCGCTCGCCCTCGCTGTTAATCAGGATGGCGCCCTCGCCGCGGCAGCCCTCGGTCAGCAGCACGCCGGCACCGGCCACGCCCGTGGGGTGGAACTGCCAGAACTCCATGTCCTGCAGCGGGATGCCGGCGCGGGCGGTCATGCCCAGGCCGTCTCCGGTGTTGATGAAAGCATTGGTCGAGGCGGCGAAGATGCGGCCCGCGCCGCCGGTCGCCAGCAGCACGGTCTTGGCGCGCAGCACGTAGAAGTCGCCGGTTTCCATCTCGATGGCGGTGACACCCACCACGTCGCCCGCGGTGTTGCGGATCAGGTCCAGCGCCATCCATTCGACGAAGAAGGTGGTGCGCGCCTGGACGTTCTGCTGGTAGAGCGTGTGCAGCATGGCGTGGCCGGTGCGGTCGGCCGCGGCGCAGGCGCGTTGCACCGGCTTTTCGCCATAGTTGGCGGTATGGCCGCCGAACGGGCGCTGGTAGATGGTGCCGTCGGCGTTGCGGTCGAACGGCATGCCCATGTGCTCGAGGTCGTACACCACATTGGGTGCTTCGCGGCACATGAACTCGATGGCGTCCTGGTCGCCCAGCCAGTCGGAACCCTTGATGGTGTCGTAGAAGTGGTAGTGCCAGTTGTCCTCGCTCATGTTGCCGAGCGAGGCACCGACACCACCCTGCGCCGCCACGGTGTGCGAACGCGTGGGGAACACCTTGGACAGCACGGCGACGTTCAGGCCGGCGCGTGCCAGTTGCAGCGAGGCGCGCATGCCGGAACCGCCGGCACCGACGATCACCACGTCAAACTGGCGCGTCGCAATTTTTTCTTTGGTGTAGCTCATGGTCGTGAAATCGGATCGTGGGAGTGTCTGGACGGGAGCGGGGCAACGGTCAGAGGCGCCACAGCACCTGAACGGCCCAGCCGGCGCAGCCGACCAGCCAGATGATGGTCAGGATCTGCAGCAGCAGGCGGATCCACACCGGTTGCACATAGTCCATCCAGATGTCACGCATGCCGACCCAGGCGTGCCAGGCGACGGCGACGATCACGGCGAAGGTCAGCACCTTCATCCACTGCGCGCTGAAGATGCCGGCCCACTGGTCGTAGCCCACGGGGCCCTTGGTGAAGATCACCTGCACGAACACCAGCAGGGTGAACACGGCCATCAGGCCTGCGGTGACGCGCTGGACCAACCAGTCGCGCAAGCCATAGTGCGCGCCGACCACCGTGCGCTTGGAACCGTAATTGACTGCCATGGGGGTGCTCCTCTATCTCGTGCTTACCAGGCGCCGAACAGCTTGGCGCCGAAAACCAGCGTCAGCAGCAGGCTGACGGCCAGCGTTGCAATGGCCGAGCTCTTGCCGAATTCCTTGCTCACGGCGTGGGCGGCGTCCATGTACAGGTGGCGCACGCCGGCGCACAGGTGATGCAGGTAGGCCCAGATCAGCACCAGCGACACCAGCTTGATCAGCCAGCCGGGAAAGACCCAGAGGCCGGCACTGAAGGCGGCGGTGAACTGCCCGTAGGCAATCTCGGAGGTCACCGATTTGTCGAACAGCCACACCAGGAAGGGGAGCGACAGGAAGAGCAACGCGCCGCTGACGCGGTGCAGGATCGATACCCAGCCGGCCGGCGGCAAGCGGTAGCTCGGCAGGTCGGAGAGGGCGTTGATGTTGCGGAATTGGGGTCGTTGGCGCGCGGCTTCGCTCATGACTGGTTCTCTTGGAAGGGGTAACGACTTTGTAATTGTTGGCGGGGCGAACCGAAAGATTCTATTGCAACGCAACATGCTGACTCGAGCATTGCGGTCACGCCACGGACATGAAAGGGACTTGCAGTGCGCCGGTCAGCCCAGTTGATTGCGGTAATGGTGGGTGTCGGTGCGGTAGAGCCCGCGCCGGAACTCCATCGGCACATCGTTGTAGGTGTAGGCGGTGCGCTCCACGCTCAGCAGCGGTGTGCCGGTGTCGATGGCCAGCAGCCCGGCCTGCTCGGCGTCCGGCAACACGGCACGCAGTTTCTCTTCCGCGCGGACCATGCGCACACCAAACTCGGACTCGAACATGGCGTACATCGGCCCGTGGTAGTCAGACAGGCGCTCGGCCGTCAGCCCCTTGAAGGGGCCGGCCGGCAGCCACAGGTCTTCCAGGATGGTGGGTACGCCAGCAAAGCGCAGCACGCGGCGCGCCTGAAGCACCTGGTCGCCGGTGCGCAGGCCCAGTGCTCTGGCAATGTCGGCGCCGGCGCGTTGGCGCCTGCACTCGACCACGTCGCGCTGGGCGGGGCCTTCGTTGTCCACCGTGTCCTGGTCCGGCACCAGGCGCAGAAACCGGTACTGCACGTGCTGCTCCGCGTGCGTGGCCACGAAGGTGCCGCGGCCTTGGCGGCGTACCAGCAGGTTCTCGGCCGCCAGTTCGTCCACAGCCTTGCGCACCGTGCCCTGGCTCACGCGAAAGCGCGCCGCCAGTTCCATCTCGCTCGGGATGACCTCGCCTGGCTTCCACTCGCCCTGCTGCAGGCTCTGAAGCAGCAAGGCCTTGATCTGCTGGTAGAGCGGGCTGAACGCCGGCGCGCCGTCGCCGGCCTGTGCGGCGGGGTCTGGAGGGAGGTGGGAGGCATTCATGTCGTCAACACGCCATGGCGCTTTTTTTTTGGGGTGGCCGCTGCGGTGCCCGGAATGGGCGTTGCCGTCAGCCTGGCGCCAGCCTGCAATCATATCTTATATAAGACACAAGACATTGACGAACTAGGGTTTTCGCGGATACACTGACAGGCTGTGCTGACGCCGGTTTGCAAGGCCGGTGCGGGCTTCCAGCCTGCTGCTTGGTCTGTGCGGCCCGCGCGTCGGACGTTTCTGTTGTCGACATCCCCACCTGGAGAATTCAATGAGCAAGAAGCCTGTTCGTGTCGCCGTGACTGGCGCAGCCGGCCAGATCGGTTATGCGCTGCTGTTTCGTATCGCTTCCGGCGAAATGCTGGGCAAGGACCAGCCGGTGATCCTGCAATTGCTCGAGATTCCTGACGAGAAGGCGCAGAAAGCCCTCAAGGGCGTGATGATGGAACTGGAAGACTGCGCCTTCCCGCTGCTGGCCGGCATGGAAGCCCACAGCGATCCGATGACCGCCTTCAAGGACACCGACTACGCGCTGCTGGTGGGTGCCCGTCCGCGCGGCCCCGGCATGGAGCGTGCCGACCTGCTGGCCGCCAACGCGCAGATCTTCACTGCGCAGGGCAAGGCCCTGAACGCCGTGGCCTCGCGCAACGTCAAGGTGCTGGTGGTCGGCAACCCGGCCAACACCAATGCTTACATCGCCATGAAGTCGGCTCCGGACCTGCCGGCCAAGAACTTCACCGCCATGCTGCGCCTGGACCACAACCGCGCGCTGAGCCAGATCGCCGCCAAGACCGGCAAGGCCGTCAAGGACATCAAGAAGCTCGTGGTGTGGGGCAACCACTCGCCCACCATGTATGCCGACTATCGCTTTGCCACCATCGATGGCCAGGGCGTGAAGGACATGATCAACGACCAGGACTGGAACGAGAACGTGTTCCTGCCCACCGTGGGCAAGCGCGGCGCCGCCATCATCGACGCGCGCGGCCTGTCGTCGGCTGCTTCCGCCGCCAACGCCGCCATCGATCACATGCACGACTGGGCGCTGGGCACTGGCGGCGAGTGGGTGACGATGGGCATCCCTTCGCAGGGCTGGTACGGCATTCCCAAGGAAGTCATGTTCGGCTTCCCTGTGATTTGCGAGAACGGCGAGTACAAGGTGGTCGAAGACCTGCCGATCGACGCCTTCAGCCAGAAGTGCATCGACAAGACGCTGGCCGAGCTCGAGGGCGAGAAAGACGGCGTCAAGCATCTGCTCTGATCCGGTGCTCGGGGGGGCGGTCGCGGTCGTTCGTCCGCGGACCGGCCTCCGGTTCCGACGGCCCAGACCACTCATGCCCCATCCGCGCGACGTTCTCATAGGTGCCCAGGCGGCGGCAAGCCTGCTGCCGGTCTGCGACCACTACAGCGGTGTGCTCGCGCGCATGACCAAGAGCCTGCAGTTGCAGGCCGAGATGACCGAGGAGTTCGGCACCTGCGTGTTCGACTGCACGCTGGACTGCGAGGACGGCGCGCCCGTGGGGGGCGAGGCGGAACACGCCCAACTCGTCGCCGAACTGGTGCAGGGTGCTTCGGAGCGCGCGCGCGTGGGTGCGCGCGTGCACCCGGTGGATCACCCGGCGTTCGAGAACGACATGGCGACCATCGCCGGCCGCGCGGGCCAGCACCTGTCGCACATCATGATTCCCAAGGTCGAGTCGGTGGACGACGTCGACCGTGCGGAGCGCGCACTGCTGGCTGCCTACCCGGCCGGCCTGCCGCTGCACGTGCTGATCGAATCGCCCGGTGCCGTGCACCGCGCCTTCGAGATCGCGGCACACCCGCGCGTGCAGTCGCTCAGTTTCGGCCTGATGGACTTCGTTTCCGCGCACGCGGGGGCCATTCCGGCCGACGGGATGGGTGCGGCGGGGCAGTTCAGCCATCCGCTGGTGGTGCGAGCCAAGCTGGAGATCGCTTCAGCGGCCCATGCGGCCGGCAAGGTGCCTTCGCACTGCGTGGTCACCGAGTTCAAGGACGAGACCGCCATGCGCAGCGCCGCCCGCCGTGCGGCGCGCGAGTTCGGCTACACCCGCATGTGGAGCATCCACCCGAGCCAGATCCGGCCGATCCTGGAGGCGTTCGCACCCGACGAGCGCCAGGTCGACGAGGCCACGCGGCTGCTGCTGGCGGCCGAGCGTGCCGAATGGGCGCCGATCAGCTTCGACGGCAGCCTGCACGACCGCGCGAGCTACCGCCATTTCTGGCAGGTGCTGGAGCGCGCCCATGCCACGGGGCGGGTGCTGCCTGCCGAGGCGGCACGTTGGTTCTGAAGGCGACTCGTGTCATGATGGCGCCCCCTCGTTTTCGGAGCTCGTAACACCCATGAAACATCTCGCCCTGGTCGCCCTCGTTGCCGCGCTGGCGGTCCCCGTGAGCGTGGTGCACGCCGCCGATGCCAAGCCCGCCGCGACCAAGAAAGCGAGCGCCAAGAAAGCGCCCGTCAAGAAAGCCCCGGTCAAGCGCAAATCGAGCAAGACGCGCAACTCGAAAGCCACCGTCGCCAAGGCCATCGAGGCCACCACGCCCACCGAGTCGCTGACGCAGCGGCTGAGCCCGGCCGAGCTGGACATCGCCAAGCGCATCTACGTCGGCAAGATCAGCTGCGAACTCGGCACCGACCTGCATGTCAGCGCCGACGAGCGCAACCCCGGCTTCTTCAACGTCACCACCGGCAAGCGCAGGTTCTACATGCACCCGGTGGAAAGCCGCACCGGCGCGGTGCGCATGGAAGACGGCGTGCGGCAGGCGGTGTTCCTGCAGTTGGGCAACAAGTCCATGCTGATGGACCAGAAGGCTGGCCAGCGCGTGGCGGACGATTGCAAGTCACCCGAGCAGACCGCCTTCGCCGAGCAGATGAAGGATCACCCGCAGCCTGGCCTGCTGGACGATGCTCCTAAAAAGTGAGCTGACGCCGCGCGATGGGCTTGGGCTGCAGGATGATTTTGTTTACAAGTTGCTGGCATTGAACTTGCGTTGCCAGCCATGCAGTTTGTCATCAGGAGAAAAAGATGTTGAAAGCCTATCGTGACCACGTGGCCGAGCGCGCCGCGCTCGGCATTCCGCCACTGCCGCTGTCGGCCAAGCAGACCGGTGAGCTGATCGAGCTCATCAAGAATCCGCCGGCCGGCGAGGACACCGCCTTCCTGCTCGACCTCCTGACGCACCGCGTGCCGCCGGGCGTGGACGATGCGGCCAAGGTCAAGGCCAGCTTCCTGGCCGCCGTGGCGCACGGCGACATCCAGGTGGGCCTCATCAGCAAGGCCAAGGCCACCGAGCTGCTGGGCACCATGGTGGGCGGCTACAACGTGCACCCGCTGATCGAACTGCTGGACGACGCCGAAGTGGCCGGCGTCGCCGCCGAGGGCCTCAAGAAGACCCTGCTGATGTTCGACTACTTCAACGACGTGGCCGACAAGGCCAAGGCCGGCAACGCCAAGGCCAAGGAAGTGGTGCAGAGCTGGGCCGATGCCGAGTGGTTCACCAGCCGCCCCAAGGTGGCCGAGAAGATCACGGTCACCGTGTTCAAGGTGCCGGGCGAGACCAACACCGACGACCTGTCGCCCGCGCCGGACGCCACCACGCGCCCCGACATCCCCATGCACTACCTGGCGATGCTGAAGAACACGCGCCCGGACGCGGCCTTCAAGCCCGAGAAGGACGGCGTGCGCGGCCCGATCCAGTTCATCGAAGACTTGAAGAAGAAGGGCAACCTGGTCGCCTACGTGGGTGACGTGGTGGGCACGGGATCGTCCCGCAAGTCGGCCACCAACAGCGTGATCTGGGCCACCGGCCAGGACATCCCCTTTGTGCCGAACAAGCGCTTCGGTGGCGTCACGCTGGGTGGCAAGATCGCACCGATCTTCTTCAACACGCAAGAGGACTCTGGCTCGCTGCCGATCGAGGTCGATGTCTCCGCCTTCGAGATGGGCGACGTGCTCGACGTCTACCCCTACGCGGGCAAGATCGAGAAAGCCGGCAAGCAGGTTGCCGAGTTCAAGCTCAAGAGCGACGTGCTGCTCGACGAGGTGCAGGCTGGCGGCCGCATCAACCTGATCATTGGCCGCTCGCTCACCGCCAAGGCGCGTGAATCCCTGGGCCTGCCGGCTTCCGACAAGTTCCGCCTGCCGCAGTCGCCGGCGGCGTCCAAGGCCGGCTTCACGCTGGCGCAGAAGATGGTCGGCCGCGCGTGCGGTCTGCCGGAAGGCCAGGGCATCCGCCCGGGCACCTACTGCGAGCCCAAGATGACCACCGTCGGCAGCCAGGACACCACCGGCCCGATGACCCGCGACGAGCTGAAAGACCTGGCCTGCCTGGGCTTCTCCGCCGACATGGTGATGCAGAGCTTCTGCCACACCGCGGCCTACCCGAAGCCCGTCGATGCCAAGATGCACCGCGAGTTGCCCGCCTTCATCAGCAACCGTGGCGGTGTGGCCCTGCGCCCGGGCGACGGCGTGATCCACAGCTGGCTCAACCGCCTGCTGCTGCCGGACACCGTGGGAACCGGCGGCGACTCGCACACGCGCTTCCCCATCGGCATCAGCTTCCCGGCCGGCTCCGGCCTGGTGGCCTTCGCCGCCGCCACCGGCGTGATGCCGCTGGACATGCCCGAATCCGTGCTGGTGCGCTTCAAGGGCGAGATGCAGCCCGGCGTCACGCTGCGCGATCTGGTGCACGCGATCCCGCTGTACGCCATCAAGCAGGGCCTGCTCACCGTCGCCAAACAGGGCAAGAAGAACATCTTCTCCGGCCGCATCCTCGAGATCGAGGGTCTGCCCGACCTGAAGGTGGAGCAGGCGTTCGAGCTGTCCGACGCATCGGCCGAGCGCTCGGCCGCAGGCTGCACGATCAAGCTGAACCCCGCGCCGGTCAAGGAGTACCTCACCAGCAACATCGTGCTGATGAAGAACATGATCGCCAACGGCTACGAGGACAAGCGCACGCTGGAGCGCCGCATCAAGGCTGTCGAGGCCTGGCTGGCCAAGCCCGAACTGCTGGAAGCCGACAAGGACGCCGAGTACGCCGCCGTGATCGAGATCGATCTGGCCGACATCAAGGAGCCCATCGTCTGCTGCCCCAACGACCCGGACGACGCCAAGTTCATGTCCGAAGTGGCAGGCACCAAGATCGACGAGGCCTTCATCGGCTCGTGCATGACCAACATCGGCCACTTCCGTGCCGCCGCCAAGCTGCTGGGCGGCCAGCGCGACATCCCCGTCAAGCTGTGGGTGGCTCCGCCCACCAAGATGGATGCTGCCGAGCTGATGAAGGAGGGGCATTACGCCGCCTTCGGCACCGCCGGCGCGCGCACCGAGATGCCGGGCTGCAGCCTGTGCATGGGCAACCAGGCGCAGGTGCATGAAGGCGCCACGGTCATGTCCACCAGCACGCGCAACTTCCCCAACCGTCTGGGCAAGAACACCAACGTGTTCCTGGGCTCGGCCGAGCTGGCCGCCATCTGCTCCAAGCTGGGCCGCATCCCGACGGTGGAGGAATACCGCGCCGAGATGGGCATCATCGACAAGGACAAGGCCAGCGTGTACCGCTACATGAACTTCGACCAGATCGAGGAGTACGCGGACACCGCCAAGGAAGTGTCGGTCTGATCGCCGCCTGACAACCCGGGCGCCCCACGCGGCTCCTGGGCAAAGAGAAAACCCCGCGCAGCCTGGCTGCAGCGGGGTTTTTTCTTGGCGAGCGGGTCTCTGCGCGTGAACGAAAGGGGCGGTGCAGCCTGCCCGCAGGTGCCGGGAGCGGCCTATGCCCGGTCGCCGATGTCGCCCCCTTTCGCGCTGCTGGAAGGGGGCGGCTTCAAACGCTCAGATCCTGGTCAATGCGCCTCAGCCTGCCTGGCGGCTCGGATCACCGCCTCGTCATCGCCCTTGGCGCCGTTGAAGTAGAGGTTGAGCAGCACCGCGGCGATGGAGGCCAGCAGGATGCCGGACTCGATCAGCGGGTGGATGCTGTGCGGCATCCACTGTGAGTACCGGGGCGCCACCAGCGGGATCATGCCCACGCCGATGGAAATGGCCACGATCAGCGCGTTGTGCCGGTTGTGCGTGAAGTCGACCCCGCCCAGGATGCGGATGCCGGTGGCGGCCACCATGCCGAACATCACCAGCCCGGCGCCGCCCAGCACCACGGTGGGGAGCGACTCCACCAGCGCCGCCATCTTGGGCAGCAGGCCCAGCACCAGCAGGATGATGCCGGCCGCCACGCAGACGAAGCGGCTCTTCACGCCGGTGACGGCCACCAGCCCCACGTTCTGCGAGAAGCTGGTGTAGGGAAAGGTGTTGAAGATGCCGCCGATCAGCGTGCCCAGGCCGTCGGTGCGCAGGCCGCGGGCGAGGGCGGGCTGGTCGATCCTGCGGTCGGTCATCTCGCCCAGGGCCAGGAACATGCCGGTGGATTCGATCATCACCACGATCATCACCAGCGACATGGTGAGGATCATCACCGGATCGAAGACGGGCACGCCGAAGTGGAACGGCAGCACGATGTCGAACCAGGGTGCCTTGCCCACCTTGTCGAAGTTCATCATGCCGGCCGCCGTGGCCACCACGCCGCCCACGACGATGCCCAGCAGCACCGAGATGTTGGCGATGAAGCCGCGCGTGAACCGGGCGATCAGCAGGATGGTGGCCAGCACGATGACCGAGATCCCCAGGCCCGACGGCGCCGCGTAGCGCGGGTTGGGCACGGTGGGCGCCAGCGCCAGTCCCTCGGGCACGGGCAGCATGCCCGCCTGGCCGGTGGCGCCGGCCGAGCGCATGGCGCTCAGCCACTCGGTGTGCTCGGGCGAGACCGTCATCGGCGCCGTGGGGCCCACCGGGTTGCCGAAGATCCAGTTGATGCCCACCCGCATCAGGTTGATGCCGATCACCGCGATGATGGTGCCGGTGACCACCGGCGGGAAGAAGCGCAGCATGCGGCTCACCAGCGGCGCGATCAGGATCGAGACGATGCCCGCGCCGATGATGGCGCCGAACAGCATGCGCGCGCCGTCGGTGCCGGGGTTGCCGTTGGCGATGGCCACCATCGGCCCCACGGCGGCGAAGGTCACACCCATCATCACCGGCAGGCGGATGCCGAACCATTGCGTCACCCCCAGCGACTGGATCAGCGTGGCGATGCCGCAGCAGAACAGGTCGGCCGAGATCAGCATCGCCACCTCCTGCGGGCCGAGCTTGAGCGCGCGGCCGACGATCAGCGGCACCGCAATGGCGCCCGCGTACATCACCAGCACGTGCTGCAGGCCCAGCGCGGCCAGCTTGCCGGTGGGCAGGACCTCGTCGACGGGGTGGGGGGTGGTGTTCATCGTGCCTCCGTGGTTCCTGTGAATGAAATTGGTCACTGGCCCTTGTGCAGCGGGCGCAGACTGCTATTTTTAATGTAGCAATTCGGCCAGGGCGCGGGCCACCACCTTGGTGGCGCGGCGCAGGTCGTCCAGGTCCAGCCGCTCGTCGGCGCGCTTGGCGTGGCTTTCCAGCACGGTGCGCGGGCCGGCACCGTAGATCACGCCAGGAATGCCTTGCTCCACGTACAGGCGCACGTCGGTGTACAGCGGTGTGCCCACGGCCGGCGGGGTGGCGCCGAAGACTTCGGTGGCGTGCTTCTGGATGGCCTGCACCAGCGGTGCGTTGCCGGGCAGCGGCGTCATGGCGTTGGCCAGCAGCAGGCGCCTGATGTCCACACGGATGCCGTCGTCGGGACGGCCGGCGTTGAAGCCGTCCACCGCATCGGCGATCACCTGGCGGATCAGCGCCTCCACGTCGGCCGGGTTCTCCTCGGGGATCATGCGGCGGTCCAGCTTGAACACCACCTTGCCGGGCACCACGTTGGTGTTGGTGCCGCCTTCGATGCGGCCGATGTTCAGGTAGGGGTGGGTGATGCCCGGCACGCGCGAGCTGATGCCCTGGTAGCGCCGGTTCTCGGCGTACAGCTTGTTCATGATGGCCACCGCGCCCTGCAGCGCGTCCACCCCGGTGGAAGGCACGGCGGCGTGCGCCATCTTGCCGTGCACCGTCACTTCCATCTGCAGGCAGCCGTTGTGGGCGGTGACCACCTCGTAGCTGAAGCCGGCGGCGATCATCAGGTCGGGCGTGGTCAGGCCCTTCTTGAGCAGCCAGCCGGGGCCGAGTTCGCCGCCGAATTCCTCGTCGTAGGTGAAGTGCAGCTCGATGGCGCCGTGCGCCGGCCTGGCCACCGCCTCCAGAGCGCGCACGGCGAACACGAAGCTGGCGAAGTCGCTCTTGCTCACGGCGGCGGCGCGGCCGTAGAGCTTGCCGTCCACCACCTCGGCGCCGTAGGGGTCGTGCGTCCAGCCTTCGCCGGGGGGCACCACGTCGCCGTGGGCGTTGAGGGCGATGGTCCTGCCGCCGTCGCCGTAGCGGCGCCGCACGATCAGGTTGGTGATGCTTTCCATGCCGTAGGCGCGCACCTCGTCGGCGGGCACCGGGTGCTTCTCGGCGTCGAAGCCCCAGGCGGCGATCAGCTCGGCCGTCCTGTCGGCGTGCGGGGCGTTGTTGCCGGGTGGCGTGTCGGTGGGCACGCGCACCAGTTGCTGCAGGAATCCCACCTCTTCATCGAAGTGCTGGTCGATCCATTGGTCGAGGGCGGTGTCGGTGGCGGAAGTCATGGTCTTTTATGAATAAAACAGCGGTTTAGCCCTTATCTGGCGGGCGCAGGCAGCTATGAAAAAAGTAGTTCCGTCATGGCTTGGCGGTCTCGGCCGCCAGTTCGTCCAGAACGCCCTGCATGGCGCGCACGGCCAGTTCCATGTCGTCCGCGGTGGTGGATTCCAGCGGGTTGTGGCTGATGCCGCTGTTCTCGCCGCGCACGAACAGCATGGCCTGCGGCATCACCTCGTGCAGCTTCATGGCGTCGTGGCCGGCGCCGCTGGGCATCAGGAAAGCCGGCAGACCGAGCGCCGCCACCGCGCGTTCCCAGCGCTGCTGCCAGGCCGGCGCGCTGGGCGCGGCGCTGGCGCGCATGGTTTCCTCCAGCTTGAAGGTGATGCCGCGCCGGGTGGCGATCTGCTGCAGGCGCTCCAGCACGTCGGCGGCCAGGCGGTCGCGCTGCGGGTCGGTGGGCGCGCGCAGGTCCAGGCTGAAGGCGCAGCGGCCGGGCACCACGTTGATGGAGCCGGCCGGCACGTTGAGCAGGCCCATGGTGGCGACCGAATCGCCGTCGTTCGCGGCGCGCTCTTCCAGATACAGCGCCAGTTCGGCGGCGGCGCAGGCGGCGTCGCGACGGCGGTCCATGGGCGTGGTGCCGGCGTGGCTGGCCTGGCCGATGAACTCGCCCACGTAGCGGATGCTGCCGTTGATGGAGGTGACCACGCCCAGCGGCAGGTTCAGCTCATTGAGAACCGGGCCCTGCTCGATGTGCACCTCGATGAAGCCCAGGTACCTGGACGGATCGCGCTTGATCTTCGGAATGTCGTCGATCGACAGACCCGCGTGCTGCATCGCCTGGCGCATGGTCACGCCGTCGGCGTCGGCCTGGTCGAGCCATTCGGGCCTGAAGTGGCCGATCAGCGCGCCGGAAGCCAGGAAGGTGGCCTTGTAGCGCTGGCCTTCCTCCTCGGCGAAGCCCACCACCTCGAAGTCGAACGGCAGTCGCCGCCCGGCGCGGTGCAGCGCCTGCACGCAGGCCAGTGGCACGAAGATGCCCAGCCGCCCGTCGTACTTGCCGCCGTTGCGCACGGTGTCGTAATGGCTGCCGGTGAGCAGCGTCTTGGGGTGCCTGACGGCCGGATCGGCCTTGTAGCGGCCGACCACGTTGCCCACGGCGTCGATGTGCACCTCGTCAAAGCCGGCGGCGGCCATGTCGCCCGCAATCTGTGCGGCGCAGGCGCGGTGCGCGTCGGTCAGGTAGGTCACGGTGAGCTGGCCCTGCTCGGCAAAGCCGGGGTCGCTGTGCGCGGCCAGGGCTTCGTGCCAGTCCCACACCTCGTTGCCCAGCGCGGGTTCGGCCCCGAACTTGTCGGCCAGCCGGATCTCGGCGATGCGGTGGATGTTGCGCAGCGCCTCGGCCAGCTCGAAATCGGGGTGGTTGTCCAGCCTGCGTGCGAAGGCCTCGATGATCTGCTGGCGCGTCAGCCCGGTGCCGCGCGGCCCGCGCACGGCCAGAATGAAGGGGAAACCGAACTTGGCGTTGTAGTCGGCGTTGAGCTTCTGGATGCGCGCGAACTCCTCCGGCGTGCAGTCGGTGAGGCCGGCCTTGCCTTGCTCGTTCGTCGATTCCGTCGTCAGGGTCTTGGCTACCATGGCCTTGCCCGCCAGTTCGGGGTGGGCCCGGATCAGGGCCAGCTGAGCGTCCTGGTCGGCACGCGCCAGCACCTCGGCCATCACGTGCTTGAGCTGCGCGAGCGACTTGAAGGGGCGGTGCTTCAGTGCCTCGGCGGCTATCCAGGGCGTGTGCTCGTACAGGCCGTCGAGCATCTTTTCCGCCTCGGCCTGCGAGGCGGTGTTCAGTTGGTCCAGTGTGTAGGGCATGAGCTGAGTGAGTGCGTTCTGGGCGAGTTACGAGTTCAGAAGGCCGCGGAGCAGGCCACTCCAGCGACCGCCGCGGAGCGGGCTTGGCCCGGCCACTGGCGGTGTCCCCCCGCTGGGGGGAAGGCGCGAAGCGACTTAGGAGGGAGCATGCTCGGCCATCCAGTGGCGTGCGATGTCGATGCGGCGGCACACCCAGACATCCTGGTGCGCGGCCACGTGGTCCATGAAGCGCTGCAGCGCGACGACGCGCCCGGGCCGCCCCAGCAGGCGGCTGTGCATACCGATGCTGAGCATCTTGGGGCGATCCAGCCCGTTCGGGTCACCCTCGGCGTACAGCGTGTCGAAGCTGTCGCGCAGGTACTGGAAGAAGGGCTCGGCGTGGCTGAAGCCCTGGGGCAGGGCGAAGCGCATGTCGTTGCTGTCGAGCGTGTAGGGCACCACCAGGTGCGGCACCACGGTGCCGTCGGTGCGGCGCACCTTCATCCACAGCGGCAGGTCGTCGCCGTAATAGTCGCTGTCATACAGCAGGCGGCCGTCGTCGACCACGAGGCGGCGGGTGTTGGGGCTGTCGCGGCCGGTGTACCAGCCGAGCGGCCGCTCGCCCGAGAGCTTTTCGATGATGTCCAGCGCCTCGGCCATGTGGGCGCGCTCGGTGGCTTCGTCGACGTTCTGGTAGTGGATCCACTTCAGGCCGTGGCAGGCGATCTCGTCGCCGCGGCGGCGGAACACCTCGAACATCTCCGGATAGCGGGCCAGCGCGCTGGCGATGCCGAACACGGTGAGCGGCCAGCCGCGCGCGTCGAACTCGCGCAGGATGCGCCAGATGCCGGCGCGCGATCCGTACTCGTAGATGCCTTCCATCGACAGGTGCCGGTCGGCATAGGCGGCCGGGTTGAACATCTCCGACAGGAATTGCTCGCTGGCGGCGTCGCCGTGCAGCACGCAGTTCTCGCCGCCTTCCTCGACGTTGAGCACGAACTGCACGGCGATGCGCGCGCCGCCGGGCCAGCGGGCGTGCGGCACGTTGCTGCCGTAGCCGGTGAGGTCGCGAGGGTAGGGGGCGGTGGTGTCGTAGAGGGCCATGGCGGGGTCAATGCGTGTGCCGGGCCAGTGCGGCCGGCAGATCATGGGTGGGGGCCGGGCGGTCGAGCCGCAGGTCGGCCTCCACGTGGTCGAGGTGGTCGGTCATCAGCTGGGCGGCGCGTTCGGCATCGCCGGCTTCGATGGCGTCCACCAGCGCCACGTGCTCGTCGGAAGAATGGCTGGCGGCGTGGGCGCTCTGGAAGCTCAGCGCGGCGATGGCACTGCGCGCCAGCAGGTCTTGCAACACCTGTGCCAGCACGGCGTTGCCCATCAGCTCGGCCAGCAGGGCATGGAAATCGGCCAGCAGGCGGGTGCGCCCGGCGGCGTCCCGGTCGGCGACGGCGGTCTGCTCCTGCGCCAGATGCGCGCGCAGCAGCGCGATCTGCGCCGGCGTGGCCTGTTCGGTGAAGGCGCGCGCCATCTGGGGTTCCAGCATGCGCCGCACCACGAACACCTGGCGCGCCTCCTGCGCCGACAGTGTGGCGACGAAGGCCCCGCGCGCCGGTGACAGTGTCACCAGCCGCTGCTGCGCCAGCTGGTGCAGCGCCTGGCGCACCAGCGTGCGCGAAACGCCGAAATGCTCGGCCAGCTTCTGCTCCACCAGCTTGGCGCCCGGCTGCACGCGCCGCTCCACAATGGCGTCGGTCAGAGCCTGGGCGATGGCGGACGTGCTGGTACGTTCCATGCGACGCATGATAGACCAGCGTCGCTAAACTGTATACAGTTTTGTGGACAATTCTTGACCGAGCTTTTTCAACCGATGGCAAAGGAATTTCGATGGGACTGAGCACGCATGTTCTGGACACCATGCACGGCACGCCCGCCGCCGGCATGCAGGTGGTGCTATACGAGACACATGGCGACGTGGCCACGCTTGTGAAGCGCATCACGCTCAACGCCGACGGCCGCAACCCCGACGGCCCGCTGTACGGCGACGGCGAACTCAAGGCCGGCACCTACCGGCTGAGCTTCGACGTGGGAGGCTACTTTCGTGCCCGCGGCGTGCAATTGCCCGAGCCGCCGTTCCTGAACCAGGTGCAGCTGGACTTCGGCGTGGCTGATCCTTCGCAGCATTACCACGTGCCGCTCCTGGTCAGCCCGTGGAGTTACTCGACGTACCGGGGGTCGTGACCGGGCTGCAGCCCGGGGGCGCTGGCGGGCCTTCCCCTCTCTGCGGGGGGCAATGCCGGAGGCCGGTACAAGCCCGTCCTCGGCGTTCGCTGGATTGGCCTGCTCCGCGGCCTTTCGGTGGCTTGATCCTCTCGCCACATACTGCGCTCACTTTTTTGCCGCCTTGCCGTGTCCGACCTCGACCAGCTTCTTGACCACCTGCGCGCCGCTCCGGTGGTGCTGGTGACGGTGGTGCGCGCCGAGGGCTCGGTGCCGCGCGAGCCGGGGGCCTGGATGGCGGTGCAGGGCGGGCGGTTGTTCGGCACCATCGGCGGTGGACGGCTGGAGCACGAAGCGATTGCGTTAGCCAATAGCGGCCAACTGGCGCTGCCGCACGAGCAGCGCTTCGCCCTGGGGCCGAGCCTGGGTCAGTGCTGCGGTGGCGTGGTGTGGCTGCGCTTCGAGGCCATCGACGCCAGCCAGTCCGAAGCCTTGCGCGCCCGGCTGGCCGAGGCCGCCACGCCGGTGGCGCTGTTCGGCGGCGGCCATGTGGGGCGGGCGCTGGTGCGGCTGGCGGCCGAGCTGCCCTGGCGCGTGCACTGGATCGACAGCCGCGACGAGGTGTTTCCCGAGAGCGTGCCCGCCAACGTGCGCTGCGAGCATTCCGACCCGGTGCAGGCCGCAGTGGCCACGCTGGCGCCGGGCAGCCTGGTGGCGGTGATGAGCTTCAGCCACGCGGAAGACCTGGACATCATGGCCGCCTGCCTGGCGCGCCAGCGCGCGCAGGGCGATCTGCCCTACATCGGGCTGATCGGCAGCGCCACCAAGTGGGCCACCTTCCGCAAGCGCCTGACGGCGCGCGGCTTCACCGAGGCAGAACTGGCGCAGGTGGTGTGCCCCATCGGCGTGCCGGGCATCGCGGGCAAGCAACCGGCGGTGGTGGCGCTGGCGGTGGCGGCGCAACTGCTGCAGCAGGGCACCGACAAGAGGACATAAAAAAGCCGCCTGGATCAGGCGGCTCTTGCGCAGGCAGCTACTGAATCAGTAGCGACCTCGGGATGGGCCGAGGCTCAGCCCGAATGCGGGCGCTTGCCCGGGTTCTTCTTGCTGCGGGTGTGCGAGCCGCGCTCCAGGCTCAGGCGCTGGCCGATGCCCTGGGGCTTCACGGTGGAGCCCGGCAGCGGCTTGGTGGCCTTGCGCATGGCCTCGGTCACGATCTTGTTGCCCATGATGGGAGTGTCCTTTCGAAGGATGGTTTCTGGCGGAAAAACCGCTATTGTCGCCGAAGTAGGGCCCGACTGGCCAACTTGCGCAAGCGAAGGGCAATGCGGTGGCGGACGATCAGCAAACGGTTCGGTCATCCTTGGCATTGAATACAGTTTTGTATACACTTTGCCGGAATCGCAGCGGAGCACGGCGCAGCGGGCCTGGGCGGCCCGGCTTGCAGACCGACGGCGCGATTCTTGCAAATGGCCTGCAGCGCCCGCGGTGGCACGCCAACTGGAGAGCACTTTTGGAAGCGTACCTACTGGATTGGGCCAATCTGCTGCTGCGCTGGCTGCACGTGATCGTGGCCATCGCCTGGATCGGCTCGTCGTTCTACTTCGTCTTTCTCGACAACAACCTGCTGGCCCCCACCGCCGAAGACCTGAAGAAGAAGGGCGTGGACGGCGCCATGTGGGCGGTGCACGGCGGCGGCTTCTACAACCCGCAGAAGTACATGGTGGCGCCGCAGGGCGGCATTATCGACAGCAAACTGCACTGGTTCTACTGGGAAAGCTATTCCACCTGGCTGTCCGGCTTCGCACTGTTCTCGGTGCTGTACCTGTGGAACGCCGGCACCTTCCTGGTCGACAGGCAGGTGCTTGACTGGTCACCCGTGGCCGCCGGCGTGACGGCCGTGGCCTTCCTGGTGGTGTTCTGGTTCGTGTACGACGCCATCTGCCGCGTGTTCGGCTTCCGCCAGAACGGCGAGCGCACCGTGGCGGGGCTGCTGATCGTGGTGGTGGGCTTCGCGGCGTGGCTGGCCTGCCACCTGTTCGCCGGGCGGGCGGCCTTCCTGATCGTCGGTGCCATGCTGGCCACCACGATGAGCGCCAACGTGTTCTTCTGGATCATCCCGGGCCAGCGCAAGGTGGTGGACGCCATGACCAGCGGCAAGCCCTACGACCCGGAGAGCCTGGCCATCCATGGCAAGCGTGGCAAGCAGCGCAGCGTGCACAACACCTACTTCACGCTGCCGGTGCTGTTCGCCATGCTGAGCAACCATTACAGCTTTCTCTACAGCCACCCGCAGCACTGGCTGGTGCTGATGCTGATGATGCTGGCCGGCGCGCTGATCCGCCAGTTCTTCGTGCAGCGCCACGGCTGGCACCTGGGCCGCGCGGCCAACCCCTGGCCCTACGCGGCGGTGGGTGTGGCGGTGATCCTGGGCGTGATCGCCTGGATGAAGCCGGCCCCGGTGGCGCAGGCCGCCGCGCCCGCCAAGGTGGATTACGCCGCGCTGCAGCCGGTGGTGGCGCAGCGCTGCTACATGTGCCACGGCGAGGCGGTGCAGATGAAGGGCATCCGGCTCGATTCGCAGGAGGGCCTCACCGCCCACGCCCAGCAGGTCTACCAGCAGGTGGTGGTCGCCAAACTGATGCCGCTGAACAACGCCACCGGCATCACCGACACCGAGCGCGCGATGTTCGCGACCTGGTTCAACGGGCTGGGCAAGTAAAGGGCGGGGCCTGGTGCGCGCGCCCGGGCGGCGGCGCGCGTCAGCTTGCCGACGTGCGCACCGGCTGCACCAGCGCCAGCCGGCGCGTATGCGCCGGGGCCGGCAGCAGCGGCACGGCGCGCGCCACGCGCACGCAGTCGCGGATGTGCTGCTCGGCCAGGAACCTGAGCGCCGCATAGCCCAGTGCGCCGGACACGATCTGCCCGGCCACCGGCACGTATTTGGCGGCCTGCGCGGCCGTCAGGCGCAGCCCCACCATGCGCGCGAAGCGCAGCACCAGCGGGCGGGTGACCACGCGGCCGATGATGATGGAGCCAGCCATCGCCACGGCCTTGTGGATGCGCTCCTTCTCCTTGGCATCCAGCCGGTCGATCTGCGCGGACGAGAGGCCGAATTCCTCATTGATCCTGGGCAGCAACCCGGTGAGCAGGGCGGCGTCCACCGCCCAGTCGAGGCCCGGCAGCGGCACCGCGCCTGCCACGCCGGCCGTGAGGGCGCGGCGGTGCACCAGCTTGCGGCTGTGGGCCACAGCGGCCTGCAGGCGCGCATCGCCCGCGGCCAGTTCCATGGCGTCGGGCTGGCGCCGGGTGGCCTGGCGCAGCTTGTCCAGCATGGCGGGGGCCATCAGCCTTTCTTGGTCACCATGCCGTAGATCCACAGCACGATGATGGCGCCGATGACCGAGGCAATCCAGCCTACCGGCTGGCCGGGCCCGTACAGGCCGAGCGCGGCGCCGCCGTAACCGGCCAGCAGCGCGCCCACGATGCCCAGGATGGTGGTCATGATGAACCCCATGGCCTGGGTGCCGGGCATGATGGCGCGGGCGATCAGGCCCACGACGAAGCCGACGATGATGGTGACGATGATGCCCATGGCGATGCCTCTCCTGCGAACGTGTTGAAAGCGCGCACTTTAGCGCGCCGCGTGGCTTTGGCGATGACACCGCCGCAATTCGCGGCCTCGGCCTACAAGCTTTGGTTTGCAGCGGGCAGCCCGGGGCTGTCCGGCCGCTGTCAGGCCTCGGTTTGCTCGATGGCTTCCAGCTCGCCGGACAGCGTCAGCCATTCTTCTTCCAGCGTCTCCAGCTCTTCGGCCAGGCGCTTGAGCTGGCGGCCGGCGTCGGCCAGTTCGGCCGGGGGCAGGGGCGTCTGCAGCTTGGCTTCCAGCGCGGCCTTCTGCGTGCCGATGGTTGCCATGCGTTCCTCGGCCTTGACCAGGGCGCGCTTGAGCGGGCGGGTGCGCTCGGCCAGCCCGGCGCGGCGCTGGGCCTGCAGGCGGCGCTGTTCGGCGGGGTTGAGGGCGGGTGCCTCGGCGGCCCTGGTCGAGGTATCTTTTGGGTCGCTGGCCGTTGCAGGGAGGGCGTCGCCAGCTATGGTTTCCGTAGTGCCTGTGCTGCCTTCGGCGCCTTCCAGCCGGGCGGCTTCGCGGCGGGCGCGGGCTTCATCCAGCAGGTAGCGCTGGTAGTCCTCCAGGTCGCCGTCGAAGGGCTGCACGCCGCCTCGGGCGACCAGCCAGAACTCGTCGCACACGGCGCGCAGCAGGGCGCGGTCGTGGCTGACCAGCATCAGCGTGCCTTCGAACTCGTTCAGCGCCAGGGCCAGCGCCTCGCGCGTGGCCAGATCCAGGTGGTTGGTGGGTTCGTCCAGCAGCAGCAGGTTGGGGCGTTGCCACACGAGCATGGCCAGTACCAGACGCGCCTTTTCGCCGCCGCTGAACTGGCCCACGGGCTGCGTGACCATTTCGCCCGGGAAGTTGAAGCTGCCCAGGAAGTTGCGCAGCTGCTGTTCGCGCGCACCTTCCGCGTTTTCCTGGCCTGTGGCGCGGGCCAGTCGCACCATGTGCTCCAGAGGCGTGCTGCCGGCGTGCAGCACGTCGAGCTCCTGCTGCGCGAAGTAGCCGATGGCCAGGCCCTTGCCTTCGGTCACGCGGCCGGCCAGCAGCGGCAGCTCGTGCGCGATGGTCTTCACGAAGGTGGATTTGCCCTGGCCGTTGGCGCCCAGGATGCCGATGCGCTGGCCCGCCAGCACGCTGCGGCCCACGCCGTGCAGGATCACGCGGTCGCCCAGCTGCACCCCCGGCGGCAGCTCGCTGCGCGCGGCGGCTTCTGCAGCCACGGCGGTGCTGGTGGCGAAGTCGTCGGCGTTGGGGTTTTCAGCGTCAAATGTGGCTCCAGTCCTTTCCTGGCTGCCGCCGCCAGCTATGGAATCCGTAGTGTTCGGGGCCTGGGCGGCGCGGTAGCCGAACACGCCGTAGGTCACCGTGAGCATGGGGTTGGGCAGGCTGGCGGGTTCGCGGAACTCGAACTGGAAGTCGGCTTCCAGCAGCACCGGCGCGATCTTCTCCATGCGTTCCAGCGCCTTGACGCGGCTCTGCGCCTGTTTGGCCTTGGTGGCCTTGGCCTTGAAGCGGTCGATGAACTTCTGCAGGTGGGCGATCTTGTCCTGCTGCTTGGCGTAGGCGGCCTGCTGCAGCTCGATCTGTTGGGCGCGCAGCTCCTCGAAGGCGCTGTAGTTGCCGCCGTAGCGGGTCAGGCGGCCCTGCTCGATGTGCAGCGTGACGCGCGTCACCGCGTCGAGGAACTCGCGGTCGTGGCTGATGACCACCAGCGTGCCGGGGTAGCGCGCCAGCCAGCCTTCCAGCCAGACCAGGGCGTCGAGGTCCAGGTGGTTGGTGGGCTCGTCCAGCAGCAGTAGGTCGCTCGGCGCCATCAGCGCGCGCGCCAGCTGCAGGCGCATGCGCCAGCCGCCGGAGAAGCTGTTCACCGGCCGCTGCAGCTCGGCCACCTGGAAGCCCAGGCCCAGGATCAGCGCCTGCGCGCGCGCGGTGGCGTCGTGCGCGCCGGCGTCGGCCAGGTCGCTGTGCGCCTGGGCGATCGCCATGCCGTCGCCACTGTGCTCTGCTTTCAGGAGCTGCTCGCGCAAGCTGGACAGTCGCTCATCGCCCGCCAGCACGAAATCGGTGGCGCTTTCCGTGGTTTCCGGCATGTGCTGGGCCACCTGGGCGATGCGCCAGCCGGCGGGCAGCGAGAACTCGCCGCCGTCCTCGTGCAGAGTGCCGTTCAGCAGCGCGAACAGGGTGGATTTGCCGGCGCCGTTGCGGCCCACCAGCCCGACCTTCTCGCCCGGGTGGATGGTGACGCTGGCGCCACCCAGCAGCACCTTGGCGCCGCGGCGCAGGGTGACGTTCTGCAGCTGGATCATGCGGTGGCGTCCTCGGCGTCGAGAGCGCGGCCCAGGTAGACGAGATCGGGGTTGGGATGGGTCTTGAAAGGCGGCACGGTGGCAAAGCCCAGCGCGCGGTACAGCGCCAGGCCGGATTCGTTGTGGTTCCAGGTGGACAGGCCGGCGCGGGCGTAGCCGGCCGCGCGCGCCTGCTGCAGCACGGCGTTCACCAGCGCGCGGCCCAGCCCGCGGCCGCGCCAGGCGGGCAGCAGGTAGAAGCGCTTGACCTCGCACAGGCTCGTCTCGCGCGTGGCGGCGAAGGCGCCGCAGCCCACGGCCTCGGCGCCCGACCAGGCCAGCACCACACCGCCGGTGGGCGCGCCGTAGCGGGCAGGCAGATCGGCCAGGTCGTTCCAGATCGAGCTGGTGGCGGGCTGGTCGAGGTCGGTGGCGGCGTAGCGGCGCAGCAGCGCCTCGAAGGCCGCCCAGTCCGCGGCGCCGGCGAGCGCGCGGAGGTCGATGGCGGGCGTGCTCATGCCGTGGCGCCCGGCGCTGCGGCTACCAGGGCTTCGCGCGTGAGCAGCAGCACCTGGTCGCCGCCGGCGCTGGTGTCGAGCCACAGCGGCTCCAGCGCGGGGAAGGCGGCCTCGAAATGCGCGCGCTCGTGGCCGATTTCCAGCACCAGCACGGCGTCGTCGCTCATGCGCGCGGGGGCGCCCGCCAGCAGGTGGCGGACGAAGTCCATGCCGTCGTCCCCACCGGCCAGGGCCAGCGCAGGCTCGGCGCGGAATTCGGCCGGCAGCGCGGCCATGCTGGCGGCGTTGACGTAGGGCGGGTTGCAGAGGATCAGGTCGTAAGGGCCGGGGCAGGCGGCCAGGCCGTCGCTTTCAATCAGCCGTATGCGCTTGGCCAGGCCGTGGCGATCGACGTTGATGCGCGCCACGGCGAGCGCGTCGGCGCTAACGTCGGCGGCGTCGACCATCACGTCGGGCCAGGCCATGGCGGCCAGCACGGCCAGGCTGCCGTTGCCGGTGCACAGGTCCAGCACGTGGCGGGTGCGGTCGGAGAGCCATGGGTCGATGCTGCCGTCAGCCAGGCATTCGGCGATCAGGCTGCGCGGCACGATGGCGCGCTCGTCGACATAGAAGGGCACGCCCTGCAGCCAGGCTTCGCGCGTGAGGTAGGCCAGCGGCTGGCGCGTGGCGATGCGCGCTTCAAGAAGTGTAGCTGCCTGCGCCTGCTGCGCCTGGTTCAGCGGCTGATTCGATGCCTGATCGAGATCGGTGTCGAGCGGCAGGCCGAGCGCGTGCAGCACCAGCCAGGCGGCTTCGTCACGGGCGTTGGCGGTGCCGTGGCCGAAGCTCACACCGGCCGCCAGGAGCTGCTGCTCGGTGCGGCGAACCAGTTCCTGCAGGGTCACGATGGCTGGCCAGCCAGCTGCTCCAGCACTCGCCGGTAGATGTTCTTCAGCGGCTCGATGTCGGCCAGCGCGATGTGCTCGTCGATCTTGTGGATGCTGGCGTTGGGCGGGCCCAGCTCCACCACCTGGGGGCAGATCTGCGCGATGAAGCGGCCGTCGCTGGTGCCGCCGCTGGTGGAAAGCTCGGTTTCGACGCCGGTCTCGGCCAGGATGGCCTGGCGCACGGCATCGACCAGCGTGCCCGGCGTGGTCAGGAACGGCAGGCCGCCCAGCGTCCATTGCAGCTCGTAGTCGAGGCCGTGGCGGTTCAGCACCTCTTCGACGCGGGCGCGCAGGCTTTCAGGGGTGGATTCGGTGCAGAAGCGGAAGTTGAAGTCCACCACCACGCTGCCCGGGATGATGTTGCTGGCGCCGGTGCCGCCGTGGATGTTGCTGACCTGCCAGCTGGTGGGCGGAAAGAACGCGTTGCCGCGGTCCCATTCGATGGCCACCAGCTCGGCCAGCGCAGGCGCCAGCTGGTGGATCGGGTTGCGCGCCAGCTGCGGGTAGGCGATGTGGCCCTGGATGCCCTTGACGCTGAGTTTGCCCGAGAGCGTGCCGCGCCGGCCGTTCTTGATCATGTCGCCGGTCTGGCGGACGCTGGTGGGCTCGCCGACGATGCAGAAATCGAGCTGCTCGCCGCGGTGCCTGAGGGCGTTGCACACCACCACGGTGCCGTCCACCGCCGGGCCTTCCTCGTCGCTGGTGAGCAGCAGGGCGATGTTCAGCGGAGCCTGGGGCTGCGCGGCCAGGAATTGCTCGCAGGCCACCACGAAGGCGGCGATGGAGGTCTTCATGTCGCTGGCGCCGCGGCCGTAGAGCTTGCCGTCGCGCTCGGTGGGGGAGAACGGGTCGCTCGTCCACTGCTCCAGCGGGCCGGTGGGCACGACGTCGGTGTGGCCGGCGAACACTATGGTCTTGATAGCTGCCTGCGCCTGGCTGGAGCCGGTTGCAGGCCTTTTTGACCACAGATTGCGGACCACACCGTCGGCCGGGCCGCTGTCGATGACTTCGCTCTGGAAGCCCAGCGGCGCCAGGCGCTCGCGGATCAGGTCGATGCAGCCGGCGTCCTCGGGCGTGACCGAGCGGCGCGCGATGAGGGCCTCGGCCAGGAGGCGCGTGTCGGAAGAGGGCATGGGCGGACCGCGGCGCGTGGCTCAGCTGCCGATGCGCGAATCCTCGAAGCCGCCGACCTTGGAGTCGCGGAAGCCCGAATCGTCGAAGCCGGAGTTGCGGAAGCCCGTGTTGCCGAAGCCGGTCTTGCCGAAGCCGGTGGTGCGGTAGCCGCTGGGCTTGACGTCGAGCGTGAACTCGGTGAACGAGGGCTCGTCGGAGACGGCCTCTTCCTGCACCTTGATCTGCTTGGCCATGTGGCGGCCCTGCTCGTTCTGCAGGCGCCACATGAGGTTGGTGGGCGAATCGGCGAAGGCCAGGCCGTCTTCGCGGCGGATCAGGCCTTCCATGATGAGGCGCGCCAGATCCTGCTCGAAGGTCTGCGAGCCTTCAGCCAGCGCGTTGTCCATGGCTTCCTTGACGCCGGAGAACTCGCCTTTCTCGATCAGGTCGGCCACCAGCTTGGTGTTGAGCATGACCTCCACCGCCGGCGTGCGGCCCTTGCCGTCGGCCGTGGGGATGAGGCGCTGCGACACCACCGCCTTCAGCGCCGCGGCCAGGTCGCTCAGCAGCGTGGGGCGCACCTCGACGGGGTAGAACGACAGCACGCGGTTCAGCGCCTGGTAGCTGTTGTTGGCGTGCAGCGTGGCCAGGCACACGTGGCCCGACTGCGCGTAGGCGATGGCGGCGCTCATGGTTTCGCGGTCGCGGATCTCGCCGATCATGATCACGTCGGGCGCCTGGCGCAGCGCGTTCTTCAGGCCGGTGTTCAGGCTGGCGGTGTCGATGCCGACCTCGCGCTGGTTGATCACCGACTTCTTGTTGGTGAACATGAATTCGATCGGATCCTCGATGGTGAGGATGTGGCCGGCCATGTTCTGGTTGCGGTGGTCGAGCATCGAGGCCAGCGTGGTCGACTTGCCGGCGCCCGTGGCGCCCACCATCATCACCAGACCGCGCTTCTCCAGCACCAGCCGGGACAGCACCGGCGGCAGGTTGAGCGTGTCCATCGACGGGATGTCCGGGCTGATGAAGCGCACCACCGCCGCGTAGGTGCCGCGCTGGCGCATGCCGGAGATACGGAAGTTGCCCACCCCGTGGATCGGGATGGCCATGTTCAGCTCGCCGGTTTCCTTCAGTTCCTCGATCCGGTTGGGCGGCACCACGTCCATCAGCAGGTTCAGCGGGCCGTCGGCCGGCAGTAGCTGGTTGTTGATGGGGTGGTAGACGCCGTTGATCTTGATGGTGGCCGGCGCGTGCGCCGACAGGTAGACGTCCGAGGCCTTCTTCTGCGCCATCAGGTGCAGGATGCGCTCCATCATGTTGGTCGGGGCGGCAGGGACAATGGTGGCCATGGCGTCTCTCGTTTTGCTATGGAATCTGAAGCTGCCTGCGCTGGTCCTGCAAGGGCTCTGGGTTGATTGGGCCTTGAAACGGGATCAGGGGCGCAGCAGGTCGTTGATGCTGGTCTTGGAACGCGTCTTGGCGTCCACGGTCTTCACGATCACGGCGCAGTACAGGCTGTAGGCCTGGCCCGCGGCGGTCTGGCGCGGCAGGTTGCCGCTCACCACCACGCTGCCGGCCGGCACGCGGCCGTAGCTGGTCTCGCCGGTTTCGCGGTTGAAGATGGGGGTGCTCTGGCCGATGTACACGCCCATGCCGAGCACGGCGTTCTCTTCCACGATCACGCCTTCCACCACTTCGGAGCGCGCGCCGATGAAGCAGTTGTCCTCGATGATGGTGGGGTTGGCCTGCAGCGGCTCCAGCACGCCGCCCAGGCCCACGCCGCCGGAAAGGTGTACGTTCTTGCCCACCTGCGCGCAGGAGCCCACGGTGGCCCAGGTGTCGACCATGGTGCCTTCGTCCACGTAGGCGCCGATGTTCACGTAGCTGGGCATCAGCACCGCGCCCTTGCCGATGAAGGCGCCGCGCCGCGCCACGGCCGGCGGCACCACGCGCACGCCGGAGGCGCGCATGGCCTCCGGGTCCAGGTGCGCGAACTTGGTCTGCACCTTGTCGAAGAAGCCCAGGTCGCCGGCGCGGATGAATTCGTTGTCCTTCAGGCGGAACGACAGCAGCACCGCCTTCTTGACCCACTGGTGCACCGTCCACTGGCCCACGGCTTCGCGCGTGGCCACGCGCAGGCGGCCGGCGTTCAGGTCGGAGATCACGTGCTCCACGGCGTCGGCCACTTCCTTGGGCGCGGCGGCGGGGGAGATGCTGGCGCGGTTTTCCCAGGCGGTGTCGATGATCTGCTGCAGTTGTTGGGTCATTGTCTGGAACGGGTGGTTTCTGAAGAAGGGTTACTTGGATCGGATGAACTGGACGATGCGTTCGGCCGCTTCCACGCACTCGGCGGTGTCGGCCACCAGGGCCATGCGCACGCGGCCGCGCCCGGGGTTGTGGCCGTCCACCTCGCGCGCAAGGTAACTGCCTGGAAGAACCGCCACATTGTATTGAGCCAAAAGCTCTCGTGCGAACTGGGTGTCGGAACTATTCCACGCCTCGGGCACACCGGCCCAGAGGTAGAAGGCGGCGTCGGGCAGGCGCACGTCCATCACCTGCTCCAGCATGGGGGTGACGCGCTCGAACTTCTCGCGGTACAGGCGCCGGTTCTCGATCACGTGCGCCTCGTCGCCCCAGGCGGCCACGCTGGCGGCCTGCACGGCCGGGCTCATGGCGCTGCCGTGGTAGGTGCGGTAGAGCAGGAAGGGCTTGACGAGGCTGGCGTCGCCCGCCACGAAGCCCGAGCGCATGCCCGGCACGTTGCTGCGCTTGGACAGGCTGGTGAGCATGATCAGGCGCCGGAAATCGTCGCGCCCCAGCTTCACAGCCGCTTCCAGGCCGCCCAGCGGCGCGTCGGCGCGGAAATAGATCTCGCTGTAGCACTCGTCGGAGGCGATCACGAAGCCATGCCGGTCGGACAGCTCGAACAGCATCTTCCACTCGTCCAGCGGCATCACCGCGCCGGTGGGGTTGCCGGGCGAGCACACGTAGACGAGTTGGGTGCGTGCCCAGACCTCATCCGGCACCTGATCCCAGCGCGGGGCGAAGTTGCGCGCCGGGTCGCTGGCCACATAGTGCGGCGTGGCGCCGGCCAGCAGGGCCGCGCCCTCGTAGATCTGGTAGAACGGGTTGGGGCAGACCACGGTGGCGCCGGGGCGCGTCGGGTCGATCACGGTCTGCGCCAGCGCGAACAGGGCCTCGCGGGTGCCCAGCACCGGCAGCACCTGCGTCGCCGGGTTCACGCGCACGCCGTAGCGCGCCTGCAGCCAGCTGGCGCAGGCCTCGCGCAGCGCCGGGTCGCCGCCGGTGGCCGGGTAGCTGGCCAGGCCGGTGCCCAGCGCGTCGGCCAGGGTCTGCTGGATGAAGGCCGGCGTGGCGTGCTTGGGCTCGCCGATGCCCAGGCTGATGGGCGCGTAACCGGGGTGGGGCGTGACGTCGGCCACGAGCTGGCGCAGCCGCTCGAACGGGTAGGGCTGCAGCTTGGAGAGCAGGGGGTTCATGGGGCGGGATTATCGGCGCTGCCGGGCGGAGGGCTGTGGCGGCGGGTCTCCGGTGGGTTGGCCCCCGCGGCACCGTCAGCCTGTCGGCCGAAAGACCTCCGGACAGCCTCCGGACAGCCTTCGTACAGCCACGGCTTGTTACCAATTCAGGAGCACGGAAGCAGCATGGGGTCTGGGCTGCTGCCTAGAATGGCTCAATGAATGCAGTACCCCGCGCGGTGGAGCGCGGCACCCCCGGCAGCCGCGGTTTCATGGCTTTCGAGGACGTGGCGGGCGATCCCATGGCCCGCCCCGGGCGCCGCCACTGGCGCCTGGAAGACCTGGACCTGCCGGCCATCGAGCACGCCGCCATCGTGGACGACGAGGCGCTGTTCTACCTGCTGGTCAGCGCCTCGTTCATCGAAACCGGCTCCGACACCTACACCAGCAACCTGGCCGAGCACTACGCCGCCCACACCGACGTGGCGGCCTGGCTCACCGGCCAGTGGGAGCCCGAGGAGCTGCAGCACGGCGCCGCCCTCAAGGCCTACGTGCAGGCGGTGTGGCCCGAGTTTCCCTGGCAGCAGGCCTACGACAGCTTCTTCGCCGAGTACGCGCCGCTGTGCACCGTCGACCAGCTGGAGCCCGACCCGCGCCTGGAACTGGTGGCGCGCTGCGTGGTCGAGACCGGCACCACCGCGTACTACCACACGCTGCGCGAGCTGAGCCGCGAGCCGGTGCTCACCGATCTGCTCGGCCGCATCCGCACCGACGAGGTCGGCCATTACAAGCACTTCTTCCAGTACTTCCGGCAGCTGCAGGACGGCCAGCCGGTCGGCCGTGCGCGCGTGGCCCGTGTTCTGCACGCCCGCCTGCGCGAGCTGCGCGAGAGCGATTCCGACGTCGCCCTGCGCCACGTCTACGCGCACAAGGGGCGGCTGTTCGCCCGGGGCGATCCGAGCTTCGAGGCGGTCAGCAGGCGGCTCTACGCCTTGGTCAGCTCGCGCCTGCCGGCCGACCAGGCGGTGCGCATGCTGCTGCGGCCGATGCTGCTGCCGGCCTGGCTGGAGCGCCGGCTCGACCCGCCGATTGCGCGCCTGGCCACCTGGATCATGGCGCCCTGATGGCGGCGCACGCCGTTTTCATCAAGAAATCGGCCTCCAGGCCTTGTGTGGCGGGCGCAGGCAGCTATCGAATCAGGAGTATTTTCAACGCACTCGGCCGCTGCGGGAGGAACGTGCGCCAGATCCGGGCCGCGAGGGTGCGTTCAAGGCCCGCGCGCAGGGCCGGGCGCCCCATGGCGCACGCTATGATCGCCGTTTCGCCTCTTCCCTGACCCTGGACGGCCCCCGCGGCCCGCGTCTCGTGCGTCTCAATTCCATCAAACTTTCCGGCTTCAAGTCGTTCGCCGAGCCCACCAATTTCCAGTTGCCGGGCCAGCTGGTCGGCGTGGTCGGTCCCAACGGCTGCGGCAAGTCCAACATCATGGATGCCGTGCGCTGGGTGCTGGGCGAATCCAAGGCCAGCGAGCTGCGTGGCGAGTCCATGCAGGACGTGATCTTCAACGGCACCACCAGCCGCAAGCCGGCCAGCCGCTCCAGCGTGGAGCTGGTGTTCGACAACAGCGACCACCGCGCCGGCGGCCAGTGGAGCCAGTTCACCGAAATCTCCGTCAAGCGCGTGCTCACGCGCGACGGTACCAGCAGCTACTACATCAACAACCAGCCGGTGCGCCGGCGCGACGTGCAGGACGTGTTCCTGGGCACGGGCCTCGGCCCGCGCGCCTACGCCATCATCGGCCAGGGCACCATCAGCCGCATCATCGAGTCGCGCCCTGAAGAGCTGCGCCTGTTCCTGGAAGAGGCCGCCGGCGTCTCCAAGTACAAGGAGCGCCGCCGCGAGACCGAGAACCGCCTGTCCGACACGCGCGAGAACCTCACCCGCGTGGAAGACATCCTGCGCGAGCTGAACAACAACCTCGACCGGCTGGAAAAGCAGGCCGAGGTGGCGCAGCAGTACACCGGCCTGCAGCAAAGCGCCACGCTCAAGCAGCACCAGCTCTGGTTCATGAAGCGCGCCGAGGCCGAGGAAGGCCAGGTGCGCCTGAAGGCCGACGCCGAGCAGGCCGAGACCGAGCTGCAGGCCCGCGTGGCCGACCTGCGCCACGTCGAGGCCGATCTGGAAACCATCCGCCAGTCGCACTACGCCGCCGGCGACCAGGTCAACCAGGCGCAGGGGCGCCTGTACGAGGCCAGCGCCGAGGTCGGCCGGCTGGAGGCCGAGATCCGCTTCGTGGTCGAAGGCCGCCAGCGCGCCGAGACCCGCCTGGCCCAGCTGGCCGAGCAGACCACCCAGTGGGCCGCCCGCCGGCAGGATGCCGAGGCCGAGCTGGAGCAGATCGCCGCCCAGGCCGCCGAGGGCGAGGACCGCGCCATCACCCTGGCCGCGCAGCTGGAAGAGCAGCAGGGCGTTCTCCCCGCGCTGGAAGATGCGCTGCGCCAGGCCAACGCGCAGTCGGCCGAGCAGCGCAGCGCCGTCGGCCAGGTGCAGCAGCAGATCCAGGTGCTGGCCGCCGAGCAGCGCGGCATCGAGGACCAGACCCGCCAGCTCAACACCCGCCGCGAGCGCCTGGCCGCCGACCAGAACGCCCTGGCCGCGCCCGACGAGCAGCGCCTGCTCAATCTGCAGGGCCAGCTGGCCGAGGCACAGCAGATCGCCGAAGAGGCCGACGCCCGCCTGCACGAGCTGCAGGAGCAGTCGCCCGTGCTGGACGAGGCGCGCCGCGTCGCCCAGCAGGCCGTCAACCAGGAAACCGCCCGCCAGGCCGACCTGGCTGCGCGGATGGAAGCCCTGAAGGCACTGCAGGACAAGGTCAAGACCGACGGCAAGCTGCAGCCCTGGCTGGCCAAACACGGCCTGGACGGCCTGCAGGGCCTGTGGAGCCGCCTGCACGTGGAAGCCGGCTGGGAGCCGGCGCTGGAAGCAGCGCTGCGCGAGCGCATGTCGGCGCTGGAAGTCAGCCGGCTCGACATGGTGCGCGCCTTCGCGCAGGATGCGCCGCCTGCCCGGCTGGCCTTCTACAGCCCGCCCCAGGCCCCGGCGGCCGAGAAGCGCGGCGCGCTGCCCCCGCTGGCCGACCTGCTGCGCCTGCACGATGCGGCGCAGAAGGCCCTGCTGGCCGACTGGCTGGCCGGCTGCTACACCGCGGCCTCGCTGGAAGACGCGCTGGCCCAGCGTGGCCAGCTGCAGCCGGGCGAGGCCATCTATGTAAAAAGCGGCCACTGCGTCAGCCCGCACGGCGTGAGCTTCTACGCGCCCGATTCCGAGCAGGCCGGCCTGCTGGCGCGCGCGCAGGAGATCGAGAACCTCGAAAAGCAGCTGCGTGCCCAGTCGCTGATCGGCGAGGAGGCGCGCAACACGCTCATCAAGGCCGAGGCCCGGTATTCCGATACGTCCCAGCGCCTGGTGTCGGCACGGCGCGAGGCAGCCGAAGGCCAGTCGCGCGCGCACGAGCTGCAGGTCGAAACCCTGCGCCTGACCCAGCTGGCCGAGCAGACCCGCGCCCGCAGCGAGCAGCTCGCCGGCGATCTGGCCGAGGTGGATGCCGCGCTGGAGTCGCTGCAGGAGCGCCGCGTGACCGCCGAGGCGCGTTTTGAAGAGCTGGACATGCAGCTCGCCGACACGCAGGAGCGCCACGCCCAGCTCGATGAGCGCGTGATCGAGGCCGAGCGCAAGCTGGCCGAGGCGCGCGAGCAGCAGCGTACGCTGGAGCGCCAGGCGCAGGAAGCGCAGTTCGCCCAGCGCAGCCTGGCGGCGCGCCAGCAGGAGCTGGGCCGCACCATCGACACCGCCAGCCAGCAGGCAGCCGGCATCGAGACCGAACAGCAGCGCGCCCGCGAAGAGCTGGAGCGCCTGACCGACGCCGCCGCCCAGGCCGGCCTGCAGAGCGCGCTGGCGCTCAAGCTGGAGCGGGAGCAGGCGCTGGCCGCGCAGCGCAGCAGCTACGACGACCTCACCGCCAAGCTGCGCGCCAGCGACGAGCGGCGCTTGCAGCTCGAACGCGCGCTCGACCCGCTGCGCCAGCGCATCACCGACCTGCAGCTCAAGGAACAGGCCGCGCGCCTGGGCACCGAGCAGTACACGCAACTGCTGCAGGACGCCGAGGCCGATCTGGCCGCCGTCAGCCAGTCCATCACCGAAGGCAACGTGCGGCTGCAGGGCCTGCAGGGCGAGATCGACCGCCTGCACCGCGAGATCCAGGCGCTGGGCGCGGTCAACCTGGCGGCGCTGGATGAACTCACCGCCGCGCGCGAGCGCAAGCAGTTCCTCGACGCCCAGTCGGCCGACCTGACCGAGGCCATGACCACGCTGGAAGACGCCATCAAGAAGATCGACGGCGAAACGCGCGAGCTGCTGGGCAGCACCTTCAGCACCGTCAACGAGCACTTCGGCCGCATGTTCCCCGAGCTGTTCGGCGGCGGCCAGGCCAGGCTGGTGATGACCGGCGAAGAGATCCTCGATTCCGGCGTGCAGGTCATGGCGCAGCCGCCGGGCAAGAAGAACCAGACCATCCACCTGCTCTCCGGCGGCGAAAAGGCGCTCACCGCCATCGCGCTGGTGTTCGCCATCTTCCAGCTCAACCCGGCGCCGTTCTGCCTGCTGGACGAGGTCGACGCGCCGCTGGACGACGCCAACACCGAGCGCTATGCCAAGCTGGTGTCGCACATGGCGCAGGAAACGCAGTTCCTGTTCATCAGCCACAACAAGATCGCCATGGAAATGGCCGAACAGCTGATCGGCGTGACCATGCAGGAGCAGGGCGTCTCGCGGATCGTCGCGGTCGACATGGAAAGCGCAGTAGGAATGGCCGAGGTATGAGCGCGTTGCAAGTGGGCTTGGCCGTGGCCGGCGGGCTGCTGCTGGGCGGGGTGATCGCCTGGGAAACCTGGAACGCGCGCCGCCGGGCGCCGCGCCAGCCGGTCCCGGAGCGCCGGCCGCCGGCGCCAGAGGAGGGCGAGCGCGTCGAACCCGGCGTGGCCTCGGCCCTGCCGACGGCCGACGACGAACGCCTGGAGCCCGGCTTCGATACCGCGCCCGGCGCCCTGTCGCCGCTCGGGCCCGTGCCGGCGCCGGAAAAGCGCCCGCGGCTCGACGCGCTGATCGACGTCATCGCGCCCATCGCGCTGGATGGGCGCGTGGTCTCCGGCGATGCCGCGCTGGCCGCGCTGCCGGCCACCCGCCGCGTGGGCAGCAAGCCCTTCGCTGTGGAAGGCCGCAACGTGCTCACCGAGGAGTGGGAGTTTCCCATCGCCGGCCAGCGCTACGACGCGCTGCAGGCCGGCGTGCAGCTGGCCAACCGCACCGGCCCGCTGAACGAGATCGAGTACTCCGAATACGTGATGAAGGCGCAGCACTTTGCCGACGCCCTGGGCGGCGCGCCCGAGTTCCCGGACATGCTGCACGAGGTCGCCCGCGCCCGCGAGCTGGACGAATTCGCCGCCACGCACGACGCGCAGCTCAGCTTCACGCTGCGCGCGCGCCTGACGGCCTGGAGCCCCGGCTTCGTGCACCAGCAGGCCGCGCGCCTGGGCTTCACGGCCGGCGCCATTCCCGGTCGCATGGTGCTGCCGGCCGAAGAGCCCGGCCTGCCGCCGGTGCTGGGCCTGGTGTTCGACCCGCGCGCCGCGCTGTCCGAAGACCCGGAGCAGTCGGCCATCAACAGCCTGGCGCTCAGCCTGGACGTACCGCAGGTGCACCGCAACGCGCGCCCCTTCGGCCGCCTGCGCGACGTCGCCTTCGCCCTGGCCGAGGTGATGGACGGCGAGATCACCGACGACACCGGCCAGCCCCTCAGGACCGAGATGATCGACAAGATCGGCCAGGACCTGGCCCAGCTCTACGACACGCTGGACGCGCACGACCTGGCGGCCGGGTCGCCGCAGGCGCGGCGCTTGTTCAGCTGAGCCCACGCGCCCGGCTGAAGCGCCGTGGGGGGCATCGTTGCAGGCGCGTGGCTTCTGATCGAAGTCTGGTGGTGAAACGTGGCTCTAGACCTTGCCAAGTCTTGGCTGACCGCTATCAAAACAAGAAAAGCGCACCCGCCAGACCCACACCGTCATCCGGGCCGGCCATGCCCAGTGGGAAGCAGCCCGGGCCAGCCTCAGGCTCGCGCAGACCGAAGGCCTGCCCACGCTGGATTTCAACCTCGCCCACTACCGCAACGGCCGCCCCAACACCGCCATCTCAGACCTGCGCTCCCACGAAAACGTCATCGGCATGAGCCTGAGCATTTCGCTCTTCGACGGTTTTGCCACCACCTGCAGGGTACGCGCTGCCCAGGCCCAGGTGGCGGAACACGGAACCGAATCCGCGCCCGCATGGACGGTTCGTTGGAAAAGGACTGTTCTTGAGGGCGTACGCCTCTGTCAAAGGGCTCTTTTGCACCGTGAAAGCTCTCGGGTGGGTCAGCGTAGGCTTGCCTTAGTCCCAAAATGGGACTAGACTTCGACCCGTGCGAGTGATTGCTGTGTCCACCCTTCGAGCCTTCTGGGAGCGCCATCCGGACGCCGAGCAGCCGCTGAAGGCCTGGTACGAAGAGGCCACGAATGCGGCCTGGACCCAGCCCGCCGACATCAAGGCGCAGTACCGCAGCGCCAGTGTGCTGAAGAACCGTCGCCTGGTCTTCAACATCAAGGGCAATGACTACCGGCTGATCGTGGCCGTTGCGTACAAGTTGCAGATCGTCTACGTGAAGTTCGTGGGCACCCACAGGGAGTACGACGCCGTCGACGCAGAAACCGTTGAAATGGCCTGACCAGCCACGAAGGAACAACATGGACATCCGCCCCATCCACACCGAAGCAGACTACAAGGCCACGCTCAAGGAGATTTCGGCCTTGATGGAGTCCGACCCCGATCTGGGCACGCCGGAGGGGGATCGCCTGGACATCCTGGCCACGCTGGTGCAGGCCTACGAGGCCAAGTACGTGCCCATCACTGCGCCTGATCCTGTGGAAGCCATCAAATTCCGGATGGATCAGAGCGGTCTGTCTGTCAAAGACCTCGAGCCGATCATCGGCAAAAGCAACCGCGTCTACGAAGTCCTGAACCGCAAGCGCCCGTTGACGCTGGCCATGATCCGCAGGCTGCACACGAGCCTGGGCATCCCGGCCGATGTGCTGATCAAGGAGACGGCTGCAGGGTGATTAGCGAACACTGCGCTTGGCTTCGACGGGGAACAGCCTTGTCATGGGGCATCCGCTTTGGCGAAGAAGATGCATGACCCCGTGATGACCGAAAGGCAACTTGCCGCCCGTAGGAGGATCAGCCTGAAAATCCTGCGGCGCCGGTGCTTCGGCGGTGGGGGGCGATCTGGCACAAGTTCTTCCACCAAGTCCGCTACCACCAGGCCGACGTTCTCGAGTTCGAACGTCAGGGCGCACAGCGCTGGATGGCGATTCTCGGCGATGGTGAGCGCGTCCCACGCGCCGTTCCCCACCCACCGAAAGTCGATCGCTGACCCTCAGCCTTCCAGCCACCAAGCCCGAACTGCAGCAAAAACGGGGTCACACAAAAACGCGGTCAGAGCACGATTTCACTCGGCGGGCCCAACCGCAAAAAGCGGCTCAGCTCACCATTTCATGCGCGTGCGGGGCAGGTAACGCCGCCAGCTCCACCCCGGAGCTGTTCGACCGCAGCGCGGCCGATGTGCGGCAATTCAATCAGGGTCTGAACGAACCGGAGCAGATGCGGTTGGCGCTGTCTCGGGCCACGGCAGACTGGAGCCGGGTGCAGCTGGTGCTGGCAATCGCCGGAGGCGCAAAACCAGTTGCACGCGGTCGGGCCCGAGAGCGGTAGCGCCAGACCGAGTGGAACCGCGAGGTACCCAACGAGCGACGCTCAGGTCGCCCTTGGCGGGCCCTACCGGTAGCCTCGCGCCACCAGAACGCCTTGCGGGAGCACGAGGTAAAGGTTTCCGTCCACACCAAACCCGACATGCTGGACCGGGGGCAGCTCGTACTTCGACGGGTCATCCCGAAAGTCCTGCGGGGTAGGGGCCGCGCCGGTTCCAGTCAACCTTGTGACGCTGCCCGTGGAAGACACGCGGTAGAGCTGGGTGTTCACGTCACCCAAGGTCATGCGAACGCGAACGACGATCGTGTCACCGACCGCCGTGAACGTTTCCAGGGTGGTGACTTCCGTCGAGGTGGTGTCCTGCGTTGCGAAGCTCAGCCCTCGCTGCGAACAAAGCCGCTCGGGAATTTGGCCATGACGGGATGGCTCAACATGGTGATGTAGTCGTTCAGGCGGTAGGGCGTGGACACAACGCCATCGGATGAAATCCTGCGAATGGGGGGCGCAGGTTGTCCGACACGAATCCGCTGATGTCATCCACCCCATTGGTGCAGCCTTCCGCGGATTCAGTTAGATAAAGCTCGTCCTGATAGACGGTCACGCGCGACAGACGTGAAAATCTGGCTTGGGCAGCGGGGCCGTCCGCCGCCTCGCAAGCACTGAAATCGAAAGTCGGCGTTCCCGCCAAAACCGCCAGCGTCAGGGCTGACGCGGTAGGCAGTGCGCCAGGCTCGCTGGAGCCTCCGCCGTACGCCGCCACGAACACAGTGGCCGACGTCGTCAAGACCAACCATAGAAAGCTACGAGGAGTACCCATCAGTCTCTACCTCGGCGTAAGAAAGCCTGGAAGTGGCCTACGATTCGTCAGCGTGAATACAGCCAGCGGCGCAGTTCAACGTAGTCTGCCCGGAACAGGCGTGGTTGTTCGACTTGGCCCTGGCGGTCTCGCGAACAGCCCATTGAAAAGGAGGTCAGCCATGCGCGTTGCTTTTTTTATGAGTCTTACCCTGCTGCTGACCGGTTGCGGCGGAGGGCCCTCATCCTCCGGGTCGGTGCAGCCACCGGCGACTGGGCCGTCCCTCAAGCTGGAAATCGTCGCCAGCGTGCCGGCCGCGTCTGGCGCCGCGCCGAGCTGTGATGACACTCAGGCGTTGGGCCTGGCGACGGGTGCGAGCCCGCCCATCGCCGCGTCGTCTGCCGGAGAGGTGTTCGTCCCCGCCTTTTGCCAAGACACCCAGGTCAGCCTCGTGGGAGCCATTCGCCGCATCGCCACCGACGGCAGGATCACGACGTTTGCGCTGGGCAATACGGCCGGCGCCGGGGAGTTGCTGAACTCCTACCTCGATCCAAAGTCGCTGGCGTTGGACGCCAGCGGCAACCTGTTGGTGTCCGACGGCGACACCTTTTATGGCGGTACGGGCGATGTCACGCGCGTAGACCCCGGTCGTGGGCCTGGCGTGTGGCGCATCGACCCCCAGGGCAACGTCCGTCGTCTGGCGGGTGTGGTGCAGCCCATGCAGTACGGCGCCGGAACGGTCGATGGCTCCGCCGATGAGGTCGTGTTCAGCTACATGTCTACGATGTGCGCCGGCTCCGACGGAGCCGCCTACGTGGAAGGCGGCTATGTGCGACGCATCACGACCGATGGGCGTGTGAGCACCGTCATGAACGACCAAGGCAAGCCGCTTGGAGCGCTGTTGAGCTGCGGCGCTGGCGGCTTGGTTTTGGCTCAGGAGCAAATTCAGGATGCGCAAGGAGCGGCCGTCAACCGGCTGCTGGATGTCGTTGCTGGCCGGGTGCTGTGGACATCAACCGACACGCTGACATCCACCCTGGTCGTTGGCGCGACCGCGGACTTCGTGGTGGCCTTTAACCGATCGGCCGGCAACTTCAAGCTGCTTGACATCGCCTTGGGCACCGAAGCTGATGTGCAGGTGGAGTTGCCGGCCGGCCAAACGACCGTACCAGCCATCCAAACCGCGTACATGGCCGACAGCCATCACATGTACTTCGTCAGCTCGGACCTCATCTGGCGCGCCACGCTCAACTATGGCGATGGGCGATAGGGTGGGACGAGGACATCATCAAAAAAATGAGGTCAGAGAAAACTGGGGTCAGAGCACAATTTCAATCCGGCTGGGTCGGCTAGCAACTCAAGCCGCTCTGATCACGGCTGCAGGCATCTGATTTCGTGGCCCACTAGCTTTTTGCTGGGATTCAGGCCCGAAGCGATGTTCATGCGTCTTTTGTGGCTATAGTCGGCGCCAGACAAGCGCAACCAGCTATGAATAAAGAAGCAAACCTTGCCGCCCATGCCGCCGATCTGCGGGCGCGGCTGAACCGGGCGGCGCACCAGTACTACACGCTGGACGCGCCGGAGATTCCGGATGCCGAGTACGACCGGCTGTTCCAGGAACTGCAGGCGCTGGAGGCCGCGCACCCCGAACTGGCCACGCCCGATTCGCCCACCCGCCGCGTGGGTGGCGCCATTCTCGACAGCCTGCAGCCGGTGCGGCACGTGGTGCCCATGCTCAGCATCCGCACCGAGACCGACACCACGCCCAGGGGCGCCGAGGTGTTCGACCAGCGCGTGCGCGACTACCTGGCCAGCGAGCAGCGCCGCACCCAGCTCAAGCCCACGGACGAGCGTTACCGCGCCGAGCCGCTGGGGCCCGAGGCGCAGGCCATCCTGGCGGGCGCGCCAGTGGCCTACGTGGCCGAGCCCAAGTTCGACGGCCTGGCCATCAACCTGCGCTACGAAGACGGCGTGCTGGTGCAGGCCGCCACGCGCGGCGACGGCGAGACGGGCGAAGACGTGACGCAGAACATCCGCACTGTCCGCCAGATTCCCTTGCGGCTGAACGGCAAGGCCCCGCCGGTGCTGGAGGTGCGCGGCGAGGTCTACATGCGCCGCGACGACTTCGAGGCGCTGAACGAACGCATGCGCCAGAAGATGGCCGCCGGCGACAAGGCGGCGCGCACCTTCGTCAACCCGCGCAACACGGCGGCCGGCGCGGTGCGCCAGCTGGACCCGGCGCTCACGGCCGAGCGCCCGCTCAGCTTCTTCGCCTACGGGCTGGGCGAGCTCACGCCGCCGGCGCAGGGCGGGCCGGATTTCGCCTCCCACTGGCAGGTGCTGCAGGCCATGAAATCATGGGGTTTTCCGGTCTCGTCCCTTGCGCGGCGGGCGCAGGGCGCTTCTGATCTGATAGCGTTTCATGCCGACATCGCGGCCCGGCGCGACGGCCTGCCGTTCGACATCGACGGCGTGGTCTACAAGGTCGATTCGCTGGCGCTGCAGCGCGAGCTGGGCTTCGTCACCCGCGAGCCGCGCTGGGCGGTGGCGCACAAGTACCCGGCGCAGGAGCAGCTCACCACCGTGCAGGCCATCGACGTGCAGGTGGGCCGCACCGGCAAGCTCACGCCGGTGGCCAAGCTGGCGCCGGTGTTCGTGGGCGGCGTCACCGTCACCAACGCCACGCTGCACAACGAGCTGGAAGCGCGCCGCAAGGACGTGCGCGTGGGCGACACCGTGATCGTGCGCCGCGCGGGCGACGTGATCCCCGAGGTGGTGGCCGTGCTGCCCGACAAGCGTCAGGCCGGCGCGCCCGAGTTCACCATGCCCGCCCACTGCCCGGTGTGCGGCAGCGATGTGGTGCGCGAGGAGGGCGAGGCCGACCACCGCTGCACCGGCGGCCTGTTCTGCGCGGCGCAGCGCAAGCAGGCGCTGCTGCACTTTGCCAGCCGCAAGGCGCTGGACATCGAAGGCCTGGGCGAAAAGCTGGTCGATCAGCTGGTGGATGGCAACGTGGTCAAGACCCTGCCGGACCTGTACCGCATGGGCTTCGTCAGCCTGGCGGCGCTGGACCGCATGGCCGAAAAGTCCGCGCAGAACCTGCTGGATGCGCTGGAAAAATCGAAGCAGACCACGCTGGCGCGCTTTCTCTACGCGCTGGGCATCCGGCACGTGGGGGAGAGCACGGCCAAGGATCTGGCGCGCCACTTTGGCAAGCTCGACGCCGTGCTGGACGCCAGCACCGACCAGCTGCTGCAGGTGCCCGACGTCGGCCCGGTGGTGGCCGAGAGCATCCACACCTTCTTCCGGCAGCCGCACAACCGCGAGGTGGTGGAGCAGCTGCGCGCCGTGGGCGTGCACTGGCCCGAGGGCGAGCCCGCGCCGGCCGCGCTGCTGGCGCTGGCCGGCAAGACCTTCGTGCTCACCGGCACCCTGCCCACGCTGAGCCGCGACGACGCCAAGGCCATGCTCGAAGCCGCCGGCGCCAAGGTGGCCGGCAGCGTCAGCAAGAAGACCAGCTACGTGGTCGCCGGCGAGGAGGCGGGCAGCAAGCTCGACAAGGCCCGCGAACTGGGCGTGCCGGTGATCGACGAGGGGGGGATGCGGGCGTTGCTGGGCGGCGAGGGCTGAGCATGCGTTACGAGGGCCGGCTGACGCAGTGGAACGACGAACGCGGCTTCGGCTTCATCGAGCCTGTCCAGGGCGGAGACAAGGTTTTCGTGCACATCAGCGCCTTTGCGCGCAGCGACCGGGGGCCTGACGGGCGCCCGCAGCTGGGCGACCGGGTGAGCTTCGAGGTGGCCACCGACGCCCAGGGGCGCAAGCAGGCGCGCCATGTGGTGCGTCCAGACGCCGTCGCGCGGGCTGGGGTGACTGACGCGCGACGCGCGCCCAGGCCTGAGCGGGCGCGGCGGCCGGCCGAGGCGTCGAGCGGCCTGGGTTCCGCGGTGGGATGGGTGGCCGGCGTGCTGCTGGTGGCGGCGCTGGGCTGGCAGGGCTATCACTGGTGGCAGGCCTACGCCCCGGGGCGGCCGCGCGAAGCGGCGACCCTGGCGCAACCCCCCGCTCAACGTGACCCGGCGCGGCCGGTGGAGGCCGCGATTGCGTTCCGCTGCGACGGCCGCACCATGTGTTCGCAGATGACCTCCTGTGCCGAGGCCAAGTACTTCCTTCGGAACTGCCCGGGAACGAAGATGGACGGCAACCACGACGGCGTGCCTTGCGAGCAGCAGTGGTGCACCAGCCCATGGGCCAAGTGACGGACGCGCCAGCATGCCTGGGCATCGACCTCGGCGGCACCAAGATCGAGATCGCGGCGCTGGGGGCCGACGGGCGCTTCCTGCTGCGCGAGCGTTGCGCCACGCCGCAGGGCGACTACCGTGCGACGCTACAGGCCATCCGGGCGCTGGTGCGGCAGGCCGAGGCCAGCCTGGGTGCCACGGGGCTGTCCGTCGGCATGGGCATCCCGGGCAGCCTCTCGCCGATGACGGGGCGGGTGCGCAACGCCAACTCCACCGCGCTCAACGGCCAGCCGCTGCTTCAGGACCTGCAGGCGCTGCTGGGCCGGCCGCTGCGGCTGGAGAACGACGCCAACTGCCTGGCGCTGTCCGAAGCCACCGATGGCGCCGGCGCGGGCGCCGAGGTGGTGTTTGCCGCCATCCTGGGCACCGGCGTGGGGGCAGGCGTGGCGGTGCGCGGGCAGGTGCTGCACGGGCGCAACGGCGTGGCGGGCGAGTGGGGCCACAACCCGCTGCCGCTGGCCACGCCGGAGGAGCTGGCGCGGCCGGCCTGCTGGTGCGGGCGGGTGGGGTGCGTCGAGACCTGGCTGTCGGGCCCGGGTCTGGCGCGCGACCACGCTTGCGCGGCTGGCCAGGCGCTGGGTGCCGAGGCAGTCGTCACCGCAGCACGCGCCGGCGATGCTGCCGCCCAGGCCAGCCTGGCGCGTTACGCCGAAAGGCTGGCGCGGGCGCTGGCCGGGGTGATCAACCTGCTCGATCCGGACGTGATCGTGCTCGGCGGCGGCATGAGCAACGTGAAAGAGCTGTACGAGCAGGTGCCGCGCCTGTGGGCGCCGCACGTGTTCAGCGACAGCGTGCGCACCCTGCTGCGGCCCGCGCTGCATGGCGATTCGTCCGGCGTGCGTGGCGCGGCCTGGCTGGGCACGCAGGTGGGTTGAGTGCGGATGGCAGCGCGTCCTCCGCCTGGGCTGCCGGCGCGTTAAAGTAGCTGTAGCGTCCGGTTGTTCCGGGCGGGCGGTTGGTTCACTTTTCAGATGGAGGTGGTGTTCATGACACGCTCTGTTGCAATTCCCCGGCGCGCGGCGCTGGTTCTGGCCGGCGGGGCGCTGGCACTGCTGGGCGGCTGCGTGGTGGCGCCACCCTACGACCCCGGTGCGCCGGTGTATCCGGCCGCTACCTACCCGGCCCAGCCGTACTACGACTACTACGGTGCGCCGTACTACGCGCCGACCTATCCTGCGTACACGCCTTCGCTGTCGCTGGGCATCTACGACCACGACGGCTACGACCGCCGCCACTGGGATCGCCCGCCGCCCCGGCGCCCGGATTACAACCGGCCGGGCTTCAACCGCCCCGGCAACGCCCGTCCGCCGGCCGTGCGTCCCCCGCGCCCGCAGCGGCCTTCGTCCACCGGCCCCAGCGATCCGCCGCGCCTCGGCCCGTCGGGCGGTGGCGTGCCGCGTGAAGAGCTGCGCTGAGCGCGCGGGCAGGCAAGCGGGCAGACAGGCGCATTACCCACGATGGCGGTCCGTCCGATCCTGAAGATGGGCGACGCGCGCCTGCTGCGCGTGGCCAGGCCGGTGCAGGCATTTGCCTCGCCGGCGCTGGCCGAACTGGTGCAGGACCTGTTCGACACCATGCACGACGCCAACGGCGCCGGCATCGCGGCGCCGCAGATCGGCGTTGATCTGCAGGTGGTGATCTTCGGCGGTGACGCCGTGAACCCGCGCTACCCGGACCGGCCGCTGGTGCCGCGCACGGTGCTGTGCAACCCGCAGATCACGCCACTGTCTGCCGACGAGGAAGACGGCTGGGAAGGGTGTCTGTCCGTGCCCGGTTTGCGCGGGCTGGTGCCGCGCTGGCAGCGCATCCGCTACACCGGCTTCGACATCGAAGGCGCCCCGATCGACCGCGAGGTGGAAGGCTGGCACGCCCGCGTGGTGCAGCACGAATGCGACCACCTGCTGGGCAAGCTGTACCCGATGCGGATTCGTGATTTCAGCCAGTTCGGCTTCACCGGAGTGCTGTTCCCCGAGCTCGATCCGGCCGAGGACGACTGAGTTGTGGTCATCGGGTAGCTACTGATTTCATAGCTGGCGGCGCCCGTCATCACTGGCCTGGAAGCCCAAAAAGCTTGTAAACGGTCAAGAGCGCCGCGCTGTCGGGCAACCTGCCCGCCGGCTGGTGGACCAGCATCCTGCCAGCGCTGCATCAGGATCGTTCAGCCCAAAAAAAGCGGGCCCTTGCGGGCCCGTTACCTTTGGAGGAGGTAAACCTTGCGAGGTGCCGGCACGGCGTCTGGCGCGCCGCGCCCTGCGTTCAGATGTTCTCGCCGCTGCGCACCTGGTAAGTGCTCTCGGGCTTCTGGCTGCTGCCGCCCAGGCGCACGGTGGTGGGTGCGGGTGAATCGCGGTCGATCACCGAGGAAGAGGCTGCCGGCGTGCTGCGTGCGGCAGATGCCGGTTGCTGGGCGTCGTCGGCATCGCTGCCGCCCAGCGCCACACGGCGGGCGCCGTTGAAGCGCGCCTGCCAGTAGCTCACGTCCATGCTTTCCACCCGCACCTGCGCGCCGGTGCGCGGGGCGTGGATGAACTTGCCTTCGCCGATGTAGATGCCCACGTGGCTGAAGGCGCGGCGCATGGTATTGAAAAAGACCAGGTCGCCGGGGCGGAGCTGGTCTTTCTGGATGGATTCGGTGGCCCGGGCCTGCTCGGCCGCGCTGCGCGGCAGCAGCAAGCCGGCGCTCTGCTTGACCATGGCCTGCACGAAGCCGCTGCAGTCGAAACCGGTCAGGCGCGAGGTGCCGCCGAAGTGGTAGGGCGTGTCCAGCGCGCTCATGGCGTTCATCACGATTTCCGTGGCGCGGCTGGTGGATTCATGGATGGCGTCGCCGATGCGCGAGGCGATCGATTTCTGGCGCATCAGCTGGCCGAGATCGTCCTGGGCGGGGGCGGCGTGCGCGGCGGCACAGGCGCCGGCGGCCATGACGAAAGCTGCGATAAGTCTGGACATCAGGCGTGGTGCTCTGGAGCCTCGGAGGGCGTTGTTCTTGGGACCGTGTTGCCGGAGGCAACAGGTATGTCAGTACTTTCGAACTAATCGCTACCCTGAAAAGGGTAGTGCACGAAGTGTAGGACAACTTCCCGCCATCGCCGAAGTCATTCACGAACACTTTCCTAGGGTTTACCCCGATCAAGTTACAAATAGTCGATAAAAATTGCGCACTTGCACAGATTTGTTGAAGTCTGTCCTTCTACTGCGGCAGCACCGGTCGATCCCCCGTTCGCGGGGGCATGGGCAGGGTGATGCGGCGCGGCATAGACTGTCCCGCCAGATGCTGGTCATGATCAAAAGGAATGCAAGCATGATGTCCAGGCAACTGATGGCGTTCGCCACCTGCCGGAACCTGCGGGGCCTGGCGATAGCCTTGGTCGTCGCCGGTGCCCCGGTGCTTGCCGGCGCCCAGCAGGTGCGCGCGCAGACCGTGGCCGGCGGGCTGGAGCATCCGTGGGCGGTGGCCTTTCTGCCCGAGGGGCGCTTCCTGGTCACCGAGCGCCCGGGCCGCATGCGCGTGGTCGAGCCCGGCGGCCGGCTGAACGAGCCGCTGCAGGGCCTGCCCGCGGTGGCGGCAGGCGGGCAGGGCGGCCTACTCGATGTGGTGACCGACAGCGACTTCGCCCGCAACCGCACGCTGTATTTCTGCTTCAGCGAGCCCGGCGAGAACGGCACCAACAGCACCGCGCTGGCGCGGGCCCGCCTGTCCGACGACCGGCGGCGGCTGGAAGACGTGAAGGTCATCTTCAGCCAGCGGCCCAAGGTGCGCAGCTCGGCCCACTTCGGCTGCCGCATCGTCGAGCGGCGCGTGAATGGCCAGCCCGACGGCACGCTGTTTCTCACGCTGGGCGAGCGCTTCATCCGCATGCAGGATGCGCAGAAACTGGACAACCACCTGGGCAAGCTGGTGCGCGTGGGCAAGGACGGCAGCGTGCCTCCCGACAACCCCTTCGCCGGCCGCGCCGGCGCGCTGCCGGAGATCTGGAGCTACGGCCACCGCAACATGCAGGGCGCCACCTGGGGCCCGGACGGGCGCCTTTGGACGCACGAGCACGGCCCGCAGGGCGGCGACGAGATCAACCTGCCCGAGCCCGGCCGGAACTACGGCTGGCCGGTGATCACCTACGGCGAGAACTACGGCGGCGGCAAGATCGGCGACGGGCTGACCGCCAGGGCCGGCATGGAGCAGCCGCTGCATTACTGGGTGCCCTCGATCGCGCCCTCGGGCATGGCGTTTCTCACCAGCGACCGCTATGGCGCGGCCTGGAAGGGCAACCTTTTCGTCGGCTCGCTCAAGTTCCGCTACCTCGACCGCATCGAGCTGAAGAACGGCAAGGTGGCGGCCGAGCACAAGCTGCTGGAGGATGTGGGGCAGCGCATCCGCGACGTGCGTCAGGGGCCGGACGGGCTGTTGTACGTGGTGACGGACGAGCAGGATGGCAGGCTGATCCGGGTTGCTCCTGAATAGATAGCTTCCTGCGCCTGCTGCGACTGGGCTGGAGGCCGGTTTCATTCAACTTTCGCGGTTGGGCTTGAGCACCGCCCGTTTGCTCGTTGTTCGGGCCGAGTGGGTCGAAGCTCTGGCTGGCGCATGCTCAAGCTCTCGCCGAGTCGTGCAGTGGAAGCTCGGCGCGCGCGAGGTTCGCGCGATGGTGATGCTCAGATTGGGTACTTCGGTTTTTGAATGAAATCGGGGTTTTGTCAAGGCGTGGCGGGCGCAGGAAGCTATTGAAAGCGTAGTGCTTCTGGTGGCGCCGCAGGCCGGGATGTGCGCCCGGCGGCGCACCTACTTTTCTTTGTGTCGCCAAAGAAAAGTAGGCAAAAGAAAGGCGACCCCACTTGCCGTGTCCCTTCGCTTCGCTGCGGGCAACCTGCGATGCTCGGGCGCGGGGCGGCGCTGCGGAACTCGCTGCGCGCCTGCGGCGCTCCGCTCAAACAGCCGCAGCGAGTCAGAGCACGAAGCGCGGCCATCCTTCGGTGTCCGCGCCCGCCCCACGCCCTGCGCTTCTCGGCACGGCCAGAGGGGAGTGGGGAGAACACGGGCCATCGCTTCGCTCGGCCCCAAACTGCGGGTTGGGGTTGATGGATGAAAGGCGCCTTTTGCCCAGACTTGGCGGGCGCAGGCAGCTATTCAAAATGTAGCTTGTAGGTGCTGCTCAAGGCCGGGATGTGTGCGCGCCCGTGCCACCGGGCCAGGGCTGGCTGCATCGATTCGCCCGCAAAACTCGATTGACGCCCGCGCTGAGCTCGTCGAGGGAGCCGCGCCCGGACGGTGCTTGCAGAATCCGGCGCGATCCGGCACCACGGCTGTTTTGCCAACCGGCGCCGGCGGCCGGCGCCGGCGGCCGGCGCAGACGGCCCGCTTATTTGAACCCGGCCCGGTCCAGCATCTGCTGCACCTGGACCTGGCTGGTGCCCAGGGTGCCGACGGGGGTGTCGTCGATCTTGAAGCTGCGGCCGCCGGTCATGGCCTTGAGGGCCGGGTTGTCGGTGGTCACGCCGCGGGCCACCGGCCATTCGTTGTTGCCGTTGGCGAAGTAGTTCTGCGCCGCGGGGCTGGCCAGGTATTCGAGGAACCTGGTGGCGCCGTCCACGTTCTTGCTGTGGCGCGCCACGGCGCCGCCGGCCACGTTGACGTGCGTGCCCCAGCTGGCCTGGTCCGGGAAGACCACGCCCACGCGCTCGGTCACGGCGCGGTCTTCCGGGGTGCCGGAGCGCATCAGGCGCGCCAGGTAATAGCTGTTGGTCACCGCGATCTGGCATTCGCCGCTGGCCACGGCGCGGATCTGGTCGGTATCGCCGCCCTTGGGCGCGCGCGCCATGTTGGCCACCATGCCCTTCAGCCAGGCCTCGGTCTTTTCCGGGCCCAGGTGCGCGTTGACGGCGCTGAACAGGCTCAGGTTGTAGGGATGCGAGCCGGAGCGGATGCACAGCCGCCCCTTGTTGCGCGGATCGCCCAGCTTCTCGTAGGTGTCGACATCCTCGCGCTTGACCTTGATCTTGTCGTACACGATCACGCGCGCCCGGGTCGAGAAGCCAAACCAGGCCACGCCGCCGTCGGCCGCCGGCGCGGCGCGCAGGTTGGGCGGGATGGCTTCGTCCAGCGCCTTGGACCTGATGGGCAGGAACAGGCCGTCCTGTTCGCCGCGCCACAGGCGGGCGGCATCGACCAGCAGGATCACGTCGGCCGGCGAGGCGCTGCCTTCGGCCTTCAGGCGGGCGATGATGCCGGCGTCGTCGGCGTCGACGCGGCGGATCTGGATGCCGGTGGCCTTGGTGAAGTCGTTGTAGAGCGACTCGTCGGTGCTGTAGTGGCGCGCGGAGTAGAGGTTGATCACGCCCTGGGCATGGACGGCCGGCGCGGCGGCAAGCAGCAGGGCGGACAGGCTGGTGGCAAGGGCGGCGGCGCGCAGAAGCATTCAGGGTTCCCTTCGTCGAAATCGGTCGGACTGGAAGGGATTCTAATGCAAACGAGAACGATTCCTAATTGAAACGGAGCCAGGGAGCAAGGGGACGCTGGGGACTGGGCGATGCCGGGTGGCTGGAGCCGGGCATCGAGCATCAGCCGCCGCCGGACGGAATCCGGCCTATCGTGACCTCCCGTTCGGGAAACGACCGTGTTCGGATGGAACGGGCAAAAAAAGAGGCCGGTCAAAGACCGGCCCTTGAAGGGATCCCTGAGCCCGCGAAGGGCTTCGAAAGGATCCGAGGAGACAACCATCACGGTGCCACGGAGTTGGCACCTTCGCTTGGGACTTGCAATCTGTCGTCGGACGCGGGTGGCGCGCGGGGCGCACCACCCGGCGGACCATCAGCGCTTCTTGGCAGCGGCGGAGGCGCTCTTGGCAGCGTTGGTGGCCGTGGTCGTCACGGCGTTGAAGTTGGCTTCGGCCACGTCGGAGGCTTGCTTGACAGCCTTCTGCACGGACTCGAAAGCGTTGTTGGCAGCGGCCACGGCGCTCTTCATCACGGCCACGGCGGTTTCGGAACCGGCGGGGGCGTTCTTGGCGGCGTTGTCCACCAGAGCGGCCATCTGGGCTTGGCTCTCGGCCATCTTGGATTCGAAGGCCTTGCCGAACTCGGCGCCGGTGGCGGAGGCGATGTCGTACAGGTGGCGGCTGTAGGCAGCGGCTTTCTCGGCCAGGGGCTGGAACATGGAGGCCTGCAGGGCCAGCAGTTCCTGGGCGTCCTTGGCGGACAGCATGGCCTGGGTGTGGCCGGCGGACTCAGCCATCGCGGCCTTGGTGGCGTTGACGTTCAGGTCGATCAGCTTTTCCACGCCTTCGAAGGCTTTGGCGGTCAGGCCGTACAGGGTTTCCATGTTGGCTTTTTGGGCCGCAACGATTTGCTCGGGGGTCAGCATGTTCAATCTCCTATGCAGTTCAATGAAGGGTCGAGGTCAGCCGCCTGAAACCACTTCTTATGTTGCAGTGCAGCATGGAACGGATTTTAGGCAATCGCGCAGGGATTTCAAGGCTTTGGCGGCCGGATGCACCAATTTAGAGTTGGCACCCTAGGAGTGTGCGCGGCACAAGGGCCGTCGGCTGCAACGCTTTGTGCCGCGCACGCCTCCAGGATGCTCCCGCACCATGAAGACACGCTGATGAAGGCCTTCTATTCCACCCGCTACGTGCTGCCGCTGCCGGCGGGGCACCGCTTTCCGATGCACAAGTACGGCCGGCTGCACGAACGCCTGTCGGCCGAGCTGCCGGCCGTCGAGCAACGCCAGGCCGAGCCTGCGGACGACGCCATGCTGGCGCGCGTGCACGCGCCGGCCTACATCGCGGCCGTGGCCAGCGGCAGCATCGACCCGAAGGCGCTGCGCGAGATCGGCTTTCCCTGGAGCGAGGCCATGGTGGAGCGCTCGCGCCGCTCGGTGGGCGCCACGGTGGCGGCCGCCCGCCTGGCACGGTCGGAGGGCATCGCCGCCAACCTGGCGGGCGGCACGCACCACGCGAGTGCCGACAAGGGCGGCGGCTTTTGCGTGTTCAACGACATCGCCGTGGCCGCGCGCACGCTGCAGCACGACGCGCTCTCGGCCGGGCAGGCGCCGCCGCGGGTGGCCGTGATCGACCTCGACGTGCACCAGGGCAACGGCACGGCGTCCATCTTCGCGGCCGACGATTCGGTGTTCACGCTGTCCGTGCACGGCGAGCGCAACTTCCCGTTCCGCAAGGAGCCCGGCGACCTCGACGTCGGCCTGCCCGACGGCACCGGCGACGTCGACTACCTCGACGCGCTCGATCTCGCGCTGGTGGAGCTGGACGCGCGCTTCCGGCCCGACTTCGTGTTCTACCTGGCCGGCGCCGATCCGCACGAGGGCGACCGGCTGGGCCGGCTCAAGCTCACGCTGGGCGGCCTGCGCCGGCGCGACGAGCGCGTGCTGGCCTGGGCCTGGCAGCGGCGCGTGCCGCTGGCGCTGGCCATGGGCGGCGGCTACGGTCACGACATCGACACCACGGTGCAGGTGCAGCTGGGCACCTTTGCCGTCGCCTTGGCGCACTGGCAACGGTGGCAGCGCTGGCAGAATGCGTCGCCATGAATGCTCCCGCCAAGCCGGCCCGGCCGGCGCCCGAGTCGCGCGACGGCTACCGCGCCTTCCGCACCATCACCACCCGCTGGATGGACAACGACATGTACGGCCACGTCAACAACGTGGTGTACTACAGCTGGTTCGATACCGCGGTGAACGCCTGGCTGATCGAGCAGGGCGTGCTCGACACGCAGAACGGCCAGGTCATCGGTCTGGTGGTGGAAACGCAGTGCCTGTACTTCGAGTCGCTGGCGTTTCCCCAGAACATCGAGGCCGGCATCCGCGTGGCGCACCTGGGCAGCTCCAGCGTGCGCTACGAGGTCGGCCTGTTCGCCGAGGGCGCGCCCAAGACGGCCGCGCGCGGCCATTTCGTCCATGTGTACGTCGATCGCGCGACGCAGCGCCCGGTGCCCCTGCCGGCCGACCTGAAGCGCGCGCTGGAGAAGCTGGTATGTCCCAACTGAACGCCCCCATCGCCGACCCGGCCAGCGTGGACGCGGCCATCGAGAACCGCTTTTGCGTGCGCGCCTTCAAGCGCGAGGTGCTGGTGCCGCGCTCGCAGATAGAGCGGCTGCTGCAGATCGCCAGCCGCGCGCCGTCGGGCACCAACACCCAGCCCTGGAAGGTGTATGTGCTGGAAGGCGCCACCCGCGATGCGCTGTGCGACAAGGTCTGCGAAGCCCACGACAGCCTGCGCGACCACCCCGAGCTGGAAACCAGGTACCGCCCCGACTACGACTACTACCCGCGCCACTGGGTCGATCCGTACCTGGCGCGCCGGCGCCAGAACGGCTGGAGCCTGTACGGCCTGCTGGGCATCGGCAAGGGCGACAAGGACAGGATGCACGCCCAGCACCAGCGCAACTTCCGCCTGTTCGACGCGCCGGTGGGGCTGATGTTCACCGTCGACCGCGTGATGGGGCAGGGCAGCCTGGTGGACTACGGCATGTTCCTGCAGAACCTGATGGTGGCCGCGCGCGCCCACGGCCTGCACACCTGCCCGCAGGCGGCCTGGAACGACTACGCCAGCATCGTGCTGCCGCACATCGGCGCCACGGCCGAGGAGATGCTGGTCTGCGGCATGGCGCTGGGCTACGCCGACGAGACCGCGCTGATCAACACCTACAGCACGCCGCGCGAGCCGGTGGCGTCGTTCACGCACTGGGTGGAGTGAACGCGCCGGAGGGTGGCAGTTTGAAGGTTAAATTGGCCTGCGGCCCGCTCGTGGCGGGCGCAGGCAGCTATGCAATCGGTAGCGAACGGGTCAGTCGTTCACCAGCACCAGCTTGCCCTTGACCTCGCGGCTGCCCATGCGGGCGTAGGCGGCCTTGAGCTCGCTCATCGGCATCTGCCGGTCGATCACCGGCTTGATCCTGCCCTGCGCGTACCAGCTGGCCAGCTCCTGCATCATGGCGGCGTTGGCCTGCGGCTCGCGGCGCGCGAAGTCGCCCCAGAACACGCCGACGATGCTGGCGCCCTTGACCAGCGCCAGGTTGATCTTGATCGCCGGGATGTCGCCCGCCGCGAAGCCGATCACCAGGTGCCGGCCGCGCCAGGCGATGGAGCGGAACGCCGGCTCGGTGAACGGGCCGCCCACCGGGTCGTAGATCACGTCCGGGCCCTTGCCGCCGGTCAGCTCCTTGAGGCGCTCGCGCAGGTCCTGGGTGCTGTAGTTGATGGTCTCGTCGGCGCCGAGCTGCCTGCAGAAATCGCACTTCTCGTCGGTCGAGGCGGCGGCGATGACCTTCGCGCCCGCCACCTTGGCGATCTGGATGGCCGACATGCCCACGCCGCCGGCCGCGCCCAGCACCAGCACGGTCTCGCCGGGTTTGAGCTGGCCGCGGTCCATCAGCGCGTGGTGGCTGGTGGCGTAGATCATGATGAAGGCGGCCGCGTCCACCGGCGGAAAGCCCGCCGGCAGCGGCATGCACAGCTTGGCCGGCGCCAGCGTGTGGGTGCCGAAGCCGCCGGTGCCCGACAGGCAGGCCACGGCCTGGCCTACCTGCAGGCCGGTCACGCCTTCACCCACGGCCTCGATCACGCCGGCGTATTCGGAGCCCGGCACGAAGGGCAGCTCCGGCTTGTGCTGGTACTTGTTCTGCACGATCAGCAGGTCGGGGAAGTTCAGGCTCGCGGCCTGGATGCGGATCAGCACCTGGCCCTTGCCGGGCTGGGGTGTGGGCAGTTCCTTCCAGGTGAGCGCGTCGACACCGACGGGGTTTTCGCAAAGCCAGGCGTGCATGGGCGGGGTCTCCTGTTTGATCGCCATCAAGATGAGCGCCGATCATAGAAGCCGCCCCGGCGGCGCGCTTGTCCCTGCGGCGACGGCCAAGCCGGCCGGGAAGGGCTGCGCCCTACAATCGGTTGCATTCGAGCGCACCCACCCATGAAGATCCTGCTTTCCAACGACGACGGCTACCAGGCCATGGGCATCGTCGCGCTGTATGAGGCGCTGAAGGCCACCGAAGGGGTGCAGGTCGAGGTGGTCGCCCCCGAGCACAACAACAGCGCGAAGTCCAACTCGCTCACGCTGCATTCGCCGCTCTACGTGTACGAGGCTGCCAACGGCTTCCGCTACGTCAACGGCACGCCGGCCGACTGCGTGCACATCGCGCTCACCGGGCTGCTGGGCTACCGGCCGGATCTGGTGGTCTCCGGCATCAACAACGGCGCCAACATGGGCGACGACACCATCTATTCCGGCACCGTGGGCGCCGCCATGGAGGGCTACCTGTTCGGCATCCCGGCCATCGCGTTCTCGCAGATCGAGAAGGGCTGGGCCCACCTCGACGCGGCCGCCGCCCGGGCCGCGCAGCTGGTGCAGCAGCTCGGCCGTCACCAGGTCGAAGGCGGCAAGCCCTGGCTGCTGAACGTGAACATTCCCAACCTGCCGTTGGACGAGCTGAAGCCGGTCAAGGTCTGCCGCCTGGGCCGCCGGCACGCGGCCGAGCGCGTGATCACGCAGACCAATCCGCGCGGCGACACCATGTACTGGATCGGCGGCGCCGGTCCGGCGGCCGACGCGGCCGAGGGCACCGATTTCCACGCCACCGCGCAGGGCCACCTGTCGCTCACACCGCTGAAGGTGGACCTGACCGACCGCGACGCGCTCAGCTACTGGGCGCAGGGCGTGGCGCGCCTCACGCAGGGCGAGGGCGGCTGATGGCCACGCAGCGCCCGGGCTTCCCGGCCCGCATCTTCCCCGCCGGCAACGCGCCAGCCGCGCCCGCACGGCGCCCGGCGGCGCCCGTGCCGCCCGCCGCGCCCGCGCCCACCGGTGCCGCGCGCGACCCGATCCCGGCGCGCGGCCGCATGGTGCAGCAGCTGGCGGCCGACGGCATCCAGGACGCCGCCGTGCTGCGCGCCATGGGCGCCGTGGAGCGGCACCGCTTTGTCGATGGCGCGCTGGTGCCGCAGGCCTACGAGGACACGGCGCTGCCCATCGGCCTGGGGCAGACCATTTCCAAGCCCAGCGTGGTGGCGCGCATGGTCGAGCTGCTGATGCAGGGCGGCCTGCGCGGCGAGGACGGCCGCCTGGGCCGCGTGCTCGACATCGGCACCGGCTGCGGCTATCAGGCCGTGGTGCTGGGCCAGCTGGCCACCGAGGTCTACAGCATCGAGCGCCTGCGCGACCTGCACGAGAAGGCGCGCGCCAACCTGCGCCCGCTGCGCATCGCCAACGTGCACCTGATCCTGGGCGACGGCATGGCCGGTTTCGCCAAGGGCGCACCGTATGCGGGCATCATCGCGGCGGCGGGCGGTGAACTCGTGCCCGATGCGTGGATCGATCAGCTGGCGGTTGGCGGCCGCATCGTGGCGCCTCTGGCATCGAGTGGCGGACAGGCGCTGGTGGTGGTCGACAAGTCGCGGCAAGGTGTGTCACACACCGTGCTGGAGGCCGTGAATTTCGTGCCTCTAAAATCAGGCGTTGCCTGAAGGAAGCAGTGAAATGATGCTTGTAAGTCGAAAGACTTGGATCGCGTTGGCCGTCGCCGGCGCGGCGGTGCTGGGGGGTTGCAGCTCCAGTGCCATCAACCGCGCGCCCGTGGAAGACCGCGGCATGACGGCGCGCGCCACCATGCCCACCGTGGACCCCGCCACCCTGCCGGGCGCCGAGAACGCCGGCAAGCCCGGCTACTACACCGTGCGCCAGGGCGACACCATCATGCAGATCGCGCGCGACCACAACACGCAGTGGCGCGAGATCGCACGCTGGAACAACCTCGAGAACCCGAACGTGATCGAGGTCGGCCAGGTGCTGCGTGTGGTGCCGCCTACCCCGATGGCCCCGCCGCCCGTGGCCGCAGCGCCGGCCACGCCGCGTGCGCCCGCGCCCAAGGCCGAACCCAAATCCGAGCCGGCCGCGCCGGCGGTGGCAGCCGCCACGCCCGCGCCCGCACCGGCTGCGTCGCCACCCCCGCCGCCCTCGGCCGGCGAGGACGACGTGGCCTTCATGTGGCCCGCCGCCGGCAGCGTGGTGGCCGGCTTCGACGACGCCAAGAACAAGGGTCTGGACATCGCCGGCAAGGCCGGCGAGCCGGTGCTGGCCGCGGCCGATGGCAAGGTGGTCTACGCCGGTGCCGGCCTGCGCGGCTACGGCAACCTGATCATCCTGAAGCACAACAACACCTTCCTCACGGCCTACGCGCACAACCAGACGCTGCTGGTCAAGGAAGACCAGAGCGTGAAGAAGGGCCAGAAGATCGCCGAGATGGGCAACACCGACGCCGATCGCGTGAAGCTGCATTTCGAGATCCGCCGCTCCGGCAAGCCGGTGGATCCGTCGCGCTACCTTCCGGGGCGCTAGGCCCCCAGGCTGCGCGGGCTTCGTTCAGCTCCGCCACCCCCTTGAGGGGGCACCGCCAGTGACCGGTACAAGCCCGGCCACCAGCGGTTGCTGGCTTGGCCTGCTCCGCGGCCATCTGACGGCTGGCGTGGTGACGGGAGAGTCCTGATGGAGGCCCGCTCGGCGCTTTCCAACTGCTTTGTCCGCTGCGATAACTACTGATTTGATAGCTGCCTGCGCCCGCCATTGCTGGGCTGCAAGCCATTTTGACCATGAATCCTGAGTCCGACGCCGCCGCGCCTGCCGCCACCGATCTGCCGGAGGGCTGGCTGCGCATCGAGTCGCTGGACATCGAGGCGCAGGGCGTGGCGCACCGGCCGGACGGCAAGGTGGTGTTCGTCGAAGGGGCGCTGCCGGGCGAGCTGGTGAGCGTCAACGTCCATCGCCGCAAGAACAACTGGGAAGCCGCCACGCTGACCGAGCTGCACAGCGCCAGCAGCCAGCGCGTGCGGCCGCGCTGCCCGCACTTCGGCCTGCACGCCGGTGCCTGCGGCGGCTGCAAGATGCAGCATCTGGAGCCGGCGGCGCAGGTGGCCATCAAGCAGCGCGTGCTGGAAGACAACCTGTGGCACCTGGGCAAGGTGCGCGCCGAGCGTGTGCTGCCGCCCATCCACGGCCCGAGCTGGGGTTACCGCTGGCGCGCGCGCCTGTCGGTGCGCTACGTGGCCAAGAAGGGCGAGGTGCTGATCGGCTTTCACGAGCGCAAGAGCCGCTACGTGGCCGATATGCGCGAATGCCCGGTGCTGCCGCCCGAGGTGAGCGCGCTGCTGCTGCCGCTGCGCGCCCTGATCTTCGGCATGGACGCTCGCGAAACCTGCCCGCAGATCGAGCTGGCCTGCGGCGACGGCGTGACCGCGCTGGTGCTGCGTCACCTGGAGCCGCTGTCGGAGGCCGATGCGCGCCGTCTGCGCGACTTCGCTGCCCAGCATGCCGGCGTGCAATGGTGGCTGCAGCCCAAGGGGCCGGACACCGTGCACCTGCTGGACGAAGGCGGCCCGCAACTCGCCTACGCGCTGCCCGAGTTCGGCATCACCATGCCCTTCAGGCCGACCGATTTCACCCAGGTCAACCCGCACATCAACCGCGTGCTGGTCGCGCGCGCGCTGCGCCTGCTGGACGTGCAGCCGCACGAGCGCGTGATCGACTGGTTCTGCGGCCTGGGCAACTTCACGCTGCCGCTGGCCACCCGGGCGCGCGAGGTGCTGGGCGTGGAAGGCAGCGAGGCCCTGGTCGCCCGCGCGCGCCAGAATTTCAAGCAAAACGGGCAGAACGCCCAGGCAGGGCGGGCGCAGGCAGCTACGAGTTTCGTAGCGCGCAACCTGTTCGAGATGAGCGCGGCGCAACTGGTGGCCGACGGCACGGCGGACCGCTGGCTGGTCGATCCACCGCGCGAAGGCGCCTTCGCCCTGGCCATGGCGCTGGCCGCCATCCATCAGGCCCGCCATGGCAGTGTGCCGGCGGTGGGTGAGGGCGAGGGTGAAGGCGAGGGCAACGCTCCCGCATCCGAGCCGCTGCCTCCGGGTGCCGAGCAATGGCAGCCCCCGCGCCGCATCGTCTACGTGAGCTGCAACCCCGCCACGCTGGCGCGCGACGCCGGCCTGCTGGTCCACCAGGCCGGCTACCGCTGCACGGCAGCCGGCGTGGTCAACATGTTTCCGCACACTGCGCACGTGGAGAGCATGGCGGTGTTCGAACTCGGCGACTGATCCAGCGCGAAACCGCACGCTACGATGCGGGCCTGATCCCTACCCATCCGCCATGTCCATCCTGCAGCCCGTCGTGCTTTCCGGCGGCAGCGGCACGCGCCTGTGGCCGCTGTCGCGCGAGTCCTACCCCAAGCAGTTCCTGTCGTTCTCGGGCGACGGCCGCTCGATGTTGCAGCACACCGTCCAGCGGCTGGAGGGGCTGGGCGAGCAGCCCGCGGTGGCCGGCCCGCTGGTGGTCTGCAACGCCGAGCACCGCTTCATCGTCGCGCAGCAACTGGCGGAGCTGGGCCTGGCGCACCCGCGCATCGTGCTGGAGCCGGCGGGCCGCAACACGGCACCGGCGCTCACGCTGGCAGCGCTGGCCGCGCGTTCCGCCCAGACACCTGATGCCGACTCCCCGGTGCTGCTGGTGATGCCCGCCGACCACGTCATCGCCGACGTACCAGCCTTCCACCGCGCCGTTGCCGCAGGCTGGCAGGCGGCGCGGGCCGGCGCCATGGTGGTGTTCGGCGTGATGGCCGACCGGCCTGAAACCGGCTATGGCTACATCCGCCAGGGTCCGCCGCGCGCCGATGGCAGCTTCGACGTGCTGGGCTTCACCGAAAAGCCCGACGCCGAGCGCGCGCGGCGCTACCTGGACGCGGGTGACTACCTCTGGAACAGCGGCCTGTTCGCCGTACGCGCCGACGTCTGGCTGCAGGCCATCGGCCGCTACCGCCCGGACATCCTGGCCGCATGCGAAGCCGCCATGCACGGCGCATTGCAGGACGTGGATTTCATCCGGCCGGACACGGCGGCTTTCGAGGACTGCCCGTCCGACTCGATCGACTACGCCGTCATGGAACGGCTGCCGTCCGACGCGGCCGCCGGCGTGCCCGCCGCGCTGGTGCCGCTGGCCGCCGGCTGGTCGGACCTGGGCGCCTGGGACGCGGTGTGGAGCGTGCAACCCAAGGACGCTGCCGGCAACGCCGCAGTGGGGCCGGCAGTCAGCATGGATTCGCGCAACACCCTGCTGTTTTCCAGCGGCCGGCTGGTGGCCGGGCTGGGTCTGGACGATCTGGTCGTGGTGGAAACGCCCGACGCCGTGCTGGTGGCCCGGCAGGACCGCCTCCAGGAGGTGAAGCAGCTGGTCGCGCTGCTGCGCGAGCGCGGGGACACGCTGGCGGGCGCCCACCGCAAGGTGCACCGCCCCTGGGGCTGGTACGACGAGATCGACGCCGGCGAGCGCTTCAAGGTCAAGCGCATCGTGGTCAACCCCGGCGCCAGCATCAGCCTGCAGAAACACCACCACCGCGCCGAACACTGGGTGGTGGTGCGCGGCACCGCGCATGTGACGCAGGGCGACGAAGTGCGGTTGCTGGGCGAGAACGAATCCACCTTCATCCCACTGGGCCACGTGCACCGGCTGGCCAACCCCGGCAAGCTGCCGCTGGAGGTGATCGAGGTGCAGTCCGGCAGCTACCTCGAGGAAGACGACATCGTGCGCTACGAAGACACCTACGGGCGCGAGCGAGAGGGCTGATTCAGCGCGCGTTGCCGTGCCTGTGCCGAGCGCCAGGCAACAAAAAACCCGCCTCGTGGGCGGGTTCTCTGCTTGGATGTTTTGGCTCCCCGACCTGGGCTCGAACCAGGGACCTACGGATTAACAGTCCGGCGCTCTACCGACTGAGCTATCGGGGAACAAGCCTTGCATTATAGCCTGCTTTTCGGGCTCTCCTCAACGCTCTTGCAATGCGCCGCATCGGCCTTATCATCCATGCAACTCCGGGGTGCCCGCGTCAGGCGAGCTGAGATGGTCTTCAGGGCCGAACCCGTCAACTTGATCCGGTTAGCACCGGCGTAAGGAAGAGCAGGAGCCCACGGGCGCTTCCCTGGCGGAAGCCCCCGGCGGCAAGGGCAGCCCCGGAGTCCCACCCCAGGCACATCCAGGAGCTCCGCCCATGAACGCCCCCGACAAGATCGCCCAGCTGCTCGCCCTCACGCGCGAGCCCTTGCCTGCCTCCACCAAGGGCGTGATGGAAGGCAGCCGCCCCGACATCCGCGTGCCGGTGCGCGATGTGCGGCTGACCAACGGGCGCGAGGTTTCGTTCTACGACACCTCCGGCCCCTACACCGATCCCAAGGTGGCGATCGACGTGCGCGCGGGTCTGGCACCCGTGCGTGCCGCCTGGATTGCCGAGCGCGGCGACACCGAGGCCTACGAGGGCCGTCTGGCCCACATCCTGGACGACGGCGGCAAGCATGAGGGGCGCGATGCCGAGCGCATCGACCAGCTGCGCCGCGAAGCCGCCGGCCTGCAGCGCCAGCCGCGCCGCGCCCGCAGCGGCGCCAACGTCACGCAGATGCACTACGCCCGCCAAGGCATCGTGACGCCCGAGATGGAATACATCGCCCTGCGCGAGAACGGCCGTCTGGAATGGACGCAGGAATTTCTCAGCCAGCGCGAGCGCGAGGCCCGCCGCCGCGGCAACCCGATGGGCGCCACCTTGCCCGACCGCATCACGCCCGAGTTCGTGCGCGACGAGGTGGCGCGCGGCCGCGCCATCATCCCGGCCAACATCAACCACCCGGAGATCGAGCCGATGATCATCGGCCGCAACTTCCGCGTGAAGATCAACGCCAACATCGGCAACAGCGCCGTCACCAGCAGCATCGAGGAAGAGGTGGAAAAGCTGGTCTGGTCGATCCGCTGGGGCGCCGACACGGTGATGGATCTGAGCACCGGCCGCAACATCCACACCACGCGCGACTGGATCGTCCGCAACAGTCCCGTGCCCATCGGCACCGTGCCGATCTACCAGGCGCTGGAAAAAGTGGGCGGCGTGGCCGAAGACCTCACCTGGGCCATCTTCCGCGACACCTTGATCGAGCAGGCCGAGCAGGGCGTGGACTACTTCACCATCCACGCCGGCGTGCGCCTGCCCTTCATCCACCTGACGGCAGACCGCGTGACGGGCATCGTCAGCCGCGGCGGCTCCATCATGGCCAAGTGGTGCATCGCGCACCACCGTGAAAGCTTCCTGTACGAGCACTTCGAAGAGATCTGCGAGATCATGAAGGCCTACGACGTGAGCTTCAGCCTGGGTGACGGCCTGCGCCCCGGCTGCGCGGCGGATGCCAACGACGAAGCCCAGTTCGCCGAACTGCGCACCCTGGGCGAGCTGACGCAGACCGCCTGGAAGCACGACGTGCAGACCATGATCGAAGGCCCGGGCCACGTGCCCATGCACATGATCCAGGCGAACATGGACGAGCAGCTCAAACACTGCCACGAGGCGCCGTTCTACACCCTCGGCCCGCTGACCATCGACATCGCGCCGGGCTACGACCACATCGCGTCGGCCATCGGCGCCGCCATGATCGGCTGGATGGGCACGGCCATGCTGTGCTACGTCACGCCCAAGGAGCACCTGGGCCTGCCGGACCGCGACGACGTCAAGCAGGGCATCATCGCCTACAAGATCGCCGCCCATGCAGCCGACGTGGCCAAAGGCCACCCGGCCGCCCGCGCGCGAGACGACGCAATCAGCCACGCGCGTTTCGAGTTCCGCTGGGAAGACCAGTTCAACCTGGGGCTCGATCCGGACACCGCGCGCGACTTCCACGACGAAACCCTGCCCAAGGACAGCAGCAAGACCGCGCACTTCTGCAGCATGTGTGGCCCCAAGTTCTGCAGCATGAAGATCACGCAGGAGGTGCGCGACTTCGCCGCCGCCAAGGGCCTGAGCGAGGCCGAGGCGCTGAAGGCCGGCATGGACGAGAAGTCGAAGGAGTTCCAGGCCAAGGGCGGCGAGTTCTACGTGCCCATTCAGCCGGTTTGATGGTAAATCAGCCTCCAGCCCTTTTGTGGCGGTCGCAGGCAGCTATGAAAATGAGTGCAAACCATGGTTGATCCCATGCACGTCGGCATCGCCGGTGCCGGCCTGCTGGGCCGGCTGCTGGCCTGGCGGCTGGCCGCTGCCGGCCATCGCGTGAGCGTGTTCGACACCGCGGCCGGCCCGGAGCCCGTGCCGCGCAGCCAGGCGCCCGAACCCTACGTGCCCACGGCGGCCGGCTTCACCGCAGCAGGCATGCTCAGCCCGCTGGCCGAGCTGGACAACGCCGAGCCGGCGGTGGCCGCGCTGGGCTGGCGCTCGCTGGCGCTGTGGCGCGGCGTCACGGCAGCCCTGGGTACGCCAGGCTTCGCCACGCGTGGCAGCCTGCTGGTGGCGCACCGCGCCGATCTGGGCGCCGCGCAGCGCGTGCTGGATCGCCTGCGGGCCGCCACCGCCACGCAGGAATGGCGCGTCGCCAGCCCGGCCGAAGGCGTGCAGCCGCTGGACGCCGCCGCGCTGCGCGCGCTGGAGCCGGCGGTGCAGGGCCCGTCGCACGCCTGGCTACTGTCGGGCGAAGGGCAGATCGACACCGTAGCCACCCTGCGCGCGCTGTACGCCGCCGCCGAAGGCGCGGCCTGGCACTGGGGTACGCAGGTGCTGGCGGTGCAGGGCGGCGCGCGCGGCGGCACGCTGCACCTGGCCGATGGCCGCGTGCTGGCCTTCGACGCCGTGGTGGACGTGCGCGGTGTGGGCGCCAAACCCGCACTGCCTGTTCGAGGTGTCCGCGGGGAGGTCATCTGGCTGCATTGCCCGGACCACGGCCTCACGCGGCCGGTGCGGCTGCTGCACCCGCGCCATCGCGTGTACGTGGTGCCGCGCTCGGCGCAGGACGTGCTGGTGGGTGCCAGCGAGATCGAGAGCGAAGACCGCTCGCCGGTCAGCCTGCGCTCGGCCACCGAGCTGATGGCCGCCGCCCACAGCGTGGTGCCGGTGCTGGCCGAGGCGCGCATCCTCAAGCTCGACGTCAACCTGCGCCCCGCGCTGCCCGACAACGCGCCGTACACCGAGCACGGCGAGCGCCTGCTGCGCATCAACGGCCTGTTCCGCCACGGCTGGCTGCTGGCGCCCGCGTTGGTGGATGCGGCGCTGCGCCACAACGGCTGGGCGGATGGCGGGCTTGCTTCTGAAAGCATAGCTGCCTGCGTCCGCCAGGAGCCGGCCACGGCATGATTTCATCCTCAATCCAGCAGGCCGCCGTGACCGCGGAGCAGATCACCGTGCAGCTCGACGGTCAGCCCAGGCGGCTGCCCGCGGGCACCACGCTGGCGCAGCTGGTCGAGCAGCTTGGCCATGCGTCGCAGGGCGTCAGCACCGCCGTCAACGGCGAGTTCGTGGCGCGCGGCCAGCGCGCGCAGCGGACGCTGGGCGAGGGCGACGCGGTGCTGCTGTTCCAGCCGATCGTGGGAGGCTGAGGCATGGGTGAGTCCGCCGGACCGGAACTGCCGCTCGTGGCGGACCTCGTCTACACCCCGGCGCTGGTGCGCCAGGCCTACACGCGCGCCTGGCGCCAGGCGGTGGGCGGGTACTACCTGATCGCCCTGCTGGTGGTGGCGGTCACGCTGGGCTGGCATCTGTCGCAACGGCGCGCCGGCTGGTTTGGCGGCGCGCTGGGGTGCGCGTTGCTGATGGGCGCCGTTTTTCCGGTTTTTCTGTGGCGGACGATGCAGCGCCGCGGCCGCGCCGCCTTCGACGCGCTTGGCGATCCGCCGGTCGCCACCCTGGCGGCGGATGAGGGCGGCTTCAAGGTGGCATCGGCGCATGGCGAAATGCGCTTCCCCTGGGACCGCGTGACCTACGTTTGGCGGTACCCCGAGCACTGGACCATCGGCTTGGGTGACGCAGGCTCGGTCACCATTCCGCTGGCCAGCGTTTCAGAGGCGATGCAGGCGTTCGTGCTCGATCAGGTGCGCGCACACGGAGGAAAACTTGTCTGACTCAATTCTTGGCGCGGCGCCGGCACGCGCTCCCGACACCTGGTCCGTTGGCGACGTCACCCTCACCAGCCGCTTTCTCCTGGGCACTGCCGGCTACCCCTCGCCGCAGGTGCTGCGCGAGGCCATCGCGGCCTCGGGCACGCAGGTGGTCACGGTGGGGCTCAAGCGGCAGCTGGCCCCAGCCAACGCCGGCGGCGACAACGGCTTTGTGGAGATCATCCGCGCCGCGCTGAAGGAGCAGGGCGCGCGCCTGCTGCCCAACACCGCCGGCTGCACCACGGCGCGCGAGGCGGTGCAGCTGGCCCACATGGCGCGCGAGCTGTATGACACGCCCTGGGTCAAGCTCGAGGTGGTGGGCGACGACTACACGCTGCAGCCCGACCCGCAGGAGCTGGTCGAGGCCGCGCGCCAGCTCGCCAAAGACGGCTTCACCGTGTTCCCGTACTGCACCGACGACCTGGTGACCTGCAAGCGCCTGCTCGATGCGGGCTGCCCGCTGCTCATGCCCTGGGGCGCGCCCATCGGCTCCGGCCAGGGGCTGGTCAACCCGTTCGCGCTGCGGCTGCTGCGTGAGCGCCTGCCAGGCGTGGTGCTGATCGTCGACGCCGGCATCGGCGCGCCCAGCCACGCGGCGCAGGCCATGGAAATGGGTTACGACGCCGTGCTGCTGAACAGCGCCGTCAGCCAGTCGCCCGACCCGGTGCGCATGGCCGGCGCCTTCCGCCAGGCCATCGAGGCCGGGCGCGCCGCGCACCTAGCCGGCGTGATGGCGCGGCAGGATTTCGCGGTGGCGACGACGCCGGTGACGGGCAATCCGTTCCTCATCGGGGGTTGAGTGCCAGATCACGTTTCAGCCCAGAAACAACGGGCGCAGGCAGCTTCTGAATCCATAGCAAAACCGATCGTCTGGAGCATCGCCGGCAACGATAGTGGCGGTGGCGCCGGACTGAGCGCCGACGCGCGCGCGGCCGAGGCTTTTGGCGTGCACCTGTGCCCGGTGGTGGCGGCCGTCACGGCGCAGAACTCTCGCGCGGTGACGCGCGTCGAGCCGGTGTCAGCGGAGCTGCTCGATGCGCAACTGGCCGCGCTGGCGGACGATCTGCCGCCCGCCGCCATCAAGACCGGCCTGCTGGGCAGCGCCGCCAACATCGCCGTGGTGGCGCGCTGGGTGGGCCGGCTGCGCGAGCGTGCGCCCGTGGCCCTGGTGGTCGACCCGGTGCTGGGCGCCAGCACCGGCGCTGCCTTTGCCGGCGAAGCGGCATTGGCCGCCTACCGCGAACTGCTATTGCCGCGCGCGACCCTCGTCACGCCCAACCGGCGCGAGGCCGCGCGGTTGGCCGGCGGGGGCGCTGCCGGGGGCGATGTGCCCGCGCTCGCCGCCGCGCTGCGTGGCACCGGCGCGCAGGCGATCGCCGTCACCGGCGGCGACGACGCGGCGGCCGCGCCCGGCAGGTCGCTGGACTGGATCGCCACGCCCCAGGCCGGCGGCTGGCTGGCGCTACCGCGCGTGGCCACGCCGCACACGCATGGCACCGGCTGCACCTTCGCCACCAGCGCCGCCTGCGCGCTGGCGCTGGGCTTCGTGCCGGCCGACGCGCTGGTGCTGGCCAAGATGGCGACCACCCACGCGCTGGCGCACGGCTATGCGGCCGGGCAGGGCGCGGGGCCGGTCGCGGCGCGGCCCGGTTTCGCCACGGAACCGGCGCTGCTGCCCGCGATGTCGTGGGATGAAAGCTCTCAATTCAGTAGCTGTCTGCACCCGCCAGACAAGGGCCAGAGCCCCAAAGCACTTGAGGATATCGGCCTCTACGCCATCGTCGATTCGGCCGAGCGCGTGCGTCAGGTGGTGGCCGCCGGCGTGCGCACGGTGCAGCTGCGCATCAAGACGCCGGATGCGCCCGATGCGGCGTGGCACGCGGCGCTGCGCCAGTCCGCGGCCGACGCGCTGGCAGCCTGCCGCGTGGCCGGCGCTACCCTGGTGGTCAACGACCACTGGCGCCTGGCGGCGGAGCTGGGCGAGCCTTCGCATCTGGTCGTGCACCTGGGCCAGGAAGATCTGCTGGCGCTGGGCGAGGCCGGCCGTGCCGAACTGGCGGCCAGTGGCCTGAAGCTGGGCATCAGCAGCCACAGCCTGTGGGAGTTGTGCCGCGCGCGCGCCCTGGCACCCTGGTACGCGGCCTGCGGCCCGGTCTGGCCCACGCTCACCAAGGCCATGCCCTGGGTGCCGCAGGGGCTGGACAACCTGGCCTGGTGGGTGCGCATGGCGGGCATGCCGGTGGTGGCCATCGGCGGCATCCTGGAGCCGGCGCAGCTGGAGCTGGCCGCGCGCAGCGGCGCCAGCGGCGTGTGCGTGGTGCGCGGCCTGGGCGACGACCCGGCCACCACCGTGCCGCGCTGGCAGGCCGCGCTGGCCGCCGGCCGCGCCGCGCCGCCGCTGCCCGTGCCGGCGCTGCCGCACCCGTCGCTGGCGCCGTGAATAAGTATGATTTTGATAGCTGCCTGCGCCCGCCACGCAAGGGCTGGAGGCTTGTTGGAGCATGAAAACCGATAGCGCCGCGCGCAACCCCGCGCATGACCAGCCTGCGCGCACTTACGTGCGGGTGCTGACCATCGCCGGCTCCGATTCCGGCGGCGGCGCCGGCATCCAGGCCGATCTGAAGACCTTTGCCGCGCTGGGTTGCTACGGCATGAGCGCCATCACGGCGCTCACGGCGCAGAACACGCTGGGCGTGAGCGGCATCCACGGTGTGCCGCCGGCGTTCATCGTAGAGCAGATCGACGCGGTGGCGGGCGACATCGGCGCGCACGCGGTGAAGATCGGCATGCTGCATTCCGAAGCGGTGGTGCGCACGGTGGCCGAAGCCATCAACCGCCATCGCCTGCCGCACGTGGTGCTGGACCCGGTGATGGTCTCCGCCACCGGCGCACAGCTGATCGAGCCGCCGGCCGTGCAGGCGCTGGTGGCCGAGCTGTTTCCGCGAGCAGAGCTGGTGACGCCCAACCTGGACGAAGCCGCGCTGCTGCTCGGGCGACGCATCGCCCGCGCCGAAGACATGCCTGCCGCCGCGCAGGCGCTGCTGCAGCTGGGCGCGCGCGCCGTGCTGCTCAAGGGCGGCCACCTGCCGGGCGATCAGGTGCACGACCTGCTGCTGGCCCCGGGCGCCGCGCCACTGGCGCTGCAGGCGCCGCGTGTGCACACCAGCAACCTGCACGGCGCCGGCTGCACGCTCAGCTCCGCCGTGGCGGCCTTCCTGGCGCAGGGGTTGCCGCTGCCGCAGGCGGTGCAGGCCGCGCACGGCTATGTGCTGGAGGCGATCCGCCACGGCGCGCTGGTGAGCACCGGCAGCGGCGTGGGGCCGCTAGACCACGGCTTCGCGCCGCAGGCGATGCTGGTGCGGCAAGGTGGCGGGGCGAAAGCCGAACGCTCCTGACGGGGCGGCGACGCCGTCAGCCGCCCCCAGGGCTCCGGGTCAGTTCGCCGCCGGCGGGGCCGATCGCGCCTTGGCGCGGGCTTCCAGGTAGGTGGCGCGCGCCTCCTTGCGGCAGGCGGTCTTGTCGCGGCCGGTCTTCATGGCGCATTTTTCCTTCGCCACGTCGTAGTCGGCGTTGACGTGGGCCATGCGGGCGCTCAGCCAGTTCTGCGCGGTGGGCTTGCGGCGCGCCAGCAGCTCGGCCTTGGCGATCTTCTGCCTGGCCTTGGCCTCGCGCTGGCAGACCAGCTCTTCATGGCCGTGCAGGGGTTCGCAGGCCTTCTGGGCCTCGTTGTACTCGACCGCGATGCGGTGGCTTTCGGCCTGCACTTCGGCGCGCGTCATGGCAAGGCAGTTGCCGGCGAGCAGGCCGGTGGCGGCTAGGGCGACAAGGGTGGGCAGCAGTTTCATGGTGGGTTCCTGGTGGCTGGCGGCGCGTTGTCTCTGTGGCGCACCGTGCCGCGACTATAGGTGCGCCGCCCGGCGGCGTCGAGTGTCCCCGGCGGTGCCATACTCCGCGCAACACCCCACCCGAGGGAGCTTCGATGCTGGTCTTTTTCAACGACGAACAGGCGCTGCACGCGCCCGTGCACGAGATCTTCCGCGGCGAGCGCGTGCCGTGCTTCGAGAACCCGAGCCGTGCCGACTTCGTGCGCACTTCGCTGCTGGCGCGCGGCCACGTGCTGCGGGCGCCGCTGGTCGACAGCGCCGCGCTGCTGCCCAAGGTGCATGCGCCGCGTTACCTGGACTTCCTGCGCACCGCGTGGGCGCGGTGGCTGGCGCTGGATGCGGCCAACGCCGGCACGCAGCCGTTTCCTTCGGTCTGGCCGGTGCGCACGCTGCGCAGCGACGTCGAGCCTACCAACTTCACCGCCAGGCTGGGGCTTTATTCGATGGACAACGGCTCACCGCTGTCGCCCGGCACCTGGGCGGCGGCCAAGGCCGGCGCCGACGCCGCTGCCAGCGCCGCCCAGGCCCTGCGCGCCGGCACCCGCGCCGCCTTCTGCGCCACCCGGCCGCCCGGCCACCATGCGGGGCCGGATTTCATGGGCGGCTACTGCTTCCTGAACAACGCCGCCGTGGCCGCCCAGGCGCTGCGCGACGGCGGCGCCGCGCGTGTGGCCGTGCTGGATGTGGACTACCACCACGGCAACGGCACGCAGGCCATCTTCTACGACCGTGCCGACGTGCTGTTCGTCAGCATCCATGGCGATCCGCGCACCGAATACCCGTTCTACCTCGGCCATGCCGACGAATGCGGCGTGGGCGAGGGCGACGGCTTCAACCTCAACCTGCCGCTGGCGGCCGGCAGCGGCGTGGCCGCGTGGTTCGAGGCGCTGGAGGCCGCCTGCCAGCGCATCGCCCAGCACCAGCCGGATGCGCTGGTGGTGTCGCTCGGGCTGGATACCTTCGCGGGCGATCCGATCAGCAGGTTCCAGCTGCAGCCGCCGGATTTCGAGCGCCTCGGCCGGCGCCTTCAGCGCCTGGGCCTGCCCACGGCCTTCATCCTGGAAGGCGGTTATGCGGCGGCGGAACTGGGCGAGAACGCCGCGCGGGTGATCGACGGTTTCGAGGCGCCGGCATGAGCGCGGAGCAGGTCGATGCCGTGGTCATCGGCGCCGGCGTGGTCGGCCTGGCGGTGGCGCGCGCGCTGGCGCTGGCCGGGCGCGAGGTGCTGGTGCTGGAGGCGGCGGAAAGCTTCGGCACCGCCACCAGCGCGCGCAACAGCGAGGTGATCCACGCGGGCATCTACTACCCGCAGGGGTCGCTCAAGGCGCGGCTGTGCGTGGAGGGGAAAGAGCTTCTGTACGGCTACTGCACCGAACGCGGCATCGCGCACCGGCGCTGCGGCAAGCTGATCGTCGCCACCAGCGCGGCGCAGGTGGACGAGTTGCGTGCCATCCGCCAGCGCGCAGCTGCTAACGGCGTGGGTGACCTGCAGCTGCTCACGCAGGCCGAAGCGCTGGCGCTGGAGCCGCACCTGGCCTGCGAGGCCGCGCTGCTGTCGCCTTCCACCGGCATCGTCGACAGCCACGGCCTGATGCTCAGCCTGCTGGGCGACGTGGAAAACGCCGGCGGCATGCTGGCCGTGCATTCAGAGGTCAAAAGCCTTGCAGCCCAGGAAGGGCGGGCGCAACCAGCTATTCAATTGATAGTCGGCGAGGAGCGCACCGAGCTGCTCGCCCGCACCGTGGTCAACGCCGCCGGCCTGCAGGCACCCGCGCTGGCCGCACGCACCCAGGGGCTCGACTCCCGCCACGTGCCCAGGGCGTTCTTCGCCAAGGGCAACTACTTCACCCTGGCCGGCCGCGCCCCCTTCAGCCGGCTGATCTACCCCGTGCCCGAGCCCGGGGGCCTGGGCGTGCACCTGACGCTGGACATGGGCGGCCAGGCCAAGTTCGGCCCCGACGTGCAGTGGGTGGCGGGCGCCGACGACTACCTGGTCGACCCGGCGCGCGGCGACGCGTTCTACGCCGAGGTGCGCAGGTACTGGCCTGCGCTCGCCGACGGCGCCCTGCAGCCCGGCTACGCCGGCATCCGCCCCAAGATCAGCGGCCCCGGCGAGCCGGCGGCCGATTTCGTCATCCAGGGCCCGCGCGGCCATGGCGTGCCCGGTTTGGTCAACCTGTTCGGCATCGAATCGCCGGGGCTGACGAGCTGTCTGGCGGTGGCGGAACAGGTGGTCGCCGTGGTATCGGATTGCAGGTAGCCAAAGACATCGGCAGAACCACTTCTTCTTTCATCCTAAGTCGGTTCGACGATCCCATCGGGTTGCTTCAACATGACCTTTCCCTTCAGCACCATCAACTACGCTGATCTGTCGGCGCCGCAGAAGGAGAACTTCAACTTCCAGAAGGTCTCCGCGGTTCTGGCGGACTACGGATTCGCCACCATTCGGCTGACCGATGACTGGAACGGTGCTGACTTCCTGGCACTTCACAGGGAGGGGGGGACCCTGAAAGTCCAACTCAAGGGGCGCCTTACCGTGGCCCAGAAGTACCAAGGGAAGGATCTTTGGATTGCCGCGCCTCACGCAGGTGGCTGGTTTGTCTATCCGCACGACGAGGCGATGGGGCTCATCGAACCCGTTGCTCCGTTCCTGGAATCCAGATCCTGGCAGCAGAGTCATGTTTACCACTGGCCTGCTCCCTCCAGGGCGGTGGTGCAAGCTCTCTCCAGGTATTTCATTCGCGGGGATGCGAGCGCCGGCTAGGATCAGGTCGATGGTCGCCCGAGCGAACGGCTGTCGCGCGTCGCATGGTGATCAACAGTCCGGGAGGGTGAGGCAGGGTGCCCCTTTGCTTCTCGCAAGGCGTTGGAAATCATTGTCGAGATCGCGATCCAGATCGCGGGATGGCTGCTGCAGTTCCTGGCGGAACTGTTGCTTCAGCTGGTTTTTGAGGCGATGGCGGGAGCGCTTGGCCATGTGCTGAAAGAGCCATTTCGCCGTCCGCGTCCTCGCCAACCCGTGGTGGCAGCGATTGGCTACTTGGTGTTTGGTGCCATGGCGGGCGGGCTCACGCTGTGGCTGGTTCCGGAACTGTTCATCAAAGCCCGGTGGCTGAGGGCTGCCAACCTGATGCTTGCACCCTTGGCAGCGGGCCTTGTGATGCAGGCGATGGGTTCGTGGCGCGCGCGGCGCGACAAACCCGTCCTGGGTTTGGAGAGTTTTGCTTACGGATTCTGTTTTGCCTTCGGGATGGCGCTCGTGCGTTTTACCTTCGGTCGGTAAGTGCAACGGGCGCGGCCTCAACCGCCTGCAGCCGCCCGGATGCCGCTCCTGCGCGACAGGCTGAACAGGCCCGCCGCCACCGCGCAGGCGGCGCCCAGGCCCAGGGCCAGGGTCGGGCCGCTTTGTTGCGATGCGGTGGCCAGCACGATGGCCAGCAGCACGGCGCCGGCGCTCTGGCCTGTGAGGCGCGCGGTGCCCAGCATGCCACCGGCGCCGCCGGCGCGGGCGGCGGGCGCCGAGGTGACGATGGTGAAGTTGTTCGGCGTCTGGAACAACGCGAAGCCGGCGCCGCACAGCGCCAGCCGCCAGCCGATGTCGACGTGCGTGGGCGCGGTGGGCAGCAGTGCCAGCGAGGCCAGGCCGACGGCCATGACCGCCATGCCGATGGCGCTGAGCACGCCGGCGTTGTAGCGGCCGGTCAGGCGCCCGGCCACCGGGGCCGTGGCCATGGAGCCGACGGGCCAGGCCGCCATCAGCAGGCCGGTTTCCGCCGCCGAGCGGCCCTGGTTCACCAGCAGCAGGAAAGGCACGGCGATCTGGCCCAGCGCCTGTGCCGCGAACGCGGTGACGGAGGTGCACATGGACAGCGCGAACACCGGGATGCGCATCAGGTCCACCGGCAGCAGCGGCACGTCGCGCCGCAGCTGCCCGCGCACGAACACCACGCCCACCACCAGCCCGCCCAGCAGCAGGGCCACGGCCAGCGCGGCGGCGCGGGCATTGAGCGAGCCCGCGCCGGCGCGGGTGCCGAGCTGTTCGACGCCCAGGAACACCAGCGAGAACATGGCGGCGTTGAGCAGCACGTCCAGCGGGTGCAGCCGGGCCGGCGTGGGGCTGCGGTGCGGCGGCAGCGAGCGCTGGCCAAGCCACAGCAGGCCCAGGCCCAGCGGCAGGTTGATGCCGAACAGCCAGTGCCAGCTGGTGTGCGACAGGATCGCTGCCGCCAGCGTGGGGCCGGCCACCGCGGCCACCGCCACCGTGACCGAGTTCAGCGCCATGCCGCGCCCGAGCAGGTGGCGCGGGTAAGTCAGGCGCACCAGTGCCGCGTTCACGCCCATGATGCCGGCCGCGCCCATGCCCTGTACGGCGCGCCAGGCGATCAGCGCCGGCATCGAAGGCGCCAGCATGGCGCCCAGGCTGGTCACCAGCATCGTCGCCACGCCGCACAGGTAGACACGGCGGTAGCCGAAGCGGTCGCCCAGCGCGGCGCAGGGGATCAGCGTGACCAGCACCGCGAGCTGGTAGGCGTTGACGATCCAGATGGAGCTGGCGGCGGTGGCGTGGAAGTCCGTCGCGATGCGGGGCAGCGCCAGGGTGACGATGGTGCCGTCCAGCACCGCCACCGCGATGCCCAGGAGGATGGTGACGATGGCGCGCCGGCGCTGCGGCTGCGGCAGGCCGTCGTCCGTCACGACGGGGGCCGGCTGCGGAGCCTGAGCCGGGGCTGCGGGCTCGCCGGTCATGCCTGGCGCGGGTGCTGGCGCAGCGCGCGGGCGGCTTCGTCCACCAGCGCCGGCCCCTTGTAGATGAGGCCGGTGTAGATCTGCACCGCGTCGGCGCCGGCCTCGATCTTGGCCAGGGCATCGGCACCGCTCAGGATGCCGCCGACGCCGATGATCGGAAAGCCCGGGCCCAGGGCCGCGCGCAGCTGGCGGATCACGCGGTTGCTGGCTTCGCGCACCGGCGCGCCGGAGAGGCCGCCGGCCTCCTGGGCGTGTGGCAGGCCCTGCACGGCGTCGCGCGAAAGCGTGGTGTTGGTGGCGATCACGCCTTCGATGCCGTGCCGGCGCAGCGCGTCGGCGATGGCCTGCACCTGCGTCTCGTCCAGATCGGGCGCGATCTTCAGGAACAGGGGCACGCGCCTGGCGTGCTGCTGCGCCAGCTCGGCCTGGCGGCCCTTGAGGGCGGCCAGCAGGGCGTCGAGCGCGGCGTCGCTCTGAAGATCGCGCAGGTTCCTGGTGTTGGGGCTGGAGATGTTCACCGTCACGTAGTCGGCCCAGGGGTACACGCCGGCCAGGCAGGTGAGGTAGTCATCGGTGGCGCGCTCGATCGGCGTGGCGGCGTTCTTGCCGATGTTCAGGCCCAGAATCATGCGTTCGCCCTTGCCTGGCAGGCGTGAAGCGCTATGAAAACGGGAGTTCTGCACGTTGCGCACGAAGGCGTCGAGGCCGTCGTTGTTGAAGCCCATGCGGTTGATCAGCGCCTCGGCGGCGGGCAGGCGGAACATGCGCGGCCTGGGGTTGCCGGGCTGCGCCAGCGGGGTCACGGTGCCCACCTCCACGAAGCCGAAGCCCATGGCGCCCAGGCCGTCGATGGCGCGGGCGTTCTTGTCCAGCCCCGCGGCCAGGCCCACGCGGTTGGGCAGGCGCAGGCCGGCCAGCTCCAGCGGGTCGCTCACGCGGCCGTTGCACCAGGCCCATTGCAGCGGGGTGCCGGCGCCCCTGGCGAGCATGTCGATGGTGCGGTCGTGCGCGGCCTCGGGGTCGAGGCCGAAGAGCAGCGGCCGGGCCAGGCCGTAGGGGAGCAGCGCCATTGGATAATTCTTCTGGATCGGAACAACAACCGGAAATTGTCGCAAATGACGCAAGACGAGCTAAAGACCATGGTGGGACAGGCGGCACTGCAGTACGTGGTGCCGGGCGAGATCGTGGGCGTGGGCACGGGCTCCACGGTGAACAAGTTCATCGCCGCGCTGGCGGGCATGAGGGACCGCATCCAGGGCGCGGTCTCCAGCTCCAACGCTTCCACCGAACTGCTGCGCGCTGCCGGCATCCCGGTGTTCGACTGCAACAACGTGGGCGAGCTGGCGGTCTACATCGACGGCGCGGACGAGATCGACGGCGCCGGCTGCATGATCAAGGGCGGTGGCGCGGCGCTCACGCGCGAGAAGATCGTGGCGGCGCAGGCGCGCCGCTTCGTCTGCATCGCCGACGAATCCAAGCGCGTGCCGGTGCTGGGGCGCTTTCCGCTGCCGGTGGAGGTGATTCCCATGGCGGCCGAGCGCATCCGCCGCCAGTTCGCCGCCGGCGTGGGCGGTACGCGCGGCGAGGCCACGCTGCGCCTCAAGGACGGCGTGCCGCTGGTCACCGACAACGGCCAGCACATCCTGGACGTGCGTGGCCTGCAGATCGCCGATCCGCTGGCCTTCGAGAGCGAGGTGAACCAGTGGCCGGGCGTGGTCACCGTGGGCGTGTTCGCGCACCAGCGCGCGCAGGTCTGCCTGCTGGGCACGGCGGCCGGCGTGGAAACGCTGAA
>ERZ795053.93-NODE-93-length-103932-cov-8.020948_pt1 | contig 103932 bp, 78 predicted proteins | sample MGYA00375137_ERZ795053 | MGnify/ENA primary metagenome ERZ795053 (study PRJEB30182, sample SAMN05720284) | activated sludge metagenome | isolation source: Anaerobic digester | place: Hong Kong | collected 2014-12-17 ... | reverse complement strand
ACCCTTTCAGCACCTGATGGTTACGAATTTTATGAGTGGAATACCGGGGCTCAAACTCAATCCATAGTGGTTGAAGATACCGGAACTTACCAGGTGTGGGTGAATCAGGGCATTGGCTATATGAGTTCCAAACCATTTTATGTGGATGACCTGGAGAATGTTTGCGGTGAGCTTTCTATTGTCAATAATTCAACTCAGCTTTTTAAAATTTTTCCGAATCCTGCCCGGGATAATATATTCATTGGAAAATCAGACCATTCAACGATTGCAGCAGTAAATATTTATAATCAGGTGGGTGAGAAGGTTCTTGTTTTTCTTCGGATAAAAGGAAATCTTGATATTTCGTCTTTGCCTTCCGGTATGTATTTTCTGGAAATAATCCATGATGGACAAAACACGGTTCAAAAACTATTAATCTCAAAATAAACGCAATAACAATTCAAAACTCGCAGCAAATGATCAGGAAAAAAGAAGAAGAACGTCTGTTTATCTGCAAACCCTGTGGTTATGTGATGAAGGAAAGCGAACTAACCGACGTGTGTCCGGCATGTGGCCTTCCTCGTAAAGTGTTTGAACAATACAAGGAACGCATGTCGCCGGGCCGAAGCCGTATTCTGCAACTCGACCTGCATCCCATTGCCGTTCACTTTCCGCAAACCTTGCTGGTTTTTACGCTGCTTGCATTAATAATGAACCTGATTTTTCCTCAATTTTATCCGCAGGTGTTTTTAGGCACAGCCACTTTTTCAGCAGTTCTTTTCCCTTTCACAGTATCCGGTGCTTTTCTGTCAGGATTGATTGACGGCAAACTCCGCTTTAAGTCGGTTACAACGCCCATTTTGGTTAAAAAGATCATCTACAGTTCGATCATGCTCATTTCATCCATATTCACTCCTTTTATTGCCTGGGGCGGCATCCATGATTTGAGTGCTAAATTGTGGCTGCTTGTATGCGGTTCTGTTGCGTTGTATTGTGCCATTATGCTCGGGCATGCCGGCAAACGATTGATGAATATAGGCATGGGCGGGGCGGTAAAAATATGGGGATGGAAAATTTAATCCCCATCCCCTGAATGATATTACAAAATCTGAACTTATCTAGTCTACTTCTTTTTAAAGATATTATTGTCAACCAGCGCCTGAAATCCATCCTCCATCGATTCTTTCATTGGCCGAAAAGAAATACCCAGCTCTTTTTTGATTTTTGAATTATCTGCTCTCCATTCTACATCAATGTTCCGTTTTATCATTTTGCGCGAAAAAGCTTTATTTACCATGGGGCCGATGAGCATCAACAACCATTTTGGTATGGCCTTTTTAGGTAGCGGAAATTCATTTCCAAATTTTGGTTGCAAGGTCATAGCCATTTCATAAAAATTGGTATTATGTCCGGAAGTGATATACCTGCCATGTGCTGATGGGGTAAAACCAGCAGCAAAGTGTGCATCTGCCACATCCCGCACATCTACCAGTCCAATGGCCATTTTAGGTGCACCGGACTTCATTGTGCCATCGCCCATTTGCTTTAAAATGTTAAAACTTTCTGATGTAGTAGCCTTTGGATTAAGTGGAGGTCCCATAACAAAACTTGGGTTGATGGTGACCAGATCCCACTGCTTTTGGGCTTCAGCCATTTCCCAGGCACGTTTTTCTGCCAGCGTTTTTGAGTAGGAGTAAGGTTGATAATCTAATGATGAAGTGGTGTTCCATACATCTTCGGTTAATATGCCGCCGGGTGCATTTTGGCAATCGATGGCATCACAATAGATAGCGGCGCAACTGCTGGTAACCACCACCCGTTTTACCGAAGGGGTTTGATTAGCAGTTTCCAAAACATTTTCAGTTCCCTTCACCGCCGGGTCGATCAGGTCTTTTTGCGGATCCTTCACCTCCAGGGTAAAGGGAGAAGCGGTGTGGTAAACCAGTTCACAACCTTTCATTGCTTCGGCATAGGAGCCTTTATCCAGCAAATCGGATTTAAAATATTTGATGCTGCCCTTTGATTTTGCTGCGATTGCATCCAGATGTGCCACCTTCTCCTTTTTATTAGGATCACGCACGGCTGCGTGAACGGTAATTCCTTCTTCGAGGAGTTTTTTTACCAGCCAGCTTGCAACATAGCCGGTTGCTCCGGTAACCAATACAGGTTTTGTTTTATCAATTTGTGTCATGGTATTTAATTTTTATTTTTTAATGTGAGTACTTACTTACTATTTATTTTAAATTTTTTTACAATCCATATTTCTTTAAAAGAAAACTTTTCATTTTATCCGCATTGGCCATAGATCTCTTGATCAGTGCGGCACCGATGGCATCCAGGCTCAGGGTTAAGAATTCGGCTTCCTGCTGCGGTGATTCATAATTCAATTTCACAAAAGCCAGCGCCAACGCCATGGTTAAGGGTTCTGTTTTATGGCTGTAGTCCATTTCAATTTCCCACTTGAGTTTGTATTGCAGGCGCCAAAATTCATATTCTGACTCCGGCACGATAAAAGGAAGCTCTATTGCTTTGCGTATCACCTCCTGCGGATCAGATTCCATCACAATGTCAGCAAATAATTCATTCAGTTTATTCTCACCTTCCTTTAAAATAGCCATCAGCAGCCCTTCCTTATTCTTAAAATGACGAAAAATTAAACCCTCACTTACACCAGCATGTTTTGATACTTTGCTTGTGGAGGTTGCATGATAGCCCTCTTTTGCAAAGAGCTCCAAAGCCGATTTTAATATTCTTTCCTGTTTTTCTGTCATAAAAGTGAGTAATCGCTTACAAAAGTACGATCATTTTCTGAATGAGCAAATTTTTTTTGAAAAATGGATGATCAACAAAATCCGGTAGTGCTTGTTTTCTTATCAAAACGATCAAACAGAAACATGAGCAAAACAATCATCATTTCGGCCGCCATTTTACTGGCTCTTGCAGTTGCTATAGGCGCTTTCGGTGCACATGCATTAAAAGAGAAACTGACTTCTGACCTATTGGATATTTATAAAACCGGCGTTCAATACCATTTTTACCACGCCCTTGGCTTACTGCTGATCGGGATTCTGTCAATGCAGATGCCTTCCACTTTGCTTAACTGGTCGGCATTGCTGCTTGGACTGGGCATTGTTATTTTCTCTGGCAGCTTATATGTTTTGGCAATCACCGGCATTCGATGGATAGGAGCAATTACGCCGATAGGTGGTTTGAGTTTTATTGCCGGCTGGATTTTATTATTTTTGGCTATGCTGAAAAAATAGCAAAGAAAAATGGCAGGTAAAACCATTATCAGTTTTGTTAAAAAAAGAAACATACTCCTGATTTTAGCCTATGGGGTTGGCCTGGCAGGTTTAATATTTTTCCTGAAGTTTATTGAATACAAGTATTTTATCCGCGATTTTACAACCGAGGTATATATTGGTATTGTTGCCATCTTGTTTACTGCAGTTGGTGTGTGGGTAGGATCAAAATTAGTGAAACGAAAAAGTGCTGAAAAAAGGGCAATCGATTTTGAACCGGATGCGGAACAAATAAAACAACTGGGCATCAGCAGACGGGAATTTGAGGTACTGGAATTGATAGCGAAGGGATTATCAAACAAAGAAATAGGAGAAAAACTCTTTATTTCCATTCCTACGGTTAAAACACATTCTTCCAATTTATTTGTAAAACTGGATGTTCAACGCAGGACGCAAGCCATCAAAAGGGCCAGGGATCTGAAGATCATAAGTTAATGGATTTTCCTACTTAAGTCGGATTCGGTAGAAAATCTAAATTTGATACCAAAGTATGAGCTATTTTTGACCAAATACATATTGTTTTGCTGAAGAAATCGTAAAAATTTACAAAATGAAAAAAATACTACTTACCTATGGAATCATTGCCGGTCTTATAGTTTCGGTGATGATGGTGTTAACTTTTGGAATTGACATTGGATTGAAAGGCAGTGAGCTACTGGGCTACACCACGATGGTGGTTGCATTCTCCACCATTTTTATTGCCATCCGCAGCTATCGGAACAATTACCTGGGTGGAAGCATCAGTTTTGGGAAAGGGTTTTTGCTAGGACTTTACATCACCCTTATTGCTTCGGCTTTGTATGTGATTTCGTGGATGATCCTTTCGGAAACTGTTGCCAAAGATTACATGGACAATTATTTTAATGAAGCTGTTGAGCAAATAAGGCAGAGCTCAGATTTAACTCAAGTGGAGATGGATGCAAAAATTTCAGAAATGGATAAATTCAGGGAGATGTATAAAAATCCTGTCGTGAAAATCGGTATGACCTTTATGGAGATTTTCCCTGTGGGATTGCTTATTACGCTTATCAGTGCAGCCATTCTGAGGCGAAAAGAAACTGCAAACGCTTAAGAGAGGGACCTTTCAGTTTTTGCCCTGAAAGGTCTTTATCCTATTCTTCTATCTTAACTCCCCGCCAAAAGGCGATATAATTTTTGATTGGGACAGCCTTATCTGATGGCTCTGGATAATACCATGCTGCATCTTTGTTAACCTGCCCCTCAACCACTACATCAAAATAAGATGTGGTTCCTTTCCAATGGCAAAGAGTATGGGTTTCACTTGGGGTTAAATAATTCATTTTGACAGATTCAGGGGGGAAATAGGCATTTCCCTCCACATTTAAAGTTTTGTTACTCTCAGCGATAATCTGTCCATTCCAGGTTGCTTTCATCCTATTTGCTTTGGTTTCCAAATACTGTTTATAAAATACTGACGATCATCAGTAAAATTCTTAATTATTTCGAATCCGGCTTCATTAGCAAGATTTTGAATCATTTCTTCATCATATTTCTGCGACATTTCCATAAAAACAGGTTCCCATTTTTTGAAATGTATAATCTTTTCTAATGCACCAATTTTGACTGACTGTTCTGTTTTACTAATCAGGTAACTTTTTGCCGTTCCGGTTTGCGGATCGTACAGTTCAAAATGCTCATATTTTAGCAGCTCAAAAGTGCCATCCAGTTCTTCATTTATTCGTCGCAATAGATTCAGGTTAAATGATGCGGTGTATCCGTGGGGATCATTATATGCATTCATGATGATGTCCGGGTCCTTTTTCAGGTCAAAACCCAGAATCAAATTGTCATTTGCGTTCATCACCTCTCCCAGGTGGCTTAAAAAATCAATGGACTTTTGATGATTAAAATTGCCAATATTTGATCCCAAAAACATAATAACCTTTGGTGAAGTATCAATTTCGTTCAACGCTTCCATCATGCCAAAATAATCACCAATTTTGCCCTCTACATTTAAATTGGGCAGTTCGCGTCGCAAATCTTTTTCAAGATTAATAACAGCTTCATCAGAAATATCAATCGGAATATATTTAATTGCCGGATTTTGATCCAGAAAATATTCCAGTAATATTTTTGTTTTCAGGCCATCACCGGCACCCAGTTCAACAACATCGAAAGCCTGATCATTCAAATTGAGATGTTGAAATATCGATTTCTTTTGTTGGTTAAAAATTTCAAGTTCACAGTCGGTTAAATAGTACTCAGGCATATGCATAATTTTTTGAAAAATGGCACTGCCAATGGCATCGTAAAAATATTTTGAGTTTAAATATTTAGGATTGGATGAAAGGCCTTCATCTACATCATTTGCCAGTTCGGTTATTGATATTGTTGATTGCATGATTTTATTTGGCTAATCGAATTCCATTAAATTGCCAGCCCATGTTCGGGTGGAAAAAATTGCGGTATGTCTTTCGCGAATGACCTTTGGGTGTAACAACTGAGGCCCCGCGCAGTACTTTTTGGTTCACCATGAATTTTCCGTTGTACTCACCCACAGCACCTGTGGCTTTTGCATAGCCGGGATAGGGTATGTAAGCACTTTCGGTCCACTCCCAACGTTCGCCCCAATGGAAATGATCCGCGGCCGCTTCCCATTCAAACTCGGTGGGCAGGCGCATTCCTTTCCACTGGGCAAAGGCATAGGATTCATAGTAAGTTATGTGTGTTAAAATATCGTCAGGAATTATTTTCCTGATTCCTGCAAGGGTGTATTGTTGCCATCCTTCATTGGTTTGTTGCCAGTAAAGAGGTTTTGAAATATCATTTTCTTTGAGCCAAAATAGTGCCTCATCGTGCCAAAATTCAAAACGCTCATAACCTTTATCCTCAATGAATTCAAGGTACTCCCCGTTTGTTACGAGTTTATTACTGATTTCAAAAGGCTGCAAATAAACTTTATGCCTTTTCAGTTCATTATCAAAGCAAAAACCTGTTCCATCAAATCCGATTTCATAAATGCCTTCGTTCATTTTTATAAAATCTGCCTGCTTATTTTCGTTGGTCTCACAATAAGCGGTTCCACCATATGCCGGATACAAGGGATTTAAACTAAATGCAAATTTCAGGTCGGTATAAAAAAGCTCCTGATGCTGTTGTTCATGGTTCAAACCTAAAATTACCAAATCCCGGATTTGTGATGGCAATTCAGTATTATCAAACAATTTATTCATTTGCTCGTCAACATGGTTTCGATATTGATAAACCTCCTTAACTATTGGCCGGCTCAAATCACCACGTTGACTTCTGCCCACACGATCGCCTATTGCATTATAATAGGAATTAAATAGAAAGCTGAATTTTGGATGAAAAGGTTTATAATCAGGAACAAATGACTTCAGGATCATCTCCTCGAAAAACCAGGAAGTGTGCCCCAGATTCCATTTGGGCGGACTTGCAAAAAACGAAGGTTGAATCAGGTAATCCTCTATTTCCAGGGATTTGCACATGTCAACCGAATGCTGGCGAATAGTCCTGAATTGTTCTTGTATAGTCATAGATGCTAGTTTCCGGGTAGCTTAAATATTAAACAATATGAAATGAAATTGTTTAAATTGCACAAAATCTTTTTGGAATAAATAAAAGATACTATTTCAGGATAACTAATAAAGCACCGGTGATATAAGCTATTACCCACCATATGTAGGCATATCTTGAGTATTGATGAATTTTTACCGGAACACCTGTCCCGATGCCGCTTTTAAGTTTTAATCGCCAAATAAGTACCACATCAATAAGCATTACTGCAAGCGCTGAATAACCAAGAAATCCGTGTAATGTAAAGGGCGAGTTTGGACTTCCTGTGATCATAAAAACTGTGGCTGTAATATCCAGAAAAATTCCAATCGAAACAAAAACCAATACGCGAAGGCTGATTTTCCGGTATATTTGTTCAGCGATAATACCAACCGAATAACTGATTAGAGCAAACGTTACAATGACTGATCCGGCAATTAACAATTGATTCATATTGTAATGTTATTTTCTGTTCTCCGTTCAAAGAAACGAAAGATAATGGAGTGTTCAAAAATGTCTATTTTTGCCGGTCAAATATACTATACTAACAATTCTAAAATATTTAGTAAAATGAAAAATAATGTTTTTGTACTAATACTGGCCATGATATTTGGATTATCAGCATGCAACAATGGCTCATCAGAGCAATCCGTGCCGGTTCCTGAAGGAAACTATAAAGTAACCATCAAGGAGGTTGTTCAGGCAACATCATATACCTATCTGCGTGTGGAAGAATTTGGCAGTGATTACTGGATTGCAGTGAATAAAGGTGAATTTAAATCTGGTGAAACGGTTTATTACGCTAACAGGATGGAAATGCACAATTTTGAAAGTAAGGACCTGGGGCGTACTTTTGAAACCATCTATTTTGTTCAGGATATCAGCAATAATCCAATCATTGAACGCGGGGGAAACATGCCCGGTGCCATGGGTGGAATGGGAACAGAAGCCACCAAACCGGTGTTAAATAAAATTGATGTTGAAATTGAACTCCCTGACGGCGCCGTTACCATTGGTGAGTTATGGGGAAATAAGGACTCATTTGCCGGAAAGGAAGTTACGGTTCGTGGTAAAGTTACCAAGGTGAACGCAAGTATTATGAGTCGCAACTGGATACACATTCAGGACGGAACCGGTGATGATTCAAACTTTGATTTAACCATAACTTCAAATGATTTACCCGAGGTGGGTGATGTTGTTACATTCAAAGGTACCATTGCTACCGAAAAAGATTTTGGCTACGGATACGCCTATGATATGATGATGGAAGAGGCAAAGAAAATTGGTGACTAAAAAATACAATTAAATGATTATAAAGCCGGAGCGATCCGGCTTTTTTTATACCTCAAAATCTGACTTCGATCTGAAGCATTAAATTACCAACTTCTGGGCTTGCAAAATACTTTTAAAAGGTTCAGTTATAGCACTATCCGATTTCTTAGATTTTTTTAAAATGCTTTCCGAAACCGGAGTCCATCATGTAAAATAAAGAAATATAAATAGCTGATTATGTGATGTTTAAATTTTATTATACATATGGCATAATCTTTATATATTATAGTATTGATTAATAAGGTAATGCAAAATTATCACTCAAAAATCAAGGTATTGATTTGACAAATTTGCAGGATTACTACTTAAACACTTGAAACATGAACTACAATTCATACTCGATAATTCACTCAAACTTACTGTTTAATTTTCGGATAGGTTGGTTGACTGTTTTACTGGTCATTATCTATTCATCAGTGATTTACTTTTATCAAGTTGATAAATACAAAACTGTTAAGGACAACACCCGGGTAAGTTTGACAAACAATAACATACCGCCTCAACATTCAACAATTCATATTTCATTGCTCAATGATTGACTCGGCGATTGATTTTATTTTTTTACATGCATTAATAAAACTAAACTATCATTAACCTCGAATCTATAAAAATGAAAAATATACTATTACTTACTGGAATTCTACTGGTTAACTTATTAAATGCTCAAACCTTCACGCTTATAGGGCTTCCGGATACACAAAAATATACCAAGGAAGAAGATGGGGGTGTTAAAGAAATGTTTTATGCGCAAACACAATGGATTGCTGATAATGTAGATGCTGAAAACATAGTTTTTGTAAGCCATTTTGGAGATATAACTGATGATGGAAGCAATCCGGGTGCATTGATACAGTGGGAATATGCTGATATTGCAATGACAACATTGGAAGAATCCGATTATTCTGTCGATGGAATTCCTTATGCTGTTTTGCCCGGTAACCACGATAAGTTTGGTGGTATGTCAAATTATACGACCTATTTCGGAATTGATAGATTTGCCGGAAGGTGGTATTATGGTGATGGGTACCAGGGGAATGAAAACAGCTATTGTTTGTTTTCAGCAAGTGGAATGGATTTTATTTTGGTATCAATTGAATACAATCCCTCCAATTCATACCAAATTGCATGGGCTGATGGAATACTCAGCACCTATTCTGATCGTAGAGCCATTGTTGTTAGTCATTCCATATTAGAAACTGACGGAACCTGGTCTACAGATGGTGGAGAAAATGTTTATAATATGGCCAAAGACCACGACAATGTATTTTTAATGTTATGTGGGCATAACCATGGTGAAATACACCGGACTGATACTTACAACGGAAATACAATTCATACAGTTTTATCTGATTATCAAGACTGGACAAATGGTGGCGATGGATATTTAAGGATCATGCAATTTGATCCTGACAATGATGTAATTAACTTTAAAACTTATTCACCTTGGTTAGATGAGTGGAGTACAACCAGTGAAAGTCAGTTTTCACTCCCGTATGATATGGATGGAGGAACCACAACAAATAATCCGCCTCAAATACAAAATCAGAATTTTTCTTTAGCAGAAAATACGGCAAACGGGCAAAGCGTAGCCACTGTAGTTGCTACTGATCCTGATGCCGGGCAGTTGCTATCCTTTTCGATTATTTCCGGAAATACAAGTAATGCTTTTCTAATCAACAGCACTTCTGGATTAATAACAGTAAACAACAGCCAGGCTCTGGATTTTGAAACAAACCCCAGCTTTGGATTAACCATAAAAGTTACTGATAACGGCGACATTCCCTTATCCGATCAGGCAACCATTACCATCGATCTTACGGATGTGAATGAATCGCCTGAAATATCAAATCAAACATTTGATATTGACGAAAATAGTGCGGATAACACTACTATCGGTCAAATCGAGGCAGATGATCCGGATTATGGGCAAAGTTTAACATACACAATTACAGGAGGAAACAGCAGCAATACTTTTGCGCTTGACGCTGGTACCGGTATACTAACAGTAAATGATGGTAGCGTCCTTAATTATGAAAGCATAACGGAATTTAGCTTAACTGTGCAGGTTCAGGATAACGGCAGCGGTAATTTAACCTCAGAGGCCACTATAACCATTGATGTAAATGATGTAAATGAATACCCTACGGTTTCAGACGATGAGTTTAATATTTTAGAGAATCTTGGTAACAATGAAGTGGTTGGAGAGGTTTCTGCAAATGATCCTGATATTGGACAAACCCTCACTTTTTCTATCATAAATGGAAATACCGATAATGCTTTTGCGATTGGATCAAATACCGGCATATTGGCGGTAAACAACAATAATGCTGTCAATTTTGAAACGACCCCTGTTTTTACCCTTACGGTGGAGGTAACAGACAATGGAGCAGGTAATTTATCCGCAACAGCTCAAATAATTGTCAATCTGGAGGATGTAAATGAAGACCCTATTATCGCTAACCAGGAATTTGAGATAGATGAAAATAGTCCGTCTAATACTGTTGTTGGACAGGTTGTAGCTTCAGATCCCGATATAGGCCAAAGTTTATCATTCAGCATTATAAGTGGAAATACCAGCAATGCATTTGTCTTGGATCCCGCTTCAGGAACTTTAAGCATTGATAATTCGGAGGCTTTTGATTTTGAAAGCATGCCTGTATTTAACCTTTCTGTGCAGGTTCTGGATAATGGCGCTGGAAATTTATCAGCATCGGCGATTATTACAGTTAATCTGAATGATGTGAATGAGACACCTGAAATTGATGATCAGAATTTTTCAATTGAAGAAAACTCAGGTGATTATACTATTCTTGGAACAATAACTGCTTCCGATCCTGATGCAGGTCAGGTGCTATCGTTTTCAATAATTTCAGGTAATAATGACAATGCTTTCACGGTTGATCCTTCAACGGGTGAATTATCTGTTTCTAATTCAACTGCCCTTGATTATGAAACCTACCCGCTTTTTACCCTTACCATTATGGTAGAGGATAATGGTACTGTAAGTTTGTCAAGCCAGGCAAATATTTCCATAGAATTAATCGATATTAATGAATCGCCAATTATTCAAAATCAGAGCTTTTCAGTTGAGGAAAATGCATCAAATGGCACCATCGTGGGAACAATTGTGGGTAGTGATCCTGATATTGGTCAAACAATATACTTTTCAATTATTTCGGGAAATTATGATAATGCCTTCCAGCTAAACGAGAATACCGGGGAATTAACCGTTTTAAATGGGGATGTCTTGAACTTTGAAACAATATCTCAATTTTTGTTATTAGTGCAGGTGGTTGACAATGCAACATCCGCGCTGTCTGATGAGGCAGAAATAACAGTTGACATTTCTGACCTGAATGAACCTCCTCATGTGGAAGATCAAAATTTTTCTATTGCTATGGGAAGCCCTGCAAATACCTATGTTGGAACAGTTGAAGCATTTGACCCAGATATTGGCCAATCGCTTACATTCAGCATTCTTTCTGGCAATACCGATGAGGCATTTTTTATTGATGAAAATACTGGTAGTATTTACGTACTCAATGAAGATGCAATTGATGGGAATATTGCTGCCTTTAATTTGACCGTTGAAGTAATTGACAATGGCACAAATCCCCTTGGTGGACAGGCCAGCGTAATCATTGATGTAATTCAAAATAATCAAGCCCCGGTAATAGAAGATCAGTTATTTTACATTGATGAAAATAGTATATCAGGCACTATCGTTGGTACTGTAATTGCAACCGATCCTGATCCTGATCAAACACTCACCTTTTCAATCGCTTCAGGAAATGCGGATATTGCTTTTGAAATAGAGCCGGAAACTGGAAATATAAAAGTATTTAATGAATTGGCTCTTAATTTTGAAATTACACCGACTTTCCAATTACAGATACAAGTAGAAGATAATGGACCGGGAACGTTGAGTTCGCAGGCTACTGTCACAATTAATTTAAATGATGTAAATGAAGCTCCTGTAATTGAGGATCAGATTTTTATTATTGAAGAGAATTTACCCATTGGATTTTCAGTGGGAACTGTTATTGCGTATGATCCTGATTTTGGCCAATTGATTTCATACAGTATCACTAATGGAAATACTGACGATGCCTTTGCTATTGATCAGTTTTCCGGCGAAATAACTGTTGCCAATAGCGAAGCTTTGAATTATCTCATCAACCCAGAAATAAATCTTGATGTTTTTGTGGAGGACAATGGAACAAGCCCGTTATTTTCAAATGCCACCATTACAGTTCAATTAACACAGGTATTTGTAGGGATGAAGGAACTGCAAAGTGAAAAGATGGAATTCAGCTTATCACCAAATCCGGCCATCAATAAAACGGTACTTCAAGTCAAAAACCTGGATTCTCAGGCTAATTTTCAATTTGCAATTTATAATCTACGTGGTGAGTTAATTGAAACTTCCAAAACAGATGTTTATGGTTCTGAAATCAGTGAAGTAATTGATCTTACCAATTTTAATCCAGGTACTTATATTGTCAAAATTTATAATGGAAGTGCTGTTGAGGTGGGTAAACTGGTAAAACTCTAATTAAAAATTTTCATTTAAAATGCAGGTAACAATCTATTAGATAATCTGCAATATTGATGATATGATCCATATATTTAGTAAGAAAAAAAGGAGATATCTACCCGATATCTCCTTTACTTTTTTTCAATCATGTACTTCCTTTAGATAAGTTCATGCATATTTTTTCCTCAAAATTCTGGCGGCATTCACCATTTGCCTGATCTTCTCAAAGGCATTTTGTTCGTCGTTCACACAACGTTCGGCAAAACATCCGAAACCGCAATCGGTGTTCAGGAAGATCTTATCTGGTGAATAATATTTTAAGGCTTCTTCCACTTTTTGAACGATGAATTCCACGGATTCAATGTCGTCGGTTCGCGGGTTGATCACACCTAAACCCAGTTCCTTGTGGCTGAGCGCTTTCCCCACCACGGCAATATCCCCGGCGCGTGGGGTGGCGAATTCCAGTACAAACTGGTCGACATTCATTTTCTGAAAAGCGGGAACCAGGGGTTCGTAATCTCCTGAAAGCAAAGTATTGTCATCCCTGCTCCAGTTGCCACGGCAAACATGGATGCCGGTACGGATTCCATCAAAACCTTCAACGACCTTGTTGATCAGGTCGGCAGCGTATTGCAACTCCGTGTCTGCATCTGACCGGGTTGCGAGCGTAGCTCACATGAAGGTCCGCCGGTCGCAGTCCTCCGACATCACAATTTCGGTCAGTACCGGTTCATCGAACTGAACGAAACTGCATCCGGCAGCCTTCAGATCTGCCAGTTCTTCCCGCAAGATCTTTACAATGTCCTCTGCCATTTCAGTTTTGGAGTCATACCCTGCTTTTGAATAAGCTCCTACCCACATCGATCGGGTGAGCAAATAGGGTCCGGGCAGCGTGATCTTTACAGGTTTATCAGTAAACTTGCGCACAAAATTGTAATCATCCAGTGTGAGTGGTTTTCTGCGTGAAAGTTTCCCTACACAGGTCGGATTTTTGATCAGCGAAGCCGGAACATCAAGGGTATCAAGCATCTCTTCAAAACTTTCCTTGTTTTCAACGGTATCGAGCATATCGGCCAGCGACATCAGTTTGGTGCCATTGAGTTTATCGGTAAGGAACGAATAAAAGTTATCCCGGTGATGTTCACCTTCCACCATGATATCCACATCCGCTTTTAACTGGTACTGAATGCATCGTTCTGCTTCCTTATCGGCCACGGCATCAAACTCCTCCTGACTGATCCTTTCGTGTTGTTTGTCGCGCAGGGCTTTGAGAAGGTTCCTTGAGCGGGGCCAGCTACCTACCTGGGTTACGGGGAACAGGGTTCCGTTTTGTTTCATTGGATTATTAATTTATGTTTCTCGCGGATTGCGCAGAAAAAAGATAGAAAATCTGCGAAGATCTGTGAGATCAGCGTGCGATTAAGATAATTTCTGTAGTGTTTACATTCCTTTTTTGTTTCTCGCGGATTACGCGGATCGCGCAGAGAAAATATAAAATGAGTGAGATTTGCGACATCAGCAAGCAATCAAACCACGTTAAATTTCAAATTGATCGGCACTGCCTTTTTTAAGGTGGCATAAAGGGGTGCACGATCTAGCGTTTCCTGCCAAACCTTTTTCAGTTCGGCCATATCCTCCATGCTCGTTACAAAACATTTGATGTCGATGTTGCTGATCCCGGCATCTCCTTCTTCCAGTCCCAGGTGGGCCAGCACATTGTCGAGTTTGCATCTTGTGGTGATCTCCACATCGTCCACTTTCAGTCCTGCCTTGGCACATTCGGTGGCATAAGCAGTTGAGAGGGAAGCTGAGAGCGCACCCGCCAAATATTCGATGGCCGAAGGATTTTTGTCCTTTTCCTCGAAACTGGCCGCTTGACCTACGTTGAAGGAAAAATTCCGGCAATATACTGTACTTTGAAGTGGAGCTGTTGCTCTCGTGCGAATCCGCCATTCATATTCCCGAGCTCTTTTTTTATCAGTTTCAAGATTTGCGTCCTCTGCTTTGGCAGCCTCATTTTTCCGAATGAAATAACGCGCCTGATTCCTGGAACCTATCATTCCAAGATAATCGTGGCCTACCATTCTGCACCAGGGCGGCAGGTCTTCACACACCGAGGGCTCCAGGCTGCGCATTTCAAGAATGCCGCCCACCTTGACCTGCTGCATGTTTTCACGAATCAGCAGTACCAATCCGGAGCCGCAGTCGAGGTCACCGCCGTCAAAAACACGATCGGGCATGAGAGAATCAAGGTCTTGTCCGGAAGCCATCATTAATAGGTTATGCAGGGCGTGCCTTCGGCCAGCAATTCAACCAGGATAGCACCGCCAGCCGGTGTAACGCCGTCGATGAGCATATCTTCGGTGATTCCCCTTGTTTTCAGGCAGGGTGTACAAGCGAGGATTTTTCCACCGTTTTCAATAAAGGAATCCAATAGTTCCTTCAGTGGTTTAAACGGTTCACCGATGTTGATCTTTTCGGCTTCGCCTTTCACAGCAATCCAAACGGCATCTGTACTCAGGAAAATGGTGGTTTCTTTTTCCGAACCCAGGGCAGCGCCTGCAACCACAAACCCTACGGTAGCCGTATCGGGGTTTTTATGGGAATTGATAATTGATACACAAAATTTGTTGTTCATCTTTTTGATGTTTTAGGTTAGTTATTTTTTTTCGATCAGAAAAAAAGGTGGTTGTCCGTCATGCAAAGCATTGCCAGTTGAGCGGCACCAGGCCATTACATCGCCACCATCAAGGGCTTTCACACGAACGGTGGTACCCGGTTCCAACGGTTTGAAAAACTTGAAAAGTGCCATCACCAAATCGCCACATCCGAGTTCTTTGGCATCGAATTCGGTATCAAACACCCAATTTGATGATGATGAATAATTGTTTTTGCTAATGCTTTTCATTTACCTTTTAAAATGATCTTTATCAGATGCAAACATAAAAATATATTTAAATATTTTAGGATTTTGATTGTGCTTAGCAAAATGAAATGATGAAACTTAATAAATGAATAATATAATAGAAAAGAAAAAGGCCGCTAATAATAGCAGCCTGTCCAGTTTGGCTCCCCTTCTTGGACTTGAACCAAGGACCTACTGATTAACAGTCAGCCGCTCTAACCAACTGAGCTAAAGGGGAATTTGTGTATGCTAAGAACGCATTTCCCGTTAAGGGACGGCAAAAGTATTAAATATTTCCAAATAAACAATACATTTGCCCTAAAAAATATTGACTCAGAATTTAAAGAATTATTGATATGTCGAAAGTATTGGGAATAGGAAATGCGCTTATTGATATAATGACCCGGCTTGATTCGGATGATGTTCTTCAGTTGTTCAACCTGCCAAAAGGAAGTATGCAATTGGTAGATGGTAATCTAAGTGATATCATCAACCAGGGTACTGATTCATTTGAGAAAACAATTGCTTCAGGCGGTTCAGCTGCGAATACCATCCATGGGCTCGCCAGGCTTGGAATCGAAACGGGATTTTTAGGTAAAGTTGGAAAAGATGAACTTGGATTGTACTTTAAAAAAGACATGGAATCCAGTGGAATTAAGCCGTTACTGTTCGAAAGCGACACATCCTCCGGTAAGGCAATTGCATTAATCAGCCCTGATTCGGAACGTACTTTTGCGACCTTTTTGGGTGCCGCCGTCGAAATGGGTCCTGATGATCTTTCAGATGAAATTTATAAGGGTTATGACTATTTTCACATTGAAGGTTACCTGGTTCAAAACCATCATTTGATTGAGCAGGCTGTTAAACTTGCAAAGAAAAACGGACTGAAAATCTGCCTTGACATGGCAAGTTACAATGTGGTGGAGGACAATCTTGAATTTTTGCAAAGGATTGTTAAAGAATATGTCGATATTGTTTTTGCAAACGAAGAGGAGGCTAAAGCATTCACCGGAAAAGAAGCCGAAGAAGCGCTCCATGATTTTGCTTCAATTTGTGATATTGCTGTGGTAAAAGTGGGTAAAATGGGTTCATTAATCAAACAAGGAAACCACGTTTTCAGAATTCATGCGATTACTGCTAAAAGCATTGACACCACCGGTGCAGGCGACCTGTATGCAGCTGGATTTATATATGGCCTCATCAAAGGATTTTCACTGGATATCTGTGGGAAAATAGGATCCATCCTGGCCGGTAAAACCATAGAGGTGGTTGGTCCGAAAATGACACCAGATAAATGGGATGAGGTGCACCAAATGTTATCAACCTTATAAGGTACAATTTCCCTGTTATTTTAGACTCAATATAAATATAAGGGTTTGTTTTATAATTATTTATATTTTCATATTTTTGCCCCTCATTTTTGGGACACGATTTATAAATTTTTAAGAATCAACATACAATGAAGGTTTACCAAACGAAAGACATCCGGAATATTGCTCTCGTAGGAGGTGCTAAATCCGGAAAAACTACGCTGGCAGAAGCGATGCTTTTTGAAGGCGGAAGAATCAACAGACGAGGAACAATTGATGATAAAAACACTGTTTCTGATTACAGACCTATTGAGCTGGAGCGCGAAAACTCTGTGTTTTCAACGGTTTTGTATACAGAATTCAATAACAGGAAAATAAATATAATTGATACTCCGGGTTTTGATGATTTTGTGGGAGAGGTTATCGCCGCTCTTAAAGTTGCTGACACAGCCGTTTCGGTGGTAAATGCTCAAAACGGGGTTGAGGTTGGAACCGAAATCGCATGGAGAAATACCTCCAAATATAACACACCTGTTATTTTTGCGATCAATCACCTGGAGCATGAAAACTCCAATTTCGACGAAACGCTTCGTCAAATGAAAACTCAGTTCGGTGCCGGATTAACCGTATTTCAATATCCGGTAAATGCCGGGGTTGGATTTAATTCTGTGATCGATCTTCTGAAAATGAAAATGTTTAAATTTCCAGAAAACGGCGGACCTGCTGAAATTATTGATATCCCTGATGGTGAAAAGGAAAATGCAGAAGAAATGCATGGCGCCTTAATTGAAGATTTGGCCACTACGGATGAGTCATTGATGGAAAAATTCTTTGATGCCGGAACCCTTACTGAAGATGAAATGCGTGGCGCAGTCAAAGAAGGTCTTAAAAGCCGTACATTATTCCCGATTTTGTGTATTGGATCAAAACATAGCATGGGTGTAAATCGATTGATGGAGTTTATCGGAAATAATGCTCCATCTCCAGCCGAAATGCCACCTGTAAAAACCATTAAAGGTAAGGATCTTACCTGTGATGCTTCGCAACCAGCTTCAGCTTTTGTATTTAAAACATCCATCGAACCTCACTTTGGTGAAGTTTCTTTCTTTAAACTTTACAATGGCGAAATAGCTGAAGGAACCGATCTGATCAATTCAAAATCTGGAAGCAAGGAGCGTCTTGGTCAGTTGTTTGCCGTTTACGGCAAAAACCGCGAAAAAATTGAAAAAGTAGTAGCCGGTGACATTGTTGCATCAGTTAAACTAAAAGATGCGCCCACTAATTCAACTTTAACTACTGCTAAAAATACAGATGATATTGTTGAACCTATCGAATTCCCAGAGCCCAAATTCAGGGTAGCTGTTAAAGCCGTTAACCAGGGTGATGACGAAAAATTGGGTACCATTTTAAGTGCACTGCACAAAGTTGATCAAACATTGATGGTTGAGTATTCCAAAGAACTCAAGCAGGTAATTTTGGGTGGACAGGGAGAGTTACACCTTAATATTACCAAATGGCAAATTGAAAAGCAGGATCACGTTCAAATTGAATTTGTTGCGCCTAAAATTCCTTACCGCGAAACCATTACCAAAGCGGCCAAAGCTACCTACCGTCATAAAAAACAATCGGGTGGTGCCGGCCAGTTTGGTGAGGTTCATATGATGATTGAACCTTATCACGAAGGTATGGCCTGGACAACTGAATTTCCGGTTCGTGGCACTGATGAACATCCACTGGCATGGGGTGGAAAACTGGTAATGAATAACTGTATTGTGGGTGGTGCCATTGATGCCCGATTTATGCCTGCCATCCTGAAAGGGGTGATGGAAAAAATGGAAGAAGGCCCGCTTACAGGCTCTTATGCCCGCGATATTGTGGTTTATATTTACGATGGAAAAATGCACCCGGTTGATTCAAATGAAATCTCATTTAAACTCGCCGGTCGTAATGCTTTCCGCGAAGCCTTTAAAAATGCCGGACCTCAGATCCTCGAACCTATTTATGATGTGGAGGTGCTTGTTCCTGAAGATCGTATGGGTGATGTAATGACCGACCTTCAAGGCCGTCGTGCTATCATCATGGGTATGGGACGTGAGGGAAATTATCAAAAGATTTCTGCGAAAGCTCCGCTTGCCGAAATGAATAAGTATGCTACTGCCCTGAGTTCAATAACCAGTGGCCGTGCAATGTATTCCATGAAATTTGCTGAGTACTCCAATGTACCGCCAGATGTTCAAATGCAGTTGCTTAAAACATACGAAGAATCACAACAGGAAGAAGAGTAAGATTAAGTATCTTAAAAAAATCCCGCCAAATCGGCGGGATTTTTTTTCAAAGTTAAAAAGTGTAGTTTTTAGATGGATCAGGGTATTGAAATGCGTAATCCGTTTTTTATTACAAGATCATAATTCTTAACATTACCCACAGGCTCATTGTTATATCGGTAACTTAAGTCAATTGTAAAATACATTCTCCCGATCAACCAGATTTCCATTCCTGTTTCTGCTATCGACCTGAAATTGTGGATTTTTGTAATATCAGGTTGGAAATATATTACACCCCAGGCGTTTATCCGGTCGGTAATGGCCCAATCAAGGGTAAGATAGGATGTTACTCTAACGGGGTCGAGAGTTATGGTAGTTTTTTTATCCTCCCCGGTATTGTATACTTCATGTTCCAGCATTAACCCCAGCCCAAGGTTGGAGGCAAATCCTGATACGCTGTCATTGGGGGATAAATAATTGATCCATTGATACCTGCCACCGGCACCAATCAACTTTCGATCGGCAAGTAATAAAAACTCATTAAACTCCTGTTGTACAAAAGTTTCCCCGGCAAAATTCGCAGAAAAGTGATGAATACCTCTTAAATGCAGAAACCCCTTGTTGGTAACCTTGGCTTCATTGGTTTGTTTGAAATCATAATTTCCTACCAGAAAGGCATCGTTTTTATTTCCATTGTAATCGAGGCGGGCAGTACCGTCCACGGTCAAATACTCACTATTTCCGCTGCTGTAGCCAAAACGAAATCCGGCATTAAATAAAAATCCTTCCTTGTCAGAGAACTTTCTGAATTTCTCTGTATTTACCTGCCCATTTAATGTAGTTGCAAATGCACAAAACATCATGGAAATAAATAAAAACCTCATTTTTAAAAATCGCATACCGGTACAAAATTACCACAGGTCGGTAAACGGCTGTAAACAGGTTTTATTGAAATTTCAAGAGGGTTTTCAACAACTGGTTAATGAATGATTTTTTGGGCTAACACCTGAATATGAAAGGCTGAACCGGTCATGATATAATTTCTGCTCATCGTCAATTCTGCTTTCATTAATTCCTGCATATCAGCTTGTCCGTATTCAAAATCTTCTTTCAAAGGATTTGAGATAATGCCATTTCCAAATTCATTTATTTCAAGAAATCCAGCATCGTACAAGAGATGTCTGATCGTTTTTGGTGCAAATAATCGGAATGGAATTTCATTTTTACCCATGTAGATCATCTCTTCGTCCTGTTTTATCAAACTGAGTTTTCGTTCAATATCAGGCTGAAGCATGGCCCACCCATGCGAGTTTAGATAATCAATCCAAATGTAACCTCCCGGTTTAACAATCCGACTGAATTCCTGCATCATTTTTTCAGGATTGGGGGTTAATGAAATAACACCGCCTTCTGCAAAAACCAAATCGAATTCCTCATTTTGAAAGCCAGTTTCTTCAATGTTTCCTTCGATAATATTGACCTGAAGTGCTTTTTTATCAAGCGTTTTCTTTGCCACTTTCAGCATTTCGGGACTGATATCCATCAGGGTTACATCCCTTTCCTGCTCAGCAAAAAATGAAGCCCATTGACCTTGTCCGCCTCCGGCATCAAATATTTTTTGAATGCTTAATGTCGAAAGTGATTTTGAAAGATTTTCACGGGTTACGTAGTCTGAAATCAGGGAGGCCTTCTTATTGGCCCCGCTGCTGTACATGTCGGCCAGTTCGTGGTACATCGAAATTAATTCAGACATACGATGTTCTGTTGTAATCATACTCATTAAAATTTTATGGTTTGCTATATGGTTGTGCAAATCGGTTTCCGAATGCATTGTTTTTTTTAAGTTGTTGGTCCCAGTAAAAATTTGTGAATCCTAATTTCCCAATCACTCTATACATGAAAATAAAAAAGCGTGATAATAGTTCTGGTGTTGATAATCGTTTTATGATCTCATTATTTAATTCCCAGTCGAGGGCCATGTGCTGACCAAGATCATAGAACATTTCCATTGTTTTTCTGGTCATCCATTTAGGTTGAATTTTTATACCCTCAATACCGCCTTTGATTGCCGTTCCTAAATAGTCAATCTCCAGGCGTTTGGCCAGTTTATCCAGGTATTTTTCAAGATATCTTGAATGAATGGCTTCCGGAAATCCTGACTGCACAATAAACCCCAGCTTAAGTTTGTGATTTTTAAGATGATAATTTGTGAACTCTTCGAAAAAGCGTTTTACAATACCGGGCATCGCGTCGGTATACAGCGGGAATATTATAATTGCAAAATCAGATGATTCCAGGGCATTGATCAATTCAGAATAAGTAGCTGATTTAATGAAATACTCCCGAATATCGCAATGGCTTTCTACCGAACAAAACCCCTTTCGGAACTGATCGGTGAGTATTTTGGAGTTACTCCCTTTTCCCCGCGGGCTACCGTTGATAATGGATAATTTCATTGACCAGTTTTTCAATAGGTGTTTCGACGCTTTTGGAGAAGAGCAACTCCGATTTAAAATTGATTGAAAAGCGATGATAGATATCTGTTACAATTTGAATGTCTTCATCATCGGTTTCAGGTTCCGGTTGAAAAAGCAAGGCCAAACCAGGATATTGATCATAACGTTTTTGATGGTGAATTTCATTATTTACAATCTCAAGGTAAGGATGAAGCAATGGAATTAACTTGTCCTGTAGAATTTTGAGCAATGCAGAGGTAAATCCCATGATCAGTGGTGAGGCAAAAATTATCAAATCGGAATGGATGATTTTATCCCTGATCTCACCCGAATCATCAGGAATCGAACATTCGCCTGGGTTTTTCACCCAGCATCCCCAGCAACCGGTACACGAATGAATGTTCTTGTCCCGAAGGGTAACCGTTATCACATCCAGACCCAGATCATCAAGTGCCAATGCTACCTCGTCCAGGTAGGATTCGAATGTTTTATTGTCTTCGTAAGGATTACCGTTTAAAATGGTGATTTTCATCCAGTAAGTTTTGGCCAAAATTAATTTGAGCCTTGTTCAGGATGAAAAACAATCTGACGAAATGCAATTTAAACGGATCGAAATGACCTATAAACCTGCTGTAGTGAAGCTGTTAAAAAGGTAAATCGTTGAAATCGTCATCGGTTTCCGGTGGAATTTCTGTCGATGGGGGTATATTGGAAGTATCCGGAGCTGAAGGGCTGCTCTCTTGAGTATTCACAATCCTCCAGGCTTTTACATCAGTATACCAGCGACCGTTGTACTCACGGCTCTCCACGTTGATACTGGCAGTAATCAGGCTGTTTTCTCCGAAACTGTTCAGGTCAATCTTATCCCCCCAAACTGTAATACACACTTTCTTTGGGTATTGCTCCTGGGTTTCAAGAATAAAACTTTGTTTTTTCCAGGGACCATTGCGTCCTTCTCCTTTTTCTTCGGGTAAAATTTGAATGAGTTTGCCTGTGATTTCCATAATTTTTAAAAATATTAATGTCTTCAATAATTGATTTAATCTTGCAAAGCTAAGCTCTTTTTTAGAAAAAGGCCAGCGAATTTATTGAACAAAAGCACCGATTAACTTCGGATCAATTCCGTTTTCAATACCTGTAATCTCAACTTTATGGAAATCTTTTAGCTGCGTAGTTTTTGATGCTTTAAAACGGATAGGAATATAATGCTCCCCATATCCATGCGCAAATCCCCGTGCATCGATTTTTTCGACATAAACCGTTTGGGTTTTCCCGATAAATCCCAAACGATAATTTCGCTTGTGCTTTTCTGCCAGTTCGCGGATGATAGCACTTCGTTCATTTTTTACCTTTTCAGGTAAATGGTCGGGCAGGCGCTCGGCACGGGTTCCTTTTCTTACCGAATATTTGAAAGTATGAATATGACTGAAGCCAATCCGGTCCACTGCATCGCAGGTTTCCTGGAAGTCTTCCTCCGTTTCGCCCGGAAATCCAACGATGATATCAGTAGTAAAATTAAAATCGGGAATTTCGTCTTTAATTTTTCCCACCATTTTTTCAAATTCATCCACTGTATATTGGCGGCGCATTTTGAGCAAAACCTTTTCCGAACCACTTTGCAGGCACATATGCAGGTGAGGGGTCAGTTTGGGGTGGTGGAACAGCTTGAATAATTTCTCTCCAAAACCTTCCGGTTCAATGGAAGAAATTCTAACCCGAAAATCACCCGGAATTTCGAGGATCTTCTCAACCAATCCTTCGAAGTTCAGGCCATCCCTTTCGTATCGGCCAATGTTGACACCGGTCAGGATGATCTCTTTGTATCCGTAACTTAGAACTTCTTTGATGTTTTTTTCGATATCTTCAAATGAGCGGCTTTCAGCCCGGCCACGAACATGGGGCACAATGCAAAAAGTACAAAAGTTATCACAACCATCCTGTATTTTTATCAGGCTACGGCTGTGAAAACTGGTTTCAGCCGAACCAAAGGCAAAACGATCGCGAAGCAGTTCATCGGGATGAATGATCTCGCCCTGGAAATGGCCATCGAGGAGATGGAAAATGGATCCCTTACGGTCGTTTTCAATAACATAGGTAATCCGGTCGTTTTGATCGAGTAGATCTTTGTGGTTATTGACCATACAACCAGTTACTACAAGCACAGCTTCTTCATTTCGCCGTCCGGCCTGGCTGATTGTTTGCCTTGATTTATGATCGCCCATATTGGTCACCGTGCAGGTGTTAATAACATAGGCATCAGCCTGCTCATTAAAATCAACGATTTCATAACCCGCCCGTGCAAACTCCGACATCACGGAATCCGTTTCGTAAAGGTTCAGCCTGCAACCGAGAGTTTTGAATGCAATTTTTTTGTTCATTTATCAATCATCAATTATTCAGAAGAAGTCTGAAAAATTTGCGCAAAATTAATAAACTTGTTAAAGTGTAAGTAATGTGATTGGAAACCTTTAATTTACTTTGAAGAGATTTTCACAACTTTTTTGCTGCCCATGTTTTTACCATCGGCATAAATTGAAATAAAATAAATCCCATTGTCAACTGCATTACCAGAATCATCATTGCCTGGCCAAGATAAATTATAATTACCTCCAGGAAGTTTACTATCTACAAGCATTTTTATCTCATTTCCAAACAGATCATAAATCAACAGACGAACCTGAGAAAGACTAGCAAGATCGAAGGAAATAAACAAATTCACATTAAACGGATTTGGGAACAACTCAACTTCGAGTTTCGAATCTTTATCTTCGGTAAGTTTGATTTCCGTTGCATTATCCGGCCATTCGTAAGCACCCATATCAATCCTTTCTCCTGCAATCCGCATATTACCCGCCAGATCATTTGCTGGCAAAGCAATGGTATCATAATCATAAGTGATCAGTTTATAAATTGTATCTTCCATAATGATATACGGAGGTGCCATGCCGAACTCGTACATAGGCGTTCCGGTATTTATACAGGGTGAGTTCCAGGGAATTGCATACGGAATGGCGGTTGCAGTATCCCAAAGAGGATCGTCATTGATATTTCCTTCACCCCAAACCAGTGTATTGGAACTGTTCCAGTTGGTAATACCTCCTGTTCCATCTTCGATATCAGAATAATTTAACTGACAAACTGATGAATATGGTGAAGCGCCAAGAAGCAATTCAGATGATAGGTTCCCGAATAAATTAGAGTTATAGATATTTAGTTCTGCATTTGATGAAACAGAAACCCCATATCCAGGTGCGAGACCGGTTGGTCCCTTTAACACATTATGAGCAATTGTTGAATTTACAAGATTAATTTTATAATAACCGGAAATATCTATAGCTATAGTTCTATCTGTTGTTAACTCAGGCTCAAGTTTGCGAATATTATTAGAAATCAATACATTCGAAAATAATCCATGCCCCATTTTCGTGTCAGGTGATTGAATTTGGCCGATCACTTTAATACCCCCTCCTCGCAAAATTGAAGAAGTAGTATTATATCCGGGTCCATTGTGATTAATAATAACGTTCTCAAATCTAAAAGAACTGTTGATGCCATTCCAGCTAGAAATTGAAACTGCAAAGTCTCCTTTGTAATATTCTATAGTTGTATTTTTAATATTCAAAGAATCAACATAATCACAATTGAGTCCATTATAACCATTTACTGATCCTATTAACTTAACATTTTCCAGTGTTGCCACTTTGTTATTAAAAATCCGAATTCCCCCTTTCCCATTTTGAAAAGTAACGTTTTTGATTGTAATATCAGTTTTGTAACCTAAGCTAATAACGAATATTGAAAGACTATCAGCGTCAATAATTATTGAATCCATATTGTCACCAACCAGTGATATATAACTTTTCAAACAAAAAGGCAATTTTTCTTCATTTTTCATCCTGGAGTAGATACCGTTTGAAAGATAAATCTTATGTAGGTTCAGACTGTCTGAATTGATTAATAAAGAAGCAAAAGCAATTGTTTTTAATGGATCATTGACACTGGTTCCGCTATTTTCATCATTGCCCCAAATTGGATTTACATAGAGATCTTGATCTGTTTGTTCGAGATAAAAATGATCCCATTGAACTGTAACTTCGTTTACCGGAAAACCTTCCCCGTCGTAGGAGGCAAAGAAAAAAATATCTGGATTACTGACGGTACAAGTATCAAGAACAATAGATTGAGGGGGTATACTGTAAAACTTATAATAGTCGGTTCCAGGTGCACCATAGTTTAAATATAAGTTGCATTTATTATCAGCGTTGAAATTAATATAAGATTGATAGCCGTGATATATTCCTCCTCCAGTCCCGTTTGCCTGGTTAAATTTTATTGTTGTTCCCGATAGATAAAGATGAGCATAAATGGTATAAATTCCGCCTCCGATGCTTGCCGAATTATTGTTAATTACACAATTCGAAAGGTGTGCATAAGCATCATCAATACAGATTCCACCGCCATATTTTGAGGCTGTATTCAATTCAATTTTACAGTTTTTTATAACGCCAGAAGCCTGATTAACATAAATTCCACCTCCGTATAATCCAGAGCCGTTTCTAACTGTAAAGCCATTAATAGTTAAATCGTCATTCCCATATTTCATTGTAACACAAACTCCAGTCTGATTTCCATCGATTATTGTGTTCTCAATATAAGATGGATCAGGATTGATGGCATATAAAGAGGCTACAGTTAAATGATTACCATAATAATACAGATGTTCATAATAAATACCTGGCCATACCAATACAGTATCCCCAACATTCCAGGCTGATTCAGTTATTGCTGCTTCAATTGTAGTATAATCACCTGTTCCGTCCTGTTTCACAGTGAGAATTGCGCCATGAACCATTGTAATAGAATAAAAAATCAGAAGTAAATTTGATATTTTGGCTAAAGTATTCATTGCCTGGATTTATTCGCAGGTAATAAAGGTAATTAAAAATTCATAAGTAGAATAAAATTACCAATTTTCGTTATGTGAAAAGTGGTTCATCTTTGAAAACCAACTCCCCCGCAACCGAAAACTCTGTAGCTTGTGTGATCATCACATCCATGATCTGCCCGATCAAGTTTATGTCTGTTGAAGGAATGCGCACATTGATCTTTCCTTCGGTGAGTCCGCTCAGGAATTCACCTTTGCGTTCTTTACCGCGAACCAGCACCCGGAAAGTTTTACCTACCATTTTTTTATTGTGCTCGTGGGAGGTTTTCATCAGGTCCTCGGTGAGGGTGTGATAGCGTTGTTTTTTCACTTCTTTGGGGACGTCATCCTCCCAGCGTGAGCTGGTGGCTCCCGGACGAACCGAATACTGGGCGATGTAGGCCATGTTGTATTGGAATTCCTCCATGATGTGCCGGGTGCTTTCGAACTGCTCATCGGTTTCGCCGGTGAAGCCGACGATGATATCGGTGAAGAGTGTTGCCTGCGGAAGAAGTTTGCGGATCGAATGAACAATATGCCGGTATTTCTCCATGTCGTGTTTGCGGTTCATACGGATCAGCACTTTATCGTCACCCGATTGAACCGGCAGGTGGATTTGTTTGGCGAGGCAATCATACTGTGCGATCACTTCGATTACCTGGTCGGTCATATCCCGTGGATGTGGAGAAGTAAAATAAACCCAGAATTCTTTTCCGGAGATTTTGCCATATTCCCCGATTTGTCGGAGTAATTCAGGAAAACTGACCTCTTCTCCCTTTTTATCTAATCCGTATGAATTTACATTTTGTCCCAGCAAGGTGATCGATTTGTAATCCTGTTCCACCAGGTTTTTCAACTCTTCCAAAATCTCAGCGGAAGGCCTGGAAACTTCCCGCCCGCGGGTATAAGGTACCGCGCAAAAAGTACAAAATTTATCGCAGCCATTTTGAATAGGAACAAAAGCCTCAAAATCAGATTCGTAAGCGGGGTTGATTTGCCAGAAATCCGACATGTGCTCGTTAAGTTTCAGGCTTGCTGCCGATCTTTTTAGCTGTTCTATCCTTTCATTTCTGAAAACCAATTCCTCATTCCGATTTTCTGGATTTAAGCTCACAGGAGTTACTATCCCGTTTTGGCGGATCATGTCGGGTAATTCCTGAAGTTCGCTCATCGGGAAAACGATATCAAACAATTTCAGAAATTTTTCCCTGTCAGCCGGAAGAATACATCCGGTGACAAAGGTTAAAAGGTTCTTTTTGTTTTTGGCCTTGTTCCACTTGTGAATGCGATTGTGTACCTTATCAATGGCTTTTTGCCGCACCGAACAGGCAAGTATTCCAAGTAGCTGCGCTTCATCTTCATTGTCGGTCCATTGATAGCCCATCCCTTCGATGACAGGTTTGGTTCGTCCTGTGTCCGAAAGGTTCATCTGGCAGCCGAGTGTTATGATGTGGTATTTCATGTTGTTCTTGTTGCTTGCTTCTTGCTTCGTGTTGCTGGTTTCTTGTTGTTAATTTTTAGTAGTTTGTAACTTTATTGTATCAGCAGCCAGCAACCAGTAGCCAGCAACCAGCTTTAAAAATAAACTTCAGCATGTAGATTTTCTGAAGGTACACCTTGTTCTTTCAGTATGTCGAAAACGTCGTAGATCATGTTCACATTGCCGCAGAGGTAACAAATCGTTTCATTGTCCACCGGGTGTTGTTTTAAATAATCTGTAACCCTTCCGCGAAAATCTCCACCATCTTCCTGACTCACACAAGAAATATATTTTCCTTCGGGATAGTGTTCTTTTTCATAAGCTTCATTCAGCTCACGAATGCCATGTATCAACGTATAATTTATTTCGGGGAAGGAGCCGGTTATGCTGTGGAACGGCGCAATACCGGTGCCACTCGCAATAAAAAGGAATTTTTTAGCATATCGGTTTTCTTCTTTGATTGTGAAAAAACCAAAAGGCCCGTCTACTTCCAGGGTGTCTCCTGGCTTCATCCTTTTTAGTTTTTTTGAAACTAATCCGTCTTCAACCTCTTTCACCAAAATTTCCAGAAATTCTTCATTTTTCCGGCTATAAATTGAATAATCCCTTTTTTCAGTATCACCAGATAATCCGAGGTTTAAATTTTGCCCCGGCATAAATTTCATATCATTTCGTTCCAGTCTCACTACATAAGTTGATGGCGTAAGATCACGGATTTCCTTGACAGTATATTTATTGTGAGTTATTGTTTCCATTAAGTTTTATCTACTTTAAATAAAAATTTATTAACGAATTCCATCCATCAATGTTCAACAGGATAACCCTTTGAATAAAATTCCTCGCAGGAAAAAAAGGGGTGCAAAGATAGAAATATGAAGCCTGATTTTCAAATGATTGAACATATTAAAATCAGGATGATTTCCGGTTTGTTTTCCGGATAAAATAATGCGTCTTATTTCAGATCAATTGTATTTTGGAGATTATCTTGTGAATTGCCACCCACAAAAAAGACAAATTCACCAGGCTCATAACTCTTAGAAAGGTCAGGATGATAAAAAGCGAGGTCATCTTTGGTAAGGGTAAAATCAATGGTCTTTGATTCCCCTTTTTTGATCATCAGTTTTTTAAATCCTTTTAATTCCTTCACCGGGCGGGTGATTGTGCCAACTTTATCCTGAACATACAACTGTACCACTTCCTCTCCATCATCTTCGCCAGTATTGGCAACACTAACACTGATATGGACTTGCTCCCCTTCCGAATTCACCGTTAAGTCACTATATTGAAAAGTAGTGTAACTCAAACCATAACCAAATGGATAAAGCGGATCATTGGGTGAATCGATGTACCTGGACAAATATTTAAAATCAGGCCTTTCGGGATCAAGTGGCCGGCCTGTATTTTTATGGTTGTAATAAACGGGAACCTGCCCAAGGTTTCGCGGGAAGGTCAGGGTGAGCTTCCCGGAGGGGTTGTAATCACCGAACAATACATCAGCAATACCATTTCCTGCTTGCGTTCCACCGAACCAGGTTTCAAGGATGGCCGGTGCCATTTCATCCAGTTTTGTAATAGTAAGTGGCCTTCCGTTGAATAGGACAACAGCCGTGGGTTTGCCTGTATTAATAACCGCCTCAGCCAGCTCATTTTGAACACCGGGCAAATTAATATCAGTCCGGCTGGCAGCTTCGCCACTCATCCAGCCATGTTCACCAAGGGCGAGGATCACATAATCGGATTGTCGGGCAAGTTTCACAGCTTCAGCAAATCCACTTTTATCGCTATCATCCACTTTACAACCTTCAATCCACTGGACCTTAACGTCAGAACCTACCTTTTTTTGAATGCCTTCCAGCAGGGTAACCGCCTTCTCGGGCTCTCCGGCTGCCATCCAGTTGCCAAGCATATCTTTTTTAGAATTACCCAGCGGACCAATAATAGTAATAGATTTCACATTTTTAGAAATAGGAAGAGTTTTGTTTTCATTCTTTAACAGTACGCAACTTTTCGCCACCGATTCCCGGGCGACTGCCAGCTGATTTTCATTCATAATGTCGGTTTTCACCCGTTCTTCATCACAGTATTTGTAGGGATCATCAAATAATCCCAGCTTCACTTTGGCCTCCAGAATCCTGCGAACAGCCTGATCAACCAATTCCTCCGAAATCTGGCCTTCCTCCACCAAAACTTTCAGGTTGTTCAGAAAAACACGTCCCTGCATATCCATATCAACCCCGGCTTTCATTGCCAATTCAGCCGCATTTTTATCATCCCTTGCATTACCATGATTCACAAGTTCATTGATGGAAGTATAATCTGTTACCACAAATCCATTAAAATGCCAGTCATTTCTCAATAATTCGGTTAATAACCAATGGTTTGAAGTAGATGGAACCCCACTGATTTCATTGAAGGAGGTCATAATTGAACCCACTTCCTCATCAATGGCAGCTTTAAAAGGCGGAAGATACCATTCATAGAGAGTGAGTTTCGACATATCAACCGTATTGTATTCACGGCCGGCTTCAGCTGCACCGTAAGCTGCAAAGTGCTTCACACAGGCCATCATGGTGTTATGGCCTTGCAAATCATTGCCCTGGTAACCCCTCACGTAAGCTTTTGCAATCAAACTGCCGAGGTAGGTATCTTCGCCGGCTCCTTCGGCAACCCGTCCCCAGCGTGGATCACGTGAAATATCAACCATTGGCGAGTAAGTCCAGGCAAGCCCGTCGGCAGTTGATTCCTGTGCTGCAACCCTTGCTGTTTCTTCAATCAATCCCAAGTCAAAACTACAACTCAAAGCAAGCGGAATTGGAAAAATAGTTTTGTATCCATGAATAACATCCAATCCAAACAAAACAGGAATACCAAGACGGGTTTCTTCAACGGCAGCCTTTTGCACAGTGCGAATCCTTTCAACCGACCGGATATTCAAAATACCTCCGGCCTTTGCCTCTTTTGTTATTTTGGCAATATCTGTTTCTTCAAAGTCACCAGTCACAAAATCACTCGAAGCCACCAGGTTCAGCTGACCGATTTTCTCTTCCAGGGTCATTTTGGCCAAAAGGGTCTCAACAAATTTATCCCCTGGTTTACCAAAGGTTGTTTCGGGCTGCTGATCACAGGCCATTAATAAAACCACCACAAGAAAAAATGTGTAGATAAAACTCCGTTTCCAAATTGAATTTCTGGATGCTGTAAAACTTTGCTGTATCAGTTTCATGATCGTTTTCGATGAAGATTGCAACCGCAAATATTATAAAATTATCTCTAATAGGTTTTTCCCTGGGGTGAGTGCTGCTAAAAATCGATCCCTTGAAATTACTGCACCTCCTTCCCTATATTTATTGTCTTCCTGCGTGAACTCAACATTATCATCATTGATTTTAATTTGCTTTGGGCCAAAAGAACGGTCTTTTATAAAATATTTGAAAATGACCGGAAAGCCCAAACAATGCATCGAGACTTCCAAACCATCCATCGAAATAGGCAATACAGGATCAATGATCACTTGTTTACTTTCGATGCGAATTCCCAAAAGATTTTTAATTACAAATCCTACGTAAATCCCCGGGCCGCTTGAATATACGCGCCACCCACCCTTCAGGGGATATTTGCCGTTGATCACGTCCTCGTATAGTTCGTCAGCCTCGTAACGGTTTTTAAAGGAAACATCGGAACTGCTATAATAACAGTTGGCCTGTCGCCAGTCGCCGTTGGGAACCACTTCCCGGTAATCCACCGGAATGGCTTGCCGGAGTGCTTTTACAAAAGCTTCTGCATGCCCCAATCGCGACAGTAATTCGGCATAACGGATGTGCTCATGCACATACATAAGTCCGATCTCACGTCCGAAGAAGGTGCTGCTTTCAGCCCGCTGGAAAATCTCCTGGATACCCCCTTTGTATTTAAGCGGTTTGTCCATCAACCGGGCGCCATCGGGTCCTTTCAGATGTTTCTCGATTAGATTATGATGTTTTTCTGCTTGTTCTTTGGTGAAGATGCCGCTGATGATCCCCCGTTCCATCGGTAATAAACTGTAACTAATTCCCGTGGTTTGATCGGCCGGATGAAGTAAAACACTGATGGAGCCATCATTTTCCACTTTTCCGTAACCAGCTACTATTCCGTCTTTGACAAGGTGTTTATTGAAATCAGATTTAATGTCCTTGCAGATTTTCAGGAGGTTTTCGGCTTTGGCCTGTTCACCACATTTATCATAAACTTCGCTCAATTGCCGGAAAGCCTGGTAATTCATTTCGACGGTCCAGCTTGAGATAAGCCGCTCAGCCAGTTCCTTGCTTTTGGGCTGCAGTGAATCGTTCCAGTCGCCACCATCGAACGGAACCAGGGAAGTTCCATTGATAAAAGAATCAACGATCATGGTAACCAGTCTGTCCACATGTTCACTCAACGGGGTTTTTTCAGCCTGACTTACTCCCTGTTCATGATAATAGGGAAGCACTTTCTGCAAAATATCAGTATCGCCAGTAACCTTGATGTAATCACTCAAGGCGATAATACACCAATAGAAAATATCGCCGTGCGACTCATCCGCCCTGATGTTTTGGTAACTATCGAACATCCACCATTGAGGCCAGCCGCCATCGGGATTTTGGTTGGAAAAAATGGTGCATAAAACGGTTCGGGCTTCCTTATATTTTTCCAGGGTTAGCAGCAGGTCAACCGGTCCCTGCGACACATCCCGTGTTCCCCAGGCTGCTCCACCGAACTGTTCCAGTCCGTAAGGAGTGAGGTAATGGATCAGCGCATCCTGACCGTACCAGGGAAGTATCTCCCGAATGGCAGCCAAATCTTTTTGATCGCTGCGGAGGTCAAGGTTCAGGCTTAGATCAAGCCAACCGGACATAGCAGCTTCCTTATCGGCAAGCAATTGTTGTTCAGGAAACTCAATTTTTACTGGGTTTGCAATTGATTTCAATTCTCCGATAATGCTTAGACAAAATGCTTTGGTTTTGTCCACATGGATAACAGAAAGTGAGTTGTTTATAGTTTCTCCTTCATGAAAGCTGTAGTTTATACCGGAAGATTGAACCACAAACCTGAATTGCGCCTCCGGGAACTCCTGGGCCAGCATGCTATCTGTTGCAGGCTTTGCAATTATTTCCTCTCTTGATTTTCCAGGAAGTACTTTCCAGCCGTTGGCATTATCGAATTGATGTGTGATCAGAAGTTTTACCGGATCACCTTTCAATACGTTAAAATCCAGATTTACGCAGGGTTCGTTTTTCGATGTCCAGGAAACCACTTCAAAACAGTGACTTTCCGTTTTATAGATCCAGCGGCAATGGTTTATTCCCATCTCAAAAGCAGATGGAACTCCCATCAAATATTTTTCCCCATCGATTTCTACAAAAATCCGTTGGCCGGTATCTTTTGATTGGTTGAACTGGCTGGTGCAAATCGACAACAGCACATTAAAATTGGTGTTGCCCTGCGTGATGTGTGTATTAAAAACGCCAAAGGCAAATGCGGTGGTCGACATGATGTTCTCATCGGGCACAAGGCGGGTATTGGCCTGCATGATATGGGCGTGCGGCCGATCGGTAATCAACTCTTTTGCCCGGAGTACCACATGGTTGTTTTTTCCGCTGAAGAAGGAGAGTAAGGTATCCTTGTCTTTCTCAGTATGCCTGCGATCATCTCCAAAAAACCGGGAGAGTTCGGTTTCGTTTAAATCTTCCGATTGAAATAGAGTAGCGGTGTTGAACAGATTTTTCGATGCTCCGGTGAAGTTATCTTCATGCACAGAAATTTCATTGTGGAATTCCTTAGTTAAGCCAGGAAGTTTTTCAAGATCTTTTTCGGAAGTGGCTTCGGGGTGATCGGGGAGGTAGGTTGCCACAAATGCACGAATGGTTTTTTCTCCGTTTGTGAGTGTAAAAGGTTTTTCCTGAAGCGCCAGCACGGAGGATTCGCCTGCCCATTCACCTCCGAGCCTGTCGGAAAGTAATCCCTCAGGAATGCGCGTTCCCCGAAAGGAGGTTCCGTAAAACAACATCCCGTCGGTACATGCTGAGGCAGCATTGTTTTTGGAAGCCAGCATCAGCCAGGGATGACCGGTGGATTCTTTGGTATTTTGCCGGCAGCAGATCACCTTGCCGAAGGTTGAATCATCAAGGATCCGTCTTTCCAAATACTGGCTCACATAATATTCATTCACCGGTCCTGACCCGGCAGCTTTGAGAGAGATGTCCTGTAAATACACCAAATCAAGCTCCACCAGTTCGGCACTTGTGTTTTCTAAAGCAATCTGCCATTCCCAACTCAAACTTTTTTGTGAAAGTTCCAAAAGGCAGGTATATTCTAATCCCGACCAATTGCCTTTTGCAACAAAACGATTATTTTCAATCTTTAAATGGCTGTTGCTTTCCGGACCAAGCAGTGGAGTATAGGTTATCGCTCCTGTTTTTTTTCTCAGGTAAATTTGTGTGCCTGAGCCGGAGAAAGGAGTTTCTTCTTTGAGGTTGATGCGGATGGGTCCGGCGGAAATGCTTTTGACGAGGCCGTTTTCCAGAAAATTGAATGTGAGTCCCTGGGGGTTATTTAGTTTCATGATGGTTTTTTTTCAGTCTCAAAATAAAAGTCTAAGTTCCATCTCCTCATTATGCAAGTGATCATAATTTATCACTAACCGATTTTGATTGATTTGGGGTTCCATCGTCTTACCTGGAAATTGAACTTCCATTATACTTCCTATTCCAGTTCCCTCCAACACAAGCTCGCCAACTAAATCCCGATCACCAAAAAGCGTAATTTCAATCTGCCCTTCTTTGCTCTCAATATTTAAAATATCCGAAGTGCAATGCAGAATTGAAATTCCTTCAGCGATTTCCAGGCAGACCGGCGTTAAAAGGCTGTACAAGGGTGGCCACAGGGTATCCTCACTGGAATAAGGGATTTGAATATTTTCACCGGTTTTTGGATGGGTGTAAGTGACTGTCCCAACATGTACTTCATTGTAATAATTTCCGATAAACAGAACGGCTTGCTTATCGTGAGTAAACCGCTCGCGGACCGTGATGTTTTCATTGCTGGAAAAAGCCTGATGCAAATTTGCTCCCGATTTTTCAAGCAGGGCATGATACACCGGCTTATGCCCTTCGGTATCGAAGCCAAGCCAGGTGCCGAGGTGAATGACCAAACCTTTTCCCATTGTTTTTTCAAATCCGCAAACCGAGCCGCGAATTGTGCGGGCAATCACTTTCGCATCCTTTAATTCGTTTTCATCAAAAATGATCTGCGGGTTCGCGCATTTGATATCTTTAAAACCATAAACATCCACCAGCGGTGAATCGATGGTTTCCGTTCCTTTCGGTTGCACATCGATTGCATCCCGAAGGATGGTACAGGATTTCTGCGACATTTCCCGATCAGGCAGATTGGGGAAGATCACGAGGTTGCCGCCATTACGGGTGTAATCAACCAACACTTGCTGATCGCGGGCATTCATCTCATCGGTGCTGAAAGACCACACCTGCTTATATTTACCGATCTCTTCTGTTGAAGTTTGGGTGTGATCCACCAAATCGTAATCGATGTTGAGTATCTGTAACACTTTCAGCAATCCGTCAAAATAGGCCGGCCGGCGAATGGCGGCATAATTGAACTTGAGGCTGGAAGCTCCGGCTTCAGGTCGTTCCAGCTCTGTGGCGTAATAAGGCGGATAAAAAAGTACGCAGACTTCCGCTTTTCGCTCCGAATTAACGATCAGGTTTTCCTGGGTTTTGATGAGTTTGCTCATTCGTTTTACCAACGGATAAACACTGTTTTTTTCACCTTCCGGGCTTAGGGGCGTAAACCAGTAAAATGTCTGCCCGGAGTAGCCGCGGTGCCTCGGATTCCGACCCTGCGAAAACATATAATAATTCCAGCCGGTAAGGCCGTTGGCGATGCTGGCTTTGTAAAACAATTCCAATTCCCTGGGATTGGTTACTACATGGTATTCCCTTGATCCGCACTGGAATTCAGCGGCGAACAAAGGTTTATCACCCTGCATGGCCCCGGTAATGTCATTGATAATGCGGTCGTCATGCATGTTGCGGTACGACACGTATTCCGGGATGTGGTCCACCCCGAAAATGATCTCACTTTTATCCCGGAAAAGATCTTCATACATGGTGATGTTCACCGGAAACTCATAACCACTACCATAAATCCAGCCTGGCAAATTGTGATAAAACGGCACCGTAACACCCCGCTCCCTGGCCATACCAGCAAGTGTTCGTAAATAATCGCCGTAATAAGTCCGCCAGAACAGGTGCCACTCCTGATCACGGCTGCGGTCACCTCTGGAAACAAAGGGATCACGACCATCGGGTGGGAGTTCGACTTCTTCGAATGTTTTGTAATTGGTTTCCCAAAGCCGGTTTAATTGGATAATATCTTTTATTTTATTTTCAAGGTATTTGATAAAACGGTTCCGAACATCGATGCTGTAATCGGCCTGGTGGGCCAGCCACGAAAAAACACCGATCTCGTTGCACACCTGCATCATGATTACCGGTCCGCCTTTCGAAATTTCCTTATCGCTGATGAACGGCATAATATGGTTGTACCAGGCTGCCACCTTTTCCTGATAAATGGGATGAAACAGGCTTACCCCGTCGCTTGCAACTATTTCTCCTTTGCGGTTGTGCATCTTTACTTCATCGGCAAATTTATCCAAAAACCAGCCGGGTAGTCCGGCGCCGCGGGTTTCGGCAAGAATAAATGGACCTGGTTTGACAATGCAATACAGTCCATGCTTTTGACAGCTTTCAAGCCAGCCATTCAGATCACGCTCAGGCAAAGAATGACCATCAAAATCAAATTCACCTTCTTCAGTTTCATGCCATGCCCAGGGTACATAGGTACTTACAGTTGTAAGGCCCGCCTCTTTCGCGGCTTCAAGGTGGATATCCCAAAGTTCCCGTTTGATCCTGAAATAGTGGATCTCGCCGGAGTTTAAAAACACCTTTTTATCATCAAGGTAAAAATTATGCCCTTCAAAATGAAATCTGCTTTCCATATTTGATATAAATTATTTTACTATTTTGATTCATTTCCTGCCAATTCACGGGCCAGATTTCGCTCTTTTAGCAACTCCTTAATCTCCAGCGATCGTTTTTCAGTGAGTGAATACCTGAAAATAAAAAAGATCGAAAAAATGCTAAGCAACACCGGCAGGCCGATCTCCACAATCCGCATCATCAGCAGTGTGAAAGGCGATTGTTGCGTGAGAGCAACTGTCGATTTCTCAATCTCCGCCACCTGTTTAGCAAGCTCATCAGGCTGAAGGTCAGGATTGAGGTTGTTTATTTTAGAGCCAATATCGTTGGCCGACTGAATCAGTGATTCATAATGCAATGCATTTTTATTATCTTTTTCAACCTCTTCCTTAAAATGTGTAATCAAAGCAGTGGATTTCTCCCTTGCATCCTGAAGCAAATCAGCAAGGTTGGCGGTAGCAGCATTCCCTTCATTTAAGGATTCTGCCTCTTTTTCAATAACCCTGATGCTGCCCTGCAAGGCATCTACCTTGGTCACCTGGGTTTCGTCAAACATGGTGTACACAATCAGAGCCCCGGCCACAAAACTGGCCAGTGCCGTTCCCATCTTGATAAACCACCAGAAAATAGAATAAAAACTTCCTTCGGTCCGTTTGCCGGTTTTCAAATCGTCTTCATCACAGATATCTCCCACCATAGATGAACCGAGGGTAAAGAAAAACAACATTCCCATTGAAAGGAGCATCGTTGGTATCACGATCAGATATGGATAGTTAGGATTGTAGCAGACAATTTTCGACAATTGTGCAGCCACCATCAGGCCGATGGCAAGCATCAGTGTTTTTCGTTTCCCGATCTTCGGGCTGATGATGTTCAGCGGGAAAACGGCCAGCACGCCTGTAACTGCCCAAACGGTGCCGTTGATCCCCAGGAGGTATGCGCCTTCCACTTTGTCGCCGCCGAAAATGTAAAAAATGGGAATATACGATCCAAGTAAGTTTACAAAGTTAAAACCCATGGCAAGGGTGAAAATGGTTAGTGTTAGCAAGATAAAATTTTTGTTACCGGCCGTATTTTTCATGTCTTGCCAGAAAGGTGCTTTCTCCTGAGTTTTAATCCTCACAAAACCAGGCTCGCGGAGTTTATAGGTCCACCAGAAACTGAGGGGTATGAGGATGGCAGCAATCATAAGTGAAACATATCGCATACCATCTGCTTCGTTGCCACCTGTTCCTTTGAATATTTCCATATTGGCCAGGGCAAACAACCAGGGAGTGCTCATGGCAAACAAGTTCCCGACAAAACTTTTGGCGCTGAAGAGGCGGGTTCTTTCATGTACATCCGTTGTAATCTCCATACCGAGCGCACCGTGTGGAATTTCGAAAATGGTGCAGGAGGTGTAAAACAGCAACAAAGCCACAAGAATATAAACCAGTTGAAATGCCTGGAAACCTGCTTCTGTGGGGAACCAACTATGAACCATCTCACCTTTGGGGATCCACCACATCAGGACGAAGGTAACGGAAACGAGCAGACCGCCAATTAGCAGGAACGGACGGCGGCGGCCCCAGCGGGTGCGGGTATTGTCGGAGAGGTGCCCGATGATGGGATCGGAAACGGCATCCCACAAACGGGGAATGATCAGGATCACCCCGAGCCAGAAGGCACTCAGGCCAAGGCTGATGTTGCCCATCAACCCGACAAGGATGCCGGCGATATTGAACAGCGCAATGGGAATGATGCCACCTGCACCATAGGCTGCGAGTTGTGAAAATTGAATATGAGACTCACTTTTATTTGCCTCTGCACCTGCTGCTTTCAGATGTGCCATACATAATATTTTCTAACGATTAATAATAGATTTCCACTGTGGCGGGACAAGTCATCACCTGAATCATTTTCTCCGTAAAGTCCTTGCTCTCCTTCCCATCGATCAACACTTTAGCCGGCATTTTCGATCCATTGAAATTTTTGATCCGGATGCCGTTTTCAGGCAAATCAACATCGCCTGAAATTGAAAACTTATAATGATCTTTTTCTTTTTTTATGGAATAGGAAATCTCGCCGTAATAAGTTGGTAAATGCTCTATGGACATGCCTTCCGGAGCGTCGATCCAATCCTGGTAAAGGGCCGAAGCCAGCACCAGCGACTGGTCATATTCGTTTTCATATACAAACATTGAACGGATGGCATTGATAAAATCGCTGCCCACCCAGGTATGTGGCATGTCGCCGATGTAGCGGGGAATCCGATAATCTTTCCAAACTACCTCTGCCCAGTGATGCCAGCCCTGCGGCCGCTGATCATTCAGGAAAAAGCTGATCAGTTCATGGGCCCTTTCGGGTTGATCCAATAGGATGAAAGAACCGATCAAACGGTTCTCGTAAGGGGTGTAGTTGATCCATTCGCGCTTGCCGTCGCGACGTTCTTTAAAAAAATCATAATATTTGTTGAAGGTATTATAAACCTGTGGATTGGGAAGATTATTCAACTCGTTGCAGGGTGTGAGTGCGATGGTTGTTGAAGTGGCGTCGAAATCGCCCAGTTCCACGCAGCCGGGGATGTAGTCGATGTTACGCTGTTTCATGGCGAGATCAAGGGAATTGTAGAGGTTTTTCCTGAAGCTATCCCGCACCTCGCTGATGTGCTGGTAGTTTTCGGTTTCACCGAGAATCTTTTGAATGTCGGCCGCATCCTTCAACCCTTTCATGGTAAAAAAATCGTCCCAGTAGGAGTGCATTGGTTTGGCCGAATAGCCCTCATGGCTGATTGACTCGGGGACGAGCCCATAATAAGCTCTGACGCTGTCGTTGCCGTATTTGAAATGGTCGGTCGATCGTTCGTCAATCAGCGATTCGATGTAATCCACTGCTTTCAGGACATGCTCATTCTTCGAACGGAGAAAAGCCGTATCATTTGTAAAGTTGAAATATTCACGGATGAGGTAAATCAACTGACCATGGCTGTCGTTTTCAGGAACGGGATCGGGTCCGCGGAAATCAACCACACAGGGAACTTTGCCGTTTTCGAACTGATAATCGACATACCAATTGATAAAATCTTCAACTTCTTTTACAATGCCCGACTTGAGCAAAGCGGATGAGGTAAGCGCACCATCGCGAATCCAGCTTCTTTCGTAGGAGCGTGATCCGGGCTGAATGCCGTTGTTGTCGCGGTTGATGAGAATATAAACCAGGTTTGCTTTGTAGGTGTCAATGATCCGGTCGGCAGAGGCCGGCAGGTTGAATTTGATGTGATCCACCTTTTGTTTCCAAAACTCCTCCGCTTGAATAAATTCCTTTTTAACTTTTTCCGGATCGGCAAAATCTATGTTTGTATTCTCTCCGTAAAACGGCACTACCACATAAAATCCCGACTTTTCACCAGGGTTGAGATGCATGGTATGTTTGATTACAGCCTGGGCGAGGTTTTGATTATCAGAAACAGCATTTGACATAGGCATCGCATCATTTCTGACAAACTCAGTCAAATTTCCTTCATCAAAAGTTGCAGCACCGAAGGCATTGTATTTTCTGCTGCTAAGGACAACTTTATCATCCAAATGTATTTTTCCGTTTTCCTCTTTGATGGCGTGAATTTTTCCGACACCACCCGTGAGGTTCAGGAACTGGTAATAAGGATTCACCTGGTAAGGCCTGAGCAGCAGGTAAAAATCGAAATCCATGGGCTGATCCGTCGGATTTTCAAATGCATAATGAATTTCCAGGACGGAACTCACATTGGCCTCACCGGCCGATTCCACAGAAGTGGAAAATGTAAGATCTCCGCATGTCCAGTCAACGGTTGGTTTGAATTCAAATTGCCGCTGACTTTCTGATGGGCCAAGGGATTGCGTTGCCGTAACATTGCTCCAGTTATACAACGAATCGCTCATTTTAATCATCGGCTCGATGGAGAACAAACCTTTGTCCACCTCCACCATACCATCTTCGTTGAGGAGTGCCTCCTTTACATCGTAGTTAACCCCTGAGAGGGTCCAGTAGGAGGCTTGCTCCAAAAAATATCTCGGATAATCCCCAATGGGTGAATTTTTTGCGGCATAAATCAGAAAATCATTTGGGGTCATTGATTCCTTAATATCGAGAAAACCGATCTCAGCGATGCCGAATTTTTTACCATCTTCACTTTCGTTCAGGTTGATTTTAAGATATCTTGCTTCTGCTTCGGGTAGCCGGACGAAGCTTGTGGTACTTCGGTTCAACTCAACACTGTAAACTTTTTCCCAGGTTTCGCCATCGATGGAAGTGATCACATCAAAACTATTTGCGAAAGCGCCATCCTCCCAATTAATTTTCAACCCACCAAATTCCCTGCGAACAGTAAAATCAAACATCACAAACTGATCCTTTGCGTTTTTGCTTTGCCAGAAAGTTTGATTGTCCTGATCGAACATTAATTCCGGGTGATGATCTTTTGTGGATGATTCAGCTGAGATTGCCGGTAAAGAATAAGTTTCGAGCGGAGGAGGCAGCGACTCAAAGGTCAGGTCATCGAGCCAGATGGTTCCTTTGCCGCCCACAAAAGAAGCCACTGTAAATTCAATCCGATCGATGCGATTCAGGGTTTTATCATCAATGGGCCCCCATGCAAATTCAATGTGTCGTTTTTTAATCCTGATCTTTGTCCAATCCTTTGGAAAATTGAAATTCCGGTTGTTCACCCACCACACATTGTTACCAGTACTGTCGATGAATTTGATTTCAAAATTATTGGCAGGAGAATCAGCTTTCAGGTAAAAGGTAAATTCAAAATTATCTGGCAAATCAATGGGAAAAAACTTCTGGATCCCGCCATAGCCGGTACCTTTGGTAAAATCGTAGTCAAAACGGATGGCTTTGCCGTCATGTCCGGGTTCGTTAGAAAGGCTTACTTCAACACCATCCGATTTAATAAATTCCCAGCCATCCTTGTTTTCAAAATTATCCAGGGTTTTTATCTGGGCATGGAGGTTGGCATACACAAACAGGAAAATCAACAAACAAATTTGGGTGGTAATTTTTTTCATGATATTCATTTTATCGATTTAATCCATCCTGTTATTCACTTTTATCTGTTTTTTCCAGGTAAGTAAATCCCAACCGATTCAATCCATCTTGTATGATCTTGTCTTTCATCACATAATTCCATACCAGTCCTGATCTGAAATTCTCCACCATGATGAGCAGTGGCCCTTCATCGATGCCGAGGTAATCATCGTCGAACCAGCCGGCCGTTGGGTTGAAGGCATCGTAGTAGCCATAATCACCCCAGATTTTGTCGCTGTATCTTTCGTTAAAAGCACGGATTGTTGGTAGTACGATTTCCGGCGCAAAAGGCAGAGAAGAGATCGCGCCATAAGGTGCAATGGTTCCATCATCAAAATAGTTGTTTTCAGGGCCACTTGAGCCTCTTCCGGCATAGCCGATGAATTTGCGGTCGTCGAAATTGTATTTATCAGTCGGTCCGTCGCAAGCCGTTACTCCCCAGCAAAGGGAATCATAACCCATCCAATTATGGGGATTCTGAATGGCATATTGCTGTTGTACCAGCGTTGCCCGCCGTGAATTCTCAAAATAATCAATTCCTTTTTCCTTCATGTAGCCATCTACCAGCCCACGGCAATCAATAAATGCCTGTGAAAACTGGTGGCCGAAGAGGGGTGGAAAGGCCACGTGTGAAAGTCCTTCATAGGGTGTTTCCCAACTGTAGTTTCTCAACCAGGACTCATAACCTTTTTCCACATTCGTCATGCCACTGCCTGCTGCAAGCACATACAGGAATAGCGCCTCATTGTAGCCGATCCAGCCCATGTGGTGCAATCCATTGTCAGGATCCCAGCCCATCGAAATGGAGTGTGCAAATTTATCGCCGGCAGGCATTTCCATAAAATCCCAGTCGATCCGGCCAAGCAATTGGGCAGCCAGCTCCCTGATCTGTTTTTCCGTTTCGCTATCGCCATCATAATAATTCCGGGCAAAGATCACTCCCATCATCAATAAGCCGGTATCCACCGACGAAAGCTCACAGTTCCATTCGCGTTTGCCGGTGTCCATGCGCAGGAAATGGTAGTAAAAACCTTTGTATCCCTGTGCATCTGCTAAATTACTTTGTTCAGAATTCATAAAAAACTTTAGGGTGTTCAGTGTAATCTGAGCTGCCTTTTCGCGTGTGATTAACTTCCTTTCGGCACCAATACCAAAGCAGGCTAAACCAAAACCGGTTGCCGCAATACTTGCAGGAGCCCATTCTTTTATCCGGTCTTTCACAATGCCCCATTCCGGATGATGCTCATTCAGGAAAAACTGAAATGTTTTTTGCTGGATGGAATCGAGCATGCGTTCATCCTCAGGGTTAAGCTGGTAATTAATTTTGCCTTTGGAGATAAACTCGGCTTGTTCGGTTTGTTTTGGCCCGGGTTGTTCACAGGCTGTAAAAACCAGTATTAGTAAAAGGCTGTAAAGCTTTTTCATGCGAATATTCTTAATAACTAAATCCAAGATTTGTTAAACCATTTTGTACTTCGGGGCACGACATAAACAGATCCCAAAGTAGTCCGGTCCGGGAATTTTCGATCATGCACACGATGGGCCCCTGATCGATGGCGATGTATGAACTTGCCCACCAGTTTTCGTTTACGTCGAATGCATCATAAAAACCATATTCGCCCCAAAGTCGATCGCCGATCATAAAATAAAAAAAGCGGATGGCTTCCATTGATTCATCATATGCATAGGGCAATGCTGAAACGGCTGCTGACGGAGTGATAACGCCGAGGTCATTGGAGGGTGAATGCGCCGAATATCCCCAGGGATTATCACTTGCGGTAAGTCCCCATGAGGCGTCACTGTAACTCACCCAGTTTTTTGGATTATCGATGCAATAGCCCCTGTTGATCAGCGATTGATTTACATTTTGCTCCCAGTAATTGGCATATTCATCCTGTAGGTTCCGCGGGTCGAGGCCCAAAAATGAGTAGTGTGTAAAAAAGAGAGGGCCGCCCATGCCATAACCAAGTGGAAGGGTTAATCCGTAATAGGTGTTTCCGTTCAATATCCCGCCATTTTTGGCATATCCATCATGATAAACATCAGGATCAATACCATGTGTGGTGGAAGCTGCTGCCATGATGTAGGTTATTAAAGTTTCGTTGTAACCCCGAATTTGCATGTTCATGGCCCAGCCCACGTTTGGCGACCAATGCCAGTATAGAACATTTTGATTGCGGGTAAACCAATCCCATTCCACTGCATCAATCAGTGTATTGATTCTGTCAATCAAATCTGATTCATCAGGATCAGCTGGGTTGAGGTATTGCCGCATGGTGTACAATCCCTGAATCATAAAGGAGGTTTCTACAAGGTCGGCTCCGTCGTCGTTACTACTGAATGGAATTACATCACCTGTGCTTCCGTTGATCCAATGTGGCCAAACGCCATGAAAACGATCGCAGGTTTCGAGGAAGTTGAGGATTTTATCCAACCGGTCTGTTCCTTCCTGCCTCGAAATAAAGTTTCTTTCAATGCCAACGATCAAAGCCATCACTCCAAATCCGCTTCCTCCGGATGTTACAATATCTCCTGAGGTATTTCTTTCACGGGCCATGCCGCTAACCGGGTGCCCGAAATCATAAAAATAATTAAATGTATTTTGCTGAATGAGCGTGAGTAATTCTTCATCGGAAATAGCAGGGAATTTATAAGCAGAATCAAGTTGTGTAAAAAAATCGTTGCTATAGCCGCCAAATTCAAAGCCATTGGCCGCTCTCAAACTGCTTGAAACAGAAACATAATGTTTGTAAAAATGGATTAAATTTTCCGTATTTGTAATGGTAACTTGTTTGTGATCGGCTGAAATATTAATATCACTCTGTAAGCCACCTGAAATATAAAAATATGATGAAAAATTGTTTGGATCAAGTTCATGTGAAAAATCAAAAACCATTGTAAAATCTTCAAAATCTACGTTTTGCAACACATCGGATACTGCTGACAATCCGTTTATGGTAACATTCGTTAAGGTTAACTCGCCTTCGGAAGTTGAGAAATTTACTTGTAAACCCGGAAATGATTCGCCATTTTCGCCCTTTAATCCACTTCCGATGTTGATCAAATAATCAGTTTGGTTTTCGAGTGGATCATTTGGTATTAAGTTTACAGTTTTGTTGTTGTTTACTAATTCAGAAGAGGTAGGTACAGTTTCACCACCATCTTTAAATTTAAGAGAAATCGCCGAATTTGCTGATTGAGGATCAAGCACATTATTGAAATTGATAACAATCATACTATCAATGGGAATGTTTTCATTTGAACCCTGAAGATCAAGTGCATCCCCTGCTATTTTGATGCTCGCCAATTGAACTGTCCCGGGATTATCGGGTTCCTGAGGATCATCGTTTTTTTTACATCCAACTAAAACAATGAATAAAGAAAAAAGAGTGAGGAGCAATATGTTTTTTTTGGTAATAATCATTTTGAAAAGTTTACAAAAGGGAGGATTACAATTCATTTGAATCCTCCCTTTTAACAGTATATCAATTATTAACTATTTCGCTTCTGAGTCGTACATCAGGCTGATTTCCTGATCAGTAAGAGTTTTATGGAAAATACGAACATCATCCAACATACCTTTAAAGTGATTAGAGTCAGGGCTATCATAGTTGCCCCAAGGTTCAGTATCCCATAGCGTTCCGATGCGAGCATGAATAAATCCAAAGGTTAAGATTGGATAAACACTTGGTTCAACGCCGTTGTATTTTAAGCCATCAATTCCGGTTTCAGGATAGGGGTCTCCATCATCATCAAACCAAAGATCGAAATCTTCAATTTTTACCAGGTCACCATTTAGGTAGAATCTTCTTTCGCGGGTTTCGCTGTTGAAAACAAAAGTAACATGGAACCAGGTATTTGACAATAAGCTTGTCATATCTTCTTCAGGTTGATTAAATGTACAACCTCTCCAGCCACCATTGTCCAGGGTTAATCCATCCCCATTGTAGCTAAAGTCGCCACCAGTAGCAGGATCGGAGTCGGGAATATTATAGGTAACCGGGAATTTAAATCCATTCATTCCACTGAATAATTCAAATTGGAAGCCATAGAAAGCGGCTAATCCGATAATAAAATGACCACGTTGAATATCTTCAGCTTTTGCCCAGAAACTCAAAGTAAAATCATTTGTTGCCATTAATTGATCTCCGTTTGGAATTTCAACAATGGTAGTTGAACCATTAAACACAGCTGCTTTACCTGCAGTAGCGCTGTGTGATTCGGCATAGGTTAAATCTACAACGCCATCGGCGGCCGGGTTGTAAGTGCCTATATCATCATTTGGTGTATCTTCAAAACCCCAGTGTGCAACCTGGCCGGCAGGAACAAATGTTCCTTCAGTTGTGAATGAGCGGTCAGCAGATGAAAGGCTTGTTCCGTCGGTTGATTTTAATCCGGATTTGAAAGATAAAAGAAATAAAGCTCCATTACCCAATCCACCAACGGGTTCGATTGTAATTTTATTCCCTGCCACAGTAATGTTGAGAGCAATATCAGCATCATCATAATCGCGAGTCATGGTGATGTTTTCATTGGTTGCTGTAGAGGCATTCACGTTGCTGCTAAAAGTAGCTTCAATGGTTGGATCGGCTGGAACATCAGTTGGAGGAGTTGCACCGTTCATATCAATGGAGCCAGCAGATAATGTTTTTAGGGTAAAACTAGTAGGACCATCGTTATCATCATTATCCTTTTTACAGGCGGTAACCACAATGGCCAAAGCAGCAATAATCAGCGCTGCATTGTAAAAAATTGTTTTTCGTTTCATACATTATAATTTTAAGTGAACATTTTTTTTAATTATTACCAATTTGGATTTTGAGTCAAATTGCCTTGCGAAATATCTATTTCTGTTTGAGGTATAGGAAGCAGTTCATGTTTTCCGGTTTCAAAACCAAGTGGCCCCAAAACAGTTTGTGCTTTTCCAGTGCGAACTAAATCCCAATAACGATGACCTTCCATCGCCAGTTCATGCCTTCGCTCTTCCAAAATGATATTTCTTAGTTCCGATTGATCAGTAGTTGTAATATCAGGAAGGATCGCATTATTTCCGCCCCTGGCACGTTCTCTTACCAAATTGAGGTAAACTAACGCATCAGATGACTTATTATTTTCATTTAATGCTTCAGCTGCCATGAGCAATACATCTGCATATCTGATCAAGCGCCGGTGGTGGCCCCATTGTGTGGTTGTGTTAATTCCGGGCACCCAAACTTTCCGATTATAACATTCAATTTCAACGAGCACCCCATTTTCAAAGGTCTCATCAGGTGTGGTAGCATCACCCATAATTTCAACGCCATCAAGCACATCGCCCAAATCTATGATTGTACCTTCAAGGCGTGGATCGCCTGATTCGAATGAGTTTCGCAGGTCAAGTGATGGCCTGTTGAAGCCCCATCCCCTGTTTGGGTTTCCACGAACTCCCTGGGTATTGGCATATTGATTGCCCCCGCCTGAAGTTGATCCAACTTCCAATGCCCCGATTTCAAATATTGATTCAACGCCATTGTTTCCGTTTACGCCATTGGCATCAATAAAATCGTTTTCAAGAGCATATTCATTGGTGCTTATTACTGCCAAAGCATGTGTTTCTGCATTTTCAAAATCACCCCTGAAAAGATAAACCCGAGCCAGTAGGGCATTGGCTGCTCCCCTTGTTGCTCTGCCAACATCAATAGGGTCGTAACTACTTTTAACAGGTAGATTATTTGCAGCAAACTCAAGGTCGGCAAGCAACAGGTTATAAACCTCCTCGGCACTTGAGCGCGGTAAATTCAATTCTGGATTGGTGGATGTAACAATAGGAACACCGCCCCATGCACGAACCATGTCGAAATACATCAAACCGCGAATAAATCTTGCTTCAGCAATATACCTGGTTCTAAGATCGCTATCCATATCAATGTCCGGAACCTTTTCAATTACCACATTGGCCCTTTTTATTCCAACGTAAAGTTGCGTCCACCAGCGATCCAGGCCATCCTGGGTAGGTGTAATTGTAAAGGTGTTATAAGGGCCGATGGTTGCCAACTGGTCGCTGGGATTGCTACCCTTTAAAGCATCATCCGACATAATATCGAGGATGGGGTAACCCCCGGAATGGTAATTCCAATCGCGGAATGTTGTGTAACACGCGTTGGTTGCCAGCAAAGCATCTGCCGGAGTAACAGGAAAATTCTCCTGGGTAAGTTTCCCCTGCGGTTCAACATCAAGAAAATCTTCACATCCGATGGTCATCAGGATCAGTGGAAGTATTATAATCAGGTTGTATATGTTTATCTTATTGTTCATGATCTTAGAATGTTAAGTTAAGGCCTGCAGAATAAACAGCTGTGATGGGATAAATTCCATTGTCGATTCCGGTTGAAAGCTCATCGCCTCCAATTTCAGGAGAATAACCGGTATATTTGGTAAAGGTGTGAAGATTGTCAATCTTCACATAAATCCTTGCTTTTGTGATATGGATTGATTGTGACCAGGCAACGGGCAGACTGTAACCCAACATTACATTGCGGATTCGCAGGTATGAGCCGTCATAAATGAATTTATCGGATGGGGAGTAATTATAGCCCCCAAATGATGGCCTTGGTTCTGTGTCACTGCTTCCGGGACCATCCCAATAATCCAGGACATGTCTTTCAAAATTGTAGGGGTCAGGCCGAACAACCTCCTTGCCGTTAAAAAGTTTATTGCCTGTTTGGCCTTGAATACCCAACGAAAAATCAATATTTCTGTAAGATAAATCAAAGTTAAAACCAAAAATAAATTTTGGTATGGGTGAGCCAATATATGTGCGATCAAGGCTGTTTATTTTACCATCATCGTTTAAATCAACAAACCGCAAATCGCCAACCCCGGCATTCGACTGGTGCGGGTAAGCATCCAGTTCGGCTTGTGTTTGGAAAATACCATCGGTTTGATATCCATAAAAGGAACCAATGGGTATGCCAACTTCACTTCTGGTAACAGGTTGTCCGTTTGCCAGATAACCACCTATGAGTACGGAGTCAATTCCTGCTGATCCACCCATTTCCAGAATTTCGTTGTGAACTGTTGTTCCAAGTGCAGAAAAACCATATTTAACCTGGCCTATCTGGTCGCGCCAACCCACATTAAACTCAAAACCGCGGTTCAAAACAGATGCAGCATTAAAGGTCACTTTTTGTCCGGTACCATTTCCGTAATAACCGGGGATGGAAAGATCCAGTAAAATATCATCTGTAACACGGTGATAATAATCAAATTCACCTGTCAGGCGGTCATTAAAAAATCCAATTTCCAAACCAATATCTATTTGGGTGGTAGTTTCCCATTTCAGATCAGGATTTCCAAGCAAACCATAACTTGCGGCAGCTATGGTAGAAGGATCTGTTCCAAATATTGAAATAATATCTGATTGGATTTGAGAGAACCTGTTCAGGTAAGGTATTTTTTCATTTCCAACTTTACCCCAGCTGGCTCTGAGTTTCATTCTTGAAAGGAAATCGAATTGTTGCATAAAATCTTCTCTTGCAATATTCCAACCCACGGCCAATGAAGGAAAGTTTGAATATCTGTTATCCTTGCTGAATTTGCTTGAGCCATCACGACGGAAAGTAGCTGTGAAAATATACCTGTCATTGTACGTATAATTAACCCTGAACAAGTAGGACCGCAGCGAATAATAAAGGTCATTATTAACACCATTGGAAATGGATGAAACAGTGTTCACGTTGTTTCCATCATCTAAAATGTTTGTTGGGATGATATACCAAAATGATTCTCCATCCCGGATAAGGTTTGACCCGGCAAGATTGTAAAACTCCGAACGTGTTTTTTGCATTGTATAACCTGCAACTGCATTAACATAGTGCTTACCAATTTCTTTGTTATAAGTTAGTGTGTTCTCCCAAAGCCATGTAATATTATCGTTTGTTGACTTCGACAGGTCACTGATTTCATTTTGCTGTTGCGGTGAAACATAATAACTGGGTGTATAATTGGTATTTTTATAATATCCTGCATCAATACCAAAACTCGATTTAAATACAAAATCTTTGGCAATGGTTGCTTCGCCATAAACATCACCAACACTGCGCAGACCTTTGCGGAAGCTATTGCTGTATTCGAGCGCTGCTATAGGGTTGCCAACCCCCGGCACTTCAGCATAGGAGCCATCTTCATTATAAGGATCAATAAGGGGCTGAGCACGGTAGGCCGCGTAGGTTACATTTGGAGCATACTCGTCGGTACTTGGGGCCAGTGAAATATTATTTCCAAACTTCAGGAAATCGGTAAGCTGGTAGGTATTGTTAAACCGGATGGTGAGCCGCTCATAGGATGATTTTTCGATAATACCCTGCTGGTTAAAGTACCCGATGCTGAGATAATAGTTCATTTTATCAGTTGCTCCCGAAGCTGATAACTGGTAGTTTTGAATGGGTGCAGTATTAAATATCAAATCCTGCCAGTCGGTATTCGGAACTGCATCAACATTATTATAAGTTCCAGGGCTGATCACATTAGTGATTTCAGCAAATTCCTTTCCTGTGAGTAAGTCAATTTTTTTGGAAAGACGCTGAATGCCCAATTCGCTGCTGAAGTTAAAAACGGTTTTACCCAATTTACCTTTTTTAGTGGTTACAAGGATAACCCCGTTTGCACCTCGCGAACCGTAGATTGCAGTGGCGGAGGCATCTTTCAATATTTCCATGGAAGAAATATCGGAGGCATTTAAAAATGAAATATCGTCGAGGATAATCCCATCTACCACATAAATAGGTGAGGAGTTGTTAAAAGTTCCTACCCCACGTATCCGAACCACAGGATTCTCGCCCGGAGTTCCTGAAGGGCTGGCAATTTGTACCCCGGTAACCCTTCCCTGAATGCTTTGAATTGGGTTGGAGGCTGTTACCTTTGTAATATCTTCTGCTTTAACACTTCCAACCGAACCAGAAAGATCACTTTTTCGCACACTACCATAGCCTATAACAACTACTTCATCAAGGGAGATGTTTTCCAATTGAAGCACCACATCTATTACATTTTTTCCGGCTGCATCAATTTCCTGGGTTTCATAACCTACGTATGAAAAAACCAGAACAACCGAGCCATCAGGAACTTTCATGGAAAACTGTCCATTGATGTCGGTGATGGTTCCCGTGGTGGTTCCTTTAATTGCAACGGAAGCCCCCGGTAGGGTTTCCTTTGTATCGGAGGTTGTAACAGTACCTGATATCGTTCGTTCCTGTGCGATACTGAAGGATGTAAGAAACATCATAAAAACCAATAACCAGGCAGCTATTGATTGTTGTTTTTTAAAATAATCAAGGTAGAATTTATGCATATAGGTTGATTTTTGTATTTCAAATCTTGTTCTCTATCCATCTATAAAAAATTGAATCGAATTTATAAACCTGTTGTATACGGCCTTCAGATTATAAGTTGAGTTTGAATATACTTAACAAAGGTAGCTATTTTTAAAAGTAATTTTATCCGAAATCCAATAAAATGTGAATGATTAATAATTGGATTAGTATCTGCTAAAGATCAGTCCTTTTTTACTGGAAACAACCCCAGAAAATAGTACGAAGGCAGAAACTAAAAAAGCCGGAATAAACGAGGATTTTGCCTGGAATTGATCCGGAGATATGGCGCCCCAAATAAAAAATGCCAGATTCACCATAAAACCTGAAATGATACTTATTACCGCGATTTTTCGAAATCTAATAACATCTTTTTTAATCAGGGCCAAAAAAGTGATCGGAACAAAAATGGTGATCGTGGCTATTCCTACCACCATCAAATCGATGATCTTTGGCAGCAATAAAGCCATCCCGAGGGCAATGATCCCGAAAATAATGGCTGCAATCCGGATTTCTTTGTGGATATGTTTTTTATCCACCATTGATTTTTCCTTTCGCCAGCCGGCAAAATCCCGAACTGCAGAAATGGCGATCAGGTTGAGGAAGCTATCCCCTGATGACATGAGCGCCGACATTAATCCTACAACCGCAAATCCCAATATAAAAAACGTACTGTGGGATTCAATGAATAAATAGGTAACATCTTTTGGATCAATATCATCTCCCCAAACTAATTTCATGGTCATACCTACCAAAGGAAAAATGATATAAAACGGAAGCATTCCCAGGCCTGAAATGATACTCACGCGTTTGGCCACTTTTTCATCTTTGGCGGCCAGGATACGTTGCCAGATGTCCATGCGGATTAAAACCGAGGGGGCAAGAAATAGAGGCAAAGCAATTAAAAAAGCCCAGCCGTAAAAACTGCCATTCAGAAAATTTGCAGGTAACTCTGTTAATCGTGCCAGGCCTTCTGTATCAGTATTTATGCCCGGAATGAACACCAGGAAAACCATGATCACGATGATGATGAATTGAAGTAAGTCAGTAATGATTACCCCTGAAAGACCGGCAAAAGCTGTGTAGGCGATCACCACAAGGCAGGAGATGATGGCTGCCGGAATGTAATCGATCACGAAGGCAAATTTCAATAAAGAAGCCATCGCCACAAACTGCGCAGCCAGCAGGAAAAAGAAGATAAATACATTAACACCACTAACTACAGATGAGAACAACTTTGCAAAACCCGGATTTTCTGGAGTTGTATACCTTGAGTTAAGAAACTGAGGAAAAGAGTAAATTTTTTCGGCCCTGCCTGTGCGGTTCATTTGGGGCGCAAAACGGGCAAGTATAAAAAATCCGATCACATAAGCCACCCCGATACCTACTGCTGCAAACCCGGATTCATAGCCCATCGCCATCAATCCCATGGAAGTACCGCCTCCGACAAAAGTAGCGAGGGTTGTTGCCACCAGGGGGAACGTTCGCGTCTTTCGGTTGTTGACCAGGTAATTCTCAATATCACCGATCTTCACATGACGGGTGGTCAGGAAGAGGATGAGCATGAGGTAGATGACAATCCAGAAGATGAGCCAGGACATGAATTAAAATTTGTGGTGTTAATTCACAAAAATAAGGATTCCTGGAAATGAAATTTAATATGAAAAACAGGTAAAATCTATAGTTGACAATAAAAATTACTAATTATCAATTCGAAAAAAATTACGTTTTTCGAGAAAGATGAAATTTCTATAAATGGTGTGATGATCCCTGTCGGCGCATCGTTTAAGGAGGAGGTGAAAAAACTGATTAATGGTTAAGCCTATTCAATATTTTCCGGATAATCACTTTTTGTAAGGATTGAAAATCCGGCTTCCGGGTAGGTGTTCTTCCATGCGATAGGAATCTTACCTTTTGTTTTTTGCCATTTAATTTCAAAGCCGTTCAAATTACCATCGGTTTCTTCTACTAGGTCTATCTCCTGTTGATCATAAGTTCGCCAAAAATGCAAATGCGTCCCGGATAACTGATTATTGTGCTTTTTCAATCTTTCTGATATGATGAAATTTTCCCAGAGCTGACCGACATCTTTGCGCGTTTCAACCGGTGAAAAATCGGATATGATCGCATTTCTGACACCGGTATCCACAAAATACCATTTTCGGTTTTTGCTCACCTCTTTTCTTAGGTTTTTACTGAACGCTTTCAATTCAAAAATAACAAACACCTTTTGAAGCAAATCTAGGTACTTATCCACCGTATTTTTACTCATATTAAGATTTTTGCCCAGTTCGTGCGGTGATACCTCCATGCCGGTTTGCCAGGCAAGCAATTTTAACAGGTCCATAATTTTTGAACTACCCCTTAATCCCTCGAGAGCCAGAATATCTTTTAACAGATAGGTATTCACCAGGTTATTCAGGTAGGTCTTTTTTTCATTCGCTGTTTTGTATTCGAGAAGTTCGGGATACATTCCAAATACCAGTTTATCAGCCAGGTTTTGTTTCATTTCAATCGGGTTCTCAATTTCTTTCAATTCCGACTGTGAGAAAGGATATAGGTGAAACGTAAAACTTCGGCCCGTCAGCGGCTCACCGAACCGGTTCATCAAATCAAAAGCGGATGATCCGGTGGCAAGGACTTTTATCCCTTCCAATTCATCCACAATAAGTTTAAGGATTTTACCGATTTCCGGAATAACCTGGGCTTCATCAATGATCAGCAAATCGATGCCTTCGAAGTTTCTTTTGTAAGATGAAATACTTTTTGTTTCGAGGATCTCTTTAGAAAGTGTATCCTCAGCATTCAGATACAGTGTGTTCCTTTCAAAGGTACGTTCAATCTTTTTGATCAGGGTGGTTTTGCCAATGCGTCGTGCACCCAATAAAACAACCACTTTATTGGGTTTCAGGTATTGCAAAAGGATGGATTCAATTTGTCTTCCGATCATAGCTTTTTTTGCAAAAATAAAAAATTTGTCAGTATGTTGACAAATTTTAGCTAAAATTAGTCATTACGTTGACAAATTTAAAGTCTATCAATTTTAATCATACAACTTCAAAAACTCAAACGTATTCCCCACCCAATGCATGAATTTCTCAAAATCAGAAAATTGAACCACCAATGAAGCCGTATTGATACAGGGATGAAAACTGATCTTTTCGGAATTTTTCAGGTTCTCATCAAAAAACACATGCACTTGGTTTTCTTTGTCGTTGATCAGTGCAAAAGGAGAAACCGATCCCGGTGTGATGCCAAGATATTTCATCATCCGTTGCGGAGACGCAAAAGTGAGTTTTCCTTGTTTTAACCTTTTTTCGAGGTCATGAATATCGAGGTCCTGCGTATGTTCCAAAACCACAAGATAATGCCGGTTGCCTTTATGGTTTCGGAAGAAGATATTTTTGCAATGCGTTGCCACTAAATCTTTCCAGTACTTTTTAGCTTCTTCAATCGTTGGCGCCGGCGGATGCTCGTAATATTCAAAATCAATGTTTAAATCCTCCAGTGCTTTGTATAGTTCGGGTTGTCCATTCATCTGATAATTTCTAAATAATTCAATTGAATCTTTAACTTCATACATTATTCACTTCCAACTTTAGCTCACTTTTAACTTTATCTCGCTCGTCACTTTAGTCATTCGCCCTCAACTCACTTATACCCCAATGCCGCATACCCCACCCAATGATGTTTGCCGGCCGGTGCAGTAAATCCCATACCAATATCTTCAACTTTCAGAGCCGGATGATCAATGCTGTTGGAATAGCCAATCTTCGTGCCCATTAACGGTTCATAACCTGCATCTTCATTCAAATCATAAGCTGTTAAAAGCCCCATCGGCACTGAATATCTTCCGCACCAGGTCCATTTGTATTTTTTGTAATCGTCTTCATCTACCGTGAAATTACAAAAGGCTTGTATTTTACCAGGGTTCAATTTTCCTGAAAGTGTATCCATGATTTCTTGTTCGTGGGTAATGGCCATTGCGTAACCTGCGCTGTCGGTGCCATAGAAGGCAAAGTTACTTTCGCCCCAGTCTTGATCGCCATAATGAACGGCATCTGTCGAAATAACAAAAGCGAAATCTTTGCCCCATTCCAGACCCTTATTTAAAGTTGCCTTTTTAATTGCTTTGGCCAATGGCTCCGCGATTTCATTCATTTTATCAAAGGACATATAAGGAACGAGGATAGAAATAATTTCAACATTGCGATTGTAATATTGCAAAAATGGAATGATCGCTTCCACCGAATGCTCCATCCGCTGCATGGAATCATTTACCTGGAATAAATCTACAGGCATATTTTGGATGATTTCTTCCCTGGTATCCGACACCTTCACAGGGCCATACGGACCTTTCCAATGATCATAACTATCAAATACTATCTGGTTTTCAAGGTGGAGTAAACGGGCCTTGTGTGCTACCCCAAAAAGAATGATCGTTTTTGCATGGATATTCGACAGGGCTGCAGGATAAAGTGGTCCGACATACGCATAATCATCGTGTGGGCAGATTACCAATTTTGGAGTGCCTTCGTAATGGATTTTGGCCATTTCGGGTTTTTGGTCAAGAAGCTGGTCTATCCGATTTATAATGCTATCCATTTGCCAGTTATGCTGCGCAAATCCCACAGTATCGGCCAGCGGACGGATGTTACTTTCCAAATGTTTAACCGATGATTGACACCCAAACAAACCCCATAAACTAAAAGCAAATAATCCAAAATGCACTAATTTGTTTTTCATATTCCTGTAATTTCCAAACCATAAAATTAACTAAATTAGAGCACTTGAAATTACTAAAATGGATCGTCAACGTCTTCTGATCATTTTGTCACTTATCGTGATTGTGCCTATTGGTTTTCTCACAAAATATTACCAGGGGCCTGCACAGGATTGGCTAAACAACTCGCTTGGGGGATTTTTTTATGAAATATTCTGGTGCCTGGTTTTTGCTTTTATTTTTTTAAAAACAGGTTCTCTTAAAATAGCTATCTGGGTTTTTATAATAACCTGCGCGCTGGAATTTTTACAGCTCTGGCATCCTCCATTCCTGCAAATTATACGAGCTACTTTTGTGGGCAAAACCGTGCTTGGCACTTCCTTCACCTGGACTGATTTCCCGTATTATCTAGCCGGTAGTTTTGCCGGATTCCTATGGTTAAAAGGGATAAAAAACCTTGTTAAAAAAGGCGAAAGTTAGTTTTGATCCATGTAATCAACCAGCAGCTTCAGATCTTCTTCTGAAAGTTTATAGTTTCCACCACGAACTTTGTTTTTGATCATGGTGTCCAAAATCAGAGGTTTTTTTTCTGAGGAAATTCCTGCTTCTTTCAAAGAGATGGGGCTGCCGACCGATTTAAAGAAATGCTCCAAAGAAGCAATGGTTTCATCCGCAGTTTTAACATCAAATACCGCGTTTCCAAGTTCAGCTATTCTATCCGGCATCCTCTCTTTTAAAACTTTAAGCCAGGCCGGGTATCCCACTGAAAGGCTTGCTCCGTGTGGTGTGTCAAATAAAACCGAAAGCGTATGACCGATATCATGAACGCCCCAATCACCCGATTCGCGGCCATAGGCTGTAAGTCCGTTAAGTGCCATGGTAGCGGCATACATGATCTTAGCACGGAGATCATAATCTTGTAAATTGCTGAGCAATTTGGGTCCGTATGCTACTGCTTCGTTTAAAATTGAAAATACAAAGCGATCTGATAAAGTAGCTTCTCCTTTGCCAAAGTAGTTTTCCATACAATGGGCCATGAGGTCAACGATTCCGTAAGCGGTGTAGTTTTTTGAGACAGAAAAGGTATTTTGCGGGTCAAGAAAGGAGTGTTTTGGGTACATCAGTCGATGTCCGAAACCAATTTTTTTATTGGCTTCCTCATTTTGCAAAACAGCAAAGGGATTCATTTCGGTTCCGGTGGCAGCGAGGGTTAAAACGGCTACTAATGGAATCGCTTTTTTAGGTGTATCCAGTTTGATCATTACCCGCCAGGCTGAGGTTTGCATGGGAATAGATACTGCGATAACCTTGGCTGAATCAATTACACTTCCGCCTCCAACGGCCAGGATCACATCCACTTTCTCTTTACGGCCCAATTCGGCAGCTTCATTCACATCATCAACAAGTGGATTGGGCTTAATGCCACTGAATTCAACCACTTCAGCACCAAAGGAATTTAATTGCGAAATGGTTATATCATAAATTCCATTTGATTTAATGGAACCTTTGCCATAAACCAGCATCACTTTTTTACCGTAAAGGGCAACGGTTTTTCCGAGTTCGTTCATTACATCTTTACCAAAATGAACGGTAGTAGGGTTATCAATTTTAAAGTTTACCATAATCGAATAAATTGTTAGTGAAGCAAAATTATTAAACTTTAACAATTGGTCGAGAGGATGTAAAATATTCTTTGAAAGGTTTGGTTAACTTTGCATCAAATATTTTAGGATGATTACACTTGACACACCCATTTCGGAATTAAACGCCCAAAGTAAGGGCACACTCATGGAACAGCTTGGCATCGAATATTTGGAAATAAAGGATGGGTATGTAAAGGCCCAAATGCCGGTGGATCATCGTACTAAACAACCATTTGACATTCTGCATGGCGGTGCCAGCCTTGCCCTGGCCGAAACGGTTGCCAGTTTGGGATCCGCACTTTTGGTTGATCTTAATAATTTCGATATTCGGGGTGCTTCGGTTACTTCCAATCATGTTGGAGCGGTTCGGTCGGGGGTGGTTTTTGGCGAAGCAAGAATCATCCATCGGGGTAAGATGACCCATGTGTGGGATGTGGACATTAAAAACGAGCAAGGGGTGCGGGCATCAATTGCAAGAGTAACTGTTATGGTGGTACCCAAATAACTATAAAATTTAATAGTGGCGAAAAAACTGGTCAGACTAATCAATCTATGCCTTGAAAAGCAAATTCCCTTTGTAAGTTATCGTTTGCCGGATGAGGAACAAACTATCACCTGGGTGCAGCGCTCGGGTGGGTTTAATCTAGTGGAGTCCATCATCGAAGTAATTGACCTTCCCGGATTTATTTATGCTCCATTTCATCGCAGAACCAATTATCCGGTGGTGTTTTTTGAACCTGAAATCATCATTTATAATGATGATTTTGAAAAGGAATTATTAAAATCGATCTCAGCTCAAAAGCCTTTGTATCGCGATTACGAAGTTCAGATTCCGGAAAATACCACAAAAGAAGAATACCTCAGGCAAGCCGGTAAATTTACTGAGGGTTTTGATCACAGCATCGAAAAAGCAGTTTTATCGAGGGTGGAAAAAGTTCAGAAATCCAAAGAATTTAATGCCGGTGAGTTTTTCATGAAAATGCAGGAAGCATATCCTAACGCATTTTGCCACATCATTCACATTCCGGGAACCGGTACCTGGGCCGGGGCTACTCCCGAATCCCTGATAAGAATAGATGAAAAAACTGCACGAACGGTTTCATTGGCAGGAACCTTACCGGGTGAGGGATACGGCGAAAAATATCAATGGCAGGCAAAAGAAATAGAAGAACAGCAGCTTGTGAACGACTATATGGAAGAAATTTTAGCCGCATTTGATATAACTCAATTCAACAAAACTGCTACTGAAAATATTCAGGCTGGTGATTTAATTCATCTTATCAATAAATATGATTTTAATCGCGGGTATCTGAAAGACAAACTTGGTGAATTCCTGGTGAAACTCCATCCAACTCCTGCTGTTTGCGGCTATCCCAAACAGGCTGCATTAAATTTAATTTTGGATACCGAAAAGCACAACCGGGAATATTATGCAGGATATTGTGGCCCGATCAATTATCTGGGTAAAACAGATTTGTTTGTGAATCTTCGGTGTATGAAAATCCTTCCCGGTCAATTGGCTTTGTTTGTCGGCGGAGGACTAACGGCAAAATCCGACCCGGAAAAGGAGTGGATGGAAACGGTTTTAAAATCCAAAACCCTCCTTAAGCTGCTTTAATCTTCCTGAATTAAAAATAAATTTTCCCGACCTTTGCCCCATGACTTCCGATAAGGTAAATGCAGCATTAACAGCCGAGTTGTTTGCCCGCAAAGGGATGAAACATATCGTGATCAGTCCGGGATCGCGTAATGCACCTTTGATCCTTGCTTTTGCCCAGCATCCCGATATTGAAGCTTTGACCATAATTGACGAACGTAGTGCTGCTTTTTTTGCACTCGGTATTGCCCAGCAAACCCGAAAAACGGTGGCAATTGCCTGTACTTCAGGATCGGCGGTTTTAAATTATGCTCCGGCCATTGCGGAAGCGTATTATCAAAAAATACCCCTCTTGATTCTCACTGCCGACCGGCCGCCTCATTTGATCGACCAGGGCGATGGACAAACGATCCGACAAAAAGATGTGTTTGCCAATTACATCATTAAAAGTTATGAATTGCCGGAAGAAATAAGAACTGATGCTGAGATTAAGCAAGCCATGGATCTTGTGAATGAGGCGATCAACCTGAGCCAGGCGCCAGCTGGCGGACCGGTGCACATCAATTTGCCCTTCAGTGAACCTATTTATAATCAAATCGAAGACCTTTCTTTCGCTATCCAAATCAAGGACCCGCAAATAAAGATCAATCATCTTACGGCCGAAAAACTTCAGGCATTTAGCCATACCTGGAATAACTCCGATAAAAAAATGATCCTTGTCGGGATGATGGAGCCCAATGAGACCTTCAGAAAACAACTTTCTAAATTAGCGGAGGATCCTTCGGTGGTTATTCTTTCGGAAACGACCTCCAACCTGAATGATTGCTGCACAGTGAGTTGTATCGACAGAGTTGTATCTACGATCAGTGAAAAAGAAACATTGGACTTTAAACCCGATTTGTTGCTCACCATTGGTGGAAATGTAGTTTCAAAAATGGTAAAGGCTTTCCTTCGGCAAAACAAACCAAGCATTCACTGGAATGTTGATCCGGTTGATTTTAAAATGGATACTTACCAGAGTTTGACAGATCCGTTTGAGTTAGATCCTGTTGAATTTCTTAACAAGCTTATTCCATCAGTAATACCCAGAGAAAGTAATTACAAATCCCAGTGGATCGACCGTGCTGAACGATCCGAAGTATATCATCAAAAATATTTATCGGAATGTGAATATTCTGACCTGAAAGTTTTCGAAAAATTACTCCAGGTAATTCCTGAAAATTCAAACCTGCAACTTGGTAACAGCACCCCGGTCCGTTATTCGCAGCTTTTCAGGGCGGTTCGTAAATTCCATTACAATTGTAACCGGGGAACAAGCGGAATTGACGGAAGCATATCCACAGCAGCAGGAGCAGCTTTTGTGAATACTAAACCCACAACGATCATCAGCGGAGATCTCGGTTTTTTGTATGATTCCAATGCCCTCATGAACCATTATCTTCGCGGTAATCTAAGGATTATCATCATCAACAATGGTGGTGGTGGAATTTTCCGGTTTATCCAGGGACCGGATACTACAGACCAACTGGAGTCTTTTTTTGAAGCGCACCACAATTGGTCGGCAAAGTTTATTGCTCAAAATTTCGATGTTCCCTATTATTATGCCTGCAATTTTGAAGAACTGGAACAGGCACTTCAAACGTTTTATGATCCACAAACAAACGATCGTCCGGCCATACTCGAAATCCGCACCCCTTCCCGGAAAAATGCCGAACGCCTCCGTGGATACTTCAATTATCTAAAGGAATAAATCTTTTGTGTTAAACAATTTACGACCTTTGCTGTTCTGAAATCACAACGTATTGATTATGAACAGAGACTGGAAGGAATTAAAGAAATACGAAGATATTAAATTTGAATTCTGGGAAGGCATTGCAAAGACTACCATCAACCGCCCGGAAGTTTATAATGCGTTTCGACCGACTACGGTTTTTGAACTGGGAGATGCATTCAAAATCTGCCGTGAAAACCAGGAAATATACACCGTTATTTTGACTGGAGAAGGTGATAAGGCTTTTTGCAGCGGAGGTGATCAGAACGTGAAAAACAAAGGCGGATATGTCGACAAAAATGGTGTGCCAAGGTTGAATGTACTTGATGTGCAACGTCAGATCCGCTCACTTCCCAAACCGGTAATAGCCATGGTAAATGGTTATGCAATTGGTGGCGGTCATGTGCTGCATGTAATGTGTGATTTGACCATCGCTTCTGAAAATGCCATTTTCGGGCAAACCGGACCCAAAGTCGGAAGTTTTGATGCCGGCTTCGGATCGTCATACCTTGCCCGTCATGTAGGTCAGAAAAAGGCCCGTGAAATCTGGTTTCTGAACCTGCAATATTCTGCCAAAGAAGCCGAGCAAATGGGCATGGTGAATAAAGTGGTTCCTCTGGATCAGTTGGAAGATATCACCGTTGAATGGTGTCAGATCATGATGAAACGGAGCCCCATGGCCTTGCGCATGATCAAAATGGGATTAAATGCCGAGCTCGACGGGCAAGCCGGGATTCAGGAACTGGCAGGTAATGCCACCCTGCTTTATTACCTGACCGATGAAGCACAGGAAGGAAAACATGCCTTCCTCGAAAAACGGGATCCCGATTTCAAAAAATACCCGAAATTTCCGTAACTTGCAGTAAAATCAGTATAGTGAATCTTAAACCCTGGATACATGCTTTCCGGCTTCGGACCTTACCTCTTGCACTTTCAAGTGTGGCACTTGGCTGTTTTATTGCCTATTACGACGGCGCAATAAACTGGACTGTTTCGATATTGGCTGCTGCTACCACGCTGTTTCTTCAGATCCTTAGCAATCTGGCCAACGATTATGGTGATTCAAAACATGGGGTTGACAACACCGAAAGGGTAGGCCCGGTGAGAGCTGTACAAAGCGGGGATGTAACACCCAAGGCGATGAAAAAAGTAGTGATCATTTTTATCCTGCTTTCATTGATTTCGGGGCTGTGGCTTGTATATGAAGGAACAAGGGGAATTCCGTTTTTGATCGTCCTTTCTTTTTTAGTGCTTGGTTTTGGTGCCATTGCAGCGGCAGTTAAATATACCATTGGCGAAAATCCTTATGGTTATTCAGGTTTTGGAGACCTTTTCGTATTTATTTTCTTTGGATTGACAGGGGTGATCGGAACCTATTTTCTGAATACCCACCAGTTTAAGTGGGAACTTCTGCTGCCTGCTTCGGCCATGGGATTTCTGAGCGCCGGGGTATTGAATTTGAACAATATGCGCGACCGTGTGAGTGATGAAATATCCGGTAAGAACACATTGGTTGTAAAAATGGGATTTGAAAGAGCACGCTGGTATCACTTTTTCCTTTTATTGGGATCGGTGATAACAGGTTTGGTTTATATGCTCCTTAATTATCATTCACCATTTCAAATGTTGTTCCTGCTCACCCTGCCCATGCTCTGGATCAATGTGGCAGTAGTTTTTAACAATCAGGTTCCCGAAGAATTGGATCCTTATCTTCGTAAGTTGGCACTCGCCAGCCTGGTCTTTACCATCACCTTTGGCATCGGTTTGATAATCTAACATCCAATTTCCTAATAAATAAAATGCGGAAAATTTGGTTCAAAAAATACACCCTGCAATTTAAATTCGATGCCGGAACTTCACGTGGAGTAATGCGCACACGCGATTCCTGGTTTGTTTTTATCCAATTAGAAGATGGTAAAACCGGCATTGGTGAATGTGCCCCGCTTCCCGGTTTGAGTTGTGATTCTCTGGAGCAAATGGAAACCAAACTCCAGCATATTTCAGAAACAGGCGCTCAAATTCCTGAAAATTTTCCATCTATTGGATTTGGTATTGAAATGGCTGAAAAGGATTTGCAAATGGGAGGAAAACGCATTTTATTTCCTTCCGATTTTACAAACGGTTCCACCGGAATCCCGATAAACGGACTGGTTTGGATGGGCGATTTAGAATTTATGCAAAAGCAGGTAAAGGAAAAGATAAGCGCGGGATTCACATGTGTTAAATTTAAAATAGGGGCCATTGATTTTGAAAAAGAGTTGGATTTGATCCGGCAGGTCCGAAAGGAATTTTCAGCAAAAGATATCGAGATCAGGGTGGATGCAAATGGGGCGTTCAAACCGGAAGAAGCTTTGGAAAAACTGAAAAGGCTTTCGGATCATAATTTACATTCTATCGAGCAACCCATCCGGCAAAATCAATGGGAGCAAATGGCAATGCTTTGTGAAAAAACGCCTTTACCCATAGCGCTGGATGAGGAGTTAATAGGTATTCAAAATATAGATCAAAAAGCAAAACTCCTTTCAGAAATCAAACCGCAATACATTATTTTAAAACCGAGCTTGCTGGGTGGATTTGCCGCTTCTGAAGCGTGGATCAAGCTGGCTGAAAATTCAAATATCGGCTGGTGGGTTACCTCTGCACTTGAGTCCAATATCGGTTTGAATGCCATTGCACAATGGACTTATACTTTAAAAAACCCGATGCCTCAGGGATTGGGAACAGGTCAGTTGTTTACCAATAATTTCGATTCTCCACTTTATATTGATAAAGGAGAATTATACCATAATTCACTTTCCAATTGGGATTTGTCAAAACTGATGTAGTTTGAAATCGAATTCGTACTTTTATATTTTGTTGCAATAAAAATGACCCATCATCAATACCGGACAATAACCATCAACGGAATTCCGCATACGGAAAAGGCACTCAATATGCTCACGAAGGCCTACTCCTCTGAAATTGCTGTAGCCGGTTGGGAAAAAAAACTGTTCGGGTTCATTGGTGAATGGTTATCGGATGAGCCTATCATTGAAATTCAAACTTCAGGATCAACTGGCAAACCCGGCATCATCACAGTGGAAAAAAATAAAATGGTGCAAAGTGCCCTTCGAACGGGAAAGTATCTGCAACTTTCTGAAGGAGATAAAGCCTTGCTGGCACTTCCTGTGAGCTTTATTGCCGGTAAAATGATGGTGGTGCGCTCCTTTGTTTTGGGCCTCGATCTGATTCCTGCAAATCCCACTTCAAACCCGCTTGCTGACCTGGAGCAACCCATTGATTTTGCAGCACTAACTCCCATGCAACTATTCCACGGACTTGCTTCTGAGAAGGGAAAGCAGGCTATTGACACTATTCAGAAATTGATAATTGGCGGTGGTGAAATCAATCTTCAACTTCAAAATAAAATAGAAAGCCTGAAGGCTGATGTTTGGCATACTTACGGCATGGCCGAAACGCTTACACATGTGGCGATGAAAAAGCTGAATGGCGAAACCAGATCCGAACATTTTAAAGCACTTCCTGATGTTGAATTTTCAAAAGATGTTAGAGGTTGTCTTGAAATTGCTGCAAAGTGGTTAAGCAATCAGAAGATTGTTACCAACGACCTGGTTGAATTGCATGATGATAATAGCTTTGATTTTGTAGGGCGTTTTGATAATATTATCAACACTGGCGGTATAAAAATTTCGCCGGAATTGGTAGAGGCAAAACTCAGCGAATTATTTCAGGAACACTCAGTTATTATTGGATTACCGGATGAGGCCCTGGGACAAAAAATAGTTTTGGTAATCGAAGGAACGCAACAGCCGGAATCTTACTATTTTGAAAAAATGCAAATGGCAAAGCTTGAAAAATTTGAAATGCCAAAGGAGATAAAGTTCCTGTATCAGTTTCCTGTTACCGAAAGCGGAAAAGTGATCCGGCATTTGGTGCGAGAACATATTTTAAACCAATAGCCTGAACAAACCCATCAACATGTCGTATGAGTTTCCCGATGTCATTGATTTATTGACACTTTTTATATCTTTGCGAATCGTTTAAATAAAACCACTTAGCATGCGAAATAATAACTATTGTGTGATCATGGCCGGCGGTATCGGAGCGAGATTCTGGCCCATGAGCCGCACCTCACATCCTAAACAATTCATTGATATTTTGGGTACCGGCAGAACGCTGATCCAACAAACCTTTGATCGGTTTTTGCCCACCTGTCCCAAAGAAAATATTTACATCGTTACCAACGATATATACAAGCAAATGATCCTGGATCAATTGCCCGAATTAACTCCGGATCAGGTATTGTGTGAACCGATGCGCAGGAATACTGCACCGGCTATTGCTTATGCTGCCTACAAGATCATGGATAAAAATCCGGAAGCGAATCTCGTTGTGGCCCCTTCGGATCACATCATTTTGAAAGAGGATAACTTTACCGAAATCATTACCACTGCACTTGATGCGGCTGAAAATAATGATTGGTTGCTTACATTGGGTATCAAACCATCACGTCCTGATACCGGCTATGGCTACATTCAATTTAACGATGATACACCCTACGACGCCGATAAGCATTTACATACGGTAAAAACGTTCACTGAAAAACCGAACCTTGAGCTGGCGAAAACCTTCCTCGAAAGCGGTGACTTTTTATGGAATTCCGGAATTTTTGTTTGGTCAGGAAAGAGTATCCTGAAAGCTTTTGAAGAACACCTTGCAGAAGTTGATAATTTATTTAAAGAAGGTGAGGGACAGTTCAATACGGAGCAGGAAGAAGCTTTTATCAATCGGATTTACCCGGTTTGTAAAAATATCTCCATCGATTATGGAGTAATGGAAAAAGCACATAATGTTTATGTGCTGGAGTCGGATTTTGGCTGGTCAGATCTTGGAACATGGGGCTCGCTGTTTGATATCCGCACGAAAGATGACGCGAACAATGCAGTGATGGGCGACAATGTGATGACATTTTCAACTAAAAACTGCATCATCAATATGCCAAAGGAAAAACTTGTTGTGCTGCAGGGCCTTGACGATTACATTGTAGCAGAGGATGAAAACATTCTGTTGGTTTGCCGCAAGGAAGATGAACAACAGATCCGCGAGATCGTGAATACTGTTAAAATTGAAAAAGGAGATAAATTTGTTTAAACACAGTTTTTTAATAATGAAATCAAGAATACTATTTTTAATGATCGTGCTGCTGGGTATTCAACCCCTGGCACGTGCTGACGAAGGTATGTGGCTGCCCATTTTTATTGAGCGCCTCAATTATACCGATATGGAAAAAATGGGTCTTCAATTGACCCCGGAGGAAATTTACAGTGTAAATAACTCAAGTTTGAAAGATGCCGTTGCCATTTTTGGCAGAGGATGTACCAGTGAGGTTATTTCCGATCAGGGACTGCTGCTCACCAACCACCATTGTGGATATGGTCAAATTCAGGAACATTCTTCGGTTGAGCATAACTACCTGAAAGATGGGTTCTGGGCCATGAGTTTTGAAGAAGAGTTGCCCAATCCGGGATTAACAGCTTCATTTCTCATTCGCATAGAAGATGTTACCGATAAAGTGCTGGAGACCCTAAATAACGACATGACTGAGGAGGAAAGGACAGAGGCAGTAAGAAAAGTTTCCGGCGAATTATCAAAAGCTGCTGAAGAAGGAACCCATTACAATGCATCGGTTCGCAGTTTTTTTGAAGGAAATGAGTATTACCTTTTTGTTTATGAAGTTTTCAGAGATGTTCGCCTGGTGGGAGCACCTCCTTCTTCCATTGGTAAGTTTGGTGCTGATACCGACAACTGGATGTGGCCCCGCCATACCGGCGATTTCAGCATATTCAGGGTATATACTGATAAAGATGGAAATCCGGCTGATTATGCTGAGGACAATGTACCGATGAAACCCAAACACCATCTTCCGGTTTCGATTGCAGGTGTTAAAGAAGGTGACTTTTCAATGATCATGGGTTATCCCGGAAGCACTGAAAGATACATGACCTCTTATGGTGTGAAAATGGCTTTGGATATTTCCAATCAAACCATTGTGGATGTGAGGGATGTGAAGCTCAAGATCATGATGGAAGACATGGAAGCTGATGAAGCTATCCGTATCAAATATGCTTCAAAATATGCCCGTATTGCCAATTACTGGAAATATTATATTGGTCAAACCAAAGGTTTAAAAAGGCTGAAAGTGTATGACAAAAAAGTGGCACTTGAAAACCAGTTTACAGAGTGGATGGATGGCAATCAGCAGAACAAAGATAAATATGCGGATGCTTTGCCATTGATCAAAGATGCTTATGAAGGGATCTCAAAATATGAACTCGCGCGTATTTACCAGAGTGAGGCCATTATGCGCGGAAGTGAGATCATTGGTTTAGCCAGCCGTTTTTCAAATTTGAAAAAAGAACTGGAAGCTGATGAGGTAAATCAGGAAAACGTGGATAAGCAGGTGCAACGAATGAAAGATATGCTGCCCGATTATTTCAAAGATTATAATTTGCCCACTGATAAAAAGCTGCTGGCAGCCATGATGAAAATGTATTATGAAAATGTTCCTGCTGATCAGCAACCCGCTTATATCAAAGAGATCCATAAAAAGTTTAAAGGCAATTTTGATGCATATGCAGATATGGTTTTCGAAAAATCAGTTTTTACCACAAGCGATAAGGTGATGGCTTTCCTGGATGATCCGTCGGCGAAGAAATTAGATAAAGATCCGGCATATATGGCCGCCAAAGAGTTTAACAATTTCTATTTCGAAAATATCAGGCCTGAAACAATGGATTATTACGATAAACTTGATAAAGGAAATCGATTGTTCATCGCGGGTTTGAGGGAAATGCAGCCCAATAAAAAATTCTATCCTGATGCCAACTTTACCATGCGTTTAACCTATGGTCAGGTTTTGGATTATTATCCGGCCGATGCGGTACATTACAATTATTTCACCACCATGAAAGGGATCATGGAAAAAGAAGATCCGAATAACTGGGAGTTTGTGGTTCCTGAAAAGTTGAAACAACTTTATAAAGCCAAAGATTTTGGCAGATATGGCGAAGGCGAAGTGATGAAAGTTTGTTTCCTCACCAATCACGATATTACCGGTGGTAACTCAGGAAGCCCTGTTATGAATGCCAATGGTGAACTGATCGGCCTGGCCTTCGACGGAAACTGGGAAGCCATGAGTGGTGATATTGTTTTTGAACCCGAAATCCAACGCACTATCAATGTGGATATTCGTTATGTGCTTTTCATCATTGATAAATATGCCGGTTGCACCCGGTTGATTAATGAGATGGATATCGTTTCGAAGAGGATGAAGCCGGCAAAAGAGCTCATTGAGCAAACAGAGGAAGAGCCTGTGGAGGCGGAAAGATAAGTTGAAATATAATAAAAAAAGCGGCTTGCGGGCCGCTTTTTTTATCAAAATTTAGTAAACTAAAATTGAATCCAGTTACATTTACTATCGTAAAGCCATTGTTAATGACAGAATCTGAAAAAACATGAAAAAACGCCTTATCATAGTCTTATATTTTCCCTTATTGCTTTTTTTAAACTCCTGCCACGAACTTTGTGATGGTGATTCCTTTTTTGAATGGTTAACAGTTGAATATCAGATTATAGACAGTAAATCTGGCAATGACTTTTTTTTAGCCTATCAAAATCCTGATTATAACCTTTATAACTTAAAAGTTTATGATTTAGAAGGTAAGGTATATGATGATCAAATCGGCATTTTTGAAAATAAAAATGGCATGTATGAAAAGAAAGCGGCAATGAAACAGCCTATCTCCAAGATATATTATTTTCAGTATAATGATTATGATACCGATACCATGCGGGTAGTGGTAAAGGGTGTATATTCCGACCCCTGTCAGTATGAGGAGTGTGAGTACTTAAAAGTATATTACAATGAAAAGCTGGTATATTATGGATTCCGTCCGGTAGTATTTTTTTCAGATGATGATAAAATCAAATTATATAAAAGTATTTAAGTGCTTGCTTCTGTCGTTTTTTATTTTGGAAATGGCACTACCTCTGTTTTCGCAAAAAACGTCGCGAACATATGGCGTATTTGGTGGGGCTGATTTTTATTCAACTTATTTTGAAAAATATCAGGAGCTTGATACCAGAGAACAAATAGGTTTGAACTATCGAATGGGATTTATAACCGGACAAATGAATGACTCAGTAGTGGCAAATACACGAGTAGGTTTTTATGTGGTTTATCGTTCATTTCATATTTCATTTAAACCTGATCACCTTGATCCAAATTATACAGGTTATTTAACCCAGGTAAATCCCAAATACTGGATTGCCGCGATTCCGTTCTCAATTAATTGGAAGTTGTATCGGGGAAATGACTATTTTCTGAAGGCAAATACTGGGATAGCTCTTGAGGTTAGTTATTTTCGCACCGAAACCACTGAATTTAGCACAGGAGAGTCAACCAATTCGTATAAATTGATAGAAGATACTGATTGGCGAACAGGAATTCCAATCACACTTGCAATTGGTACTGAAATCAATATTACAGGTAATCTGCGATTGGGAATATATCCTACCTTTAGTTTTTACCTTAAAAAGTTTGTGGAATCTACTGAAGCAGGTTACGCCAGCACCTATGGCATTAATTTATTTTTAACCACTATTCCTATCAAATAAGGATAATGACATTAAAAAAGTGGCGGTCATCCAACCGCCACTTTTTCATATATTATAATTTACCACTCTTCTTCCTTCTTAACTACCACCGGTTTCATACCCTCTTTCAGGCTTTTGATCCAATCCTGTGCAAAATTATCCAATTGTTTAAGATAACTTTTTGATTCTGGGTCGGAAGCATTCAACCATTTTTCAGTGGGGATAGCAGAGTTTTGCCTCAAAACAAAATCACCCAGGGTATAACGGTACCGACCATCTTTAAATTCAAGTTTAAACTCATACTGAACAGTGCCAGCATCTACTTTCTGCCCGTCTTCCAGGGTTTTCTCCATCCGAAACCGATGCAAGCCCTTGATGATTCCGGAGGATTGGTCACGCGTTTTGGTTACATCAAACGGATTAGAGTAAAAGGAATTAATCCAGGTAACGGCCCGGATAAAAAATTCTTCAGGATTGCCGTTTTCTTCAACTACTTCCTTGTATTCAATTTTTCCATCATCATTTACAGGAACACTTTGTGAAAATCCGGTAAATGAAATGAAAAACATTATTATGATTGTTATGAAATTTCCTTGTTTCATTGTAGTCGTTTTTTTATGATTAATAATGCAATAAACGAACGAATGTTCAATTCATTTTAGCATGATTGAAAGTATAAATACGTATAGTTCAACATAAATGTTTTATTTCCTTTTGTGTGGGCCCCAAATTAAAAAACCCTGACATTTGCCAGGGTTTTCTTTTTGGATGATATATTTTAGTACATGCCACCCATTCCGCCCATTCCGCCCGGAGGCATTGGGGGCATTGCGGGTGCATTTTCATCTTTATGCTCAGCAACCACACATTCGGTGGTGAGGAGCATGCCTGCAATCGAAGCAGCATTTTCAAGTGCAATACGAGCTACTTTGGTAGGATCGATTACACCTGCTTTCATCAAATCTTCGTATACATCGGTACGGGCATTGTAACCATAGTCGCCTTTACCTTCACGCACTTTTTGTACAACTACTGAACCTTCCATTCCGGCATTAGCCACAATTTGGCGCATCGGTTCTTCGAGTGCACGACGAACGATCTGGATTCCGGTTTCTTCATCTTGGTTATCACCTTTCACTTTGCCCAATGAATCAACAGCACGCAGGTAAGCTACACCACCACCAGGAATGATTCCTTCTTCGATAGCAGCACGGGTAGCATTAAGAGCGTCGTCAAAACGATCTTTGCGTTCTTTCATTTCCACTTCGCTGGCAGCACCAACATAAATTACAGCAACACCACCGGCCAATTTAGCAAGGCGTTCCTGTAGTTTTTCCCTGTCGTAATCTGAGGTTGTAGTTTCAATTTGAGCCCTGATCTGGTTGATCCTTGCCTGGATATCTTCTTTTTTGCCTTTACCACTTACGATTGTTGTGTTTTCTTTATCAATGGTAATTTTTTCGGCTAACCCTAACTGATCCAGGGCGGTATCTTCCAGTTTGTAACCTTTTTCTTCTGAAATCACTGTTCCGCCTGTCAGTACCGCGATATCTTCCAGCATCTCTTTTCTGCGATCACCAAAACCAGGAGCTTTAACGGCTACTACTTTCAATCCGCCACGCAATTTGTTCACAACCAAAGTAGCCAGTGCTTCGGTTTCAACATCTTCAGCTATGATAAGCATCGGGCGGCCTGTTTGAGCAACTTTTTCAAGGATTCCAACCATATCTTTCATTACACTGATCTTTTTATCGTGGATCAGGATGTAAGGATTTTCATAGATGGCTTCCATTTTTTCAGTATCAGTTACAAAGTAGGGTGAAATGTAACCACGGTCGAATTGCATACCTTCAACTACATCAACATAAGTTTCAATACCTTTTGCTTCTTCGATGGTGATAACGCCGTCTTTTTTCACTTTGCCCATAGCCTCAGCAATCAATGACCCGATTTTTGAATCGTTATTTGCTGAAATGGTAGCAACCTGCTCAACTTTCTCACCAGAATCTTCAATCTTTTTGGTTTGCGCTTTCAGTGATTCGATCACTTTTTCAACGGCTTTATCAATTCCGCGTTTCAGGTCCATTGGGTTGGCACCTGCTGTTACGTTTTTCAAACCAGTAGTTACAATTGCCTGTGCTAATACGGTAGCGGTAGTAGTTCCGTCACCAGCAAGGTCGTTGGTTTTTGATGCAACTTCTTTCACCATTTGAGCACCCATATTTTCAATGGTATCTTTCAGCTCAATTTCTTTTGCAACGGTAACACCATCTTTGGTAATTTGAGGTGCACCAAAAGATTTGTCAATAATTACGTTACGACCTTTGGGGCCGAGTGTCACTTTAACAGCGTTGGATAATTCATCCACACCCTTCTTCAATGATTCTCTTGCTTTGAGATCGAAAATAATGTCTTTTGCCATTTTATTTTGATTTTTTATTGATTACAAATTAAACAATTGCATAAATATCGGATTCTTTCATGATGAGGTAGTTTTTACCCTGGTAGCTAATTTCAGTACCGGAATATTTTCCGTAAAGAACTACATCACCCACTTTAACAGTTAATTTCTGACCTTCAACACCAGGTCCTGCAGCAACGATAACCCCTTGTTGTGGTTTCTCCTTTGCTGTATCCGGGATAATAAGCCCGCCAGCCGTTTTTTCCTCTGCAGATGAGGGTTCAACTAACACGCGATCTGCCAAAGGTTTGATTTTAACTTCTGCCATAATTGTTCGGTTTTTTATTTTCGTTAACTAATACTTATTCAGATTTGTCCTCGCGTTTGACATAATTTGTGCCAAAGGTTTATAAGTATTTTTAATTGGTTTAATGGGTAAGAATTTCCCAGTTTAAAGAATTCTAAAATAATATTTAACGCGCTGAAAAACAATTACTAATAATCTAATCAAGCCAAAGGGCCGAAGGATTTAATTCAAAAAAAAATGTCAGATCGCCTGTGACAATCTGACATTTCAAATGAAACTAAATATCTTTTATTCCTCGCCCTCAGGTGATGTTTCACTTCCTGCTGCTCCCGTTGGAGGGGGTGTGAAATCCTGAATAGGCTGCATGTTATCATATTTTTCCTGCAATTCGCTGTTTACCGTATCCACTTCAGTGCCTCCCCTTGGAATAACAAATATGGAGAAAAGAGAGAAAACCAATAGTGCAACCGCCAGGGTCCAGGTTGATTTTTCAAGGAAATCGGCAGTTTTTCTAACGCCCATAAATTGGTTTGAACCTGAAAAGTTTGAAGCCAATCCACCACCTTTTGAACTCTGAACCAACACAATCAGCGTCAATAATACGCAGGTAATGATAATTAAAACTGCTATGAAAATATATGCTCCCATTTTAATTTACTTTTAATCAGTTAGTTTGATCCTTTCGGATTTTTTCAATTTGGGCTGCAAAGAAAGTACTTTTTTCCGGATATAACAAACTTAATCTCTCATAAATTTTTATTGCTTTTCTTGTATTTCCTTGCTTCAGATAAATTTTTGCAAGGGTCTCAGAAGCAAGGTCGTCGTGTTCTTCCAGGCTATGTTTTGCAAAATCCACCGGATCAAAAAAACCAGTTTTTTCAGGAGTTGAAATCGAGGGATTGCTTTCGATGAATTGATTGATCAATTCTGCTTGTGATTTGGATTCTGACTCCGCTTTTTCTTTATCTATCAGGTGTGAAAAATCGTAATCTTTTATATCGGGCTTAAACGTTTCTGCTGTAGCGTCTTCCTCAAATATTTGTTCCAGCTTATTTACTATTTCTTTTAAAGGTTTTAATGATGCAGGCTCCTCTTGTTTCCGTTTTCCTATGAGCAAAGTGTTAACCTCATTTTTTAATGCATTCAAAAGATCCGGAATAGGGTCATCATTATTTTCAGTATCCAAATTTTGTGTTGTGATCTCCAGGTTACCAGTTGCCTGCTGCTTGATAGCTTTTTCTGCTGCTTCAGGCTCCTTCATTCCCACCGTTTTCAGATGCTTTTTTAAAAGTTTTCTGTCGGTAACCGTTGCAGCTGTCATTTTAAGCTGGCCCGAAAACCGGATGCTTTTGTCCTGGCTGAGTTTAAGGGTATAAAGTAATGCAACCGACTGACACCAGGGATACTCCCTTAAAAGGGACTCAAGCTGGGCTGAATCGGTATTTTCCATTACCGATGGATTTTGAATATAATCTATGAATAGCTGCTGATTCATGATTTCAATTACCAGTTTATTACGGCTTTATTAAAAATGTCTTCCACTATCATCGTATTGATCTCTGCGATGAGTTCCTCTTCCACCGATGTTAAACTTTTATCACTTGAGTAGTCGGAATAACGTGAAAACTTGGTTTGAAAGCTTTTATCTTCTTCCAGTGTATTTGTATAAGTTACATCAACAGTGATGGTTAACCGGTTTAGCTGAGCCTGGTCGTTTCCAGAAATGGCAACAGGTTGGGTTTGATAACCTGTGATGGACCCTTCAAGAATAAGGTCACTTTTCTGATTAACAAGAACCAGGCTGGTTTCAGAAGTAAATTTATCACGCAAGGCCTCTGTTAATTGCTGACTCAGGGTAGGAACAACAATGGTGGCATTGTTCTGAAAATATCTTATGTTGATGGTTTTGGCGTCACCTGTATCACCTCCGGTAAAAGAATAATTTACCTTGCAACCTCCTGTTACCAGAAGCAAAAAGAACATAATAACATGCAAGAGGGTAACTGATTGACGCCGATCCTTAATTGATATCATATTCTTTGATTTTTCGATATAAGGTGCGTTCCGAAATACCCAATTCCTGTGCTGCATTTTTGCGTTTGCCATTGTGTTTTTGCAATGCCCTTTTAATTAAATCTATTTCTTTATCCTGGATAGAAAGCGACTCTTCAACGACTTCTGATTCCTGGATTGGCTCATCATCGTGAATATTGGCATAATGATGAATTTCATAATCATCGGTTGGTTTATTACCTATTGTTTCTATGTTTTGATAAAGCTTTTTAATCATTTGCGAATTTTGCTGTTGTGTTTCTTCCGACGCTTCTTCATTTCGCATGATAGTCGCTACCACCTGCTTCAGATCGTGAATATCCTTTTTCATGTCGAACAGCACTTTATACAGAAGATCTCGTTCCGAAATATCTGTACTTTTCCCGTCGTTGCGATACAAAACCGGCAAGTCACTGCTTTGTGGTTCAGGCAGATATCTTGATAACGTTTCAGGTGTTATATCCCGGTTTTGCTCAATGATCGAAACTTGCTCCGTGATGTTTTTGAGTTGCCTAACATTTCCCTGCCAACGATAATTGGTGAGCATTTTAACAGCTTCGGGTGAGAGTTGTAAAGAGGGCATGCGGTATTTCTCGGCAAAGTCGCTGGCGAACTTGCGGAAAAGCAAATGAATATCTTCTTTTCTGTCCTTTAATCTTGGGACTTTTATCGGAACAGTATTAAGCCGGTAATAAAGGTCTTCCCGAAATTTTCCCTGGCTAATGGCCTGTGGAATATCTACGTTGGTGGCAGCCACAACCCGCACATTTGTTTTTAGTACTTTGGAGGAGCCCACTTTCATAAACTCGCCGGATTCCAGAACGCGGAGCAACCGAACTTGCGTTGATAAAGGTAATTCAGCTACCTCATCCAAAAAAATGGTACCTCCATTTACCACTTCAAAATAGCCTTTACGTGCTTCGTGGGCGCCGGTAAAACTTCCTTTTTCGTGACCAAATAATTCCGAATCGATGGTTCCCTCGGGGATAGCACCGCAGTTTACCGCAATGTAAGGCCCATGTTTGCGGGCACTAAGCTGGTGGATGATCTTTGGAAATACCTCTTTTCCAACTCCGCTTTCTCCTGAAATTAAAACGGTAAGATCGGTGGGAGCAACCTGCCGGGCGATGTCAATTGCCCTGTCGAGCAAGGGTGATGAGCCAATGATCCCAAACCGTTGTTTAATCGATTGCACTTCCATAAAATCAAATAAAATTTTTGTAAATATAAAATGCAGACCTCTTGTCAGCTTTTTCGCAAAATTACTCAAAAAACTGCAAAAATGTCTTAATTATTGTTAAAGCCTTGTGTTGATTTTCCGATTAAATAATCAGATAAAAAGAGAATTAATAAAGTGAAAAACAAGCAGGTAAATCTTTACTTCCCGTTTTTCACCTCTTTTTTAATCCGTTGAATGTGGCCACGTCCCAAAGCTTTCACTTCGCAGCCCAATTCAAAGTATCTGCGGATTTTATCGTCACTGAGGATTCCAAAAGCATCCACAATCGCAATTGGTCCTCCGGCCCATTTCACCACGTCCTCCGGATTGAGTGCAAGATATTGTTTATGAGGAACAGCAAGAATTACAGCTTCTACTCCCTGAAGTGCTATTGACAAGTCTTTTTGAACGGCGATATCTTTCAGTTGATCCTGGTTGCGGAAGAACCGGGCCCAGGTATGATCTGGATTTTCATCTTGCGTGGCAAATTCATCCCAGGCATCCACATAAGGATCATGAACCCGCATATCGGCACCCATTTCGGTGAGTTTGCGAACCACCATTTCACTACCTGAGTAACGGGTGTCGCCCACATCCTGTCGGTAACTTGCACCGGCGATCAATACTTCCGAGCCGGCAATGTAACGCCCCATGTTGCGTAAGGCATCACGAACCAGTTCGGCCACATGCAATCCACGGGTATCGTTGATATCAATTGCTGTTGGTGTAATCTGGAATACCGAATCGCCATCCTCAAAACCAAGGATATGCCGGTAAGCCCAATAGCCCAGTCCTCCATCTTTGGGTAAACAATATCCACCAATTCCAGGTCCGGGGAAGATCATATTGCTATGGGTCGGGCGCATCTTGATGGCGTTCATCACTTTGATCAGGTCCACGCCATTGCGTTCGGCAAATAAACTCCATTCATTCATGAATGCCAGGATGGTGGCACGGTAGGAGTTCTCCACGATCTTCGTGGTTTCCGATTCGATGGGGCGATCCATCACCGTTAGCGGAAACTGTTTCGTGTTCAGGACCTCATGCAGGAATTTTTCAACACGACCACGTGCTTCATCATTACAACCCGAGCAAACACGCCAGAAATCGCGGATGGATGATACATATTCTTTTCCCGGCATCACGCGCTCAAAGCTGTGCGAGAGAAGCGGTGTTTCTTTCAAACCACGTTTTGCGAAAGCTTTTTTCAAAATGGGCCATGCTACAAATTCGGTAGTTCCAGGTGCAACTGTTGTTTCAATCAAAACCAGTGCATGAGGTGGAATGGTTTCACCAATCGTGCGCATGGAAGCTTCGAGGGCAGCCATGTCGGTTTCGCCGGTGCGCATATTGCCGAGGTCCTGTTTGGCATAATCACATTGAACATCTACCACCACAACATCTGCCAGTTTCAGGCAGTCGCTGTTGAATGTGGCTACAAAGGTTTTTTCTTCGCTAACGGTGCGATGGATCAATTCTTCCACCTCCGGATCTTCGGCTTTAACTGGAGAAACGCCCTGATTTATAACCGGAATTTTCCAGTAACTCCTTTCGCTGGGGCGTTGATATCCAATTACAAATTTTGAGTATTTCCCTTGCTCGTTTTTGGTGTCAGCCACAATGGCCGCCATTACCACACCTACAAAACCGAGACCCATTACTACTACCACTTCCTGACCTTTGGATCTGGCCTCTGCGGCAAGTTTTTCAAGGCGTTTATACTCGGCATCATATGCTTCATTACCGGGAATCGTGAACTTTTCACCAGCCGGATTAATGGATACTTTTTCTTTCATCTCTTGTTTATTTTATGTTAACGAATGGTCGCGTTCAATTGCTGCTGATAAACCTGCATCAACCTGTTCATTACCTTGTCGATCACCTTGTCGGTGAGGGTTTTTTCCTCATCCTGCAAGGTAAAACTTACGGCATACGACTTTTTACCAGGTTCAATGTTTTTCCCTTCATACACATCAAACAGGTTCACCTTTTTCAGGAGCTTGCGTTCGGTTTCAAAAGCCAGTTTTTCAATTTCGGCGAAGGTTACAGCCTGATCGATGAGCAATGCCAAATCGCGGCGGACCTCAGGAAATTTGGGAAGCTCAGTAAAATTGGTTTGCTCCGGATCCACCTTTTTGAACAGGTTATTCCAATTTAAATCGGCGTAGAAAACCGGCTCTTTAATATCAAATTGTTTTAAAACCGTATCGGCAATTTGCCCGATTTCAAATACCTTTTTTCCATCCAAAATGCCTTTTAATCCTTGCGAGAAATAAACTATTTCAGTTGGTTCAAGCTGGAACTTAGTGATAGAAACACCAAGCCTGTGCAAAAGATTTGTAAGGATCGCTTTCAAGTCAAAAAAGTTAGTGGGTCGGGTATCGGTGTTCCAGCTCTCTTTTTGATTTCTTCCGGTTGTAAAAAGTGCAAGATGCAGGTTCTCGGAATATTTTTTGGTAACTTTATCTTCTTTTGAAGCTGCCTTATTTTTTTGATATACCGTCCCAAATTCGAATAACTTCAGATCTGCATTCTTCCGGTTCTGGTTGTATATGATGGTTTCAAGCCCTCCAAACAACAGTGATTGACGCATTACATTCAGATCACGGCTCAACGGATTCAGTATCTGAACACTTTCAGCAGCATCAAAGGCTTTGCAATTTTCAAAATAGCTGCCCTTTGTGAGCGAGTTGTTCATGATCTCATTGTAGCCATTGTTACTTAGGAAATCAAAAGCAATGTGCCTGACTTTTTCCGCTTCGGGTTTGCTGATGTGGGCCACTGCCGAATTCTGATGGGTAGGTATTTCCACATTGTTATATCCGTAAATCCGCAGTATCTCTTCAATCACATCGGCTTCGCGGGTTACATCCACGCGGTACAACGGAACACTCACCGTCAAACCATTTTCATCTACGTTGTGAATTTCAAAATCCAGCGATTTTAAAATGTTTTCGATGGTATCTTTGCCAAGTTCTTTGCCGATAAGTCTTGTGATGTTCTTCCAGGTCACAAAAAGCTTAACTTTATCAAAATCTCTTTTCCCTTCATCTTTGATTTCGGAAGAGATAGTTCCACCGGCAATTTCTTTCATCATCATTGCAGCTCGTTTCAGGGCATACATGGTCATTTCCGGATCCACACCCCTTTCAAAACGGAAACTGGCATCGGTTTGCAAATCGTGATGTTTGGAGGTTTTGCGGATATGCACTGGATCGAAATAAGCACTTTCCAGGAAAACGTTTTTTGTTTTTTCGGTCACACCCGATTTGATTCCGCCAAATACACCGCCAATGCACATTCCTTCTTCGGTATTGCAGATCATCAGGTCGTTGGAAGTGAGTTTGCGTTCAATCTCATCCAGTGTGGTAAATTTAGTTCCTTCGGACATCTTTTTCACTACCACCTTTTTCCCGGTGATCTCATCAGCGTCAAAAGCATGCAAGGGTTGTCCGGTTTCGTGAAGCACATAATTGGTAATATCTACGATGTTATTGATTGGTCTCAAGCCGATGGCATTCAACCGGTTCTTCAACCAGGCTGGCGATTCTTTCACTTCAAGTCCGCTAAGGGTAACACCCAGGTAGCGCGGACAGGCTTCCGGGTTTTCAATCACCACCGGAATATCGAGATTGGTGTTATCCGGTTTAAAACCATCCACTTTGGGCAGATGGAGTTCCCTTTCTTTTTTGTTTCCCGATTGAAAATCGAGGTTTTCCAGAACAGCCTTGATATCGCGGGCCACGCCGATGTGCGACATGGCGTCGGTACGGTTGGGCGTTAGACCGATCTCGAAAATATAATCATCCGTAATTTCAAAAAATTCGGCAGCTGGTGTTCCAACTTTCGCGTTTGGATCCAAAACCATAATTCCTTCATGCGAAGTTCCCAGCCCGATCTCATCTTCGGCGCAGATCATCCCTTCGGAAGGCTGGCCACGCAGTTTGGCCTTTTTGATCACAAAAGATTCGTCGCCACTGTAAAGCGTTGTACCTACGGTTGCCACCACCACTTTTTGTCCGGTAGCCACGTTTGGGGCTCCACAAACAATGGGGAGGAGTTCGCCAGTACCGACATCCACAGTGGTTACACTCAGCCGGTCGGCATCGGGGTGTTTGGCGCAGGTTTTTACCTCACCGATCACAATGCCTTCCATTCCGCCTTTCACTGATTGCCAGTGTTCGAGGACTTCCACTTCCAGTCCGCAATCGGTCAGCAGCTTTGAAAGCGCCTCCGGGTCAAGGTTGATATCCAGGTAATCTTTAAGCCAGTTATATGAAATTGTCATGGATTCGTATATTTTGAAAGGTGCAAAGGTAAGGTATACTGATGGAAATCTGTTTTTGAAAGGGTTAAAAAAATAATTCAACTACTATGTGTATTAACAAAAAACAATTTTTCAAGCTCATCCTGAAAAATTAGAAATGTAAATTGTCTAAGATTTCATTCGTAGACGGATTTTTCTCTACCAGAATCGTCGGCCTAATTCCCAGAAATTCTTTAAGTGAGCGATAAAAATTGAATTTATAGCCCAAAATATCATATGGTAAATTCGAAAAGTTATTGATACGCAGTAAAAGTCTAACGACTACGGCCATCACATTAGATTTATGCGGTTTTGGGAAAGTACAGTAGAACCCCTAACTAATCAAACTCCAATTGGTTTTGTTGCGGTTCATTTCGCTCAGGAAGCGTGAAACTGGCAGGTTTTTCTCGGATTCGAGGTGGGGATCTTCTTCGAGCAATTTGGCAGCCGCACTGCGGGCAAATTTGAGGATCTTTTCATCTTTGATGATATCGGCAATTTTCAGATCGAGGATACCGCTTTGGCGGGTTCCGTGCAGGTCGCCGGGGCCACGGAGTCGCAGGTCGGCTTCGGCTATTTCAAACCCGTCGGTAGTCCGCACCATGGTTTTGATCCGTTCCCGGCCATCGGAGGTCAATTTTTCCTTGGTCATTAAAATGCAATAGGATTGATCGGCTCCTCGCCCAACTCTTCCTCTTAACTGGTGCAATTGTGACAATCCAAACCGCTCGGCATTTTCAATCACCATCACGGAGGCATTGGGCACATCCACTCCTACTTCAATAACGGTGGTGGAAACCATGATGTCGGTTTCGCCTTTCACGAATCGCTGCATTTCATATTCCTTGTCGGCAGGTGCCAGCTTGCCATGAACAATGCTGATGGCATAATCGGGCAGGGGAAAGGCACGACTCATGCTGTCGTAACCATCCTGTAGATCTTTTAAATCAAGTTTTTCCGATTCATTGATCAACGGATATACCACATACACCTGCCTTCCCTCAGCGATCTGTTTTTTCAAAAACCCAAAAAGTTTAAGCCGGTCTTTATCATAATAATGGGCTGTTTTAATGGGTTTTCGTCCGGGGGGTAATTCATCGATTACCGAAACATCCAGGTCACCATAAAAGGTCATGGCTAAAGTTCGGGGGATGGGTGTAGCTGTCATCACCAGCACATGGGGCGGAATGGTATTTTTTTTCCACATTCGGGCGCGCTGTGCCACCCCAAAACGGTGTTGCTCGTCGATCACCACCAAACCAAGGTTATTGAATTGCACACTTTCTTCGATCAGGGCATGTGTACCGATTAAAATGTGGAGGTTACCGCTTTGGAGCAACTCATGCATTTCTTTGCGCTGTTTAGCTTTGGTGGAGCCGGTGAGGAGGTCTACCTGAACCGGTAGGCCTTCCATCATCCGTGAGATGGTTTTATAGTGTTGTGCTGCGAGAATTTCGGTGGGGGCCATGAGGCAGGCCTGGAAACCGTTGTCAAGTGCAATCAGCATCGACATGAGAGCCACCAGGGTTTTACCGCTTCCTACATCGCCTTGCAAAAGCCGGTTCATTTGTTTGCCGGAACCCAGATCAGCACGGATCTCTTTGATCACCTTTTTTTGGGCATTGGTCAATTCAAAGGGCAGGTGGTTTTGATAAAAGTCATTGAAAAAAGTTCCAACTACTCCAAACCGGTTTCCTTGCAGTTTTTCAAGCCGGAGGAGCTTTAATTTTAACAGGTTCAACTGAATGAAAAAAAACTCCTCAAATTTCAAACGGGCACGTGCTTTTTCAAGAACAGCAGGATCGGTGGGAAAATGGATGTTTAAAATGGCTTGTTCACGTGGTATCAACTTAAGAGAAGTAAGCAACTCCTCATTTAGATTTTCTTTGATAGACCCCTGCACTTGCACCAGCAGGTTTTTTGTGATCTTTCGGATGCCTTTGCTGTCCAGGCCTTTGCTTTTTAATTTTTCAGTTGAGGAATAAAAGGGTTGGAGTTTTTCTTCGATGGTTTCCTGTTGTTCGGCTACCGTTTCAATTTCGGGGTGAGGGAAATTGTATCTGTTATTAAATAGGTTCGGTTTCCCAAAAACGACATATTCGGCCCCTGGAGTTAATTTCTGCTCGATCCATTTAATGCCTTTAAACCACACCAGCTCTGTAATACCGGATTCATCCCTGAACATGGCCACCAGCCGCTGCGATCGTGGCTTCCCTATTTTCTGAATATTCAGAATAGTGCCTTTGATTTGGATGTATGTGGAATCATCATTGATTTCGCGAATCTTGTAAAACTTACTCCGATCAATATAGCGAAAAGGATAGTAGGTAAGAAGGTGGTTAAAGTTGAAAATTCCAAGTTCTTTTTTAAGCACATCAGCACGGGCAGGACCCACTCCCTTAAGGTATTCAATGGGCGTTTCCAGTATGTCGACATTACGGGCCATGTGCAACAAATTTAGCTAAAATCGGGGTGGCTGGGCATAAAAAAACTCCTCCGATTTGGGAAGAGTTTTTTATTTCGATTTCAGGGATTAAAATTCCCAAAGTTCATGTTCAAATTCCCCCAGTTCGCTTTTCACCCTTTCGGCTTCAAGCAATGCATCCATACCACTGGCATAGTCGGAGATTTCGCGATCATAAACATTTTCTTCTTTGTATACATAACTACCGAACATCCGTTTCCAGAAAATTTCATCATAGGTGCGTTGTTCAGCGCTATTGTGGGTGTTAAAAACAATTGCCTGTGCAAAAACCGGACGGGCTTCAGGAAAATAAATCCAGAACATATCTTCAAAACCGAAGAAGGTTCCGTCATCATTGTAAAGATTACGCACCGGGCAAATTCCCAGGATGCGAACATCCATTACAGAACGTTGTTTATCGAAAAACCACTCTTCTTTAAGTTTAATTCTTTGTACAGCGGTTGGGTCAAAATCTTCTTTCACCACTTCGTATCGCAGTATCCTTGTGGGATTATTCGGGTCCCTGATCGGCACGGTGTCAATACGGGTAAATTTCTTTTCAATTTCCTGGTAGGTCAATGGAACAAGAAACTGATCATCCTGAGCCGGGTCGTAAGCGGTAATACTTCCTTCACGAATTGCATCCATGACCACGGTCATAAAGTTTTTCCATCCTTTTTTAGGTGTTTCAGGATAGTAAAACGGGTGATTAATTTTTTGTCTTAAATCCATGATCCGCCAAATGCGCTTTTGCCAGGCCACATCCGCTTCACGAACCGGTGTGTATGGAATTGGTTTTTTATCAGAGATATGAATTTTATCATATACTCCATCGCGCGGACTATCGAGGATTTGTGCAATGGATTCGGAACTGATTCCGAACATTAATCCAGCAAAAACGAGTAAGCTCAATAAAGTTTTCATAAGAAATCTCCTTATTGTATTGTAATGTTTATTGATTCAATTTTACGTGGCCCCTCTGGTCCACGAACACTAATATCACGGAAAACAACGATGTCATTCTTTTTCAAAGCCTCAATCTGGCTTTTCATTTTATCAGTAAACATCTGGCTTTCCGATTTTTCAGTAACAAAATACCCACCACCCTGAGGGATATACATGGTAAATGATGTTACTTTAAAATTATATTCAAAATCAACATAATCAGGCATAGTACAAACCAGAAAAGGGTTTGCGAGCATTTTCCGCACAGAAATTTTATCATCATCAGCACCAATTACACGTGCAATAGGGTCGGGTAGTCTTTTAACCCTAAACAACTGTTCTCCCATAAATTTCTTTCCACCGTCATCATCAGCATAAACCTTGATAGTTGTTTCATATGCTTCACCAGGTAAATCTTTCACTACCCAACCTGTATCGGTTCTGGCAATTTGACCATCAGAAATACTGATATCAAGTTGAGAATCAGCTTTACCGGAAGCTGAAATACTAACCGGATTGTCGACTCCACGATAAAATACATTCATTTTGGTGGGTGAAATCGTTGCCGAAGGTTTGGCTACAATGTATTCCTGTTTGAAGCCATAATAAACATCCATTCCGGTTGGATCCTTCATTTCGATAATACCTGCATATTTATGTGAACCTTCTCTGCTTGCAGGTAAGGTTAAGCTTACACTTCCTTTATCCCCTTCTATTCGGGTTGCCTGTTCTATTTGTGCATGTGTCATTGTATCAGCACCTTCAATATAGTACACAACCGGGTTTTGAGTTTCATCAATTGCAGCTACGAGCACTTCTGCCTCATAATCACCACCCTGGAATACATAATTACTTTTTGCAATTACTTTTGCACTTAAGCCTGAAAATTTAAAATCAGCCTCGGTAATGGAGGAGTAAAGATAATTTATAATATCTGATTCTGCATTATAAATCTCGGCTTTAATTTTATTCATGATGGTAACATCAGCAGCAACAATGGTATGAAAGAAATTGTATGTTTCCCAATCGATTGGAGTGCCGCTGGCATTCTTATAACCTTTGCCTTCAATGATTTTCAATCCTAAACGTTCATCGTAGGCAGGCCTTCTTGCCTCATCAATGTATTTTAATAAAGCAGTTCTGTAATTTGTCAAACTATCACGCAGTGGTCCCGCAACTCCCTTTTTAGTATCGCTCCCAATAAAAAAATTGGTGGGGTAATCAAAATTATCCTTCTTTTTTACGTCTACCAGATTAATTACTTTCGCTTCACTAAATGGAATTTTTTCAGTAAAGGCGATCATTTCATATTTTAAGCTATCAACATAATTCACCAGTTCCCTGGAACGTTTTCTTACGCTCTTTGCTTGATCCCACTCATCTTTTACCTTTTCTGGATTCAGTGTATATTGTTTCTCAAAGTCGCTGTAAACCTTATCAATTTTTTGTGCAAATTTTTCATTGGTAACCTCAATACTATCATTCACAACAAGAAATGCATCAAGGATCTCTTTCGACACATTCAATGCAAGGAGTGCCGTTAGAACCAGGTACATCATGGCGATCATTTTTTGCCGTGGGGTTTCCTTATATCCAGCCATTTTAAGACTCTGTTTTTAGTTTGTTGGTAATCATTAAAAATAATATTAACCTTCTGCTTTCACATTCATTGCCGAAAGCATGTTGCCATATACAGTATTAAGTGCTGAAACTTTTTTGGCAAGGTTATCCAATTCCTGATTGTATTTTAAAGTCTTATCAGCTGAGTCATTTAATTTAGCAAGAAAGTCTTCCAGTGAATCCTGAAGTTTACCAACTTTCTCAACCTGACTATTGGTTCCAGCCAACTGGCTCTGGAATGCACTATTCAATGCTTCAAGATTTTGTTGGTATTTAGAGGTGTTTTCTACGGAACTGTTAAGGTTAGAAACAAATTTATCCATGGTTTCCTGTAAGCGGGCAGCAGAGCTAACCTGGCTTTCAGAATTTTTTAATTGCGCTTCGTAAGCAGCATTCAATGAATTGAGGTTTTGGGCAATTTTTGAAAGCTGATCGTTGTAATTGTGCTCACTCAGTGAAGTAAAATCAAGAGCTTTCGCGGAAGCGGCTAGTGCTTCGGATGATTTGTTGTAATTTGCTGCCAGTTGATTTGCTGAACTTGTTGCTGCTTTAACACTTTCTGCGAAACCTGCAGTTGCTTCCAGGTCGGATTCAATTGACTTGGAGGCACGTGAATAAATGTCAGAAAGTCCGCCAACATTATCAGAAGCATTCTTTACATTATTCAAATAAGCTTCTGATGCAGAAATCTCTTCATTGATAGAAGCCGTTTGTTTATTGTAAGATTCAGATAATGAACTTACCGATTGTGTAGCACCTTTAACTTTTTCTGTGAAATCTTTAGTTGCCACAGTTGCATCGGTAACATCATTAAGTTTACTGGTATTATCACTCAATGAACGCAATCCGGAGCCAAGACTTTCGATAAGTTCCGGACCAATTTTGGCTTCCGATAACATTCTATCAAGGTCTTCTGTTAAACCTTCTTGCCGCTCTCCATCTTCAATTTCAGCAGTTACACCATGGTACATGCCAGCTAACTCCGGATAAACCAAACTCCAGTCGGGCTCCACATGAGGTGGCTCAAATGCTGAGAAAAAGAAGATTACTGACTCGGTTGTCAAACCAATAATTAGCATGATATCTGCACCGTTGTAGTGATTGATTTTGAACAATGCTCCCAGAATTACTACTGCGGCACCAATACCGTAAAGCTTGGCCATAAAGTTTTTAAAACCCCTGCTTTTTACAATGTTGTTTAATCCCATGATTAGTGATAAAAATTAAATAGAATTGATTTTACACTCAGTTAAATGAACTATTTTTTATAAATGTGTGAAGCCTTTGCAGGGTTATCGTCTTTCTGACGACCCAGATAAGGTTGCACACAACGGAATCCGATATAGGATTTTGCAGTATCCTGGTATTCGTAGGTACGGGCAGAAACCTGTAAGTAATAACCTACATCTTTCCAGGAACCACCCCTAACAACTTTACGCTTTAATACCGCAGGATCATTAATATCGGCATTATACTGGTAATGCGGGTTCAGATCCCATGTGAAATTGTAGGAGGATTCATCGAAAGCATCTGCTGTCCATTCTGCTACGTTACCTGACATATCATATAAACCCCAGTCGTTTGGCGGGTAATGGGCAACAATAATTGGTGTTGCTCCACCATCGTCGGTATAATTTCCCCGAAGTGGTTTGTAGTTTCCAAGGAAACATCCTTTATCGTTTCTGGTGTAAGGACCACCCCATGGATAGGGGTTGAAATCATGACCACCTCTGGCTGCCCATTCCCATTCGGCTTCTGTAGGCAAACGGTAATCATGAATACTGGCATCACCTTTTTTAGAAGCAAGCCAGGAGTTCTTTAATTGTGTTCTCCAAACGCAAAATGCTTTGGCCTGACGCCAGTTTACTCCAACTACAGGATAGTTGTCATAAGCTGGATGCCAGAAATATTTTTGAGTTAATGGCTCATTAAATGAATAAGAATAGTCATATAACCAGGCCAATGTATCAGGATATACATTAACAACCTCCTTACGCACATATACCGATCTGTCCTGAAGACCTTGCGGACGATTGTTCAATGCACCTGCCTCAACGTTACCATCCTGGCTGAAGTCTTTTTTAGCAGCTGCCTGAAGATCTACCCAGTAATACTCATAATTGAATTTACGCACATCAAATTCCTTTTTCCGCTGAAACCTTTCATGTTCAGGAAGATACATTTCCATGAGGATGTCCCTGTCTTCCTCTCCATCCCAATCGATCCTGGTGGACCAGTTCAGGAATGGCGGATCAAAGAATTCACCGGTTCTCCGATCTTCTTCAATCAGGTAATCTTCAGGATACATATCCCCCAATAAAACACGGGCGATAGAATCGCGTACCCAATACACAAATTGCCGGTACTCATTGTTAGTTACTTCGGTTTCATCCATGTAGAATGCTGCGATGGTAACAGTTCTGGGCTGAGTAGTAAGTGCATAAGCAACATCTTCCTCACCAGCACCCATGGTATAACTTCCCAGAGGTATATATGCCATTCCATAAGGTGTAGGTTGGTAATATGGTTTACGATTTTGAACGCCAACCAATTCTCCGTTTCCAGAATTACCACAGCTACCAAGTATGATCAAAGCGGCCAGATATAAAAAGACTCTTTTCATTTGAAAGCTGATTTTATTCGAATTCTTATAGTATACTATAATATAAATGGTCTTTTACAAATTCTTAATTAATAAGGTTACAAAGCACAATTTTATAAGAACCGTGTATTTTTGTAACTTTCTCTTCCACGGTCAAAGCTTACTTTAAAGCAATAACCTATCATAATTTCGTGACTACCGCTGCTGCCTATCTTAGAGGTGGGGATTGTGTAGGCATAACCAACCCGCACATCTTTTATTTTTAATCCCAATAACACAGAAAATGGATCCATGTTTCTAATTGCGCTATAACTAACGCCACCCCAAACTCTATTATTGTACTTCAGCAGGGTTGCAATATCGTATTGTGTTTTTACAAGGTCTGATTTTATTAGTATTGAAGGCTCCAATACATAGGATGAATTGCCCGGAAATGCGAACTCATATCCGGCATTAAAATAATAATGCCGGGTAGTATTGTATGAAAGTGTGGTTGACTGCTGCTCACTGATTCGGGTGGTAGATACACCAACATAAAACTTTTCAGGTACAAAATAATGAACACCAAACCCAAAGTCAAGCAGCATGTCACTCTCATCACCCTTTCCATCAAGTAGTTGATCTCCTGCGTCCCTGGCTCCTTCGATCAAAGATGCGAAATCAATACTCCCGTTAATGAACCCAACTTGTACTCCTACCCCGAGGTTACCCATTCCGATATCTTTGCGGTAAGCATATAAGAGTTTTACTCCGATTTCTTTCTGGAAACCCAACTGGTCCTGGTAAATCGAAGCACCAATACCACCATGCAAAATATTTAGCGGACTGTGAATGTTTACGGAATAAGATTGAGGAGCTACATTATTGCCAGCTTCATCTTTAAATCCAACCCATTGCTGACGAACTAATCCGGTGGCACAAATACCGCCAATACTACCTGTAAATCCAGGGTTATAACTCACTTGGTTAAACATATTGTGAGCATTATGTTGTTCTTGTTGTGCATGCAGTGGAGCAAATGCAAACAATAATGCAGCAACGCAGAAGGCTCGTAGAATATATTTCATTCGATAATTGTCCATTTAAAAGGTGGCTAAATTAACAAAAAAAATTAATTGCAAAAACTACATATTTCAAACTTGGCCTATAAATCCGTGGATTTTATTTCCATTAAAAAGGCTTATTTGAGATTTTTTTTGCAACTAATGTTCCCAGTATGATGAGTTAATATTGTAATTGTTAATAACTTAACCTGATTCTATGTCGCTACACAGCGTAACAAATAACGTTAAAAATTGATTATTAGTCTGTAACGATATTTTTTTAATCCAAGTCAGCTTTCGAATAATTTGACAAGTAAACTGTTGAAAAAGTTGCCTTGTTCAAATTAATTATAAATAATCCGCTTTTTTGAAAAAATCTGCTGCTTTCCTTTTTGATTCTTACCGAAATATTAATTTTGCGCGCTTTTTGAAATAATATGATCTTAAAATACACCATATATGGCATTTATAACCAAAGAAAAGCTGTTTAGTAAAAAGTGGTTTATTGCTTACAGCCTGATCGTTGTTGGCACCTTTATCATGGCCGCCGGATTTGTATTTTTTATCACACCCTATAAAATTGTCCCGGGTGGCGTTTATGGTATTTCCATTGTGCTTCACCATATGTTTGGAACCCCCGTAGGATTGGTAGCGCTGGCTTTTGATATCCCGCTAACAATTTTAGGTGTCAGGATACTTGGACCCCGGTTTGGAATTAAAACCGTTGTTGGCTTTGTGCTGACAGCTGTATTTGTGGATTTACTTACTTGGATATACGGCGAAAGTCCTTTGGTGGAAGGTGATCCCTTACTATCTTCAATATTTGGAGGTGTTTTGGTTGGACTTGGTTTGGGATTAATATTTAAATCAAAAGCTACTTCCGGGGGATCTGATATTGTTGCTATGATAATTAGTAAATATACCAAACTACCTCTCGGGCAGTTAATGATCGCCGTTGATTCAGTAATTGTTCTGGTTGGTCTTGTTGCTTTTCACGACTGGAAAATTCCGTTGTATTCATTGATTGTAATTTTTATTACCGGAAGGGTTATCGACCTGGTTTTACAAGGCGTTAGTTATGATAAAACCCTGTTTATAATATCCAGTAAACCGCAGGAATTAAGAGATAAAATTATCAATGATCTGAACCGGGGTGGCACATTTATCCCCGGGCGGGGAATGTATAATAACCAGGAGCGGACACTTATTTACACCGTTGTTAACCGACGTGAAATGGCTATGCTTCAGGAGTTTGTCCATCAAATTGACCCCCAGGCTTTCATGACCGTTATCAATGCCAATGAAATACTCGGTAATGGCTTTAAATCGCTTCGTGAAAAAGTGACAGATTAGCCATGGCCGGGCGGTTTGATGATTTTTGTAATTTTGTTTTAAATACATACAATCATGAACCAGCTTAAATACACCTGCCCAAAATGTGGCAATAAACAATTTGAAACCGGCGAAATGAGAGCAACCGGTAGTTTTGTAACAAAACTTTTCAATATTCAGAACCGGAAGTTTACAACCATCACATGCACCCGTTGCCGGTATACCGAGTTTTTTGCTGCCCCAAGCAGCCAGCTTGGAAATATCCTTGATTTTTTCACAAACTAATTTTTATTTTTTGTTCTACTTTTGCGCCATGGCAAACAATGAGGATAAATTCAAAAAGATAATAGCCCATGCCAAGGAGTATGGGTTTGTTTTTCAATCAAGTGAAATATATGATGGATTGGCTGCAGCATATGATTATGGCCAGTATGGTGTTGAACTGAAAAATAACATCAAAAATTACTGGTGGAAATCGATGGTTCAGTTCCATGAGAATATCGTTGGGCTGGATGCTGCAATTTTTATGCATCCCACCACCTGGAAAGCCTCTGGGCATGTGGATGCATTTAACGATCCGATGATCGACAACAAAGACTCGAAAAAGCGCTATCGTGCGGATGTTTTAGTGGAAGATCATATCGCGAAAATTGAAGCCAAAAACGATAAGGATGTTGAAAAAGCGGCCAAACGTTTTGGTGATGCTTTCGACGAAGCACAGTTCAGATCGACTAACCAAAGGATACTGGATAGAGAAAAAGAGATCGAGGACATAAAATCCAGGCTCTATTCGGCCATGGATGAAAACAGGTTGGATGACATAAAAAATCTGATCGAGGATTTGGAAATAGCCTGCCCGATTAGCGGATCACGCAACTGGACTGATGTTCGGCAATTTAACCTGATGTTCTCCACCGAGATGGGTTCAACTGCCGAAGGTGCCAGTAAAATTTATCTTCGGCCCGAAACCGCCCAGGGGATTTTTGTGAACTATCTCAACATCCAGAAAACAGGGCGGATGAAAATTCCCTTTGGGATTGCCCAGATTGGAAAAGCTTTCAGGAACGAGATAGTAGCCCGTCAGTTTATATTCAGGATGCGGGAGTTCGAACAAATGGAAATGCAATTTTTTGTAAAACCCGGTGAAGAGCTTAAATGGTTTGATTACTGGAAAAATGAGCGGATGAAATGGCATCTCAACATGGGAATTCCACAATCGGAGTACAGGTTTCATGAACATGAAAAACTGGCTCATTATGCCAATGCCGCATTCGATATCGAATTCAATTTCCCGATGGGTTTCAAGGAACTGGAAGGTATTCACTCGCGAACCGATTTTGACTTGAACGCCCATCAGCAATATTCCGGGAAGAAGATCCAGTATTTTGATCCTGAGATTAACGAATCTTATGTGCCTTACGTGGTTGAAACCTCCATTGGCTTGGACAGAACATTCCTGGCTGTCCTGAGTTATGCTTACAACGAAGAGCAACTGGAAGATGGTTCGGAGCGGGTTGTGATGCGGATCCCGCCATTTTTGGCACCTATTAAAGCAGCCGTTCTGCCTCTTGTTAAAAAGGATGGCCTTCCTGAAAAAGCCATGGAGATTTTTGATTCGCTTAAAAATGATTACATGTGTTTTTACGAGGAGAAAGATTCCATCGGAAAACGTTACCGCCGGCAGGACGCCATTGGAACACCGTATTGTATAACCGTTGATCATCAAACCCTGGAGGATAATTCGGTAACTATTCGTGAGCGGGATCGCATGCAGCAAGAGCGGGTTGGTATTGAAAAAATTAATGAGATTATCAATAACCGTCTTAAACATTAAACCGCGCGTTTAATTCCGGGCCGGTATATTCAGAATTTCATCAAAATAAATGTATGACCCGAAAAATCTGGGCACTGGCTTTGCTTTTAATATTTCCATCAATTTTTTTATTTGTTGGGTCAAATTTTAATTCGGCCAAATATGCCGGCGATCCCAGTTATATCTATTTGATGAATGCCATCAATCTTGCCCGGGGAAAAGATGCCGGACATGTTGATAATCCGGGAACACCGGTAATGGAAATCGGTACAGGAGTAATTTATATTCATCATTTAATCAATGGTTCTGACGAAAAAACCCTGCAGGAAGAGGTGCTCCATGATCCGGATAAATATGTTGGCTTAATTCGAGTTTTTTTCATTTTATTGATTACTCTCTCCCTGATTTTTGCCGGTTGGTTTTATTACGCAAAAACGGATAATATCTGGATGGCATTTGTTATTCAATTTACCCCCTTTTTATCAATCAATGTTTTGGAGCGATCATGGACTACAGTGGCACCTGAGCCGGTGTTGCTTTTTATTACAACAATGTATGTTGTATTGCTTGGTTGGTTTTATTTCGACGAAAAAAAATCCCCGGTCACTTATCTCATCTTATTTGCTGTTTTTGGAGGATTGGGTCTAGCTACTAAAACTACTTTCCTGCCGGTTTTAGTAATTCCCTTTTTCCTGTTAAAAGGATGGAAAAACAAACTATTCTATTTTCTGGGAACAATAGCAGCTTTTTTCCTTTTCACCTTTCCTGCCCACAAAGAATACAAAAACATGTTTCGCTGGTACGACAGGCTTATCGGTCACACCGGCGTTTACGGAAGCGGTGATAAAGGTTTGATTGATGTGTCCGCCTACTTTAAAGCTATTCCTGAAATATTGGTCAACAATCCTTATTTTACAGTATTTCTTGTTTTAGCGGTCGCAATTATTATTTGGGTTTTGGTGAAAAGGATTCAAACCAAATCCACGCTGGCTTTTAAAATCCTTTCTGCGCTGGTTGTAGCAAATCTTTTAGCTGTGTTAATCGTTGCTAAACACTATTTCAATAATCATTACCTGCTTCCTGTACTGTCTTTATCGGGGCTTATGTTTTTCTTTTTAGTTGAAGTAATTTCAGGTGTTTTTAAACTTCAAAAAATAAAATCATATTTATCGGCTGGTTTCCTGATCATCGCGTTAGTGATTTTTGTATTTCATTCCATACCCATTCTTCAGGTAAAAGACAAAGGTTATTACGATACTAATGCAGAATTGAAAAAGGTGGAAACTTTTATGGATTGCAATTATCCGGGTTATTTAAGAATTTATCATTATCCTGACGGGCTCAACAAAATTTCTGCACTTAAATTTGGTAATGGGTATTCAAAGATACTCAACAGGTTTGCATTGGATGATCTGTATCCCGAGGCATACTTTTTTAATGTTATGTTCGGTCATTTTCAGCACTGGGAAACTGCTTATCCGACCGTTGATCTGGTGAAAGAATATGGCACAAAAATGATCATCACCGGCAGGCCTTTAAGCCCGGCGGGGATGCAAATGCTCAATGAACAGGGCTTTTATGTTGACTCGGTTTATATTGGAAAATTTCAGTCGGTATATGCAATTGATAGCCTGTCGGCCCAGCTCAGTCAATATTCATCCAGGTAAGCTAATCTTTTTTAAGGACTTCCTCGGGAATTGTCCCGGTTAATGTGGATAAAAATGCCCCGATGTCGGCAATTTCCTGATCGGTCAGTTCTTTATCCAATTGCGTGTATGCCATAATTTCAATGGCTTCGCCCAGCTCAGATACACTGCCATCATGATAATAGGGAAATGTTTTCTCAACGTTTCTTAAAGATGGAACCTTAAACATAAACTTTTGGGATTCTTCCCCGGTGATCCCGGCAAGACCTTCATCAATTTTTTCACTTTTGGTGTGTTTCCAGTATTCATCATATATCCCGAATTTATGATACATATTCCCGCCGAGCAAAGCACCTGAATGGCACATGGTACAGCCTGCATTTATAAAGGTATTCAGTCCTTTGCGTTGTTGTTCGTTCAGGGCGTTGAAATTGCCTTCAAGATAATCGTCAAATGGAGCCCTGGTGAGCAAAGTTCTTTCAAAAGCAGCAATTGAGTTTTCTACATTATCATAAGTAATTGGATTTTCCTGCCCCGGAAATGCTTCCGCAAATTTATCCTTGTATTCGTCAATTGTATTAAGCCGGTTGATCAGAAATTCTTCGCTTGGAATGGCCATTTCAACGGGATTTAAAATCGGGCCGCCGGCCTGCTCTTCAACATCTGCAGCCCTTCCATCCCAAAACTGAACAAAATGGAGCGCTGCATTTAAAACTGTCGGCGAATTACGATCGCCCTTTTCGCCGGTATCGCCGTCGGAGGTAGCTTCATTATCCACACCAAAAGTTTCCAGGTTATGGCAGGAGTTACAACTGATGTTTTCGTCTTTACTAAGCCTTTTGTCGTAATAAAGCGCTTTTCCGAGTGCAATTTTCCCGGGAGATAAAGGATTGGCCGGATTTTCGGCAATTGTCGGCAGGGGTTGAAACCAAGCCTGTGCTGATTGCATCAGGGCTGTATCAGCCGCTGTAATAATTGCATCTTCATTGGTTTGATCTGCGCCTGATTGCTGATTGCAGCCGATAGCCAGTCCAATTATTGCGATTAGTAAAAGTAGATTTTTTGCTTTCATATTTGCTGCTTATTTTGAAATGTAAAGTTATGAAAATATTGTTTGGCAATCGAATTTGTTCCTCGGAATGCAAGGTTTATTGAACCATTGGCAGATGGATATTTTTTATAATTTCGCACCCTTAAATAATTGTGTGAAAGATGGAATACAATCACCGGGAAATTGAGAAAAAGTGGCAGCAGTACTGGGCTGAAAACAAAACTTACAAAACAGAAGTCGATCATGATAAACCCAAATATTATGTGCTCGATATGTTTCCTTATCCTTCGGGTGCAGGTTTGCATGTGGGGCATCCGCTGGGATATATCGCCTCTGATATTTTTTCGAGGTACAAAAGGTTGAAAGGCTTTAATGTTTTACATCCGATGGGTTATGATGCTTACGGATTACCGGCTGAGCAATATGCCATTCAAACCGGTACCCATCCGGCCATCACCACCGAAAAGAACATTGCCCGCTATCGTGAGCAAATGGACAAGATTGGCTTTTCATACGATTGGGACCGTGAGGTACGTACTTCCGATCCGCATTATTACAAGTGGACCCAATGGACTTTCATTCAGCTTTTCAGGCATTGGTATAACCTCGAAACCAACAAAGCCGAGCCCATCGAAGATTTGACCGCTGTTTTTGAAAGCGATGGAAATGCAGGAATAAAGGCTGTTTCGGGTGAGGTTGATACCTTTTCATCTGAAAACTGGAAACAGATGAGCGAGGTTGAAAGACAGGAGATCCTCGTGAATTACCGCCTGGCTTACCTGGCCGACACCTGGGTAAACTGGTGCCCTGAGTTGGGAACCGTGCTGGCTAACGACGAAGTGGTGAATGGTGTTTCAGAAAGAGGTGGGCATCCGGTTGAACGAAAGTTGATGCGGCAGTGGTCGTTGCGGATTACGGCCTATGCACAGCGATTGCTCGATGGATTGAATAAAGTGGATTGGTTTGAGTCGCTCAAAGAGATGCAACGCTACTGGATCGGTCGCTCTGAAGGAGCTGCTGTGTATTTTGGTGTTAAAGGTTTTGATGATCAGCTGGAAGTGTTCACAACCCGCCCTGATACCCTATGGGGAGCCACTTTTATGGTTCTTGCGCCCGAACATGATATTATAAAAAAAATAGCCACATCTGACCGCAGAGAAGCAGTCGAAAAATATGTCACCTGGGCTAAAAACCGCTCCGAGGTGGAACGGATGTCGGAAGTGAAAAAGGTAACCGGTGAATTTACCGGGGCATATGGAATCAACCCCGTGAGTGGCGAGGAGATACCGATCTGGGTTGCCGATTATGTGCTTGCCGGCTATGGAACCGGAGCCATCATGGCGGTTCCGGCACACGACAGTCGCGACTTTGCCTTTGCACGTCATTTCGATATTCCAATCAAACAGGTGGTTGCCAAGGCAGGTGAGGAATCCGACCCCGCTGCATGGGACGAGAGTTATGATGCCAAAGAGGGTACAATGATCAACTCCGGGTTTATAAACGGAATGGATGTGAAGGAGGCGATCAGGAAAACCATCGATTATCTGGAAGATAAGAATTTGGGTTTCGGGCAGGTGAATTTTAAATTGAGGGATGCCATTTTCAGTCGTCAGCGCTACTGGGGTGAGCCCTTCCCGATCTATTACAAAGACGGTATGCCTTATCCGCTCGACGAATCGGAATTGCCTTTGGAATTGCCCGAAGTCGATAAATATTTACCTACTGAGTCAGGTGAACCGCCATTGGCCCGTGCTCAAAATTGGCACACCAAAGAAGGCTATCCGCTGGAAACGAACACCATGCCCGGTTTTGCCGGTTCGAGCGGCTATTATTTAAGATATATGGATCCCTGGAACAAGGATCGTTATTTCTCAAAAGAAGCCAATGAATACTGGCGCGATGTGGATCTTTACCTTGGTGGCGACGAGCATGCCACCGGCCACCTGATCTATTCACGGTTCTGGAATATGTTTTTATACGACCTTGGTTTGGTTTGCGAAGAAGAGCCTTTTAAAAAGCTGATCAACCAGGGGAAAATTCAGGGCCGATCAAATTTTGTTTACCGCATTGATGGCAGCAATCAGTTTGTTTCTAAAAATCTTCGAAAGGAATATAAAACCACCCCCATCCATGTGGATGTGAACATGGTGGATAATGATGAGTTGGATATTGTAGCATTCAGACAATGGCGTCCTGAATATGCAAGTGCAGAATTTATCCTTGAAAATGGCAAATACATCTGTGGCTGGGAGGTTGAAAAAATGTCGAAATCGAAACACAATGTGGTTAATCCTGATGAATTGATCGATCATTATGGCGCCGATACCTTCCGTTTATATGAGATGTTCCTGGGTCCTTTGGAAACCCACAAACCCTGGGATACCAAAGGAATTGAAGGCGTTTACCGGTTCATGAAAAAGCTGTGGCGTTTGTTTTATGATGAAAACAGCAATTTTATCGTTACAGATGAAAAACCCGTTCCCGCAGAATTGAAGGTGTTGCACCAAACCATTAAAAAAATCCAGGATGATATTGAGCGGCTTTCATTGAATACCGCCGTGAGCCAGTTTATGATCTGTGTGAATGAGCTTCATGATCTCAACTGTCACAAGAAAGTGATTCTGGAACCGCTGGTAATTTTGATTTCATCCTATGCTCCACATATGGCTGAAGAGTTATGGCATAAACTGGGGCATGATTCGAGTGTCAACTTTGCTGCATTTCCTGAGTTTATCGAGGATTATGTGAAAGAGAGTGCTTTTGAATACCCGGTTTCATTCAATGGAAAAATGCGTTTTAAACTTGAATTGCCAGTGGAAATGGGTAAAGATGAAGTTGAAAAAGCAGCTCTCGCCGACGAGCGTAGCGAAAAATGGATTGAAGGCAAGCAGGTGCGCAAAGTAATTGTTGTTCCGAAAAAGATAATAAATATTGTGGTTTCTTAGTTTCATTGGCTGGAAAATATAACCGGTAAAACAACATGAATCAAATATTTAAAAGCGGCATTTTATTACTCCTAACCTTGTTTCTTTGCTCTGATTTGATTGCGCAGGACGAGCAATGGCGCAAATGGAATAATGAAGCCTTTGCCCCGGGTGAAGTGTTAAAATACCGCTTTTATTATGATGCCTGGCTTACCGGAAAAATCACCGCCGGAACCGGCACCCTGGAGGTGAAAACCACCAACCGGAAATTTTATGGAAGAGAGGTTTGGCACATCGATACCGAAGGTAACTCAAAAGGGATGTTCAACTGGTTTTTTAAGGTGAAAGATGAGTTTGACAGCTACATTGATGTTGAATCGGTGGCACCCCATTATTTTGAAAGAAAAACCCGTGAGGGCGGCTATAAAAAATTTGATGAATATCGCTTCAATCATCAAGAGGAATATGTGATGACGCGCAGCGATACGATGAAAATCCCCAGATACACGCAGGATTTTGTGTCGGCCATTTATTTTGCCCGGACTTTTAGCAGCGATACCCTCAAAGTTGGCGACATGATTCCGGTTTATTTTTTCCTGGATGACTCAGTTTATAATTCCGCCATTTTGTTTGACGGGCGCGAAAATATCGAGATCGAACTGGGTACCTTCCGGTGCCTTAAGTTCAGGCCGGGTATGGCCACCGGTGAAGTGTTTGCCGATAAATATCCCATGGAAATGTGGGTCACCGACGATAAAAATCATCTTCCCATCCTTATCAAGTCGGCTGTGATTGTTGGCAATGTTAAGGCCGAACTGATGGAATATTCAGGCCTTGCCAATCCCCTTACATCCCTTATTCAGCAGGCGGACTGACATTTCAACAATTCTTATCTTTTTCTTTTCCGGCTTATCCTGCCGTGAAATTTGATTAATTTAGCATGGCATCATTTATGGAATGTAAACCAATATTGCATCCAAACAATAAATTCCAAAAAAGTACAGCATATGCGTAAAAATAAAATTCTCTATACAGGCGCTGTAATTATTGCCGCCCTGCTGATCAGTAGTTTTAGTTTATTGAATAATGCCACGGTTTTTAATTCAATTCCTGAACCGGCTGCTCCCGGCAATGACTTCCAAAAGGAGTGGAAGGCGGTGGATTCGTTGATAAATATTGGACTACCAAAATCAGCTTTAGAGATTACCGAAAAGATCTATCAACAAGCGCTTGCCACCGAAAACCACCCACAATACATCAAGTCACTTTTGTATAAAATGCGCTTAAACGCCGATTTTCAGGAGGATTTCCTGGTTAAGATCGTTGAGGAGTTGCAGGGTGAGATTAAAAAATCCGAACCCCCCGTAAAACAAATTCTCTATTCCATTCAAGCCGAAATTTACTGGAGATATTACCAATCGAATCGCTGGAAATTCATGGAAAGATCAATGGTTTCAGGTTCTGCCTCCGAGGATATTGGAACCTGGGATCTCAAGACCATTATGGGCCGGATCATTCAAAATTATCAGGCTTCACTTGAAGACCCAAAATCGCTAAAGAAAATCAACCTGAAGGATTACGACGCCATTTTATCACCCGGAAATTCCAAAGAGATCCGACCAACGCTTTATGATTTCCTGGCTCACCGTGCCGTTGATTTTTTTATGAATGATGAAGCAAGCCTTACCAAACCTGCCAATACCTTTGAGATTGATAACGCCGAATTCTTTTCTGATCCGAAAAGCTTCTCTAAGATTGATATAAAATCAAGCGATTCCCTTTCACTGAAATATTATGCAATTCGCATCCTGCAAGATTTAACGGATTTCCATCTGAACGATAAAAATCCGGATGCACTGGTTGATGTAAACCTGAAACGATTGAGTTTTGTAAAGGAAAATGCTGTTCTGCCGGAAAAAGATTCTTTGTATTTGGCAGCACTTAAAGAGTATAAACAAACCTTAGTTTCCGAACCCGTTTCAACTTTGGTAAGTTATGCCATTGCTCAGCAACTGCAGCAAACGGGCCTGCAATACAATCCGGCCATTTCTGATAAACATCGTTGGGAAATCAAAGCTGCGGCTGATATTTGCCATGAGGCCATCAAGCGGTTTCCTGATTCGGATGGCGCGCAAAATTGCCGTGCGCTTTTATACAGTATTCAACGAAAAGAGCTGGAGATTACTACCGAGAATGTGATCGTTCCCGGCGAAGCGGCGCTTGCTTTGGTTAAATACAAGAATCTGGAAAACCTTTACCTGAGGTTAGCAAAGGTTGATTATAAAAAAGCGGAACAGATGGCAAAAGAAAACAGGAACCTCAACGAATTAATGAATAAATATATCGGCTTGCCTGTTTTCCGCGAATGGACACAAGCACTGATCGATGAGGGAGATTTTCAGTCGCATTCCACGGAGATCAAAATCGATGCTTTGCCTGCCGGTTATTACATCTTACTGGCTTCCGAATCGGCTGAATTTAATCCCGATTCAAACCTGATTTTTTATGAAAAATTATGGTCGTCGAGTATCAGCTATATATCAAAGCAAAACGGCAACGCCGGTCAGCAGTTTTATATGCTAAATCGTAAATCGGGTCAACCATTGGCAGGTGTATCTGCCGACCTTTATTACCAGTATTACGACTATCGAAGAAATGAATATTCCACCGAAGACGGTGGAAGTTTTACCAGTGATGAAAATGGATTTTTTGAAGTTCCCGAACTTGACAAAACAGACAGATCGCGCAACTATTTTCTTGCATTTAATTGGAATAATGAAGCGCTGATCACGGGCGATCGTTTTTACAGATCCTATTATTCGTCGCAGGAGCTGCGCAAAACTACCCGCACCTGGTTTTTTACCGACAGGGCGATTTACCGGCCCGGCCAAACCATTTATTTCAAAGGTATTGTGATGGATGTGCTGGGTGATCAAAAAGATATCAAAACGGGCTATTCCACTACGGTGGAATTCCTGGATGCCAATTACCAGAAGATTTCTGAGGTTACTGTTACCACCAATGATTACGGTTCTTTCAATGCTACTTTTGTGGCACCCCAGGGTGTTTTGAACGGAAGTATGACCATTCGTGATAAATCCGGTTCGCAACAAGTCAGGGTTGAAGAATACAAACGACCCACCTTTGAGATTTCTTTTGATCCAATTGAAGGCGCTTATAAAATTAATGAAAAGGTTACCGTTAAAGGAAAAGCGAAAGCTTATGCCGGAAATCTGGTGTCGGGTTCACAGGTGAAATACCGGGTTATTCGTGAGGTGCGTTTTCCCTGGTTTGACTTTTTCTGGAGATACTGGCCATTCAACAATGCAAGCATGGAAATAACCAATGGAACAACCAGCACGGATGATAATGGTGCATTTTCCATTGATTTTACGGCCATTCCGGATTATTCCATTCCTGAAAAATATAAGCCCATGTTCAGTTACACCGTGTATGCGGATGTAACCGATATTACCGGCGAAACTCAATCGGATCAAACCATTGTTAATGTGGGTTATGAAGCACTGCAGGTAAAGTTTGACCTGGATGAGGAGGTGGATGCTACAAAACTCACACAAATCAAGTTCAGGACTACTAACCTGAATGATCAGCCGGTGGCCGCTTCTGGCACAATTAAACTTTTTGCACTGGAAGAACCTGATCAATTGATTCGTGAAAGGTATTGGGCAGCTCCTGATCAGCAGGTAATCCCCGAAGATGAATTTAAAAATTCTTTTCCGTATGATTCCTATTCAGGAAATCCTTCTATGGAAAATCTGAAAGAGGGTAAGGAGTTGTTGAATTTTTCATTTAATTCGGAAAACGACAGCCTGCTTCCATTAAATGAAATGCCGGCCCTCACTGCTGGAAGGTATCAAGTAAGTGCTGAAACTACCAATGAGTTTGGAACTAAAGTGGCATATTCAAAAATATTCACGGTTTATAATCCCGGGAAAAATAAATCGCCTGTTCATGAATTTTTCTGGTTTAAGCCGCTTAAAAATCGGTGTGAGCCCGGTGAAAATGCAAGCTTCCTGATTGCTTCTGCTGACGAAAAAGTGCAGGTGCTTTATGAAGTAACCCGTGAATATAAAGTTTTAAAATCAGAATGGATCACGCTGAATAAGGACCAGAAGAAAATTGAATTTCCGGTAACGGAAGATCTGAGGGGAGGCTTTTCGATCAGGGTCTGTTTTGTAAAAAATAACCGGAGTTATGAAGATGGCTTCCGTGTGGATGTTCCTTACACCAACAAGGAGCTGGATTTTGAGTTTATTACGTTCAGGGATAAGCTGCAGCCCGGACAAAAGGAAAACTGGCAAATCAAAATAAAAGGGAAAAACGGCGACAAGGTGGCCGCTGAATTGCTGGCTTCGATGTACGATGTTTCGTTGGATGCTTTTGTTGTACATAGCTGGAATTTTGACCTTTATAATTCCTACTCAGGCTATAGCTACTGGGCGGTAAATCAAAATTTTTTAAGTCAGGGAGGCTCATTGAACCGGCCTTACATCTCCGAATATCCTAAATCCATTTATAAAACCTATGATCAACTCAACTGGTTTGGTTTTGATTATTTTGGCGGTTATTATCTCAGAGGTGGACGTGCACATAATGAAAGTCTGGATGGTGTGTATTTGATGAATGGAGTTGCGCGAGAGAAGGACAAAAATATGGAGGAGTCTGAAGATGGTTCCAGTGACTTCAAATTTCATGACATTTCTGCAAATTATTCGGATACTACTGGTGGTTTACAGGAGATAAATGTTAAAAGTTCATCAACCCAGAGCCTTGAAGTCCGCCGCGATTTTCGTGAAACCGCCTTCTTTTTCCCCGATCTTAAAACCGATGCGGATGGCAATGTGATCCTTTCCTTCGAAATGCCCGAATCACTCACCCGATGGAAGCTGATGGGACTGGCCTGTACAAATGATTTAAAGTATGGGCAATTCAGCAAAGAGGTAATAACACAAAAAGATTTGATGGTGGTTGCCAATGCGCCCCGCTTTTTCAGGGAAGGCGACCAAATGAGTTTTATAGCAAAGGTGGTAAACCTTTCGGAGGATACTTTAGCAGGCGAGGTGGAGTTGCTTTTTAAAGATCCAATCACTTTGAAGGACATCACTTCGGCTATATTAAAAGGTGATACCAGGCAGTCGTTCATGGTTGGCAAAGATGGCAGTAAAGCTGTTTCCTGGGAAATTGCAATTCCGGATACATATTCGGTGGTATCTTATGAAATCCGGGCCAAAGCTGATGACTTTACCGATGGTGAATCAAAACCAATCCCGGTGTTGACCAACCGTATGCTGGTAACGGAATCATTGCCGCTGCCGGTTAATGGTAACGAAACCAAAAAATTTGTCTTTGAAAAACTGAAAAACAGCAATGCAAGTGGCAGCTTGAAAAACCATAAACTAACGCTGGAATTTTCATCGAATCCTGCCTGGTATGCCGTTCAGGCGCTGCCCTATATCATGGAGCAAGAGCAGGAATCAGCCGATCATGCCATGAATCGTTTTTATGCCAATAGCATTGCCTCGCACCTTGCCAACAGCAATCCGAAAATTAAAAATGTATTTGATGCATGGCGCAATTATACCCCGGATGCGCTGCTTTCGAACCTGGAGAAAAACCAGGAGTTAAAGTCGCTTATTTTGAATGAAACGCCCTGGGTAATGGATGCAAAAAATGAGTCGGAGCAAAAACAACGGATCGCCTTGCTTTTTGATATAAATAAAATGGGACAGGAGAAAAATTCAGCACTTCGAAAACTCAGGCAATTGCAGTCACCTTCGGGTGGATGGCCCTGGTTTAAAGGGATGCGGGATAACCGCTATGTGAGTCAGCAAGTCGTTTTGGGCATGGCACATTTGCGCCAACTGGGTGTTTACGACATTGTAAAGGATGCGCAAAATTATGATATGCTTATCCGGGCAATCCGCTATATCGACCAGGAAATGAAGGATGATTATGATAAAATCAAAGAGCATGATGAAGATTATAAGAACAACGATCATCTCAATTACATGACCATTCACTACCTGCTGGCACGCAGTTATTTTATGGATGAAGTCGTGATTAGCAAAGGGCAGGAGGAGGCATTTGCCTACTTCAGGGATCAGGCGATCAAATTTTGGGTAAACCACGACCTGTATTCCAAAGGGATGATGGCCATGGCGTTGTACAACCTGGGCGTAAAATCGGCTCCTTCCAATATAATGGCTTCTGTTAAAGAACATGCGCTTTATTCGGAGGAGATGGGTTTGTATTTCCGGGATAACAATTCGGGATATTACTGGTACCAGGCGCCCATCGAAACACAAGCCCTGTTGATTGAGGCTTTTGATAAGATCATGAACGACCGGAAAGCCGTTGAGCAAATGAA